>Ga0268266_10005741_pt1 | contig 11494 bp, 8 predicted proteins | sample KBSS13metaG_FD_190356 | JGI IMG/M metagenome (GOLD analysis project Ga0268266, IMG submission 190356) | Switchgrass rhizosphere microbial communities from Kellogg Biological Station, Michigan, USA - KBS S1-3 metaG (SPAdes) (version 2) | ecosystem: Host-associated > Plants > Roots > Rhizosphere >... | reverse complement strand
GGCCCCCTCGCCCGAGCAACTCAAGAAGATGAGCGCTAGCAAGGGCGGTCGCTAGCGGATGTCCAAGATCTTCATCGATCGCCCGATTTTCGCATGGGTGATCGCGATCATCATCATGCTGATGGGAATTGGCGCGATCATCTCGCTTCCAGTCGCTCAATACCCCGACGTTGCTCCGACCCAGATCAATATTCGAGCGAGCTACCCCGGCGCATCGGCTGCAACGCTGGAAAGCAGCGTCACCCAGATCCTCGAGCAACAGCTGACCGGCATTGACGGTATGCTCTACTTCCAGTCGTCGTCGACGGCTCGCGGGCAGGTCAACATCAGCGTCATCCTGCAAAAGGGCATCGACCCCGATATTGCGCAGGTTCAGGTCCAGAACGCAGTCCAAAGCGCCATCTCGCGTCTGCCGACGCAGGTCCAGCAACAGGGCGTGCGCGTCACCAAGGGCGCGCCCGACCTGCTGTTGATCGTCGGCATTTTCGACACGACCGACAAAAGCACCAACTTCGACGTCTCCGACTGGCTGACGACCAATATGCAGGACGAGCTGTCGCGCATTCCAGGCGTCGGCGACGTCAATGTGTTCGGTTCGTCCTACGCGATGCGGATCTGGCTCGATCCCCAGAAGCTCGCGAGCCTGCATTTGATGCCCGGTGACGTCGTCACGGCCGTCCAAAACCAGAATACGGAGGCGGCGGCGGGTGAAATCGGCGGCTTGCCCCAGCCGCAGGGCCAGCTTCTCGACGCCACGGTGACGGCCCAATCGAAGCTCCAGACGCCCGAGCAATTCCGCAACATCATCCTGAAGTCCGATCCCAGTGGCGCTCGCGTCCTGCTTAGCGACGTTGCGCGCGTGGAACTGGGCGCGGACAATTATTCGGCGACGATCCGGGCCAACGGCCACCCCGGCGCCGGCATCGGCATTTCCCTCGAGCCTGGCGCAAACGCGCTCCGCACGGCCAATCTAGTGAAAGCTAAGGTGGCCGAAATCGCGCCGCGCATGCCGACCGGCTTCTCTTACGCTTATGCCAACGACACTACCGACTTCATCAAGCTATCGATCTGGGAAGTCGTGAAGACGCTGATCGAGGCGATCGTCCTGGTGGTCCTCGTCATCTTCGTGTTCCTCCAGAGCTGGCGCGCGACGCTGATCCCGTTCATTGCGGTGCCGGTGGTGCTGCTGGGGACGTTCGCGATCCTCTATGCGCTTGGATTTTCCATCAATACCATGACCTTGTTCGGGTTAGTTCTGGCGACAGGACTGCTCGTCGATGACGCCATCGTCGTGGTCGAGAATGTCGAGCGACTCCTTCACGAGAACCCAGACATGACGCCGTATGAGGCGACAGTCACTTCGATGGGCCAGATCCAGATGGCTCTTGTCGGCATCGCGCTGGTGCTGTCGGCCGTGTTCCTGCCGATGGTCTTCTTCGGTGGCTCGACGGGTGTCATCTACCGCCAGTTCTCGGCCACGATCGTGTCGGCGATGGTGCTGTCGATCTTCATCGCGCTGACTCTAAGCCCGGCAATCGCCGCCAATCTGCTGCAGAGGAAGCATGCTACCGTCGAGGAAACCTGGGTCGGCCGCCGCGCGCCGAAACTAGCTCACTCCGTTGAGACTGCTCGCCTAAAGTTCAACGGCGGCTTCGACCGGATGGTCAATTGGTACGTCGGCACCGTCAATCGCGTGGTCGACCGCAAGTGGCTGTTCCTCGGCATCTACGGCGGCGTGGTCGTCATCCTTTTCCTGCTATTCGTTCGGCTGCCCACGGGCTTCCTCCCGACCGAGGATCAGGGCGCGGCACTGGTGCAGTTCCGCCTGCCCGCAGGCGCGACGATGACGAGGACCCGGCAGGTTCAGCAGCAGGTTGAAGATTACTTCCTGAAGGGCGACGAGAAGAAGAACGTCAAAACATACTTCACGGTCGCCGGCGGCGGTCAGGGTGCTGCGGGCCAAAATACGGGCCAAGCGTTCCTCAACCTCACCGACTATGACAATCGCAAAGGCAGCGACAACAACGCGGACAGCATCGTGCAGCGTGCGTCCGGCGCGTTCCGCGGCCTCCGCGATGCGCAGGTCTTTGCGCTCGTTCCCGGCGCGATCCGCGGGCTCGGCCAGTCGACCGGCTTCACGATGGAAATCCAGAATACCGGCGGCATGTCGGAAGAGGCTTTCGCAGCTGCCCGCGACAAGCTGCTCGCTGCGGCCAATGCCGATCCGAAGCTGACGTCGGTTCGCTTGAGCGAGCTGCCCGACGTCGCCAGCCTTAAAGTCGACATCAATCAGCAGCGCGTTGCTGCGCTCGGCCTGTCTTCGAACGACGTGAACAGCACCATCTCGACCGCGTGGGGCGGCCGCTACGTCAACGACTTCATCGATCGCGGGCGGGTGAAGCGCGTCTACGTTCAAGGCGACGCCCCTTATCGATCGGAGCCGAGCGACATCGGTCAGTGGTTCGTTCGCAATACTGGCGGCGACATGGTGCCGTTCAGCTCGTTTGCTCAGACATCGTGGATGACCACGCCGACCAGCCTGTCGCGCTTCCTCGGTTACCCGTCCTACGAGATCTCGGGCCAGGGCTCGCCCGGCGTCAGCTCGGGCGATGCCATGAACATCATGGAGAAACTGGCCAACGGCGTTCCCGGTGTTAGCGTCGCCTGGGCCGGCCAGTCATATCAGGAGCGCATTTCCTCGGGCCAGGCGCCCATCCTCTACGGCGTCGCGCTGATCGTCGTCTTTCTGTGCCTTGCCGCCTTGTACGAGAGCTGGTCGATCCCGGTCGCCGTGCTGCTCGTCATTCCGCTGGGTCTCGTTGGCTCGATCCTGTTCGTTACGCTGCGTGGAATGCAGAATGACGTCTACCTGCAGGTCGGTCTGATCACGACCATGGGCCTGAGTGCGAAGAACGCGATCCTGATGGTCGAATTTGCCGAGCGAGCGGAAAAACAGGGCAAACGCGTGATCGACGCCGCCATCGAAGCCGCGCGAATCCGGCTGCGCCCCATCCTGATGACCAGCTTCGCTTTCATCTTCGGCGTACTGCCGTTGGCGCTCGCCACGGGAGCGGGCGCCAATAGCCGGGCCGCCATCGGAACTGCGGTAATCGGCGGGATGCTGACCGCAACAATCCTGGCGGTGTTCTATATTCCGTTGTTCTTCGTGCTCGTCCGCCGAAGCGTCCGCGACGGACTTGCGAAGCTCAAGGCACGAATGAGCCAGCAGAAGGAAGCGGAAACGTGAGAAGGCTCGCACTCTCACTCGCGCTGCTGTCGACCGGCTGCGCGTCGATGGAGCCGGCGTATATCCGGCCCACGCCAGCGATTCCCGCGTCCTGGCCAGTCGGCGATGCTTACCTGCGTCAGAGCGAAGCCACCCTGCCCGCGGTGACCTACCAGCAGATCTTCCGCGACAACCGGCTCCAGACGCTCATTGGCCAAGCCCTGGTCAACAACCAGGACCTTGCGACGGCCGCTGCCAATATCGCCGCTGCACGCGAACAGTATCGAATCCAGCGCGCCAACCAGCTGCCGACGATCGGAGCCAGCGCTGGGGCAACGGTGTCCGGTGACGGCAAAGGCAATGTAGGGGCGCAGTATCAGGTCGGCGCCAGTGTCCCCTCGTTCGAACTCGACCTGTTCGGACGGGTGCGATCATTGAGCCATGCAGAGCTGCAGCGCTATTTCGCGACGGAAGCGGCGGCTCGTGCGACTCGCCTGGCGCTGGTCTCGGATGTCGCTCGGGCGTGGCTGACCTACGCCGCGGATTCCAGCCAGCTTCTCATCTCTCGGCAAACCGCGGCGAATGCCGATAAAAGCGTTCGCCTTACGCGCGCACGTCTGAAGGGTGGCATCGCACCGCGGACCGACCTCAGCCAGGCCGAAGAAGTGCTCACGGCGGCTCAAGCCGACCTTGCGCAACAAAGGACCGCGCTGGCTCAAGACGTGAACCTGCTGCAACTGCTGGTCGGCACCCCCATCGACGCAAAGCTTCTTCCGGCTTCGATCGACCAGGCTGCGCCGACGGTGGCCGAGCTTCCGGCCGGCCTCGATTCATACGTCCTGCTGCGGCGGCCTGACGTGCTGCAGGCGGAATATGAGTTACGCGCGGCCAATGCGCAGATTGGCGCGGCCCGGGCGGCGTTGTTTCCGAAGATCTCTCTGACCGGCCTGCTTGGCTTCGCGAGCAGCAGCTTGGTGAAGCTGTTCACAGGAGGAGCGTTCGGGTGGAGCGCAGGCGCGGACGCGACCTACACGATCTTCAACGCGGGCGCCGGCAAGGCCAATGTGCGCCTGACGGAAGCTCAGCGCGCCGCGGCACTGTCGACCTATCAAAAGGCGATCCAGACGGCATTCCGCGAGGTCGCCGACGCACTGGCGCGTCGCGGCACGATCGATGACGAACTGTCCGCCCGGCAGCGCCAGCAGGCTGCCGCGGCTGATGTCTACCTGCTGACCGAGGCGAGGTACCGGAATGGCATCGACAGCTTCCTCAACAGTCTTGACGCCCAGCGCTCGTATTATTCCGCGCAACAGACGCTGGTTCAGGCCAAGCTGACTGCAGCATCTAACCGGGTGGACTTGTATCAGACGCTTGGCGGGGACTCGCTCCTTCAACCACCGGTGGAAACGTCTCCCCGCTGATTAGCTAAGCGTACGGATGTCGAGTGGGTTCACGCGCTGGGAGGATTTGAACAGCCCGTATTGCCCGGCGAAAATAAGCGCGGCGCCGGCAGCGATCGCAATTCCGTACGGAATGCCTTTGGTCTCGTTCTTGCGGCCGATGCGCTGGCCGCGCGCTACCCGAACGAGAATGTAAATTAGGGCCAGTGCACCACCGGCGAGCAACACGGTCGCGAGCAGCCAGATGCCAGCATTGATGTCGACCCAGAGCCCGAGCGCTGCAAGCAGCTTCACATCCCCCCCGCCCATTTTGCCTGACGCGAAAAGTAGCGTTCCCGCTCCCAAAAGAACCAGAAAAACGACCACGTTTTGCCACAGGGCCATCGGGAAGCCGTTGAGCCACATCGCGATCAACGCCGTCAGTAGTGCCGCCCCGCAAGTGATGTTGGAAATCCGGCGGCCGATAAAGTCCTCGATCGACGCGGCGGCGAGGATCGCAATCAGCAAGACCAGGAGCCAGGCCGGAGAATCTTGGACGAGGTTCATTTGCTGTTCGCTGCCTTCAGGTTGTTCGCCGCGCGTTCATACCAGGTGCTCCTAGCCTCAAGAGCTTGAGAAAATGCTGCGATCGCGCGGGCCTTGTTGCCCATAATCTGCGCGGCCACTCCGGCATCGTTCAAGCGCGCCGCCCAATCCTTGTCATCCTCACCCGGCCGGCGTTTCGGGAGATCGGTTGAAAGCGCCGCGCGCGCGAGCTCAAGATTATCGTTAATGCGTGTCGAGTGAGGATCGCGGATCGCAGCCTGCTCGAACAGTACAGCGGCCCTGCTCCAGTCGCCGCGAAGCAGTTGCGACCAGCCCTGATTGTTGATGATGTCGGCCTCATCCGGCGCGATACTTGCAGCCTTGGCGTAGGCGGCGTCGGCGGTGATCCAATCGTGCTGGTAATCAGCCGCAGCACCTCGCGCATTCCAAGCGCGCCAGGATGCGTCCGTTGATCTGGTAGACCGGTTGAGCAAGCCGACCGCGACGTCAACCTTCCCTGCCTTCAGGGCCGAGATCCCCGCTCTCTCAGCAAGCCTGCTGTCATCCGGAGCAATAGCGAGAAGCGCCTGATAACGCGCCAATGCGTCGTCGTTCTTGTCTTGGGCATAAGCCAGGTCTGCGAGGATGAGGTCGAGATGTGCGCCCTTCTGTCCCGAAGCTATAGCGCGACGGACCATGATCTGAGCCTGTTCCAGGCGGTTCGCGCGGATCGCCTGATCGATATCGGATAGTTCGACCGGCGGGTCCGCAACTGGCGCGGGCTGAGTCGCGGCAGGCTTTGCCGCCGCAGCGCTCAGCGCCAGCAGGAGCGGTACGATCATCCCTTGAGAGCGGCCATCCTCATGCCGGCTGCATCCCGTCCGAGATAGACGATGAACTGGTCGCCCGTCGTCGTAGGCTGAGCGCGGAATCCGAACTGAGCGGCAAGTCGGCGGCCGAGCGCCGGCCGAGAGGCCGGGTAGAGCACCACGCTGCGCTGACGAACTTCAGCTGCGTCACCGATGGCAAGCTTCCGCCAGCCGAGGTTGGCGAGATAGTTGCGGTTGTGCGCTGCAAGGCCCTGCTGTCGAGCAGCATTGAGGATCCGTATGGTCGGCCGCGCTGACGCCATGTTGAGCGGTACCCAGCGCGCGGTCAGCTTTTGCGGCGGCGCCGCTACAGGTGCCTGCCAGACGGGGCCACTGCCTGTGAGCAGGGCTACCTCTCCGAGCGATACACGCTCGAGGCGCGGAGCGAGTTCCGAGCGAAGCATCACAGCCGCGGGCGGCTGCGTTTTCGCAACCGCTACCGGTTCCGAAATCGCCGGCGCGGAATCGCGCAACGGCGCGGCGTCCATGCGCCGCATCAGTTCCGCGACCATCTCGACCGGCGTGGGCGCTCTCAGTTGCTGGCGAGTTAGTGGCGCGATTGGCGGTGCGATGTACGGCGCAGAATCGCGAAGTGGTGCGGCGTTTGTCGGGCGCATCATTTCGGCGGCTACGTCGACCTGGCTGCCCGTGGCGAGTTGTTCCGCAGTCAACTTGCTACGGGTTTCGGCGAGCAGGGCCAGTTGCACGTTTTGAGGCGCGACCGGCGCGGGCGGAGGGGTCGGATCTGGCGCCGGAACCGCTAGCGATGGCGGCGCTGGCACAGCAATTGCGACTTTCGGTAGAGGAGCTGAGACCGTCGTTGCCGGAGCGGCGGCCTTTGGCAGCGCGACTGACACTGTCTGGGCGGGTGCGAGGGTTGCCGGAGCGACATTCGGCTCGGCTTGCGCCTGTTCCAAGACCGTTGACGCCGATTGCAGCGCTGCGATCTCGCTTCGAACGCCAGCGGCTTCGTCCGTTTTTCCTTGCTGGTCGAGCGCAACGGCAAGCCGGCCAAGGAGCGCGGCATTGCGAGGATCGAGTGCCAGCGCAGCCTGGTATTTCGATTCCGCAAGATCGAAGCGACGCATCTGCTCGTAGCAAGCAGCCATGCCGATGTACGCCTCGGCATTGTCGGGATAGATCCGAGCGACTCCTCGGAATCCTTCGAGCGCGAGGCCGACATTGCCAATCGCCAGCTGCGCCTTGGCGTCGGCAAGGCGGTCGGCACCGGGCCTGAGCTTCGAAGCCGGGTCGGCGATGGGCCGGATTTGGACTGCGGTTTGTGTTGCCGCGCAGCCCGCTGTCGCAAGCCCCGCCGCCAACAATGAGATTTTGATCCCCCCGTTCATTGTCACCCCCTAGTGACCAGCAAGTGCCGGAAGAACTGCCCTTACAACGCGAATTGCGGCCGGAAGCATGAGCACGCCGATCATGACCGGCAGCATGCATCCAACCAGTGGAACCGAAATCAGAACCGGGAGACGATGCGCCTTCTCCTCCGCGCGCATGCGGCGCTTCTCGCGCATCTCGGCGGCGTAGGTCCGAAGTGTCGTCGCAATGGAGGAGCCGAGCTTCGTCGACTGGATCAGTAGCGTCGCGAATGCCCGGATTTCATCCACGCCCGCGCGGTCAGCCATCCGCCGAAGCGCGTCTTCGTGGCTGCGGCCGGCGCGAAGCTCAAGCACCACGGCGCCAAATTGCTCGGCAAGGCGCGGGTGCGATGACGTCATCTCCATGCCGACCCGAGAGAAAGCGGCTTCAAGGCCAAGGCCTGCTTCGACGCAAACGAGCATCAGATCGAGCGCGTCCGGGAAACCGTTGATCAGTTCGCGCTGGCGGCCATCGGCTTTGGCGCGGATGAAGATGTTCGGAATGTAGAGGCCCAGAGCTGCCGCGATGGTCAAAGCGAAATAGAGCTTGATGAGGCTAGGCGTGGATCCCGCCCACCACATCAACAGGAAGACCAGGATCGGCAAACCGATCACGAGCACCAGCCGAACCAACGTGTAGACCCGCGGCGCATAGGGAGCGTTGAAACCCGCGGCAGCAAGCTGATGACGGAGTTTTTCATCCTTCGAGTCGACGAGGCTAAGGCCCGATTTCTCGACTGAATTGACAAGCTTCAGCCAAGCGCTCTCGACTTTCTCCATTCGGAGAGAGCCCATCGTCTGGTTTGCGCCGACGGTCGGCCCCTGATTGAGCAGCCGACTGCGGGTGAGCTGCCGGGCTGCAACGAATTGGCCAACTAAATAAACGCCCGCAACCACGATCGCGAACAGAAAGCCCAGAAAGAGCAATCGGATGGCCGTGTTTTCTGCAATCAGGTCGAGCATCGCATTACACCTTCAGATCGACCAATTTCCGGATGATGAAGTATCCGGTGAGATACATGAGCAGGAGAACCACAAAACCCGGTACGAAGATCGGATCGTTCGCCACGTCCAGGAAGAAGCCTGGGCTCAGGATGAACAGGCTGACGAATGTGAACACCGGAAGGATAGTCAACATGACGCCGGTCATCCGTCCTTCGCTCGAGAGCGCACGCACCTTCAAGTACATCGACTGACGCTCGCGGATCACCTTCGACAGATTTTCCAGGATTTCGGCGAGGTTACCGCCCGTCTCGCTTTGGACCGAGAGCGACACGACGAACATCCTCATATCCTCCAGATCCCAACGGTCGGCCATATTCGACAGCGCATCGCGAAGTTCCGCGCCGTAGGTAACCTCGTCGACCGCGATGCCGAACTGCGATCCAACCGGATCGGGCATTTCGACGGTGAGCAGGTCGAGCGCAGCTGCGATCGGGTGGCCAGCGCGAAGGCCACGCACGAACACGTCCAGCGCCACGGGAAACTGTTCCTGCATCTTCTTGCGTGTTCGCGTCGCTTTGAAATTTAGGATCATGAGCGGAAGGCCAGCGCCGATAGCGCCCGCAAAAGTCGCCACCATCAAGAGACGGCCAGCACTGGCGCCCATTCCCAATCCAAACAGAATGACGAGAATCAGGAAAAATACTGCCACCGGCGCGAGCAGGATCAAAAGCATCAGCTGCCCGGTCGGAATCGTCAGCTGCGCTTGCATCAGCATGCGCTCGAATTTGTGGGCCGGACCTACCAGGAACGACGGCAAACCTCCGGGTAAAGCTGACTCGGCCCGCCGCAGCAGGTTCATGGTTTCGCTGTGAGACCGACCCTTGCCGATCATCTTCAGACGGAGATTGATCGCATGACCTTCGGTGCGGCCCTTCACGAAGGTGCGCACCAGGACTTCGAGGGCGATGACCACCGCACCGAAAACGCAGACCAGGGCCAGCGCGCGAAGCCAGGTGGGATTCATCAGTCGAACTTCGCGTCGGGACGGAACAGGTCAGCCGACAGCGAGCCGCCGTGCGACATGACATGTTCGATAAAGCGGGGACGAATGCCCGTCGCCTCGAACTTGCCGATGACCTGACCTTCCGGGCTCATGCCAGTCTGACGATAGCGGAAGATCTCCTGCAGCTGAACGACCTCGCCCTCCATGCCCGTGATCTCCGACAGGCTAATAACTTTGCGGCGTCCATCGGCCAGGCGGGCGACTTGTATGATTACGTGAATGGCCGAAGCAATCTGAGCCCGGCAAGACCGCGGCGGAATGTCTATACCGCTCATGCCGATCATTTGCTCGACGCGGGAAAGCGCATCACGCGGCGTATTGGCGTGGACGGTGGTCATCGATCCTTCGTGACCGGTGTTCATCGCCTGAAGCATATCGAACGCTTCACCCGAGCGGATTTCGCCAAGAATAATGCGGTCCGGGCGCATACGAAGCGCGTTCTTCACGAGGTCGCGCTGATTGATCTCGCCCTTCCCCTCAATGTTCGGCGGACGCGTTTCAAGCCGAACAACATGGTTCTGTTGAAGCTGAAGCTCCGCTGAGTCTTCGATTGTCACGATCCGCTCGCGGTCATCGATGAATGCCGACATAGCGTTAAGCATCGTCGTCTTACCGGAACCGGTACCGCCGGAAATCAAGACGTTACGACGCGAGCTCACGACCGCCTTCAAAACTTCGGCCACCTGAGCGGGAACGCTGCCAATCTCGGTCAGACGGTCCATGCTGATCGGAACCTTGGCGAATTTACGAATGGAGACCGAGGAGCCGTCGAGCGACAGCGGCGGAACGATCGCATTGACACGACTGCCATCGGCGAGGCGGGCGTCGACGAGTGGCGATGACTCATCGATGCGGCGTCCAACCGCGGAGACGATCTTTTGGATGATGCGGAGAAGGTGACGCTCGTCCTTGAAACGGACCGGGCTATGCTCGAGCACTCCGTAGCGCTCCACGAACACGTTGCAGTACCCGTTCACGAGGATGTCGGTGATCGTCGGGTCCTTCAGCAGCGGCTCAAGGGGCCCGAGGCCGAGCAGTTCGTCGAGGACATCGTCGACCAGCTGCTTGCGCTCAGCATGGTTCAGCGCGTGGTTCTGTTTGCCAAGCTCTTCCACAACAATGTCGCCGACCTCGGCTTCAATCTGCTCACGCGACATTTTCTCGAGCGCTTGCAGGTTGATGAGGTCGAGCAATCGCTGGTGAAGCTCGACCTTCAAATCGGTGTGTTTGTCGCGCTTGTTGAACGCGCCGGCGTCGCCAACCGTAACGAGGCGATGCTCGTCCGAGGTTGACGCCTTGTGCTCTTCGACTGCTTCCGAGCCCTTGGCGGGCTTACGAACTTGCCACATCTTCAACGCTCCAGACCCAGTGCTGCTGCAATGCCTGCATCTAGCACAGCCAGGTCCTTGGCGATTGCACTCTTGCGCTTGATGTCACCAATCGGGACACCCCGATCGATTGCGGCGCGCATCAATGGATAGTCATTGCTGATGGTGTAGGCGATGTCCCGGCCCAATGCCTCGCGAACGTCGGACGGACGGATCGTGCGCGCCGCGTTCTTGTCGTAGCGATTGACGATCACACGAACATCCAAGCTGTTTAGATCCTGAGACTCCAGCAGGCGCAGCTGCCGCTTGGCGCGGTTCAGGCCAGCAACGCTCATTTCGGTAACAAGCAGGACCAGGTCAGACCGGGCGACCATCGACAGCGACCAATTCGTCCAATTGCTCGGCAGGTCGACGAATACCGTTCCGAATTCCTTGGTCGCAAGATCTACGATTTGCAGGAGATGGTCAGCCGACACGCCCTCAAGCGGCATCATGTCGGGTGGAGACGCGATGACTTTCAGTCCGGTCGCATGCTCGGTCACAACCGAGCGGATCAGCGCGCCATCGAGCCGGGTGCCCGCTTCAAGCAGATCTTGCAGCGAAAGTTTCGGGCGCATGCCGAGCTGGAAAGCGACGTCCCCAAATTGGACATCGAGGTCCATCAGGCACGCATCGCGGCCGTAGCTGGCTTCGCTCTGCGCGTATGTGATCGCGAGCTGGTTTGCGAGCGCGGTGGCCCCGCCTCCACCGGAGCCCTTGATGATGCTG
>Ga0268266_10005740_pt1 | contig 11495 bp, 7 predicted proteins | sample KBSS13metaG_FD_190356 | JGI IMG/M metagenome (GOLD analysis project Ga0268266, IMG submission 190356) | Switchgrass rhizosphere microbial communities from Kellogg Biological Station, Michigan, USA - KBS S1-3 metaG (SPAdes) (version 2) | ecosystem: Host-associated > Plants > Roots > Rhizosphere >... | reverse complement strand
CGCCAAGATTGTTAATGGATCATCGATTTGTGGCCGAGGAATTTGGAACATGAAAGGCGCCCTTGCTTCATTTGTTGCCGCTGTCAGTGCAATAAAGGAGGCTAGTATTGAACTACCCGGTAATGTGTTGATTGCGGCCTCCGCGGGAGCTTGGGATGAGGCACCGGTGGAAACTAGGCTCAAAGGGCAGGCCAGAGAAGGCTACGGTGTAGGAATGAAGTTCCTTCTGGATCATGGTGCAGTTGCAGATTTTGCAATCGTCGGCGAACCAACCTCATTTAAGATTGGCGGAGACCAGTTTGGAACGAGCATGATCCGCGTCGATGTCACTCCAAAAGAGCCCGCCCCCCAAGTGGAAATAAGCGATCTGACATGTGATAACTCCGCACTCTGTAACCCAGCGTTTCTCCGTGACACGACGAATGTTGTTGACTATAGTGCTGAAATAATCGAGTCATTGAAGACTTGGATACAAAGCTATCAGCAACGAAATGTAGCATCTGGCGCAGCCCCTTCGGCGAGGTTAATAGCAAGCGAAACCGCACCACCATGGAGCTCGGAAGCGGAGTCGTTTGGTAGCATATTTATGCTAATACATACTGTACCCAGCGCCAACCTTGTTCGGCTTCTCGCCGACATACGCGATGTAATCGACCGAATCCCTTCGCCTTCAGGTTTGCAGGCGAAGGCAAGTTACTACTCGGTAAGCCCGGGGTCGTCTGTCAACGCCGATTGCCCCATTCTGGTGGCATTGCAGCACGCGCATAACGACACCTTTGGTGCAAATCCACGGATTGTAACGGTGCCTTGGTATTCTGATGCGTCCCCGCTGAACCGGTTTGGAATACCAGCAATCAACTACGGGCCAGCGGGAAAATATACGTCGGAATCTGAATGTGTTCTCATAAAAGATCTCGTAAGGTACGCGTACGTCTGTATCAATCTAATTGTACGCATTTGCGGTGGGGCTTAACGGATATGGCCTTCCAGCTCATTGTCGCGGACTCACGCAATGTCGCGTGTGGAGTTGATGGAACTCCGCGGTACGATTTTCATACCTTTCAAGCCGCTAGCGCTATCGGGCACCTTGGATCTGCAGAACGCTAAAGGACCGTCGATCAATCGAGCGGCGACATCATGTAACTGTGTAGAGATCACTCAGTGACCCAGCCGTTTTAAAGGCATCAACGCAAACACGAGGTTCCTAAGTCTTGCTGCTGGCAGTTAGATAACAATCGATACCACCGTCTCGACATTGATGAGCCTTAGGAGTTAAGCGACACCACGTAGGATCGGTCTTCGCACTTTCACGCCGGCATCTGCTCATAAAGTTTCCAGATGAACCGACGATATCTACTTGGCGCCTCCCGAATTCTTAGAGCGCTTCAAAACATCAGTCCTTTTTGCTCAGAGCAATCGCTGCCCGATTCGAGTTTCGACACGCAATGTTTCGATCGTGGCCAACGAGGGAGCATAGCACTCACCGACTGAGCTATGGCGGTCTCTCCGTGCCTTGCCGCCGAGCGCGTCGGCTCGATCATTTACGCTATATTTCCGATTGCAGGTCACTTGGCCAACTTGGAATCAAAGAACTTCACAATCACGTCCCACGCTTCGCGAGTTTCCGGAACTTTTGGATCGACTACCGGCTGTGCAAAGGAACAATGAAATGCACCCTCCCATACATGTAGATCGGCCGCTACTTTCGCCTTTATCAATTGAGCATGTGTGTAGACGACCGTTGACAGTTCAGAATCGCGTGTGCCGCTGATCAGGAGCGACGGTGGGAAGCGAGCTAACACCGATAGAGAGTATGCTGGTGAAACCAACGGGTCCTTGACATCAAGACCAGGGACGTCGAAATAGGGCCAGTTCTTCGCATTCTCCGTTCGGGGGGGCATACCCGAAAGGAGAGAGCCAAAATAGCCACTATCCCCCGCCAAAGGAAACAATGCCCCGTCTCCAAACATACCAATCGCGCCGGGAATCGGAAGGCCGTGCGCTTGGAACCACGCAACCGATTCCGCCGCGAGTACGCCACCAGCCGAGCACCCGTAGATTCCTATGCTTTCTGGCTTATAGCGCTTGAGTAACTCTCGGTAGACGGCCGCTACATCCTCGCTGGCCGCCGGAAACCTGTGTTCCGGCCCCTCGCGATAGTCGACCGAAATGACCTTGATGGCACCCAGACTGGCAATCGGGATGGACCCCATCTGGCCACCAAGACCTGCCCCGACCGCAAACCCGCCACCGTGAAGACTAATTAACACCCGCCTCTTGTTCCTTTCTGCCACGCCGCCGGCGGGCTGAACCAAGTCGGTTTGAACACCGTTGATCATTCGCGGCGTGATATCCACGGCGAAAGCAGCGCGCAGTCTCTCCACCCCCGGACGCATCAAGCGGTAGTCGAGCTCTTTACGTACCGTGGCGATGTCAGCATCACTCAGGTTTCGCAAATCGGAAGCACTGTGCATGATATCTAGGTAATTCCTCCTTGATTCGCGGCTCGCCAATGATGAGTAAGGAACAGTCACCGATGTTGCGTGCACCGTCCCATCCGTTTCGACGGTCACTTGGGAAGGTTCAGATAGTTCCGGCGGAGCAGGGCAGCTCGATGAGCTAAAAAATGCTGCTATGAACAAAAACGGCGAGACTCTGCTCATATTCGTAGCTCGTATTCTTGCCCTTGGGTTGCATTTGACGGCTTGGTCGCCTGATGCAACTGTGAAGTTAAAGTGCTAGACCGCGCAACAGAGGCCGGTTCCAACCATCGAAGGCACATTAAACAGTCAATTACTAAGTTCTTTGAATGTTGCAAGCCGCGGCATGCTTCGAGACGGCAACGGTTGCGTTGGTGTCAGCAGGCGGCGTCACCGATATCGCACGACGGTAAATTTCGATACGGGTGATGCATCCGCTTTCTCAGATGAGACTCGTAAGCGCGCCTCCGAGGGGCAAAAGCCGGGGAACCTCTGCATCCGCGGGACCACAGGAAACGTGAACCTCGTACGACTCACATCGGCCTACGCACAAACTCGTTCGCCTAACGTTCATGCTCCAATTGGAGGACTGTCGTATGGATGACGAGCAAATACACGAATCGCGACTCGCCGTAAAAGCAAATTTCTGGGCAAGCCAGATCCCTACAGAGCTACCGACCGCGCTTCGGCATCGACTGTAATGTATGCGGAGTGCGAGGCACATCGTGTCGCCTCGGAGCATCAGTCTCAGCGCCGGATCCACCGGCAGCGAGCAGCTTGGCCATGATACCGCGCACAGTGCCGCGTGAGAGGGGCGTTCGATCATTGAGGCGGGACGGAATGAATGCCGCGTGTCGATACCTGAGAAAACTTGATCTACGCCATTACCCCCGACGTGCGTTGCGCTAGTTTTGTCGCATACCTCAATTTACCAACAAGCAAGACCTGTCACCGCCAAGCATCCCCCGGGTCCCGACTGGTATGGGAAGCATTTTTGGCGTGTTTCGACGTCAGGACCGCTGCGGATAAGTGCTCCGCGGTCCACGGTTTGAGTTCGAGTATCAAAGCCAATCGAGTCCTCACCTTCTGACGCACCTACTATGACGAGGGTATCGTCTGTAGTAATAATTCGACGAACGACGTCGAATCGGCCGCGGTCAGTACCAAGTAGCGCGCACTCTCCCATCGTCGAGATTTGAAGTCGGATGCAAATTGCTCTTCGGAGGGAAAGAGATGAGCGGTAACACTCCAGAATTTGTGAATACGATTGAGGACATAAATCAGACTGGTAATTGTCGGTCAAAGGTAGAGCGCCTTGAGGCTGCGTCTCCCACATGCACGTCCTCCAACGTTGTGGCGCCGGACTGTAAGCCCGCATTGGAGATGTTATCGCTACTCACGTCCGATCAAGGTCAGCTCGCCGCCGTCGTGTCCAACAATACAAAGGATATTCAGGACATCTATCCGCTCTCGCCGCTCCAGGAGGGCATGCTGTTCGACTGCCTACTACACAGCGGGACTGACACGTACAGCTTTTCCACCTTGTTCGAATTTCGCACGCAGCAGCAGGTTGTTCTGTGGATTCAAGCGGTAAATAAGGTGATAGCTCGGCATGCCGTAATGCGCAGCTCGGTCGTTTGGGAGCACGTCACGCGGCCGGTGCAGGTCATTCACCGCTGTGCTCCGGTGCAAGTACGTGAACTCAGACTTGAAAGAGAGCACGATCCAGTCGAACAATTGAAAGAGCTGATGCGGCCAGGAAAACAGCAACCGATGGACCTGCGGCAGGCACCTCTCTTACAAGTTTTTACGGCCGCAGATCCGCAGGGCGAGAAGTGTTATGCATTACTTCAGTTGCATCACTTGATCAGCGATTTGCAGTCCCTGAAAGTCCTGATAGATGAGGCAATGACCATTCTCGAGTCTCGTGAGTCGGAGCTCCAAGTACCCGAGGACTATAGAGCTTACGTCGCCCACAGGCTAGGCCGTATCCAAGCAGAGGAGTTCGACGCGAAGACGTTCTTCGGCAGCAAACTCGCAGATATTGAGGAGGCACCCGCACCCTTTGGCCTGGTTCCAGCGCATGGAGCCGCATACCTGCTTGAGGATGCCAGCCGTTTGATCGAGGGCGGACTGGCGCAATGCATTCGAACGCAGGCGCGTCGCGCTGGAGTGAGCTCCGCCAGAATTTTTCATGCGGCGTGGGCGTTGGTTGTAGCGAATTCCAGTGGGTTGGATGACGTAGTTTTCGGCACAGTGTTGTCCGTGACACGTCATGGGGGCGCCGGATACGGTATGTTCGGATTAACAGTCAACACGCTGCCCTTGCGGTTGCGGCTTCAGGATCTCACAGTTGCGGGATTGGTCGAGCGCACAAATTGCGAACTGGCCGAGTTGCTCAACCACGTCCACGCACCCCTCGCAGTGGCCCAGCGCTGTAGCGGAATTGCCGCTGGTGCACCCTTGATTACTACTCTTCTCAATTACCGACGTAGTAAGCACGAGACTGAATGGGATAGTTCCGCCGGAGTTCGAGTGCTCGCCCGCGGAGAGTCTCCGACGAACTACCCGATCACAATTTCAGTGGACGATCGGAGTGAGGGATTCGTGGTGACGGCACAGACTGATAGGCGTCTTGATCCGGTGCGAGTCATTTGTTATCTGCGGAGGGCACTGGAGTCGTTGGTGGAGACTCTAAGGCACGCGCCAGAGACTCCGGTGTTGGCGTTATCGATTGTACCAGAGTGCGAGCTGCAACGACTAATCAGTGTGTTTAACGCCGAACCGGCGGCTGGCCATGGAGATGGATTGATTCATCAAATATTCGAGGAGCAGGTACGGGCTAACCCGAATGGAATTGCCGCAAAGTACGAGCGTGAGTGCCTAACCTATGCGGAATTGAACGGCCGCGCCAATCAACTGGCGTGGTACCTGCGACGACGGAGCGTGGGCCCTGAGCGTCTAGTTGGCATCTGCGTGGAGCGCAGCTTGGACATGGTCGTGGGATTACTGGGGGTTCTGAAGGCCGGGGGTGCGTACGTACCGCTAGATCCGGCCAACCCGCGTGAGCGTCTCCGCTACATTCTGAAAGATGCCGCGCCGGGAGTGTTGCTGATCCAGGAGCGGCTCAGAGGTAGATTGCCCAATACTTCGGCGGAGGTGATCGCGATAGACAGCGGTTGGAATCAAATTTCCGCTCAGACAACGACCGATATCGAAGCGACAGAGATCGGCCTCTGCTCGAATAATCTTGCATATGTGATTTATACCTCCGGATCGACAGGTGAGCCAAAAGGAGTGCTGGTCGAGCACCGAAATGTAACTCGGCTCCTTACCGAGACAGACAAGCGTCTTAGCTTCGGTGGAGCAGACGTTTGGACGATGTTTCACTCTTTCGCCTTTGACTTTTCGGTGTGGGAACTCTGGGGCGCACTACTGTACGGGGGGCGTTTGGTTGTGGTGCCATATCTCACATCGCGTTCCGCGCTGGAGTTCTATCAATTGGTGTGCGCGGAAAAGGTGACGATGTTGAGCCAGACCCCGAGCGCATTCACGCAATTGATCCATGCGCAAGCACAGACTCCAGAGCATCAGCATTCGCTTCGCGCGGTTATCTTTGGCGGTGAGGCGTTGGATCTGCGCACACTCCGAGCCTGGATTGAGCGCAACGGGGTCGAAAGTCCGCAGCTTGTGAACATGTATGGAATCACTGAGACGACTGTGCATGTAACGTATCACGCACTGACCAAGGAAGAGATCGAGTCGGAGCGGGTTAGCCTGATAGGCCGACCGATTCCTGATCTTCGGGCGTATTTGTTGAACGAGCGTGGGCAGCCAGTGCCGATTGGAGTAACGGGCGAGATCTACGTTGGCGGCGCAGGAGTTGCACGTGGATATCTGAATCGGCCCGGGTTAACCGGGCAGCGATTCCTTCCGGATCCGTTCAATACGGACCGGGCCGCGCGCCTGTATAAGAGCGGGGACATTGGCCGGTGGCGGTCGGATGGAATCCTGGAGTATCTCGGACGCAACGATCATCAATTGAAAATTCGAGGGTTTCGGATCGAGCTGGGCGAGATTGAGGCGCAGATCGCCCGACACCCGCACGTGAAGGACGTGGTCGTTGTGGCGCGAGAGGATGAGCCAGGCGAAAAGCGCTTGGTGGCATACCTAGTTGGGATTCGGAAAGCGGTTCGCGAGGCAGTTGCCGGTGAAGCTCCGGAGAAGAAGAGCACACCGATCGCGAGCGAGTCAGTCCCTGAGGAAACCTACGAAACAGGAAAATTGACCATTGGACCGAGTTTCGAGGGTTGGAACAGAAGCTACACGGGGGAGCCGATTCCGGAGGACCAGATGCAGGAATGGCTCGACCGCACGATCGAGCGGATCACAGCACTCCGGCCGAAGCGGGTGCTGGAGATTGGATGCCACGTAGGCCTGTTGCTGCAGCACTTGGCTCCGCATTGTGAAGTGTATGTGGGGACGGACTTCTCGGTCGAGGCATTGGATCAACTGCGAAAATGGATGAGAGGAAGAGAGGATCTGCAGCACGTGGAACTGCTCCACCGATCTGCGAAAGAGCTTCTGGATCTCAAAGCGGGACTATTTGACACCATAGTGCTGAATTCAGTGACGCAGCACTTCCCGGACGTTGAGTACCTGTTGGCAGTATTGCAGAACGCGGTTCGGCTTCTCAATACGGGAGGGAATATTTTTATCGGAGACATCCGGCACCTAGGAACGCTGGAGATCTTTCACGGCGCGATTGAGCTGAGTAAAGCGGCATCTACTGTGAGTGTGGGCCAGCTGAGGAGACGCCTAGCCCGCGCCGTGGCGCAAGAAAGAGATCTGGTAATCGACCCGCAGCTTTTTTATTCTCTGTTGGAACAACTGCCCGCGATCAAATCTGTGGAAGTGCAATTAAGGCGCGGTCGGGCGATGAATGAATTGACACGCTATCGCTACGATGTGGTGTTGCAGGTTGGAGAGCCTAGCGATATATGTGCGGTGTATGAGGATATCGAATGGCAAAGCGTTGGGTCTGTCGCGGGACTTGAAACCCGTCTCCGAGAGCGGCAATGGCGTGCAGTGCGCGTCCGCTCAATCCTCAATGTTCGTCTGGCAAAAGACGCCGCGACGCGAAGGCTAATCGAGACGAGTGATAAAGCAGTGGAAGCCGACGTTTTGCGCCGTCAGCTGAACGATCTGCAGGTCGACGGGCTCGACCCAGAGACCTTCTGGGATTTGGGTGAGACTCATGGGTATGACGTGAGGGTCAGCTGGGCACAAAATTCACCAGAATACTTTGAAGTGCAGTTACGGGACCGCACTCGAGCCGATCAGGCGGCCCAGGAAATGCCACTCTCTAGCGCCAGGAAACCCTGGTCTGCGTATGCCATAAATCCTCTGGAGCGCACCCTTCAACAGCATCTGATCGCGCAGCTGCGAGAGTATCTGAAGGCGAGACTGCCGGAGTACATGATCCCATCGGCTTTCATAGCGCTGAAGGAATTGCCACTCACTGCCAATGGCAAGCTGGACCGGCGAGCCCTCCCAGCACCCCAGATGGGTTTGCACTCCAATAGCGACTATGAAGCCCCACAGGGCGCAATTGAGCAGTCTCTGGCGGATATTTGGGAGGAGTTGCTTCAGGTAGAGAGAGTGGGCCGAAATGACAACTTCTTCGAGATTGGCGGGCACTCCCTACTGGGAATGAAGTTAATGGCGAGGATAGGTAAGAAGCTGGATATCCTGCCGCCGGTAGTTACGGTATTTAGATTTCCGACCATTCGTCAAATGGGACAGTTGGTCGAGAGCTTGCTGTCTGAGAATGTGAAGCCTTTGCCAAACAACTCCGAGAATGAAACCGGCACAATATAACGGCAACTCGAATGGATTATCAGCGTTGAGATACGCGAATTACTTCGCCCCGACGCGGGTGCAATTTTCGTGCTGCCCGCAGACGTGGTGCCGCGGCTTGTCAGTATGAGAGAGGCGTGAGATTGCATTCCATCCGAGGGGATCTGTGGTCGCCGCGTTCAGATTTGATCTGTGCCGCCAGCGTCGCCGACGACGTGACGTCTTATGATTTCACGGAATCGACACAGCGAGCGCGGGCGTTAAGGATAGTCAACCGAATCGGAGCAGACAGATTATGGGTAATCACCTGAGTGAATACCGAGTTACTGACGTCGTATTTGAGATGAGATGCCGGGGTATCAAGTTATGGACTGAGAATGACCAACTGCACTATCAGGCGGATAGTGGAGCGCTCACTCCAGAGGATAAGAAAAAACTGCTCTCATATAAGTCGGAGATTATCGCATTTCTGAAGAATTGTCTCGCAAGTGACGCCACACCCCTGTCCTCGCGGCCGTCATCATGCAACATGGTGCCATTGGCGCCGTTTCAGCGCTGGGTCTGGCGGAATTGGTGTGGTCCTGACAGCGGACGCTCCGTTATCGCAACGCGCATCACAGGCCGAATCAACATCGAGTTGCTCCGTCGGTCTTTTACGGAGATTGTCTGTCGGCATGAAGCTCTTCGTACTGGCGTTGTGTTCGTGAGTGGGATGATGCAACAGGAAATAAGGGAAAAACCGGTAACTGTTCTGCAGTCCGTTGAGTGCCCCGGGGCGTCAGTACCAGAGCGGGAAAGGAAGGCAAAGGAGCTTGTCGAGGAACTAGCGAACGAAAAATTTGACTTCTCTAGGGATCTACTCTTCGATGCCAAGGTAATCGAATTGGATGACCAGAACTGGATTTTGATCATGCGTATTCATGCTCTGATTTCAGATGCGACTTCAAGAAAGATACTTTGGCGGGAGATATGGCAGATCTACATGAGCTATTTGCGTGGCCAGCCGGTCTCTCTTCCAAAGATATTGCAGCCTGGTGACGTCGCCGTGTGGCATGAGGTGTCGAACGCGGAATGGACTAGGAAACATGGCGAATATTGGGAGACCCGGCTTGCTGGAGCAGAGCGTTTGCGCCTTTTTCCGATCACGGAAGTCGCCAACACTGCAAATGGACGTATCGAATCGTTAACATGGGAGTTCGGATTGGAAGTAACCAGAGACTTGCGTGTATTATCGCGACAAACGCAAACCTCATTGGGAATGGTTGTCCTGGCCATATGGATCGCATCGATCATGCGGTGGTGTAAAAAAAAGGACGTAGTCGTTTCCTTTCAAACCACGGGGAGACTCCATGTCGAGACAGAGAACACAATTGGCAGTTTTATCTGCCCGCTTTTTTTGCGCCTCGAACTTCAACGAAGCGATACATTTCATGATTTTCTGATTCGAGTGATCGGGGAATATGATTCTGCGTGTCGGAATTATGACTTTGGCAGACTGATCGCACGCAGTCCTGAAGCGGACTTTAGCCGTAACCCTTGTCTCAATTGGGGACCAAAAGGATTTTACCAGGACGCTATGAGTGCACTCAACGAGGCCAATCAATGCGGTATTGCCGATCCTGTTTGTTTGCGGCCGTTCGAGTTTTCAGAACCGTTGTCGCGCGATAATAGAAAATCGAACTGGGAGCCTAGGTTCGCTCTTGTCGAGGTCGATAATGACATTAAAGGCCTTATGCTGCGTTCAGCTACGGTTTCCGCAAAACATTGTGAGAAATTTGCAGATGATCTGTGTCGTTTTGCGGGCAGTATCGCAAGAAAGCCGCTTACGCGTGTTCTCGAAGCGTCGTGCACTTAGTGCATGGTCGCCTTGTGGAGGAGCGGCGGATTCCGAATTCATGAACCTCTGACCTGAGCACCGATTTTGGGCTCCGTCTAGACTTGGACTAAAGTGGCGATTCGACGTCCTCCCAGCGCGGCCCTGAGGGCTGGAGAAATGGACGATGAAGCGGTCTTGCTACTCGAATGAGCAGATCGCCTATGCGCTGAAGCAGGCCGACGGCGGCACCGCGATGGCCGATGTGTGGCGCCGGTTGGGCATCAGCGAGGCGACTTTTACGTCTGGAAGAAGAAGTACGCCAACCTCGGCGGCACGGAGGTGCGCGAGCCGGCAACTGCGCGACGAGAACTCGAGGTTGAAGCGCCTGGTGGCCGATCTCACGTTCGACAAACATATCATGGCGGAGATCAGTCGAGTGCTCGACTTCATACTCTGGAAGACCGGTGGAAAACGGCTTCATCGAGTCGTTCAACGGCAAACTGAGCGATGAGTGTTTGAACGCACATCGGATCTTGTCCATCGCCGACGCCCGGAGCAATATCGAAGCGTGGAGGACGGAATACAACCTTCACAGGCTGCATAGCGCTCTGGGGAAACATCAGCCCTCCGGAGTACATGGCCAGGTAGAGCAGCCCTCATTTCGACCGGACCATAGCTGCATAGCGAAGGACCGACGTCCCCCCGACTTTGAGTAGCGCCCGGCTTTGGAGTCTAATCCCCGGTGAGGTCGGTCCGGCTTTCGAAGCGTTTGTAACTAGAGATTCGATGCCTCGGGATCGGATTCCTGACCTTTGTTGGCATACTCGCTCGGGGTCAGACGGCCAAGCGAGGTGTGTGGACGGAGGTGATTGTAATCCTCCTTCCAACTCTTCAGTGTCGCTCGAGCATGCTCGAGCGACACAAACTCGTTCGTGTTCAGGCACTCATCGCGCAGTCGTCCGTTGAAGGACTCGATGAACCCATTCTCGGTCGGTTTGCCGGGCCGGATGAAGTCGAGCTTTACGCCTCGCCGGTAGCACCACTCGTCGAGCGCCTTGGAGGTAAATTCCGTTCCGTGATCGACAGTTATGGCGTACGGCAGCTCGTGGGTCATCGAGACCGTCTCCAGCGCATCGACGACACTCTGGCCGGTTAAGGCGAAGTTTGCTTCCAGCGCGACACACTCCCGATGCCACTTGTCGATGACAGTCAGGACGCGGAACTTTCGACCGTTCAGCAGTTGATCGTGGACAAAGTCCATCGCCCAATACTCGCCGCGTCGAGTCGCGATCGCCACCGGGCCGCGGTGCAAGCTGATGCGCTTGCGCCGACGCACTCTC
>Ga0268266_10005739_pt1 | contig 11495 bp, 9 predicted proteins | sample KBSS13metaG_FD_190356 | JGI IMG/M metagenome (GOLD analysis project Ga0268266, IMG submission 190356) | Switchgrass rhizosphere microbial communities from Kellogg Biological Station, Michigan, USA - KBS S1-3 metaG (SPAdes) (version 2) | ecosystem: Host-associated > Plants > Roots > Rhizosphere >... | reverse complement strand
GAACCGCTCTCACTTCAGATACCCCAGGCTTCTCAGCTTCTCCAGATACTCCCGGTCGCTCTCCGGCGCGACCGAGCCCGCCGGCGCGACGCGCGCCCCGTAGCTCGGCACGGACGTCTCCTCCACTGTGGCCGGTGCGAAGAGGGACGCGACGGGCGCACCCTCGAGGTCCGCCGCCCGCGGAACCCCGAGCCGCGCGAGGATCGACGGCGACGCGTCGACCGGACGGATCCGCACGGTCCGCGGGGCGACCGCTCCATCGAACACGACCATCCGTCCCAGGGCGGCGGGCGCCGGATGGCTGTCGGCGGCCACGACGACGAGCACGATCTCCCCGCGCGAGGCCTCCTCCACCAGCGGCGCCAGCCACCCGGCGACCCGGGCCACGGCACGTGCGCGGTTCTCCGGCGCGTCCCGCTCGATGTCGCAGCCCGGCAGGTACACGGTCGCCAGCGCGAAGCCGGCCGCGCGCTCGCGGTCGAACGCCTGCAGCGCGGCGCGGTCGGCGGCCTCTCCGCCGGTCGCGGCGCCCAGGACCGCGCGGTTGTCGATCACGACCGCGCCCGGCCACGCGCCCGCCGCCCACCAGCCGACGGACAGGCTGCGGAGGCCCGCGGACGCGGCGACCTCCCAGAAGGCGAGCGCCTGCCGGTCGGCGCTGGAGACCGGGGCATGCACCGCGAGCCCGAGAGCGGGCTCGACGCGGCGCAACCACCACCCCGTCCCCCACGGCGCGCGCACGGCCCGGACCGCGCCGAGCGGCCGGACCCGCGAGAGCGCGCGGACGCCGTGCCGCCGCGACGACACTCCGGTCGCCAGCGTCGTCCAGATCTCCGGCGGAGAGACGCGCTCGGCGGGCCACCACCCCGAGGCGCCCCGCCCGAGCAGCGCGACCAGTGCCGGGGAGCCGAGGGACCCGTCGAGGGCCAGGCCGTCGACCGCCGCGACGACCATCGGCGCGGGCCGCGGCGACGGCTGCGGCGGCGCGACGGCGGCCATCTCGCGCCGGGAGAAGAAGAGGAGGATCGCCGTGAGCAGCCCGAGCGCCGCGGCGGCGAGGAACACGCGGCGGTTGGCGCGGCGCGGCAGGGCGCCGGAGCGCGCGAACGCGTGCGCGATGAACGCGAGGCGGACCGCGGACGCGAGCAGCAGCGCGGCGAGGCCCACGGGCAGGGCCCAGAGAAGCGCGGCCGCCGAGAGGCCCCGGGCGAGCCCGTACGTCCCGACGCTCCACAGCGCGAAGATGACGAGCGCCGCGCCGAACCCGGCGACGGTCGCCGCGAGCCCCGGAGTCCGGCTGCGCTCCGCGAGGCGCGACAGGAGGAAGGCCAGGGCGCCCGCGGGAACGAGGTCCGCCGCGAAGACGTGGAGAAACACGGCGGCGACGGTCCTCGGCGATCCCGCGACCCCCGGCTCGCCGGCCGCGATCGCGGCGACCGCGGAGAGGGCGGCGGCGAAGGCCCCGATCAGCACCGCCGGGAAGAACGCGCCGCCCCGGCCGGAGAAGACCGTTCGGAAGAGCAGCCGCTCGACGGGGGCGTCGAGATAGCCGAGCTCCCGGAGGCGAGACCGCGCCTCCTCCAGCGTGGGGCGACCGGAACCGGAAGCGGAAGCGGAAGACGACGCGGCGGGGCTCACGAGCGGCGCTCCCGCACGACGCGCGCGAGGTCCGACAGCACCTCCGCGCGGCGCCCGAGCGGCCGCAGCGCCGCGAGCGAGGCGTCCAGCAGCTCGTCGACCAGGCGGCGGCAGGAGTCCGGCCCGAGGATGGTCGCGAAGTTGGCCCGGTGCGCGTCCCGCGCGACGTCCTTTCCCATCGCCGCGGGGTCGCCCTCGAGGTCGAGGAGGTCGTCGGTGATCTGGAACGCGAGGCCCAGGTTTCGGGCATAGGCCGCCAGCGACGAGATCGTCGCCTCGGAGGCCCCTCCGGCGAGAGCGCCGCCGCGCACCGCGGCGACGAAGAGGGCGCCCGTCTTCCGGGCGTGGATCGACTCCAGTCCGTCGAGGCCGGTCGCCGCGGGCTCGGCCGCCAGATCGGCCGCCTGCCCGCCGCAGCAGCCGGCGGCGCCGACCGCTCGGGCGAGCTCCGACGTGGCGCGCAGGCGTGCCGAGGCGGAGAGCTTGGCGGAGCCTGCCACGATCTCGAATGCGCGGGCCAGCAGCGCGACCGCGGTCAGCTCGGCCGTGGCGACGCCGTGGACGAGGTGGAGGGCGGGGCGCCCCCGCCGGCGCGCGGCGTCGTCCATCGAGGGCAGGTCGTCGAGCACGAGCGAGGCGGCGTGGACGTACTCGACGGCCACCGCGACGTCCATCGCCGCGCCCGTCGAGCCGCGCGCCGCGCCCGCCGCCGCGAGCGTCGCCAGCGGGCGAAGGCGCTTCCCCGGAGAGAGGACCGCCTCCTCGATCGCGCGGGAGAGGCCGGCCGCTCCCACCGCCGCCGGCGGAAGGTGGCGCGCGAGCGCGTCTTCCAGGAGAGGGCGCTCCGAGGCCGCGAAGCGCTCGAACGCCCCGCGCCCCGCGGCGGGATCCGTCAGGACGCTCCCGCTAGCTGCGGAAGCTTCCGAGGGCCTCCGACTCGTTCTCGTAGACGTCGAAGACGGTGATCAGCTGGGTCACCGTCAGCACGTCGTTGATCTTCGGAGGAAGGTGGAGAAGCTTCAGCTTCCCGCCCTTGTTCGTCACCGACGTGTAGCAGCCGACGAGCTCTCCGATCCCGGAGGAGTCGATCGTGGTCACCTCGTTCATGTCGACGAGGATGTTCTTCTTGCCCGAGTCGACGAGCTTGTTGATCGTCTCGCGGAGCTGAACGTCTCCCGAACCGATGGTGATTTTGCCCTTCAGTTCGACGATCTGCACGCCGCCGACGTCGCGCACGTTGGTTTTCATGCCGGATTCTCCTCCCTCTCTTTTATCGTGCCCAGGTTCTTTTTCAAAACAATTTCCATGCCACCCGCGGGGTGACGATCGAAGCGCACGTCGTCCATGAAGGTGCGCATGTAGAAGATGCCGCGGCCCGACGTCTTCAACCGATTCTCCGGGGCGAGCGGGTCGCCGACGGCGTCCGGGTCGAAGCCGACGCCCTCATCCCGAATCGCGATCACGAGGGTGTCGTCGACCACGTCCATCTCGAGGTGAACGTGCTTGGCGAGGTCCTGCTGGTTCCCGTGCTTGATCGCGTTCGCCATCCCCTCCCGGAGTGCCATCAGGATCCAGTGGCGCGTCTCCTCGGGCACGTTGCGGCCCTCGAGGAGCTTGGTGCAGAGATGCTGCACCATCTCGATGTTCTCGAATCTCGAGGACAACGACATCCGGATCGGGCCGGGCTTGTGGGAAGGTCGCACTGCGCTCATGCAAGGACTTTGAAGTCGCGGCGGATCTTAGCAGGGTTGACCGGGGCGAGGCCGTCGCCGATCGGCGGCCGGCGCCGGGCGGGTCCCGCCGCTTTCCCCCCTGCCGACGACCCGCGCCCCTCGACCCGTCACCGGTGACCGCCGGGGCTGCGTGCTACCCTCGGCCATGCTCGGGAAACGCGCCGCCGGAGCGCTCGGAATGGGCCTCGCGGCGGTCCTGGCGACGGCCGCCGCCGACCTGCTGCCGGAGCGGATGGCGGACGTTTCGCGGCAGGTCGAGGAGGTCCGGGGCCGCAAGTTCCAGCGTGCCGTACCGGCCTCGGAGCTGGAGCCCGAGGAGCTCAAGCGGATCCTCCGGGCAAAGATCAGCGAGGGCGTCCCGGCCTCCCCCGAGGACTACATGGCCTCGCTCGTCGCCCTCGGACTGATCGATCCGGCGCCCAACCTCCTCGACCGCCTCGTCGACTTCTACTCCTCCCAGGTGATCGCCTTCTACGACCCGCAGCCGCGCCGGTTCTTCGTCGTGAAGGGGGCCGAGGGCCAGACCGGGGGGGACGAGGGGCTCGCGAAGAACCTGATCTTCTCGCACGAGCTCATGCACGCCCTCCAGGACGAGTCGATCCACCTCGACGCCCGGATGAAGGAGCTCAAGGACGACAGCGATCGCGGTACCGCGCTCCAGTGCCTGCTCGAGGGCGAGGCGACCGTCGTCATGGTGCGGGTGGCCCTCAAGGAGATGCCCGGCGCCGACGACTCGATCGAAGACCAGCTCGCTCCGCTGCTGACCGCGGGCTCCCTCGAGCGGTCCGGCGTTCCGAAGGACGTGCCCGACTACTTCGTCGACCAGCTCTTCTTCCCCTACGTCGACGGCACCGAGTTCGTGCGGACCGCGCTCAAGAAAGGCGGTTGGGCCGAGGTCGACCGGCTCTGGCGCAACCCGCCGCTCTCGACCGCCGAGATCCTGCACGGAACGCCGTACCCGCCGCCGGCGACCGACGTCCTGCCGGAGGACGAGCGCCGCCCTCCGTCCGGGCAGCGTCTCTCCTACGTGGACACGCTGGGCGAGTGGACGCTGCGCTTCCTGCTGGGCCGCGCGCTCCCGAAGGAGGAGGCCGAGCGGGCGGCGGAGGGCTGGCGCGGCGACCGCATCGCGTTCTTCGCCGGAGGCCGGCAGACGTCGTACGTCTGGCGGATCCGATTCGACGGCCCGTCCTCCGCGGCCCGTTTCGAGGCCGCGCTGCGGTCGGCGCGCGCGAAACGTCCGGCGCCCTCGGCGGAGACGATCCGCAGGAGCGCCTCCGACGTGATCGTCGAGACGGCGGCGGGCGGCTCCGAGGCCGGGAAGGCGGGTTCCGCGCGACCCTGACTCCCGCTTCCGGTTCCCGCTTCCGGTTTCTCCGCCCCCTCCGCCCGCCTCAGGCTTCCTTCAGGACCTCCTCGTCCTCGCCGTCCGCCGCCTCGACCCGGTTCTTGCCGGCCCGCTTCGCCCGGTAGAGCGCCTCGTCGGCGGAGGCCACGAGATCCTCCGGCGCCGTGGTCGACCCCGTGGTCGTTGCGACGCCCAGGCTGATCGTGACGATCCCCCGCGGCGCCGACGGATGCCGGGTCGCGATCGACTCGACGCGCGCCCGGAGGACCTCGGCGACGGCGAGGGCGCCCTTCATGGGAGTCGACGGCAGGATGGCCGCGAATTCCTCTCCGCCGTACCGGGCGACGAGATCGCCGGGACGCGTCAGCGCCTCGCGGATCTCCGTGGCGACACGCTGGAGGCAGCGGTCCCCCGACTGGTGCCCCTGCGTGTCGTTGAAGTCCTTGAAGTAGTCGATGTCGATCATGATCAGCGACAGCGGACGCGCGTCGCGCAGCGCCCGGCGCCACTCGGCGTCCAGCATCTTCTCGAAGCGTCGGCGGTTCGCGATCCCGGTCAGATCGTCCAGCTCGGAGAGGTGCTGCAGCTTCTCGTTGGCCTCCTCGAGCTGCAGCGTGCGGTCGGCGACGAGCTGCTCGAGCTCGCGCTCGCGCGCGCGGACCCGCGCCGCGTGCAACCGCGACATCGCCAGCCCGACGATGGCCGCCGCGGCCGCGCAAACGGCCCAGAACCACGGCGTCTGTCGGAAGCTCGGCCTGAGGCGGAAGCGGACCGAGTCGCCGTCGAGATTCCAGACGCCGTCGTTGTTGCAGGCCGCGACGCGAAACCGGTATTTCCCGGGAGGGATGTTCGTGTAGAACGCCGTCCGCCGCGTCCCGGCGTCCACCCACTCCCGGTCGAAGCCCTCGAGCATGTACCGGAACAAGACCCGGTCGGGATCGACGAACGAGAGCGCCGTGTAGTGGAACTCGAGATCGCCGCGGCCGGGCACGACCTCGGACTCGTCCGACTTCGGCACGGCGACGTGGTCGACGCGGACCTGCTCGATCACGACCGGCGGCGGCCGCGTGTTCGTCTTGATGCGATCGGGGTCGATGACCACGGCGCCCTCGACGGTGGGAAACCACAGCCGCCCGTCCCGGGCCTTCCAGCCGGCGGGCTGCGTGAAGCCGCTGCACTCCGCGGAGCGCATTCCGTCCGCGCGCCCGAAGGAGACCGAGGTCACCGTCGAGCGGCGGCCCTCCGCCACGTCTTCGAGGTCCGACCGGCGAACGCGGAAGATCCCGCGGCTGCAGCTCATCCAGAGGTTGCCGCGGCCGTCCTCGAGGATCTCGTACTGGACGTCGTCGAAGAGGCCCGTCTTGCGGGTGAAGTGGGTGAAGCGGCCGTCCTTGAAGCGGTTGAGCCCTCCGCCGTCGGTCCCGATCCAGAGGCAGCCGTCCGAGTCCTCGTAGAGCGAGACGACGGTGTCGTCGGAGAGGCCGTCCGCGGTCGTATAGGCGCGGAAGCGGCCGTCCTCGAACCGGTTGAGGCCCCCTCCCTCGGTGCCGACCCACAACGCGCCGGCGTGATCCTGGAGGATCGCGAGCACCGTGTTCCCCGAGAGACCCTCGCGGCGGCCGTACACCTGGAACCGCCCGCCGCGCACGGCCACGAGCCCGCCGTCGTCGGTGCCGACCCAGAGGGTGCCGGCACGGTCGCGATACATCGATCGGACGATGTCGCTGGGAAGCCCGTCCTTGTGGCGGAACGCGCGGAACTTCCCTCCGATCCGCTCGGAGAGACCGTCGGCCCAGGTGCCGATCCACAGGTGCCCGGCGCCGTCTTCGAACACGGACCGCACGAAGTCGCCGGACAGTCCGTCCTTCGACGTGAACGACGAGAAGACGCCGTTGAAGAAGCGGTTGACGCCCGCGCCGCGGGTGCCCAGCCACACGGCGCCCTCCGCGTCCTCGTAGATCGTGCGGATCCGGTCGCTCGAGAGGCCTTCCTTCTTCGTGTACGCGGTGAACTTCCCGTCCTTCAGGCGGTCCAGCCCGCCCGTCGCGGTCCCGACCCAGAGGCTTCCCTCGCCGTCCTCGCAGATCGAGAGCACCGTGTCGTCCGAGAGTCCGTCTGCGGGGACGAACGAGGTGATGCGGTCGTCCGCGAGGCGGGAGAGGCCGCCCTGGGTGCCGATCCAGATGTTCCCGTCCCGGTCCTCCTGCAGCGTCCCGACGGTCTCGTTGGGGAGGCCGTCCCGCGCTCCGAAGACCCGGAAGGTCTCCCCGCGGCGCCGGAGGAGCCCTCCCCCGTCGCTGCCGATCCAGAGATCTCCTCCGCTGTCCACGAAGAGGGACTGGACGATCGGCGGCACGCCTTCGGGCTCGCGGTAGACGGTGAACCGGCCGTCGCGAAAACGGTTCAGGCCGCCGCCGTCGGTCCCGATCCAGAGCGATCCGTCGCGATCCTCGACGATCGACCAGACGCGGTCGCTCGAGAGTCCCTCGCGCGTCGTGTACGTGGCCTCGATTTTTCCGTGCGCGACGCGCGAGATGCCGCCTCCCGACGTGCCGACCCAGATCGCTCCGTGCCGGTCCTCGCAGATCACGATGACGCGATTGCTGCGCAGGCCGTCGTGCGTCGTCCAGGAGGAGACGATCCTCCCGTCCTTCATCTGGTAGAGGCCGCCCCACGTGCCGACCCAGAAGTTGCCCTCGTGATCCTCGAACAGGGCCTGCGTGTTGCTGTTGAGCATCCCGGGGGTGTTGCCCTTGTCGAAGACGGTGAACTGCACGCCGTCGAAACGGACGAGGCCGCGTTCCGTCCCCAGCCACAGGTATCCGTCGCGCGTCTGCGCGATCGCCTGGATCGCGTTCTGCGGGAGGCCGTTCTCCGTCTTCCAGACCTGGAGCGCGTACTGGGTGATGGACTTGCGCGGATCGAGCGCGGAGGCGCGCGCGGAGAGGAGGAGCAGGAGGAACGCGACCGCCCCGCGGCGAACAGCCTCGACGCTCCGCGGGGAGAGCCGCAATGAGGCCACGGAAGATTCTAGCAGGGCGGACGGCCGAAAAGGACGCCTCGGAGCGCGCCGGAGTCGAGTGGCCAAACGGACAGGGACGCCGGAACCGGGAACCGGACGGCCGCCCGGCGGCTACTGGCCGAGGGGAATCTTCAAAGCGGCGGGGATGATCACGAACATCTGGATGGCGTCGAAGACGCCGTGCGCGACCATGCACGGCAGCACGTTGCGATAGGTCGCGTACGTGATGGAGAGCACCGTCGAGATGACCAGGATCCCGACGAGCACGAGCGGCTGGCCGTAGACGCCGTGCGCCGCCGTGAACATGAGCGTCGCCGCCACGGGCCCGACGCGCGTCTGCAGGAACGATCGGAAGAAGAGCTCCTCGACGACCATCGCCGAAACGACGATCGAGAGCTTGACCCAGAGCGGCTGCGAGACGAGCCACACGATCATCGGCGAGATGCCGCCGCCTCCCGAGGCCGTGCGGAACCGCTTCGACACCACGTACCAGACGCCGAGGAGGACCATGGCGGCGATGATCGTCAGGATCCAGCCGGCGAGCCCGATCAGGACCCCCGCCGCGGCGTCGTGCGCCGGGCGGTCGCTGCGGAGGCCGAGGAAATCGCGCAGCGAGCGGCGGCCCGAGAGCGCGTAGTAGCACGCCAGGAAGAAGAGGAGGATCGCGTGGACCGCGAACACGGAGACGAGCGAGAGCTCCTTCGCCTCCGGCTGATTGCCCACGAGCCCGCCCGCGAACGGAATGGCGACGGTCAGGAGAAGAACCCCGGCGAGCAGCCCGACGGCGACCGCGCGCCGGCCCGGCTCGTCGAAGCCGTCCTCGGCGAAGACGGCTCTCGAGCGCGCCTGCGCGAACGACAGGAGCATGCCGACACTGCCGGCCACGACGAGCAGTACGAACGTGACGGAGTTCATCTGTCCACTCGGGATGAGCGGCGCAGGATAACCCAAATCAGAGACGGCCGTTACGGCGATCGAAGTTCACCGTGAGCGGGAGGCCGTAAGGGCCAAGCCGGCGCGTCTCGCCGTGGATCTGCGTTGCGCCGACCGCTTACTGTTTACTCCTGTCTGGACTTCCGGCCCGCTCCGGGACACGATCCTCCGCGCCGATGCCGACCTCCGCCCTTCCCCTCGAGATCCGCGAGCTCTCCAAGAGCTTCGGGAGCCGCCCCGCCCTCGACGGCGTGCAGCTGTCGCTCTCGCCGGGGGAGATCGTCGGCCTTCTCGGACCGAACGGGGCGGGCAAGACGACCCTGGTCCGAAGCGTCGCCGGGCGCGTCCGGCCGGACGGCGGAACCCTCCGGATCTTCGGCATGGAGCCGGAGCGCGACGAGGCGCGGTCCGCTCGCGGATGGGTGCCCCAGGAGATCGCCCTCTATCCCCTCCTCTCGCCGACCGAGAACCTCTGGACCTTCGGCCGTTACCAGGGGATGTCGAAAGCGGCGCTCGAACGCGGGATCCGCAAGAGCCTCGAGTGGATCGGGCTGGCGGACCGCGCCGACGAGAAGACCGACCGGCTGTCCGGCGGCATGAAGCGGCGGCTGAACATCGCCGCCGGCACGATCCACGAGCCGCGCCTCCTGCTCCTCGACGAGCCGACGGTGGGCGTCGACCCGCAGTCCCGGGAGCGGATCTACGCGATGATCCAGGAGCTGCGCGCCTCGGGCGTCTCGCTCCTCTACACGACCCACTACATGGAGGAGGCGGAGCGCCTCTGCGACCGCATCGCGATCATCGACCACGGCCGGATCATCGCGTCCGGCACGAAGGACGAGCTCGTCCGCCAGACCGTCGGAGGGCGCCAGACGCTGACCGTCGAGGCGGAGTCCGCCCTTCCCTCGGCGCTCGCCGCGGAGCTGTCGCGCCGCGGCGGCCAGGTCGACGGAGCCTCGGCGCGGCTGCCCGTGCAGGCGGCCGGCGACGAGATCCGCGGCGTCCTCGAGACGTTCCACGCCGCGAACGTGCCGGTTCGCAACCTGACGCTCCAGAGCCCCTCTCTCGAGCAGGTCTTCCTCCAGCTCACCGGGAGGGAGCTGCGCGAGTGAGCATGATTCTCGCCGTCGCGAAGAACCGGCTCTTCAACCTGCGGCGCGACCGGGCGGCGTTCGTCCTCGCGTTCGTCCTGCCGGTCGCGTTCTTCACGATCTTCGCCGGGATCTTCTCGGGGTCCGGCCGCTCGTCGACCCGGCGCATTCCGCTCGCGGTCGTGGACGAGGACGGCTCGGACGGCTCGCGGCGCTTCGTCGCGGCGCTGCGCGCGGAAGCCGGGCTCGACGCGCGGACTGCGCCCGTAGCACCCGAGGCGAAGGACTCGGCCGCGCCGCCGCCTCCCTACACCGCGGCGTCCGCCGAGCGCGCGGTGCGCGCGGGGGACCTCCCCATCGCGCTGATCATTCCGAAGGGCTTCGGCGAGAGGCCGATCGTCTTCGGCCCCGGGAGAGACGCGAGCCGGCCGACGCTGCGGGTACTGGCGGACAGCTCCGATCCGATCGCGCCCCAGGTCGTCCAGGGACTGCTCCAGCGCGTCGCGATGACGGCGATGCCGGGCGCGATGGCCCGCGGCGGGATGGAGGAGGTCGACCGGTGGAGCGGGGGCCTGACTCCCGAGCAGAAGGCCCGGATGGAGGATGCGCTGCGCTCGCTCGACGCGCCGCCCCCGCCCGGACAGGCGGAGACGCCGAGGCCCGCGGCCACCCGGGCCGGAGCGCCGGGACTCGTCGCGGTCGACGTGCGCGACGTGGTCGGAGAGGCGAAGCGGAATCCGACGGTCACCTTCTACGCCGCCGGGCTCGGCGTCATGTTCCTGCTGTTCTCCGCGACGGGAGCCGGCGGCGCGCTCATCGAGGAGGCGGAGAGCGGGACGCTCGACCGCATCCTCTCGACGCGCATCTCCATGACGAGGCTTTTGATCGGAAAGCTCGTCTACCTGACCGCCGTCGGCGTCGTGCAGCTCGTTCTGATGTTCGTGTGGGGCGAGATCTTCTTCGGGCTCGAGCTCCTGCCGCACCTGGCCGGGTTCGCCGTCATGACGGTCGCGACGGCGCTGGCCTCGTCGGCCTTCGGCCTGATGCTCGCCTCGATCTGCCGGACGCGGATGCAGCTCGTGGCCATCGCGAACCTCTCGATCCTCCTGATGTCGGCGATCGGCGGCAGCTTCTATCCGAGGTTCCTGATGTCGGAGAAGCTGCAGCGCTTCGGGCTGCTGACGCTCAACGCGTGGGCGATCGACGGCTTCCAGAAGATCTTCTGGCGCGACGAGCCGGCGTGGTCCGTCTGGCCGCAGGTCCTCGTGCTGGTCGGCTGCTGCGTCCTGTTCGTCGCGGTCGCCCGGCGCGTGGCGAGGAAGTGGGAGCTGGCGTAGCCGGTCGCGGGGTCACTCGTACACCCTCTCCCCCACCGTGAGCCTCTCCAGGTAGACCGTCTCGCACGAGGCCGGGCCCTCGTCCTCGCGCGTCGTGCTCGTGCCCCAGTGGAAGCCCGGGTCGTCCACGCCGTCCACGTCGACGAGCCAGCCCTCCAGGCGCACGTCGTCGCCGCGCGAGAGCGCGCGCACGGCCCGGCGCAGGTAGATCGTCGCCGGGATCACGTGCGTGTTGGCGGTGTGCGAAACGATGGTCCCCCGGTCCAGGCCGGGCTCCCGCGTGCGCCAGAAGTAGAAGCGCGAGAACTGCGAGTACGAGATCTTGCCGGCGTACGGCGGCACGAGGACCGGGCCCCACGCCAGGGCGAGGTCCTCGGGGAGGATCGACGCCGT
>Ga0268266_10005735_pt1 | contig 11501 bp, 11 predicted proteins | sample KBSS13metaG_FD_190356 | JGI IMG/M metagenome (GOLD analysis project Ga0268266, IMG submission 190356) | Switchgrass rhizosphere microbial communities from Kellogg Biological Station, Michigan, USA - KBS S1-3 metaG (SPAdes) (version 2) | ecosystem: Host-associated > Plants > Roots > Rhizosphere... | reverse complement strand
CAGTAGCATCAGCCTGTATTGATATTGCCTACTGGTTAGGCATTTGCACGGTCGCAACGGCGCAGACCAAAAGCATGGCGGGTCACACCAGCCCCGGCATCGATTTTTAAGACATTAGGAAACCCTTATGCGTGGCTTTTCCGTCCGTCTCACCCACAAGGTCATGGCAATCGGCATTGTCGGACTGATCGGGCTGCTCGCATTCGGTGCGATCTATCAGGTTGGAAGCTGGTCGCAGGACGCCTCGCGCACGGTTGCGAAGAGCGCGCGGGAGATCTCCGATCTCAACAAGCAGCTTTCGATCGAGATGCTGGAGGCCCGCCGCAACGAAAAGAATTTTCAGCAGCGCCGCGATGAGCGCTACGCGAAATCGCATTCCGAACTGGTAGTCAGGATCGACCGCGATTTCGGCCGACTGGAGGACCTGACCAAGGCGGCCGGCCTCGGCGCGCTGACGGAAAAGGTCAAGCTTGCGCATGACGGGTTCAAGAAATACGCCGCCGATTTCGCAAGCCTGGTGAGTGCGGAGATCAAGCTGGGCCTCAACGAAACCTTGGGCCTGTCCGGCGCGTTGCGTGGCGCCGTCCACGATATCGAGACCAAGCTCAAGGAGATCGACGAGCCGCGCCTGACGAGCTGGATGCTGATGATGCGCCGGAACGAAAAGGACTTCATGCTTCGGCGCGACCCGAAATATGTCGCGGAGATCAAGAAGTCAGCCGCGGAATTCTCCAAGGCGCTTTCGGCGGTGGCGATTGCTCCAACGGTCATGGCCGAGATAACCGCGAAGCTGGCGACGTACCAGAAAGAGTTTGCAGTGTGGGCCGAGACGGCCCAGCAAACCGCAGCTTACGACGCCAGCATGATGAAGACGTTTCGGGGCTTCGAACCCTTGATGGTCGAGATCGCGCAGGGTGTCGAACGGCTTCACCAGGAGGCTGATGCGGCCGAGGCGTCGACGCGCGACGCCGTGAGAACATGGATGCTGATTGCGTTCATGTTGTCAGTGGTCCTCGTATGCGGCCTGTCGTTCGTGATCGGCCGCTCGATTTCCAGCGCGCTGGCCTCAATGGTATCTGCAATGACGCGGCTCGCCGGTGGCGATGTCAGGCTGGTCATACCGGGCCTCGGCCGCGGTGACGAGATCGGCGAAATGGCAGGCGCGGTCGAGGTGTTCAAGAACAACATGATCGAAGCGGACCGGCTGCGCGCAGAACAGCTCGCGGCGGAACAACGCCAGGCGGAGCAGCGCAAGGCGGATATGCACGAACTCGCCGATGCATTCGAGGGCGCCGTCGGAGAGATCGTCGAGACCGTATCTTCCGCTGCGACCGAACTCGAAGCGTCGGCCGATACGCTGACAAAATCGGCGGAGCGTTCACAGGACCTCGCGACCACGGTCGCTGCGGCTTCCGAAGAAGCATCCACTAACGTGCAGTCGGTATCCTCCGCCAGCGAAGAGCTGACCAGCTCGGTCAACGAGATCAGCCGTCAGGTGCAGGAATCGTCGCGCGTTGCCAGTGAGGCGGTTCACCAGGCGCAGAAGACAAATGACCGGGTCAGCGAGCTGTCGAAGGCGGCAAGCCGCATCGGCGATGTCGTCGAACTGATCAACACCATCGCCGGCCAGACCAACCTGTTGGCGCTGAACGCCACGATCGAGGCGGCGCGTGCCGGCGAGGCCGGCCGCGGCTTTGCCGTCGTCGCATCCGAAGTGAAGGCGCTTGCCGAACAGACCGCGAAGGCCACCGGCGAGATCAGCCAGCAGATATCGGGCATTCAGGCCGCGACCCAGGATTCCGTGGCGGCGATCAAGGAGATTGGCGACACCATCGGCCGGATGTCGGAGATATCCTCGACAATTGCCGCCGCCGTGGAAGAACAGGGCGCGGCAACGCAGGAGATATCCCGCAACATCCAGCACGCCGCAACCGGCACGCAGCAGGTATCCTCCAACATCACGGACGTGCAGCACGGCGCGACCGAGACGGGATCGGCGTCCGCGCAGGTCCATTCGGCGGCGAAGTCGCTGTCGAGCGACAGCAACCGGCTCAAGCTCGAGGTCGGCAAATTCTTAAACTCCGTCAGGGCGGCCTGACCGGTCAGCCTCCTGCCGGCGCGGCGGGCGCGACTGCCGCCGCTGCCTGCCTGCGGAACAGGATCCGCTGATACAGCCAGCCGATCGCCACCAGCACCAGGCCGAGGCACATGAAGGAAAGTGCGCGGTAGACGCCCGTGAGCGTCGACATGTCGATCAGGAAGGCCTTCAGGATCGTCAGCGCGATGACCACCGCCGACGCCAGCCGCGCGCGTTGCGAGTTGAAGAGAATCCCGATGCCGAGCAGGACGACGCCGAACACAAGGTAGGCGATCGAATAGGTGTATTGCTCGGCACCGGTGGTCTCGCCGCCGGACATCACCGGGCCATGATAGATTCGCCTGATCTCGAACGTCACATAGGCGAGCGCGAGAATGAGCGCCCCTGCAGCGATCGTATTCGCATATGCAGCGGGACGATGGCCTGCCACCGCATATGACAACAGCAGCGCGAGCACCGCAGGGGCGGCATAGCCGAGCAGCAAAAGGTTGATCACAATGCCGCCGACGTCGATCGACCAGAGAATCGGGTTCTCCAGCAGCATCAGCCCGAACAGCGCAGCGAGGCCGGCGAAGACCGTGAGCAGGATCGCGCCGGCGTTGTGAATGACGCTGCCGGTGCGGATGCGCAGGCGTTCCAAGCCGATCGCCATTGCGAGCGCCACGCAAACCTGCAGCGCAACCTCGGTGAGCCCGGCGCTAAAGCTATAGACGTCGCCATTGTTGACGGCATGGCGGATTTCCATGAACGCCAGCAGCACGGTGAACAGAATCGCCGCAGCCTCCACCGTCCGCAGTGGCGCATCGTCGCCACCGCGGCGCAGGAAGATGCTGCCGGCCCAGAACGACAAAGCGGGAACGCCGTAGCCCCACAACAGCCAGTTGAAGATCGGCGCGGTGCCGACGGCGTCGCCCGCGATGCGCGGCTCGTCGATGATCCGCGTCACCACAATGGCGGCGAGGATGGCGGCGAGCGCGCGGAGGAACGCGATCGGCCGCTGCGTCGAAACCCAGGCGGTGCCTGCCGACATCAGCGCCAGCGCGATCGTCAGCCAGCCTTTTTCCAGCGCAAAGGTCAGCGCGAGCGCCAAGGCGGCGAGCGTGCCGGTCGCAAACAGCGCGATCGAGGCCTGCAGTCCCGGGCGATCATCGCGCTTGCTGAGGATTTCGGTTGCGGCGGCAAAGGTCGCGGCCAGCACCACGGCGAGTATCGCAAATGGAATCGAGCGGTCGAGATGCGTGATGCGGGCGTAGAGCGCGACCAGAAGCGCCAGCGGCGTGAACACCGCGGCGGCCGACCAGATCACCGGTATGACGGGTCCTGCGAAACGGCCCTGTGCGAGGAATCCTGCCACTCCAAAACCTGCAGCGAAGATCGCGGCCGATATCAGGTGCAACGACACGGATCCGTCCGTGGCGTTCGGCCCGATGCCGGACAGCGGCCCGCCGGGCAGCACCAGCATGTCGGAATTCGCGCGAATGGCCCATTCGGCGAACACGACAAAGACCAATGCGGCCGCGGCTCCGACCGCGCCGGCGGCGGCATCGCTGCGCCAGGCGACCAGCAGACTGCCGGCCACCAGCAGGCCGAACACGATCATCGCGGTGTCGGCATGGAAGCTGTTCAGCACGATCAGGGTGGCGCCGAGCAAATAGGCCGCAAGCGCGCCGGATGAGATCGGCTCGACTTCGCCTTCGTCGGCGGGAGGGCCGAACATGAAGCCGCACACCACGAGCAGCGCGGCCAGAATGAAGCCGGCGAGCACGTGGAATGCATGCGGGCCAACCATGGAAGGGCCGCATTGCAGGCAGGGGAACGTCCAGAGCAGCGCGAACCCGATCGTGGTGACCGCGAGCCAGCGCCACAGCCTCACGCGCGCCAAACCGAACGCGGCGGCCGTGACGATCGCGAGATAGATGTAGAGTGCCCAGAAATCTGGCTTGCCGGACGAGACGAGGACCGGGGTCACGAAGGCGCCGACGATGCCGAGGCCGGCGAGCGCCGGTCCATGCAGCAGCGCTGCCGCGAGCGTGCCCATCGCCACCATGCCGAGCAGGACGAACGCGGTGGCCGGCACCAGGAAGCCGTACAGCGCATAGGCCGCATACACCGTGGCAAACGCCACTGCCGTTCCTGCAGCCGTCAGAATTGCCGGGATATTGGCAATCGGCAGCGACGCGATGGAAGAGACGCTCTCCTTGCGGCGGGTCCATTCGCCGGCCAGCAGCAGGGCCAGCGCAAACAGGCCGCCGAATATCGTGCGGACGCCGGGGCCGAGCAGGCCGGCCTCGATCGAATAGCGCACCATGAAGAACCCGCCGAGCGCCAGCGTCAGCCCGCCGATCCACACCACCCAGCGCGTGCCGACAGTTTCCTCGAAGCCACGGTCAGGTTGCGGCAGCGGCGGTGGTGGCGCCGCAGCGGTGGCCGAGGCCTGTTCTGGATTCTCGGACGGCGCCGACGGTACGACGGATTCGACGTCGGGAATGATGGGCGGCGGTGTAGGTGCGGCCCTGCCCGAGGCCGGCGGCAGGGTCTGTTCGAACGCCTCGAACGGCGTGAGCGGCGGAGGCACGGGCACAGCGGCGGCCACTGGCGCGGTCTGAAGGGCGTCCAGGCGCTCGCGCAGATTGGCCACCTCGTTCATGGCCTTACGCGCGAATATCAATGCGACGATCGCGATCAGGAGCGCGAAGAAAACGAAGGGGTCGTCGAACATCAGGCCTCCAGGCGGGCGCACCAAAGCGTTTTCAGGCGAAGCGGATACGGGTTCGGGTGAAGAAAACGCGCGAAAGCGAATGACTAGCCGTTAACCGGCCACGTCTGCGGCCCGGTTGCAATCCTGTGTGCGTCTTTGTCCGCTAAAAGTTCAAATCCGCGGGAAGCATGATTTGGAAAGTGTAAAACGGCTTTCCGAAAGATCATGCGCAAACAACAGGCTAAGGCGCGATGATCGCGCCTTATTCCAGGTCGAGCTGGAACGGCCGGCCCTCGACCGTCATGCTGCCGGGGCCCATTTCGTCCAGCGCACGCAGCATCCGGCCCTCACGCCCCAGCGCCTTGTCGGCGAGGCTGACGATCAGCCGGTTGGGGGAGGCGATCGGGGAGCGGGCGCGGATTTGCCGGGCGATCTCGATCTCGTCGCGATGCGGATTGAGTGCGCAGGCCGCCGCAAATGCGCTCGCCGTCGAGCGGCTGATGCCGGCATAGCAATGCACCACCATCGGCGCGCTGCGATCCCAGCCGCGAACGAAATTAAGTACCCTTTCGATATGATGATCCGCTGGCGCGACGAAACCATCCATCTGCTCGGTGATGTCGTCCATCGACACCTTCAGATGGTTGGCCTCGAGCACCGAGGCCGGACGCTGCACCTGATCGACATTGGCCATTACGGTGAGGATGTGGCTGGCGCCGGTGACTCTTACGGTCTCGGGAAGTGCGGCAAGCGAACAGATGTGAAGCATGGCGATCCTGCGAAGCGTTCCCTGATAGGGCTTGTTTTATCGCAATTATAGGCCCGGTGACCGGGCGGTGAAAGCAGGTTTGCGGCGCCCGTTCAACCGAGCAGCAGGTTGAATCGCGCCAGAAACTGCTTTTCGGCTCGGGCCGCTGTCCACGGCGTCAGGTAGTCGCGCACCGTGGACTCCGGCAGGCCGGGATCCCTGCCGAACAGGCGCTTCGCTTCGCTTTCCGAGAAGCCGGCCAGATGAGTGGCCTCGAGATAGGCGGCGCCTCGGTCGGCCGCCTTGATGGCCTTGGTGATGTCATCGGCGAGAACCGCCGGCAGGCCGAAGCGAACATGAATCGCGCCGAGCAGGCGCTTCTCCACCACCTTGTAGTCACCGCCCAGCACCGCCTTGAACGGGGAGATCATGTCGCCGATGACGTATTCCGGCGCGTCGTGCAGCAGCGCGCCAAGCCGGAAGCGGACGTCGACGCGCGGAATTTGTTCGCGCATCACGGTTTCGACCAGTAGCGTGTGCTGCGCCACCGAAAAGATATGCGCGCCGCTGGTCTGCCCGTTCCAGCGCGCAACACGCGCCAGGCCGTGGGCGATATCCGCGATCTCGATATCGAGCGGGGAGGGGTCGAGCAGGTCGAGCCGCCGTCCCGACAGCATCCGCTGCCAGGCGCGGTTGGCGACCTGGTCCGGTTTTCGCGCCGTCATTTGGCCTTGAGGCGAGGCTTGCGCAGCTTGCCGCTGCAGTTCTCGTGGCAGAAGCAGGTGACCAGGTGGTCGTTGACCATGCCGGTGGCCTGCATGAAGGCGTAGACGATGGTCGGGCCGACGAATTTGAAGCCGCGCGCGCCGAGCTCCTTGGAGATCTTGATCGAGACCGGCGTCGAGGCCGGGACGCTGGCGGTGGTCTTGAACTGGTTGACCTTGGGCTTGCCGTCTACGAAGTCCCACAGAAATTTGGAGAAGCCCGGGCCTTCTTCCATGATCTTCAGATAGGCCTTGGCGCTGTTGACGGTGCCTTCGATCTTGGCGCGGTTACGCACGATGCCGGCGTCGTTCATCAGCGCGTGGACTTTCTTGTCGCTGTAGCGCGCGATCTTTTCCGGCTGGAAATCGTCGAAGGCTTTTCGGAAGTTATCGCGCTTGCGCAGGATCGTGATCCACGACAACCCGGCCTGAAAGCCATCGAGGATCAGCTTTTCATAGAGAGCTCGATCGTCGTACTCCGGCACGCCCCATTCGGTGTCGTGATAGGCCATGTAGAACGGGTCTTCGCCGGGCCACGGGCAACGCAGCTTGCCGTCGGGATGCAGGCGCGCAGATTTGCTCATGCGACGGTCTGCTTCGGCGGGGTGCGAACCTCGTTTGGGTCGGTCAGCCGGATCGCAAGGCCGCCTGCCGTCAACGGCAGCCCAGCATCGAGCGCGTCCGCAACGCGATCAATCCGGACCAGCGCGAGGCCGTGGCCGCCGGCGGTCGAGCCCATGGTGCCGACCTGCTTGTCGCCGCCGAGCACGGTGACGCCGGTCTCAGGCGAGAAGTCTTCGAGCGTGACGCGCACGATCCGCGTACGTGCCGTGCCGCGATGCTGCATCCGCGACACCACTTCCTGGCCGACATAGCAGCCTTTGTCGAAATCGACGCCGTGCAGGCGATCCATGTTGGTCTCGTGCGGAAACGCGTCGCTGTACATGAAATCGAGCCCGCCGCGCGGCACGCCTGACGCGATGCGATGGGCCTCGTAGGCGTCGCTGTCGACGAGGTCGGCGCCGATCAGGTCGGCTAGTTTCTGCTTGAGATCTTCGGGCAGGAGAATGCGCCAGCCGAGGCCATCATGCCGTGGATCGGCGAACGCCAGATCGGGCTTCGTCGCGGGCTCGCCGTCCCATGCCGCCAGCACGCCCATGCTGTCGGAGATGTTCTCCACCGTGACCTTGGCGCGCAGCTTGTAGAAGCCGAGCTTGTCGGCAAGGCTCTGCGCCAGCACGCGGGGCGCATCGATCAGGAAGCCGCCGCCATGGCCGGCGGGGGCTTCGGTGATCAGGAAGTCGGTCGTGATCTTGCCTTGCGGGGTGAGCAGCGCGCCGAATCGGCCATGGCCGGGCTGCAGCAGCGTGACGTCTGTGGTGACGAGGCCGTTGAGGAAGTCGCGGGCATCCTCGCCGCTGACCTTGACCACGCCCCGGTCCTGAAGAAACGCTGCTTTCATAAGCTAAATCAGCCTCTTTTGACGTTCTTTTTGAAGTTCCTGGGAAAACGCGGCTGGCGGATATCCCATGCGAAGTTAAGGCGCTAAGGTGCCCCCAACAAGCCCTGTGAGTAAGCCTGAAGCGGGTGTCGAGGACCGATGAATCAACGATTTGATACCATTCTAAAATCCGGCACCGTGGTCAATCAGGATGGCGAGGGCATCCGCGACATCGGCATTACCAACGGCCGGATCGCCGCCATCGGCGCGCTGGGACAGGCCTCCGCCGCCGAGACGATCGACTGCAAGGGGCTGCATATCCTGCCCGGCGTGATGGACACCCAGGTGCATTTTCGTGAGCCGGGCCTGACGCATAAGGAGGACCTCGAAACCGGTTCGCGCAGTGCCGTGATGGGCGGTGTTACCTCTGTCTTCGAGATGCCGAACACCAATCCGCTCACGGTCACCGAGGAGACGTTCACCGCCAAGATCAAGGCCGGTCATCATCGCATGCATTGCGATTTTGCATTCTTTATCGGCGGTACGCGCGAGAACGTTCAGGATCTACCTGAACTCGAACGCGCTCCCGGCTGTGCCGGCGTCAAGGTGTTCATCGGTTCATCCACCGGTGCGCTGCTGGTCGAGGACGATGAAAGCCTGCGGCGCATCTTCCAGGTGATCAGCCGCCGCGCCGCCTTTCACGCCGAGGACGAATACCGTCTCAACGAGCGCAAGCCGATCCGCATCGAGGGCGATCCGCGCTCGCATCCGGTGTGGCGCGACGAGACCGCGGCGCTGATGGCGACCGGGCGGCTGGTCAACCTCGCGCGCGAGACGGGAAAGCGCATTCACGTGCTGCACATATCGACCAAGGAGGAGATCCTCTACCTGCGCGACCACAAGGATGTCGCCTCCTGCGAGGCGACGCCGCATCACCTCACCATGGCCGCGCCCGAATGCTACGAACGGCTCGGCACGCTTGCTCAGATGAATCCGCCGGTGCGTTCGGCCGATCACCGGGCGGGCATCTGGTACGGCATCGAGCAGGGCATCATCGACGTGCTCGGCTCCGATCATGCGCCGCACACACTGGAGGAAAAGTCGAAGACCTATCCGGCCTCGCCTTCGGGGATGACGGGGGTGCAGACGCTGGTGCCCTTGATGCTGGATCACGTCAATGCCGGGCGGCTGTCGCTGGCGCGCTTCGTCGATCTGACCAGCGCCGGACCCGCGCGGCTGTTCAACATTGCCTGCAAGGGCCGCATCGCCGCGGGCTATGACGCCGACTTCACCATCGTCGACCTCAAGCGGAGCGAGACCATCACCAACAAATGGGTGGCCTCGAAGGCAGGTTGGACGCCCTATGACGGCGTCCGCGTCACCGGCTGGCCGGTCGGCACCTTCGTGCGCGGCAAGCGCGTGATGTGGCAGGGTGAAGTGACGACGCCTGCCACCGGCGAGCCGGTGCGGTTTCTGGAGACGTTGAAGGCGTAGGGCACCGCGTCGCCCACACGCAAGAGTGGTCGCCCGCGAAGGCGGGTGATCCAGCATTCCAGAGACGGCAGTGATTGAATCGAGAGGCTGCGGCGTACTGGGTCGCCCGGTCAAGCCGGGCGATCACAGCGGAGAATTACTGCTTCGCCAGCTTTAGCGAAAACTCGCCGTTGCGCACCCGAGCCGGAACGCCCTCGGCGAACTTTGCGACTGCGTCCTCGCCATAGGTCGAGACCAGCTCGGCCAGCGCCGTGAACAGGCTCGCCTGCGCGAGACAGTCGCCATCGACGCCATCGTGGCGCGCTTCCGCCCACGCCTCACTCAAATAGCTCAGGGCGGTCTGCTTCTGGTCGAGGTCGGGAAGCGGGTCGCGGGCGACCGGGAAAGAGGCTGGGCGGCTCATGAAGCTCAACGAAATCTGCGCGCGAACCAGGGCGGTACGCATCTTGACGCACCAAGCTCTAGCACGTGCCGCGAACTCGCCTAGGCTACATCTTTAAGAAAGGTTAACGGCGCTGCACGGATTTCAGGCGGGTTCGCTCGGGTTTTGCCGATTTCAGGAAATGCACCCCAGTATCGCGCCCGGGGTCGCGCAGACCTGATGTGCGCCGGCCTGCAGCAACTCATCCCGGCTGCCGTATCCGTACAGCACCCCGATGCCCTTCATGCCGTTGTTTTTCGCGCCGATCATGTCGTGGCTGCGGTCGCCGATCATCAGGGTTTTGGCTGGATCGACCGCCGTCTCCTTCAGCGCGTATTCGAGCAGATGCGACTTGTCCACACGCGTGCCGTCGAGTTCCGAACCGAACACGCGCTCGAAGTGATTGCGCAGCCCGAAATGATCGATGATGCGCTCGGCGAACACGTGGGGCTTGCTGGTGGCGACGAACAGCTTGTGGCCGGAGGCGCAGAGCGAGGTCAGCACGTCAGCGATGCCGTCATAGACGCCGTTCTCGTAGAGGCCGACGTCGGAAAATCGCTCGCGGTAATACGTCACGGCGAGATCGGCCGACGTCTCCGCGCCCAACAGCCTGACGAAGCTCGCGCGCAAGGGCGGCCCGATACACCAGGTCAGTTCGTCTTCGGTCGGCATCGTCGGATGATCGAGCTTCTGCAGCGCATACTGGATCGAACGGGTAATCCCCGGTTTGGGGTTGGTCAGCGTCCCGTCGAGGTCGAAGAATATTGCGTCCATGATTGCCTAGTTCGCGTAGCGTGCGGTGAGGTCGCGCGAGATCTTTGAGCCTTCCTCGATATATCTGCGGATCGCGACCGAAGCCGCGGGCGTGCAGCTCCGGTAGGTCTGCTGAAAGCCGTTATAGCCGCGGTTGAAGCCCGCGATCATGCGGGCGCGGCGGTCGCCGGACGGGGTTTCGGCGTCGATCAGCGCCTGCATTTCGTTGCGCCATTTCGCCCCCTCATTGGCGCCGCAGATGCCCCGGAGATAGTGCAGAGTGCCGAGAATCTCGGCCAGCCGCTGCAAGTCGCCGTCAAACGGCGCGGCAGCATCCTGGGCCCGCGCGGGGGCCACATGGCAGGCTGAAATGAGGATGAGGGCGGCGAGCGCGTGCTTGAGCATTTGAGGGCCGATATGCCCCCTCAATACGTCCGAGGCAAGGTGTGAGGCTCGGGAAGGTCCGCCTAGACCAGCTTCCGGGCGGCCTCGATGACCTCCAGGAGGCCGCCGGTTACCTTGAGATCGCCGAGCCCATCCGGCGCCAGCCATTTGAAATCGTCGTGCTCGTCGTTCAGGACCGGCTCCCTGGCCGTCCAGCGCGCCGCAAACGACATGATCACGTAGTGCCCGCCGTTTCCGGCCGCAGGAAGCACCTCGCGCCAGCCGGCCAGGCCCAAAATCTCGATTCTGAGGCCGGTTTCTTCGTCCACCTCACGGTGGAGCGCGGTGTGCAGCGATTCGCCGAATTCGACCCGGCCGCCGGGGAACGAGTAAAAGCCCTTGCCCGGTGAGCGGGCGCGGCGGACCAGCAGGACCTTGCCGTCGCGAAAAATTGCGCCGCTGACGGCGAGCTGGGGTCGGGTCGGCTGGACTGGGGAAGCCAAGGGGTGATCCGGTAAACATGGAACTTGTCGTGGAATACGATCATGCCTGATCGGTCCGCGCAGGTCTAATGCGTTTGCCCCCATGCGAAGCGTGGCACGGCTGGTTCGACTTGGCTAGTTTGACATCGCCAGTTCGGCGTCGTTCTCGGTGTTGCCGTTGATGACGCCGCCGGCGAGCGCCACCAGCGTCTTGACCC
>Ga0268266_10005733_pt1 | contig 11503 bp, 10 predicted proteins | sample KBSS13metaG_FD_190356 | JGI IMG/M metagenome (GOLD analysis project Ga0268266, IMG submission 190356) | Switchgrass rhizosphere microbial communities from Kellogg Biological Station, Michigan, USA - KBS S1-3 metaG (SPAdes) (version 2) | ecosystem: Host-associated > Plants > Roots > Rhizosphere... | reverse complement strand
TTCACGCCAGCCTCATGTTCCCGCAGCACGCCAATGATCTGATCCTCGGTAAAACGGCTTCGCCGCATCGCTCATCTCCATCTGACGAGCTAACTTACCAATGGCATGATTTCTGGGGAGCAGGTCAGCGCGACGCTGCGCGTAAGATGATTGCCGATGGCCTGGATCCAGCAGCGGAGAAGAGGCTCAAACGGATCCGGGCGCAGTTCGACGCGAACACGACCTTTGAGTCGGTCGCAAAGGAGTGGATCACCAAGATCACACGCGAAGGCCGCGCGGAGATCACACTTGGCAAGGTCGAGTGGCTCCTCGGCATGGCCTATCCACTCATCGGCACGCGTCCGGTCAATCAGATTGAACCGCTCGAAGTGCTAGCCGTCCTGCGCAAGCTCGAAGCCACAGGCAGATATGAAAGCGCCCGGCGGATGCGCAGCGTGATCAGCCGTGTGCTGCGTTATGCCATTGCGACCGGACGAGCGCAGCGGGATGTCGCCGCTGATCTGCGGGGAGCGATTGTTGTCCCCAAAACTAGACATTATGCGGCTATCACGACGCCCAAAGAGGCAGGCGAGTTGCTGCGTGCCATCGAAGATTTCACTGGCTACGGGATTACCAGGCTTGCGCTCCGAATGACTCCACACGTCTTTGTGCGCCCCGGCGAACTACGCAGGGCCGAATGGCGCGAGTTCGACTTCGACAGGGCCGTCTGGTCCATTCCCGCCGAGAAGATGAAGATGCGGTGGCCGCATCAAGTGCCGCTGTCCACGCAGGTGCTCAGCCTTCTGGAGCAGATCCGGCCGCTGACCGGTCACAGCGCATATGTATTTCCGGCCTGCCACACGTGGAAACGGCCTATGTCAGAAAACACCATCACCTTCGCCCTGCGCCGCATGGGCTACAGCAAGGAAGAGATGACCGCGCATGGCTTTCGAGCAATGGCGGCGACCCTGCTCAACGAGATGGGCATCTGGAATCCCGATGCGATCGAGCGCCAGCTTGCGCACATCGAGAACAACGGCGTGCGCGCGCTTATGCGCGCGGGCAATATTGGGATGAGCGGGTGAACGGCTTCAGGTCGTCATATTCGGCGCCGTCCTCGGCCGAGACGATGAACCGGAACTGGTGCCGGTCGCCGCTACCGCGTTCAAGGAACACGAACATCCGTCGCTCGCGCGACCTGGGCTTCACGCTCGATGCTGTTGGTTGAGCAGATGGGACGCGCGACAACTGCCGCGCGTCCCATTTCCTTCATCGGCCAAGGTTCAAATAGTACCTTGTGTGCTTCAATTCCCCTTCCTTGCGGAGGGCTTCCAGCTCAACCAATTCCGAAAGGTCGCGGGTAGCCGTCGCTGGCGCCGCATCGGTGATGGTCCTGTAGTTCGCCGCGCTCAGCCCGCCCCTGAAACCATCCGGTCCCTCGGCGAACATGCGGAGCAGAGCCTTTTCCTGCCGCGGGTTGATCCGACCGCGGAGGCGGTCGAGCAGCTTCGCTTTGGCGAGAAGGAAATGAACCCGATCGAGCGTACGCTGCTGCGCCTCGAGTGCGATATCGGAAAACCAGTCGAGCCATTCGTCGATCCGGTTCGACAAGCTCGCGCGCTGAAGCTGAGTGTAATAGTCCCTGCGGTGGCGTTGGATCGTTTCCGCAAGCGCCGTGATCGCAGGCGCGTCCAGCCCCTGCGCCAAGGCCTTTTCAGCGATCGCCCGGCCGAGGCGGCCATTACCATCCTCGAAGGGGTGGATCGACTCGAACCATAGATGGGCAATGCCTGCCCGCTCTAATGCACTCAGCGGAGAAACGTCGGGCCTGCCGTCATTGAACCAAGCGATGAATGCCTTCATCTCGGCCGGCACCGCGTCCGATGGCGGCGCCTCGAAATGCACCTTGGGCGCATGCAGCGCCCCCGACACGATCTGCATCGGATCGGCATGGGTTCGATATCGGCCTATATCCGCAAGGTCCCGCCTGCCGTTCAGAAGCAGCGAATGCCAATGGAACAGCATCGCGTCACCGAGCGGCTCGCCATAACTGCGGAATAGATTCGCCATGAGCTCCGCCGCACCGGCTTCCGCCGCATTGGCCCGGCGGTGGTCGGTCGCGATCCCCAGATGCTTGGCAACGGACGACTGCACGCTTGCGCGATCGAGGATCTCTCCCTCGATCGCAGAGCTATCGACGGCTTCCTGCGCCAGGAGTTCGATGGAGAGGTTCTGGCGATCGTCGGCGTCGAGATGCGACATCGCACCTACGAGGATGCCAGCACCCTTCAGAAACTGATCCTCACGACTTCTCAGGCGCTTCGCATCATAAGCGAAGTCGGGCCAATCGGGTTGCTGCCAGTTCCACCGCATGATCGATAACGCGCCTTCCTATCGATCAAATTACACCATAATTTGATTTATAGAAGATGATTTTATCGCTCAGGAGCGCGGGGCGAGGATTACCTTGGCGCCGACATTCGCTGCACCAGTAGCTACTCGTATCGCGGCTGATAGCGCTCCTTTGGAGTTCTCCATTCCAGAAAGAATTCCAAGGGATCATTCGAACCTAGAAACTCTCTGGCCAGCGCCAGTCGCTCGAGCACCGCAGCCTTCTCGTCTGATCCCAGCGACGCTGCGCGGGCTTCGACGCCATGGAAGAATTGTTCGATATCCATGATGCGCGACCAGCGTTCGATCACGCTCGCAAGTGCGGCGCGACTATCCTCGATCGACCTTTGCACGCTCCGGCGGTCCTCCTCCCGTCGCCATTGCTCCTGCTGCGCCTCCCATGCCTGGCGCTCGATCTCGGCCTGGCGGGCTGCCTCCTCGAGTTTCACGATCAATGTCCGAGCTTCGCTGGAAACCGCACTGACGATCGCGGCAACCGAAATGATGTCGGGCTTGTCCTTGGTCTCCTGCCACGTTCGCGACCATGCAACGCGGCTATAGGGAGAATAGGCAATGACGCGAAGCCGACCCGAGGGCACTTCCTGGACCGTCGTAAAGCTGTGGTTGCGCGACCGCTCCATCCGCGCCGCCAGCTCCCGCGTATCGCGGACGTAACCGCGATTCACGTAGCGCATGGTAGCCCGCTCGGACATTTCGATCACACAAAGACCGATCGCAACCGACCCAATCGATACGATGGTCGGCCGATCCGGCGCCCAGAACGCGGGATAGGGGTCATGGATACGGTCCGCACCGCCCGCCTCGCGCTCATCCATCTTGCCGCGGCGCAATCCCGACGTTGCGGCCGCCAGCATCACCGGATGTCCCGCAGCTTCGAACGCGTTGAACAGGCTATTGGCGAGCAGCAGCGCGCGGTCGAGGCAAGCTTGCGATGACGTGATATCGACCAGCCGCCGCTTGAAGGGCCGCAGATGGGCACCATCGTCCACGGGTCGACTATTCAGAATCACCGCCTTCGCACCGCTGATCAGGGCATGCGTCGCCGGCAGGGACGGACGGGCGGCGGCACGCGGGCCGCGAGTTTTGGGAAGTGCCGGTTTGGCGCGTGGAATCGGTGTACCATCCCGCGACCAGCCAAGAGGATCTCCTGCCCTGGCTTCGGGCAAGGCGGGAACGGGCAGCGCCTTGCCGACAGCAAGCTTCGCCCAATAGCCACGCGGTGGCCGGGGCACGTTCAGCGTTTCGCAGACCCGCGCCAAATAGCTCCCCGAAACTTCAAAACGAGCCGCGATCTTCATCATCGGCTCGGCCCAAACCAGCCGATAAAGTTCCTCACGTGTAATCATGTCAGCCAATCGATCGGGAGTAGTGATGCGCCACCTATGCACCCCTGTCGCCGGTGTCGCGCGCTATCGAGCGGCCGCCTGATTGGCGCACTCGCGCCAGCGCTTCATGCGCGCACGCTAAATGGTGGTATATTTGCGAAATGATGGCCGAGAAGTCCGCGATCGATTGGCGATACTTGGCGAGAGACGGCGAATAGCGAGAAAACGTCGATAGATTTATGCGGACTGGGCTGGACTTTTCGGTTGAAAATCGCCATACGCGAGAATGTCGTTCAAATAGCATTAGTAAGCGCTTTAGGGACTCGAACCATCCCGACGCATTCTCTTGAGGGTGTATTTGGGGGCATCAATTAAAGCACGAGCTGATATTAGAAAAATGATCTCAAATACATGCTTTAAATGATTTGGTTCTCTTCTGCAGTCTATCTACTCCTGAACAATACATTTCTATTCCTGAGTTTGAAAGCGGATGGGAACGGCGGGCGCGAGAAGGACTGACACGGGCCTACCGGCTGTCACAATGATCTGATCGAGAGGCACTGCATCACTTGGAGCGTTGGCAGCGAAGACCTGCACCAGGCGGCGTCCAGTGGCGGGCCGCAAGTCCTTTGGAACTGAGACGGGTCGACCACCAAGCGCCGCCAACCAGGTCGGACGACCAAGGCGATATGCTCGTCGCGGATGGATCACCTGCAGATCGACGGCGGATTCATAAAGCCCAAGCACCAGTGGCTTATTGCCATCGAGCAAGACGCCCGATCGATTGCCAATCTTGGCAGCCGCCAAATCGTAAGCCCGCCTCGCTTCAGGCGTGAGGTCCGTGACAGTCGCCTGGTCGATCGTCAGCGGATCAATCTTCGTCAATTTCTTCAGAATGCCGGCCATCCGTTCCGTTCCGGACAATGGCTGTTCGGCAACATGACTCAGGCCAACGTAGATCAGGGTTTTGGCCTTGGGCCGCTTGGAAAAGACGCTGTCAAACAGATTGTTGGCTTGCGCCATTTCCCGCTCGGCGGTGCCACCGCCCGGCTTCATCTGCTCTTTGGTTTCTTCATAGGCAACCGGCTCGTAACCCAACGACAGGGCGCCCCGCAGGAAGCCGGCAAAGACCGGATCGCGCGTATAATCGCCTGTAGTCAAACGGGCGAAGCCATCACGCTCGAGCCGATCGGCTCCGGAGAGTGGGTCTCCGGCGAAGGGGTAGTTTCTGAGCGCTTCAACGGCCAAGACGGAATAGCCGAGAGGCCGAAGCGCGCGGGCGACCTGCAGCGCGAACGCTCTATCGCGCGGACTGTTATGAGCTTCGTTCAGAATGACGATATTGGTTGCCCTTGCGCGGCGCACGATCTCTTCAATCGCGTCGCGAGGCGACGCTCGCGATATTTTGTTCGACCAGCCAGCGCCCAGCATTTCATCGGCCCCGGCAGGATCGTAGTCCGCGGGAGGCAGCTCGTTCGTAACGAACGGACTGAACTGCTCCCACAGCTGCTCCGCAATCGGGTCGCCGGCCTTGCCGTCAGCCGCGCCAGCAGCGGTTTTCAGGCTGTCGATCGCCCTGAGGTAATTGCCCTTTCCGAGGTCCTTTCGTGCTGCCTCGACGGCAGACGGAAGAAAGACATCCTGCGCCAGCGACCGTACGCCGACGCACGACAGTATCAGGGCAGTAAGTGCCGGTAGCGCTCTGGCGTAATTCATGGGTTCTCCAGCGTGGGCTGTAACAAAAACATTATCAATAGAGTGGCTTACACCCAAAACGGACCAAAAATACCTTCGCCGCTGCCTGTGCGCGCGCCATTCCGTCAATCACTATGCAACCGCCGGTGAGTCGCTGAACTCAGCGGCATCCATAGCGGTCTGGTTCTGGTCAGGCTGCGCAATCGGAGAGCTGAATATGAAGTCGCTCATCATCAATCACAACGACCGCGAAACGGCCCGTCTGACGGAACTCAGCGTCGGCGAAATCGACCAAGTCTCGGGCGGCGACGGCACCGCCCCTGGGTTCACCAAGTGTCCGAAAGGCTCGGACATCACGGTGTTCGGCGACGGCACCCCGACCCGGCTGGATTGCTGAGCTGACGAGGACAGATGCGTCGGGCGCATTGAGGGCCGGCGCAAACTATTTCGCTCGTCAATATGGCCCGGCTCAGGCCGGGCTGCACAGCAGGAGAGTTGAATATGAAATCGCTCATCATCAATCATAACGACCGCGAAACTGCCCGGCTGACGGAACTCAGCGCGGGTGAGATCGATCAGGTTTCGGGCGGCGACGGCACCGGCACCCACACCGGCAAGTGCCCTGCAGGCTCGGACATCACCGTGTTCGGCGACGGCACACCGACCCGACTGGATTGCTGATCTAGGGGAAGGGTGTGTTGGACCGCCCAGCGCCCGACACACCTGTCTCTCACCCTGACCGACGTGAGCATAGCCGGCCGCCTCTTTACCCGACGTCATCTCCCTTTGCCGCGACTGTCATGTCTTGGCGCTTCACCATGCGGGTGAACCAGGAGCAGCCGGGCCAGCCCCTGTTGGAGCGTGGAGTATAATCACCGCGTGAATGTGCAGAATTCATCATCACTGTTCCGCGTCGAAGCGCTTCGGCATCGTGGCGACCGCCTTCAGGGTAACGTCAATATCGCGCTGCCTCTTGCGTGGCAGACGATCGGCCTCCTGTTTCTTGTAATCGTTGTCGCTACCGCGATCTTTCTCAGCACTGCAACCTACGAGCGTGTCGAAACCGTATCCGGCACCATCGTGCCGGATAAGGGCGTGGCGGCGATCGTCCCAAGTCGAGCTGGTCTCGTCCAGACCATCCTCGTTTCCGAGGGTGATCGAGTAAAAGCCGGCCAACGGCTGGCGGTAATCCGCGCCGACGACAACATGATTGTCGGCGCCACGGCCGCCGACAGGATTGAAGGCGCACTCAACCGGCAAGACTCGCAGCTGGCAGATCAAACCAAGCAATTGATCGGCGCATCGATTGCCGATCGGCAACGCCTGAAGGCACAGATCGATGGCGACTTGGCAGCCATCGCTGCGTTAAATTCGCAAATCTCCGATCAGCGGGAACTCATAGCTTCCGCCGAAGCCGACTATGACAGCATCAAGGTGGTGGCGGCTCGCGGCTACATCAGCAAACGCGACATGGAAGAGCGGCGGGCGACGATCCTGACGCGCCGTCAGCAACTTTCACAGCTTCAGCAGGCCGTGTCCGACAAACAAGCAGAGATCGCCCAAGCACAGACTGCGATCATCCAGTCGGCAGCTTCGGCACGAGCGCAAACCGCAAACGTCCAGAGCACTCGGGAAGGGTTGCAGCAGCAGCAGGCGCAGACTGAACTCTCACGCGGATTTGCACTTACATCGCCGATGGATGGGGTGGTGACGGCGTTGACGGCAAGGCCCGGCCAACCGGCCGCACTTGGCCAGCAGCTAATGATGGTCGTACCCGCTCGAAGCGAGCCCCGAGTTGAACTCTATGTCCCCACCGCAGCCGCCGGGTTCCTGGCCATGGGTCAAGAGGTTCGGCTCTCGATCGACGCATATCCCTATCAGACATTCGGGACGCTCAAGGCCCGCATCATCTACGTTTCGAAAGCGGCTGTCGCGCACCAGACGCGAAATACCACTGCCCCGGCCTATTTGGTTGTTGCAGCCATCCCCAGGCCCTGGATGGTGACGTTCGGCCGGAGGCAACCGCTCTTGCCCGGCATGACACTCTCGGCCCGTATCGTCACGCAGAAGCGAAGCTTGATCGGATGGCTGTTCGAACCCTTGTTCGCGGTCCGCAATCGTTGAGCGCGCCACTCGAGCTCACGCTGTGGCGTCGCCGAGGTGTCCGGCTGATCCGGCAAACCGAGAGCGCCGAATGTGCCCTGGCCTGTTTGACAATGGTGGCGAACCATCACGGCCTGGATACAGATCTAGGCACGATGCGCCGCCGGTTTCAGCCCTCACAGCGAGGAGCGACGATGAAGTCGCTCATCGCTACGTCGGATTTCGTGGGCCTGAACTCGCGAGCGGTGAAGGTCCCGCTCGAGAAACTGGGCGATCTGCACCTGCCGGCAATTTTGCATTGGAATATGAATCACTTTGTTGTGCTGGAGCGCGTCTCCGGCACCAAGGCGCTGATCCATAATCCGGAAGGATCGTCGCGCTGGCTGACGCTGAACGAGGTCTCGCTCCATTTTACGGGCGTGGCCCTCGAACTGCGACCGGCTGACGATTTCGAGCAGTCTGGCCAGCGAGAGCGACTGAGGTTACCGCAGCTCTGGCGACGGATGACGGGTCTCAAACGCGCCATCGCCCAGACGATCATATTGAGCCTCGTCCTAGAGGCCTTCGTGCTCTGTTCCCCCTATTATATGCAGGTGGCGATAGACAGCGCGTTGCCAGCGCTCGACACCGACTTGCTCGCCGTGCTGGCATTCGGCTTTGGGTTGTTCACCCTGATAAATGCCGGCGCGCTGTTGCTTCGGTCGTTCGTACTCCTGTCGGCGGGATCGTCGTTGGGCTACGGCATCGCGAGCAACATCGTACGGCGTCTGTTTCGTCTGCCGATATCATGGTTCGAGAAGCGCAATATCGGCGACGTGCTCTCCCGCTTCCAATCGGTCGCACCGATCCAGCAGTTCATGACACAGGGAGCTGTCAGCACCCTGATAGATGGCGCCCTCGCCGTCTTCACCCTCACCCTGATGTTCTTCTATAGCGCGGCACTAACCGTCGTCGCACTGATTGCCTTCTGCCTGTACGGCATCGCTCGCGCGATTTCATTTTCGGCGCAACGTGCGGCGCAGGAAGACGCGATCGTCACGTCGGGCAGAGAGCAGTCGGTACTCATCGAATCGCTGCGCGGCATGGTGACACTCCGGTTGTTCAATCGGGAGGCGACCCGCCATGCGCTTTGGCAAACCCGGCTCACGGATGCCACGAACGCGAGCATCACGCTCGCGCGTATCAGCATCTGGCAATCGACCGCGAATGCGCTGATTTTCGGCCTCGAGATGATTGTGTCTGTATGGCTAGCCGCGCGCTCGGTGATCGATGGCGGCTTCAGCCTCGGCATGATGTTTGCCTATATGACGTACAAGACGCAGTTTCTGCAGCGCGCCTCATCGTCGATCGACCAACTGATCGCCTTTCGGATGCTCGGGCTGCATCTTGAACGCTTGTCGGACATTGCGCTCGCCGAGCAGGATCATGGCGTGGGTGAGCGGCCATCAACCGACGTTCCACTCGTCGGCAAGATTGAACTCCGGAACGTGAGCTATCGCTACAGCCCGACCGACCCGCTCGTCCTGGACGGCGTGAACCTCTGCGTGCAGCCGGGAGAGCAGGTCGCGGTCACTGGCCCGTCCGGCGGTGGGAAATCTACCCTGGTCAAGGTGCTCCTGAGCCTGATCGAGCCGGACGACGGTGAATTGCTCATCGACGACAAGCCGGTCGCGAAGTTCGGTGTCAAAAGCTATCGCGAGCAGGTGGCAGCCGTTCTGCAGGACGACCACATCTTTGCGGGATCGCTTGCCGACAATATCGCGCTGTTCGACGACGCTCCCGATCTCGAGCGCGTCATTGCCTCGGCCGAAGCCGCTGCAGTTCACGACGACATCCTCGCCATGGCAATGGGCTATGACACCCTCGTCGGCGACATGGGCTCCTCGCTCTCGGGAGGACAAAAGCAGCGGCTGTTGATTGCCCGCGCTCTTTATCGGCACCCCAAAGTACTGATCATGGATGAGGCTACGTCCCATCTGGACACCGCGCGAGAGCAACTCGTCAACGCGGCGGTCGCAAAACTCGGCATAACCAGGATCATTATTGCGCACCGCTTGGAAACAATTCTCACGGCCACCAGAATTCTCTCCTTCGAGCACGGCGACCTCATCGATGTGACTCCGCGCTTCACGGAAATCAAATCGCGCTTGGGCACGTCGGATCAAGCTGCGCGGGAGCACCTGCAATGAGCAGCACGGAACCGGATAAGCCGACGATACTCATCCTCGGATCAAAAAAGGACGCCAACATCAAGCTCCTCGCAAATCATCTTGAGAGACGTGATGATTGCAAGCATGCCATTCTGGATTATCAAAACAGCACGTTCGCTTTCGAGATGTCGGCCGATGGTGAGTTCACTCTGGTCGTAGAAGGCACGACCATTGCAGGTCCGATCGCTATATTCGATCGAGTGCTATTACTGAAGAGGACTGAATATTACCCTTCTGGCGAGGAGAGCGAAGCAGATTTCGTGGCGGATGAATATCGGGCGCTCTTCAATCTGCTCGCAGAGCTTTACGGCGCCAAGGTAGTCAATAGCCTGAGCTCGCGTCGATGCCTGGTCAAACCCTATCAGCAACGCGCCGCGGCTCTGGCCGGATTTCTGGTTCCAGAAACGATCATCTCCAACCAGAAGTCTGCCCTGGTGAGGTTCTCGGATCGCACCGACGATCATTTGATCATAAAGCCGCTAGCAAACGGCATGCTTTATCCTAACGATCCGGGCGGTCCGGCAGCCACTGCGATATTGACGAACCGGATTGCCCGGAGCGATTTGGTTTCGGCCGCAGATGATGATCTGGAATATTCGCCCTCATTTCTCCAACGTGAGATTCCGAAGCTTTATGAACTCCGGGTAGTCTACGTGAATGGCCAGATCTTTGCCTTTAGGATCGAATCGCAGACATATGCACGGTCGGAGACCGACTGGAGAAGAATGTCTCATAAGCTCGGATATATCCCGTGCACGTTGGAGCACGACACCGACGACAAGATACGAATATTCATGAATATCATTGGGTTCAACCTCGGAAGCCTAGATATCGTGGTGGATAACTCGGCGAACCTCTGGTTCCTCGAATGCAATAACCAGGGAGTCTGGGCGTGGCTCGACGCAGAGGTCGATGGCGCCATTACCAATGCGATCGCAAACTATTTGATAGAGCTGGCTCGATCCTAGCGGTCGCGGGCGCTCAGCAGCAATCTTACTCTTTGGATGGTGGAGTGAAGCGGTGAAGGACAACTGGCTGCGAGTGACGACGACCGACCAGATTTCAAGACCAGATAGTCGGCAGAGTATCGTAATCGTCGGGCTTGAGGAGTGCGGTCATTGCGACCTGGTCAAGCTTCAGGCGCTAGAATTTGCGCGGCTCCATCCCGACTGTGAGCTCTATCTCTACAAGGTGAATAAAGAGGATTGGCCCAACGGTCAGGTCCACGCATATGGCCAGGAGGTCCGATTCTTTCCCACGTCGTTCGGCTTCTTGGAAAGCGATCCAGTTTTCAAGCTGCAGGGAGCGGCGCTGAAATCTGGACCGCTTGACGTCGACGATTTTGTGCGCGGGTTTGAGCGGAATAGTAGAGCGCCGGCTTAGATAGCCGTCCACCACGAACCCTGCCAGCTGGGTGATAGTTACCCGATCGCCATAGGGCCGAAATGGACCGAGCGCCGGTGGAGCGCCCAGTGGAAAGCACGCTCGTAGATCCGAGTTCGTGAGGGCGTTGGCGCCGCGCCACGCAAGTTCTTCTCTTGATCCGCCACGAGAGTCGTCAATGGACGTGCTTGAACAGCCACGGATTTCGCTGGACTTTCGAGACAAGCTTGAACTATGCTTCGATCGTCGGCAAAGTTTCAGGTGAAGATTGACCTGCTCCCCAGAAATCATGCCATTGGTAAGTTAGCTCGTCAGATGGAGATGAGCGATGCGGCGAAGCCGTTTTACCGAGGATCAGATCATTGGCGTGCTGCGGGAACATGAGGCTGGCGTGAA
>Ga0268266_10005732_pt1 | contig 11504 bp, 7 predicted proteins | sample KBSS13metaG_FD_190356 | JGI IMG/M metagenome (GOLD analysis project Ga0268266, IMG submission 190356) | Switchgrass rhizosphere microbial communities from Kellogg Biological Station, Michigan, USA - KBS S1-3 metaG (SPAdes) (version 2) | ecosystem: Host-associated > Plants > Roots > Rhizosphere >... | reverse complement strand
CGCGAATTCATCGCAATTCAGTTTTCCTAGCAGCACTGCCCCTGCAGACGCGAGTCTCGCAACCGCGGTCGCATCGTAAGGAGGCTGATAACCCTTCAAAATCTTCGAGCCCGCCGTCGCCGGCGCGCCTCGCATAACAAGCACGTCTTTGATTCCGACAGGGATTCCCGCTAGCGGTCCGAGAGAGTCACCCTTCGCCGCGGCGTCATCTACCTTTGAAGCCTGCTCGAGAGCACGCTCTTTGTTCAGGCTCAGATAGGCATTCAGAGTCCCGTTGATCTTCTCGATCCGGTCGTAGTAAGTGCGGGCGACATCTGCTGCTTTCACGCGACGGGAAAGGATGCCTTCGCGCAGTTCAGAGAAAGTCTTCGGCTTCTGCACGAAGTTTGATGGTTTGGCTGTTTCGCTCGGCAAACGTGCCTTCCTTTGATTCTGAAAACTTTTATCGCTCGATAACTTTAGGAACTTTGAAAAACGCGCGATCGGTTTCCGGCGCCTGCGCCATCACTTCAATCCGGTCGAGCGAAGGCGTTTTTTTATCCTCGCGCAATGCATGGGCGGCTCCCTCACCTTCCAGTTCGCTCATCTGCGACAACGGAGCAACAGAGCTCGTGTCAAGCTCATCAAGTTGGGCGACGTAGTCGAGAATCGCATTCAGGTCATGCAACATGCCCTCGGCTTCATCCGGCGTAAGTTCCAAATGTGCCAGCTCGGCTACTCGCTCGACGTCCGTTGCTTTAACATTCACAGTCATGGTTTTGACCCTTATGTCTGGAAAGAAAGTCGGCTTGATTTGCATTCTCGATGTGGAATGCCGGCTCTCTACACTCAAGTATATCGATTCGATCTTTTCCGATCTCCCTTCTCTCGTTTTGCTGCGCGGCGAACTCAATCGACGGTTAGAGAAACCGTTGTGTTGTGCGAAACCCCGCTGGAAGTTGCGGTAACAACAATGGAATAAGTACCCGCTGCAGTGTTTTGACTCGAATAGGCGGGCACTCCACCGCCACCTCCGGCCCCTGCGCAGCTTGCAAGACCGACCAGGCTTGCCGCCAGAATCATTACCCACCATCTTCTTCTTTGCGGTAGCAAGGCAAAGGGAAAACCGATCAGGCAGAGGACCGCAAGCAGGAATGGTCTCGACTCTCCGGGTGTCGTTACATTAGCGCTGGGCAGCAAGGTTTGCGTCGAGACGTTCATTGCGATTGTCCAGGTGGCATTCGCGGGCACCGTCGCACTGGCCGGATTAAAACTGCAGGTCGAATTAGCCGGAAGCGAACTGCATGCAAAGGTAAAGCTCCCCGCGGAACCATTCAGCGGAGTCAGAGACAGGGTGTAAGCTGCCGTCTGCCCACTGGCGACGGTTTTGCTCGATTGCCCGGTCGTGCCGAATTGAAAATCGAAGCCCATCCCGGAGACCGCAACCTGAACCGGGTGCGCAAGCGAACTGCTCGCGATTGTCAGGTTTCCAGTTTGCAAGCCGGAACTCGCGGGATCGAAGGAAACATTCGCAATGCAAGATGCCGAGGGGGCCAAAGATTTGCCGCATGTGGATGAGGACATCTGGAACCCAGCGGATGTAGAGAGCGACAATTCATTCACTGGAATCGTCCCGTTGTTCGTAAGCGTTACCGGTTGAGCTGCGCTCCTGGTTCCTACTCCGGTAGTCGGGAAAACGATCGAACTGGGTTGAACCTGTACTGATCCTGCAGCACCGCCAGTGCCTTCAAGAGTGGCGATTGCAGGATCTGGAAACGCGTTGGTTGTCACCGACAGAGTTCCGCTGACCAGACCATTTGCCGCAGGGGTGAAGGCAATACCGATCGAGCAACTCGCCTGCGGCCCCAGACTTGAACCGCATGCGTTCTCGATCAAACTGAACGGTGCTGAAACACTAACCGTTAACCCTGACGCCGTCTGATCGCTGCTGTTCGAAATGAGTGCGAACTGGGTTGCGGAAGGTACTCCAATTGCCGATTGCACGAAGCTCATGCGAGACGGGCTGATGGCGATAGCGGTCACGCCCTGTCCAATGCCGGAAAGGCTCACCTGAACGGGAGACACTCCGGGTGTAGAAGACGAAACGACAAGGGTAGCGTTGAGCTGGCCGATATGCGCAGGTGCAAAGGCGAGTTGAACAGTGCAGCTGTTGCCGCTTTGCAAAGTCGTACCGCAGGTGCTCGAAGCCCAGGAAAAGCTCGTCGCATCAGGCCCATTCATCTGGAAGCCGATATTCGACGCAGAGACGCTGCCGGAATTGGTGATAGTAAGAGTCGCCGGAGCACTGGTGCGCCCTCTAGAAACGGCGTCGAAGGTAATTTGATTGGGGCTGGCTTTGAGCAATGCGGGCGCAAGCGCTGTACCAGAAAGGACGATCGTTTGCGAGCGGATAGAGTCTGTAATCGTAACCTTGCCGGAAGCGGGTCCGAGCGACGTTGGCGCGAAGACCACGCTGATGCTGCATATAGCATGGGCTCCGAGCGAAACACCGCATGTTTCGAAGCTGCGAAAACCTGAGCTCGTGACTATCTCGATTTCGTCGAGGATCAGATCCCCGCTGTTCGAGAGTGTGACGATTTGAGGGCCCGACTCCTGACCCAAGGCAGTTGCCGCGAAATCCAGGGATGATGCTGAAAGGGTATCGGTAGCTGCTGCTGCGCCGGTTCCTTTGAGGTAGATGGTTTGGGTTTCCGCACCGATTTCTATGCTGAGGATCTTTGATATCGGGCCGGCCTGGGCCGGAGTGAAAACTACTGAAAATGCGCAAGAGCTATGAGGCTGCAGAGATGTTCCGCATGGATTTGCCGCAACGCTGAAGGGCGGTGGAGCAGTGATGGACTTGAGGGGAATGGCAGTGCTGGTCGTGTTCTCCATGGTCACGTTCAACGATGACGATGTCGCACCGATCGCCACCTGGCCGAAGTCAATCGTTCCCGGCGAGATCTTTATGGGACCAGCCTGTGAGCCCGTACCGGCCAGTGCGATATTGATGCGTCCTCCGGGCACGTTCGCGAAGATTGTTAGTTCTCCCGTCGATTCCCCTATCTGGTTTGGAGCGAAGGTTATCTGAATCGTGCAACTCGCGCCCGCATTCGCAATCCCGCCGACGCAATCATTACTTGCATTGAACGGAGCATCCACGCTGATCGAGCCTACAACGAGCGGGATTGCCCCGTTATTTGTCAGCGTGACCGTCTGGCTCGGACTCACTGTACCAACTGGCTGAGTGCCGAAGGTGAGCGTCGTCGTGTCAGCCGTTGCGGTGGTCAGCTGTGTCTCCGAGGTCAACAGAGGAATCTGCCAGATACCCCGACCGTAAGTGGCTGCGACCAGGACCTTGGGAGAAGCTGATCCAGACGCAGCTCTCAGTTGTGTCACTGGAGCGTAGGGGAGCCCGGTACCGAGAATCGACCAGCAGCTACTGAAATTGGCGGCGCAGGAATTGACCTGGCGGGTCGAGAAGACGCCGGCGTCGGTGGCGACGTATACGGTGTTCGAGTCCTGCGGATCGACGACTACGCTGTTCGCTGGAGAAGTGCGAATGTTGGAGGTGATCTCATACCAATGCGATCCTCCATCGGTTGTTCTGTAGATTGTGCAGATATGCCGGTAAAAGTCAGAGATTCCTGCGACCGTTACATAGACGGTGTTGCCGGAGACATCGCTGGGATCGATGAAGATGCTTGAGATGTCGAGCGCGTAGTAGTTGAAGGACGCCGACCGGTTCGCAACGGGGTTAAGTGTCAAATCGGCCCAATCAGATTGAGAAGCACCGGGAGCAAGTGTTGTCTTGAGAATGTGGCCTCCCAAAGTGGCGCCCCCGTTGAGTGATCCAAACATTCCCACGTAAACGACCTCGCGCCCGCCGGATATCGGCAGCGCAGCGATTGAGCGGATAAGCGCGTCGCCGCTGCAGTAGGTGTGTCCCGATGTCTCGTCGAGGATCGGACTCACTGCATTTGCAGCGTTCCACTTTGTCCCATCCACAGGCCCACGCCACACCCGGCAGGTACCAACCAAAATCTGGGAGGGATCGAGCGGATCGATAATGAACGGTGCCGGCGAAATCATGGAAGAGCCATCGCCGCCAACATCCGCGTTATCGACGACAGGTTGAGAGCCAAACTCTTCCCGCGTGCAGTCAGTGGAAGTAGAGCAGCGATGAATTGAAACACCGGCGCCGCTGTTCACGTACCAGTTCTTCGGCGTGGCAGGATCGATAGCAACCGAGCCACCTTCGCCGGCAAGTATCTGCGGCCAGGTGATCGTCGGACCGGTAGTGCTCTTTACGCCTGCCGCACCATTGACGCCCAGGCCCGCGACCATGGTGTACGGCGATTCAACAATCGAGGAGATGCTGTCGACTTCAGAGAGCGAGCCCAGGCCTGCATTAAGGTTCTGAAAGTGGTTCGCGTCATCGGCAGAGCAGACCGGACCGCTTTCGCCGATCGCATCCATGGATCGCCACAGGCCGCTGTCATTTCCTATCAGAATCTGTGGTGGATTGGCCGCATTCCATTCCACGGCATGCTGGTAAGGCGCGACGTGCGAGCTTATGCAGCTGTAAGCGTTCGTTGTATTGCGCCAGGAGCATCCTGTCGCGAGAGTGCATCGCCACAGGTCGTTGGCGCCGGCAAGCAGGATCGTGTCCTGCGCGGATGGAACTGCGGCGAGCGCCATATTGTAGTCGCCGTTGGCGATCGTGGCGGGGCCCAGGACAGTACTTGTCCTGAGAGGACTCGTGCTCCACCGCTGCGTGAATGTGATGGTCGGGTTGTTGCATCCGCCGGCGGAAATCGAGCAGACATCTTGCCAGAGTCCCTGATCCTGGTTGTACAGATCTACGGTCCAGGAGAAGGTGTCACCGGACTGCGGGTTGACGGCAAGGGTACCGCGAAAGATCGGGCATGCGGCGGACCCAATCGCGCCAGGATTGTTCGGGCACATCTGAGTTGTCAGTCCAGCGGCTGGCTGAGCGGCCATGCGCGTCCAGGTAATGCCATCCGCCGACTGGTAGTAGCCATGAAACCGTACCGCTGCGATAAACAGCCGGCGAACGGGATTCCAAACCACGGCGGTTGCGGAGTTTCCGCTGGGGCCGGCGAAGATGCTGGACGGTCCCTGCACCTCCTTGCCGCTACCGTCAGTAATGCGGGCTAGCGACCATGTAGCGCCTGCATCCGTTGAGTAGTAAATGCCTGCATAGCTTGCATTCTTATATGGAGCGTTGACGAGCGTGCCTTCGTACGACTGGGCAACCGCAGCAACTACAAGTTGCGGATTCACCGTGCTCCACGCGAAGCCCGCGAATCCTTCTCCCAGGAACGAGTAGATCTGATCGGAAGTAGTTGCGATTGCCTTCCACGTCGAACCGCCATCTGTAGAACGGAGGATGCCAGCGCCGTAGTAGGAGTCCAGCGCGTCGTTCGGGTCGCCGGTGCCGGCGAGCACAACGCCTGTCCCGCCGGGCTGAACCGTGAGGGCTCCGACACTGATGGATCCATACCGGAGGGTATCGAATGGGGATGACGCGTCGGTGAGGCGACGGAAGATGACATTGCCCGAGGATGCGGCGTTCTGGGAGACCCAGACGCCGCCACCGGTGGTGCCAACGAAGACGTGATTGCCGGTTACGTCGGCGGGGTCGATGGCGATGGATGTCACTCGTCCGGTTACAAGGCCATATTTCGGCGTCATCACTGCGGTGGGACCGAGCGGTTGCCAGCTGGACATAGAGGCAGTGTCTGCGAGCACCGTTGCCGCTGAGCGCATGGCCGCAGTACCGTGGACGGGACTTGCTGACCATCCGCGGCGCTGAAGAAAGCGATGTGCCTGCGCCACGCGAGGCGGGATCTCGGGCGCACCTGCCGATTGCGCTTTCGCGACGCTCATCGGAGGCGAGAGGACGAAAGCGGCAGGAAGACATGAGACGACGATGAAGAGACCGATGAGACGTAGGAAGGATTTCCGAACCACCGGTATCGTCACGCGCTTACTGGCTCCCACACTGATCGTCCGGGGGAATCTATGCCGATCGCGATCGATCAGCTAGCGCGGAATATGCAGCTCTCCGGGAATGATGTTGCGTCCCATTCTAGGGTGGTTCGTGCAGTGCAGAGATGTGATGACGGCTACATAGCGATGTGAAAGCGCAGCTCTTCGAGCAATGTGCGGTCAGCGCCCGGGGTACTGAGCGATGTAGGTTTTCGAGTCGAACTTCTTCCCAGTCGATGCTCCGGACATGGGGCGTATCAAGCCGAAGACGGGGCGGTTGAACCAGGGACGATCGTGCTTGCCGACGATGGCCCATGCGATTCCTTGATAGCCGTTGGGATCGCGGCCGTCGAGTTCGTAGCGGTCGTTGAGGATGACGGCCCACTCGTAGGCTCGCGCGGGATCGGGCGCCCACTCAAGGATCATCTTGGCCCAGTACATGCGCATGTAGTTGTGCATCCAGCCGTCGGTGACCATCTGGCGCTGTGCGGCGTTCCACAGATCATCGTGGGTTTCAGCGCGCTCCAGCTGGTCGAAGGTGTAGCGAAAGGGGCGCGAGTCGGCGGCGTGCTCGACGAGGGTTTGCCGGGCCCAGGGCTCGGCGCATTCCCAGTTGTCGTAGTTGGGGTTGTACTTGACGAAGAGGACGGAGAGCTCGCGCCAGGAGATGACTTGATCCAGGAAGCGGTCGCATGCGGCGCGGGGAGCTTTGCCTTGCTTGCAGGCTTCTTCCACGGCGAGGGCGATGGTAAGCGGGCCGATGTTGCCGAAGTGGAGGTAGGGCGAGAGACGGCTCGTGCCGTTGATCTCCGGATGATTGCGCTGTTCGTCGTAGTCCTTGAGGCCGTGGGCGAGGAAGTCGCGGAGATGCTTGAGGGCGGCGTGGGTTCCTCCGGTGAAGGTGTCGACGGGACCGATGGAGCGGTCGAGGGACTTGAAGCCGGCGGTGATGTCGCTGTCGAGCGGGTGGCTGACAAGGCCCTTCGGCTTGCGCCAGGGATGTTGCGATATCGGGTTAGTAGCAGGAACAAGAAACTTCGGCAGCGCTGCCTTCAGGTGCGGGCGCATGTGCTGGAGGAGGAACCAGTCGCGTCCGAAGACGGAGGACGGGACGACGACATCGGCATCCACTGTCCAGTAGGGGAGTTTGAGCTTGCGGGCGAGTACTTGTCGCCAGCGTTCGGGTTCGCGGCAAGGGTTCTCATCTCCGATGAGGACGGCGGCCTGGACTTCTTCGAGGAATTTCTCGAGGGAGTTATCGGGATGACGGCGGAGGACGAAGCCTACTCCGCGCTCCGCCGCGTCGGCTTCTACGTCCCGCAGGCCCTGCTGCAGGAAATGGTAGTGACGGAGGTTGGCGTTAGGGTAGTTGGGAATAACAGAGAAGAAGACGACAACCGGAAGCTTGAGGGCGTTTGCGACATCGATGGCGATGTCGAGCGCGGGATTCTCGTGTATGCGCATGGCGCGCTGCATCCAGTAGACAACGCACTTGCCCTCGGGGCGCGGTGGGCCTTCGCGGCGAATGAGGATGCGCGGATTGTCGGCGAGCTGGGCGAGAGGTTGGGGGAGCGACGAGCTGGGCATGCCAGGTCTTATTGTCTATGTCGCAGGTCATGTTGCCGGGAATCAGTTTTGATCATGTCAATGTGTTCAAAAAGCAAGAGGTGAGGACGTGGACATGGCGAAACAGGATTCAACCGGATCGCTTTTGCGAGCGCCGGCGACGCTCATCCTCAGCCTGCCGTACGTCAGCAAGGAACCTCTTCTGCTCGACTGGCTGCAAGCAGCCGCACATCGTCTCTATTTCTCTGAAGGGCAGATTTGCAACGAGGTCCTGGATGAAGTCCTTGTAGACGGAACCTGGGCGTTGAAGCGCAAATCGAGGTAAATCATAAAATTCGATGGCGGCCACCTCCTGCGTCCAAGGCGACTCCGATCCCCTGCACCAGGTCGCATAGAGGTATACCGCCCTGAACAGGTTTGCGCGGTCTTGCGCTACTACGTTGCTGTCGGCACTGTAGAGACGATCAAGGCGCAACATTAGCTCGATCCAGAGTGCGCCGACAGATTCGGCAGATTCGACCTCCGCGCGCATATGTGGGAACATTTCGAGCGCTCTCGCGCGCCACTTGCTCACTATCTCCCCCAATAAAAATCATTTCCTCAGATTATGCCTCGGAACGATTTGCGATTTCGTTCATGGCGAGATTCGAGCGGCCCTCCGGGGCGCGGACGAGCTTTCCGTGCTCATTTCCCAGCGTTTCACGCTGGGCTATTTTCGAATCTCCCTCCGGGAGATGGGTTTGGCTGGGGGCTTCTTCGGGTTTGCAGGGATCGGGGCTGTTGAGTGGGAGTGGCGACCTTTTCGCGGACGGATTGTTCGTTCTTTTTAACCTGAACAGTGGATCGAGTTGATCCGGCGCCCGGTTTGCGGATCTTGCTATAGGCTTCCCTTCGCTTCAGATTTTTGCCCTGTTTTTTGTACCTAATACATGGTGCGGGAGTTACGAAGCGGAAATTGCGGCTTTTGACTGCGAACTACTGGGCGTTGGGCTTTTGGGTCCGCTGCATCTCGTGGCTTTGGGCTAGCAGTTCGCGCACGAGACGGGCAGTGGATGGACCCTCGTCGAATGATGGTGCCGGGTGGGAATGGACAGAGGGATTGAAGGCGCTTGTCCCCTTCGGGTGGTGGTGGGGATTGCCGGAGGCGGCGAGAGCTATGGGAGCGGGCTGGAAATGATTGTCGGTCAAGAGATCGGATAAACCTGCTTCGGCGAGTTCGGTGATGAGCCGGTTAGCGAGTTTGATTGCGGAGAGAAGGGTTTCGGCCATGGAGCGCTTGATGCGTCCTTCGGCAAGGGCATGGACGATAATGTTGACCGCGGCAAGGATCGACGGCTTGTCGAGCAGGGGCGGGAGAGCGAGGGGCTCCATTTCAGGGGACTTTTCCTTTGCGGATTTTGCAGTGCGTTGCTGGTCGTGATGGCGGCAGAATCGAGAGCCGTGGATTGCGGGTGAGTTGCAGCGCTGGCCGTTGTCGAGAGATTGGTAGCATCGAGGCGCCATGAGTTCTCCTTTGGTGAACAGTGAGTCGTTAATCGTGAATCGTGAGTGACAAGACGTGGTCGCAGTTCGTGGTTCAAAGCCGCGAAACCGCAGTTTTGGTTTGAACTGGACCTGGAGTGAATCGTTTCGCAAGTTAGCGTCGCTTCGCGACATAGCAAGCTAGCGAGTTAGCGTGCGCTGACGCGCATACCAGCTCACTCGGGTTGTTAGCGATCTTCGCGGTGATTTTGTTTCAGATTTGACTGCAATTCCATTGTGCGCAGAAAAGGGGAAATAACATGCAAAACGGGCGGGAGGAATTTTATGAGTGGAATCAGGAGGTTACGAGAGGTGACGAAGACAAGGTGGATTGACAAGGGCGGATTTCAGGAGCGCTTTGGCTGACGGATTGGCCTATTCTCTGTTGTCTGCGGCTTCTGCGGGTGAGAGACGGGAGAGAGTTCTGGCTCGATTCAGACAGGTTTCCCACTCACCTAGAGTGCATTGTTCTTTTCTGCACCCAAACTCGCAGTGGGCGATCTCATCGGGAACGATATCAACCAGAAATACCTTGAGCCAATCTCGGAGGCGGATGAATGCACTTTGAGGTTCAGACATCCAGCTTTGCTCCGTTCACGGGTTTCTTGCTTGAAGGGTGGCTCAGTGTGACGAGACATGGAAGTGATGGCCGACACGCTTGTGGATGACTTGCTGCGGCTTTTGCGGTTTTGGGATACGGCTTGAGCCTATAATTGCTCGCCATCAAGGTACAGCTGCAATATGCCTCTCCCCGACAGCTGCGAGTGGAGGAGATCGTCATGAACCGATTGATCTTGCTTTCTTCGGCGCTTGTCTTTGCGTTTTGTAACTTCTCAGGCGAATGCATATCTTCACAGCAGAGTGTCAGCACAAGTGGGGGCAACGCGACGGATCAGACTACGCGTGCTAAGGAAATTTATCGACGGGATTGTCTTGTCTGTCATGGAGCGAATGGAGACGGCAAGACAGAGATACTGCGGGACCGCGAGTTAAACCTGCCGGACTGGACGGATCGGAAGGTCCTGATAGGGCGCGTCGATCAACAGTTGTTCAACATAATCCGTTTTGGACGAGGACAGATGCCGGCGGAGAGCATGGGACGCGCGGACGATGGCGAGGTACGGGGTTTGATTCGGTACATTCGGGGCCTGGCGAGAGATGAGGCGCGAGTGAATTTCCGCCCCAAGGATAGTTCGGAGGGGACTCTTGCAAAGTGAAGGATGTGACGCCCACTCATCGCAAAAACCGCGATGAATGGGGCACAGAGTCTTCCAGGTGAGGCGACCTTCGGTCGACTGATAGATGGTTTTTGATTGAAGATATCTGGCTTGGACGAAGTTCGTTTTGCACAGTTGGGCGACCGGGTAGAGATGTTTGCCGTTTAGGATGGGACTGAACCCATGGCTGAAAATCGAATTCTCTCCCCTGCCCTTCTTCTTCATATTTCCAATCTTCTGAATATTCCAATACGGGGCATCACTGCAGTGATCGAGCTGCTGGATGATGGCGGGACGGTTCCGTTCATTGCCCGATATCGCAAGGAAGCGACGGGCAATCTCGACGAGGTGCAGATCGGCGCGATCCAGGAAAAGCTTGCGTATTTTCGCGAGCTCGAGGACCGGCGCGAGAGCATTCTTGCGTCCATTGCGGAACAAGGCAAGCTGACGGATGAGCTGAAGGCTCGCATCGAAGCTACGCTCGACAGGAACGAACTGGAAGATCTGTATCTGCCTTACAAGCCGAAACGCCGGACGAAGGCGACGATCGCGCGCGAGAAAGGGCTGGAGCCGCTCGCCGCGTACCTGTGGGGGCAGCAGACGGCGGAGGAACCGCTTGCCGCATTTGCGGCGAAATTCGTGAATGAAGAACTTGGCGTTGCGAATGTGGACGAGGCTCTGGAAGGAGCGCGGCACATTGTGGCGGAATGGATCAGCGAAGACGCGGACTTGAGGAAGGCTCTGCGGAATCTTGTGTTCGACGAGGGCGTGGTGATCAGCCGCAAAGCGATGGACGCGGTGGATGAGCGCGAGAAGTTCAAGATGTACTACGAGTACAAGGAGCCGGTGAAGACGATTCCCTCGCACCGGATGCTGGCGATCCGGCGCGGCGAGACGGAGAAGGTTCTCTACTTCCTGATTGAGACTGAGCAGGAGCGGGCACTGGCGCTGATGCGCAGGCATGTGCTTCGCGCGCAAGGCGACTGGACGGCGCAGCTGGAGCTGGCGATTGATGATGCATGGAAGCGGCTGCTGAACTCATCGGTTCAGACGGAGATCCGGCTGGAGCTGAAGAGGCGTTCGGATGCGGAGGCGATCCAGGTGTTTCGCGATAACCTGCACAACCTGCTGCTGGCTGCGCCTGCGGGATCGATTTCGGTGCTGGGGATTGATCCGGGGCTGCGAACGGGTTGCAAGCTCGCGGTG
>Ga0268266_10005729_pt1 | contig 11507 bp, 10 predicted proteins | sample KBSS13metaG_FD_190356 | JGI IMG/M metagenome (GOLD analysis project Ga0268266, IMG submission 190356) | Switchgrass rhizosphere microbial communities from Kellogg Biological Station, Michigan, USA - KBS S1-3 metaG (SPAdes) (version 2) | ecosystem: Host-associated > Plants > Roots > Rhizosphere... | reverse complement strand
TAATGAACACTCGTAATCAGCTATCCCCTATTTCTGATAGGCGTAAAGACGTGTCTATCGGAGTTCCGGTCCGCGCAGGTTGTCATTCTGCGCAAACCCCTTTTCAAGTTCGCGGCGAACTTCGGGGGCGTCCTCTTGCAACCCACAGCGAGGCAGGCCGATTTGGGGCACTTGGGCCTCATTTGTTAGGGGTCCGTAAAGGTCTGGCTTGCCATAGAATTCCTCACTGGGCAAAATCACATACCGCTTCCCGGGTGTGAGATGCTCCGCTAGTTGGTAGGGCGGGAAGCCCATTTCCCCGCCGAACGGCATTACCTTGATGGTCGAGCCGATAGGCCAATGTGGCGCACCCTTAAGAAAGCTGACTACCTTTACAGTCGCCCATTCGCTGGAAAAACTGTAATGCACTTCCTGCGAAACAGAAATTCCATCCACAACGAGCACGGTGCCGGAGTCTCTCGCCAGTGCCCAAAGTGGAATGTCGCACGGCCTTGGCGGCATTGATTTGGACTGCTGATCGATGGCATATTGCTCATCATCGTGATAAATATGCCAGTCCTTGGCGGCGGGCAAAAGGTCCTCTGGCATTTTGCAGGAGAAGAACCGCGTGAAACACGACAAATCAAACGAAGTGAGCCACGTAATCTCAACCTGGGGCGTGCGCGTGGAATAAGTAATTCCAACCATCAAGCACCACCCGCAACCTCCGGGCCTCCCTGCTCTGTAGTACGGATGCTTGGCGAGATCGTCTGCAGAGCCCCTCACATGCCCCCCACCTTCAATGTCTCTAAGTGCGTGCTGGCTAGTGGAGCCAACCGTGAGTAAATAGCCTTCGTACTCAGAGTGCAGAGGTTTCGGTGGAACATAGACACCGACGAAAACGGCCGTTCTCAAGATCACACCGTCTTGGACGACGAATTCAAACTTGATGATGGAGTATCGGCCCCCAAGCAAGGAGTACAGGCGGTAAGCATAAAGTCGGTTCAGCCACTCCCACATCTTTGGGCTTAGATAGTGCTGGGCACGTTTACTTTCGTCGGTTAGCTGGATCGAGTAACGGCAGTCCTTAGCCGTGCAACTTCCTTCGTAATGTCCCCACGCACCCCAGCGACTCATTAGCATTCGTGCGTCCGCCCACGAGCTTTGATAGAGCCGTATTTGATGCATGTCTGACATCAAACGCTCTGCCCGCCAACGCAAAATGCGCTGTTGTACTTGGACAACAATGAACGCGATGATGGCGAGTACCAAAGCAATAGCGCACATCACTCGTACAGTACTCTTAAGCCGCTTCATGGAGGTCACTATTAGTTTAGACACCGAGGACTAAAAGTGCGGCTGTCCCGAAATTCGGGGTGAGTTGTGGCCTACTCGTCAGTTACTTTTCAGTCAACAGGCGCGGCATAGCCCAGGTTGTCGAGACTAATAAAGATGATTGGGTCGGTCACTCCGCACAGACTGGCAGCAATGGTTCACCTCTCTGGGATTCACGGGCGCCTGGACTGATCTCACGCGTGCTGCAACGAATTGGCTTCGGCGCTCGCAGCTTCTCTCAGTGCAGCTATCTCCGCGAAGGTCTCGGCTGCGGCTGCGCGCCTGTCCTTGTATATTCGCGGCTCGCCGAAGCGCAGTTGTGCATCGAACCCGGGTGATTTCAGGGTCTTCACCATGTGGGGAACGAACTTCTCATCGCCGTACCAGCAGAGTTCCCGCTCCGGCGTTCCATCTTCCATGACATACCTGATCGCCACCGCGGTCACTGGCGCACCATCGCGCACCGCCGGTTCAAACAGGCTCGAATGAAACTTCAGCATCGTTCCGTCGGTGCTTGTTCCTTCCGGGAAAAACAACACCGGCACCGGGAGCTTCAACCGTTCGCCGATCAGCACTGAAACCTTCTCTGTACTCGACCTTCGCGATCGATCGAGGAAGAGCGATCCTCCCGCCCGCGCTGCCCTGCCAAAGTATGGCCAGTCGCCGATCTCGGACTTCGCGACAAAAAAGCACGGCATCGCCGCGCTCAGAATCACAACATCCAGATAACTAAGATGATTTGCGACGACGAGGCCATTGGTCGGGATCCTGCCCTCTACCTCGCATCGAATGCCCATGCTCCGCAGCACTCTGACGCATGTGTCCTGCAGCCAGTGAGCACGCCGCTGCAGAGTGAGCGGGCCGCGTGCTCGGATCATCCAGTAACGAAGTACCGCCGCGCTCAGCACCAGCCCCAGCGCCACAGCGCGCCGGAGAAACCTCAGGCTCATGTGGCGAGGGGCGCGAGGAACCGATTGCGTGCCGCAGAGGACAGCATCTTCAAATCGAGCAGGGTTAGAAAATCGATGGTGCCAAACTCGCGGTCCCACGCCGGCGGCGCGCAGATCCGCGCACCGATCGTCAAATAGGTCTTCAGCAGCTTGGGAACCTTCGTCGACACCGCATCCTTCCCGGCCGTTTCGCGCTGTGCATTCACGGCCGTCTGCTCGCGGGGGCATGTATACGCCACAGTCGGTACTGTCTCGAACTCAGGCGAGACCCGGTACCGGGTCAGGTCGCGATACATCTGCCAGCCCTCCGCCGGGTCTTTCGAATTCAATGACGAGCAGCCAACCAGGTAGCGAAGCCCCATTTCGTTAGCATACTGCGCGATTCCCCGCCACAACAGCGTCAGCACCTCGGGCGTGCGGTGCTCGCGATCGATGGATGCGCGCCCCAGTTCCAGGATGTCTCGCCGCAACGGCTCATAAGGCCTGAACTCGAACTCCTGCGCGGAGTAGTAACCCAGATTCATGGCGGCCGTCATGCCTGACTGCATTCGGTATGTCCCCACTACGCGGCCGTCATTTTTGTCCTCGACGAGCAGATGCTCACAGAACACGTCGAAGTCGTCGGTATCGATGCCGGTAGCGTAGGAGCGCTCGAGTCCTTCTCCGAGCTCAATATTGAAGACGCGAAAGCGCAACCGATAGGCTGCCTCTCGGTCGTCCGCTCCCTGTGCCAGCCGCAGCCGATATCCCCCGACCTCGGCATGGATCCGCGGCCTGGTCGGAGTGACCGTTGCATTTTGAAATGGGATTGACCCAACGACATCGACCTGTGGATTCGTCGATGCCAGGAGTGCGTACGGAGCCTTCTGCCCACTTTGCGCAATCACGGGAGTAGTATCCGGCACGCATTGTAAGAGCAAGATGAACCCAGTGCAAAGGGAATGCAAATCTATCCGGGGCTCAAACTTGAAAACATCAATGGATTCAACGGCTGTTCATCTTTGGCAGAGTTCAAGCCCGTGATCCAGCTCACCCGCTGGATGTTGGATTTCGAAGGGGCAAGGGGATATGACGGGTCGCGAGGGGCGTTACTCGAGTGATGTTTGTCACCAACATCCCGGCAATCTCAGCTCCAAATCATGGTTCCATAGATACAAAGGTCTCCCAACCATGAGCAGCATCCAAACGCAGACCCTCATCGACGTGCTGAATACCCGGCATCGTCTCGCCGTCCTTCAGGCCACTCTCCGTCGTGTCGAACGCAGCACCGACTTCAACCCCGAAGACGAAACGTTCCTCGAAATCAAAGCGATGTTCCAGCACCGCATCGACCTCGAACTGACCGCCATCGCTCAGCCCGCGGACTAGGACCAGGCGGCAAGAGAGCTTCCGTTACAAATCGTTACAAACCTTTACTTGTTTCGGTTTGAAGGCGCTCCTTAAACTGGCTCCTTTGGTGGGCGCCTGCGGATCTACGTGGATACTGCAGGGTGCCTCCCGAGAAGGAGCAGCTTGGATTCCTCTCTTGTTCTGGCCGTACTGGCTTTGTCCATTGGGCTCACATCGCCCTTCGCTGTAGCAGCGACTCATAACTCTATCGCTGATGGCTCCCCATCGCAGAACGATTCCGCCAGTGTTCAGGACATCTCCGGCACATGGGTGGGAAAGCGCTCGAGCCCGATGGGCGAAATGGAGATCGTCTACAAGCTGCAGGTGAAGGACGGGAAAATCACGGGCACGCAGGGGCTTCCCTTCGGAGACTCGCCTATCGTCGATGGGCAGGTCACCGGAGACACATTTCACCTCACCGTGGAGCTGGAGTCCTTCGGTTCGATCCAGAAGAAGGAAGTCTCCGGCAAAATCGTCGACGACACAATTATCCTTACGCCTGCTATGCCGGGGCCGCCACCCGGAGTTGGCGCTGGTGGTCCAGAGCCCGGAATACCGCCGGCAGGTCCGCCGCTAGCCGGCCCTCCGGCAATGGGAGCGCCACAGGGCGGCCTTGGAGCCGCAGGTCCCGGAGGCGGCCCACCTCCGATGCGAATGGGCCCCATCACCTTCAGGCGCGGCACGCCAACCCCGTCTTTCCGCGCGCCCACTGTCGATTACTCAAAGCTGCCGCGAATCGCTCTTCCTGAGCTGCACGCGATTCCATCCAACGGTCTGGCCAAAACGCCGCCGATGGGCTGGAACAGCTGGAACAAGTTTCACACCCACATCGATGACGCAACCGTGCGCACCATCGCCGACGCGATTGCCTCCAGCGGCATGAAAGATGCGGGATATCGCTACATCATCATCGACGATGGATGGCAGGGATCGCGCAACGCCGATGGCGCGCTCGCCCCGAATCCCAACTTCCCCGACATGAAAGCACTTGCCGAATACGTCCATTCCAAAGGATTGATGATCGGCATCTACTCCTCGCCTGGCCCGCGAACCTGCGGCGGATTCGAAGGCAGCTACGGGCATGAATTGCAGGACGCAAAAGCCTTCGCCGCCTGGGGCATGGACTACCTGAAATACGACTGGTGCTCCGCATCGCGAGTCTGGAAAGACGGCGATATGCAGGCGGCTTATCAGAAGATGGGCGACGCTCTCCAGCAGACGGGCCGGCCCATCGTCTATGCGCTTTGCCAGTATGGCCGCGCATCCGTTACGCAATGGGGAACGCAGGTTGGCGCAAATCTCTGGCGCACCACCTTCGACATCCGCGACCACTACGATTCGATGGCGAAGATCGGATTCTCTCAAAGTGACCTTGCTGCCGTTGCAGGGCCGGGCCACTGGAACGATCCCGATATGCTCGAGATCGGAAACGGCGGAATGTCGAATGAGGAATATAAGACTCACTTCAGCCTTTGGGCGATGATCGCGGCGCCTCTTATCGCCGGAAACGACATCCGCAGCATGAATCCTGAGATCTCTGCCATCCTGCAGAACAAAGAAGTAATCGCCATCGATCAGGATCCTCTCGGTGCAGGAGGAAAGCGCATCAGCACCATGGGCGACATCGAGATTTGGAAGAAGCCACTTGCCTCCGGTGACACCGCGATCGCCATCTTCAATCACAGCAATGAGGAGATGCGCGCCGTCGTTTCATGGGACACGCTGGACGTGGGCAAGAATTTGTCAGTGCGAGATCTGTGGGCGCATGCTGACCGAGGAACTACAGCAGGCACATTTTCTCAGCCTGTCACTGCGCATGGCGTCGTCATGCTTCGCCTGCATAAACCCTGATCAACGCGCCTGATTTGATTGGGGAATCCGCGGGGTACAATCCTCGCATGCCAAAACTTCCCTGCTTCCCTGCATCTGCACCCTTTGTCATGCTGGCGCTAGCGACGATCTCTTCGCTGTCCGCCTCGGCGGCATCACCCAACAAAGGGAAACATCCGGTCCTGCCCGCTTCCGCACTCAGGCGGGGGGCAGTTCCAACCAAAGCATCCTCGCACGCCTCCAAAGTCACCACCATCAACATCCCAGGCGCTACCCTCTCCTATGCCTTCGGCGTAAACAACAAAGGCGAAGTCGTCGGCTACTGGTACGACGACCAGTTCAACACCCACGGATTCCTAGACAGCGGCGGCAAGATAACCTCCATCGACTTACCCAATACCTTGGGCATGGCCACCACGGGTATAAACGATCACGGAATCATCGTCGGCACCTTCGCTGATCAGGCCGTCACCGTCATCCACGGATTCCTTTTCTATCGCGGCCAGTTCGCCCTGCTGGACTATCCCGGTGCGTTCGCGACCACGCCCGTCGGCATCAACGATTCCGGGGACGTTGTCGGCTATTACCAGATGAAGGACGACCGCGACAGCCCATTCCTCGGCTTCGTCTGGCACAAAGGCGCTTTCACCACTTTCACTGTCCCAGGCTCTGTCTATACGTTCCCTGCGGGAATCAACGACCGAGGCGACATCGTCGGCGGGTGGTACGACCAGAACACCTCGCATGCATTCCTTCTGCGCAAAGGCGTCTTCACTACTCTCGATCCTGCCGGCAGCTTCTCCGCTATCGCCGGAGGCATCAACAACTCGGGCAAGATTCTGATGGCTGCCAGCTTCGAAACAACCAGCGGCCTTTTCATCTACTCCGACGGCAATTACAAGCCAATCAGCATTCCCGGCGCAGACCTCTATATCCCTGGCGGCATCAACAGCCGTGGAGAAATCACGGGCGCATACGCCTTCCCAACCACCAGCCCGGTCGCGTTTCTTCTAGAGCCCTGACCCGCACTCTCACTTACTGCAACCTCGCAGCAGCCTCCCCAGCTGCTTGCATCGCTGCCGTAACTCCATAATTCGTCAAGCTTGCGCAATGGCGGTCGCGCGACTGCTTTACCCACTCGAGCTGTTCTCGATGACGGGATAACAGGTGAAGGTCTCTTCCTTGATGGCGAAGTAAGGCATGTAGCGGTGATCAGGGTTGCCATCGACGGTGAAGCACAGTGGCTGGCCCGGAACAGCTTTCAATTGCTTCGTGAAGCTTTCGATTGCGGCTCCGGAAAAACGGAGCCGGGCTTCATCGGAGTTGGCAACCGCGAGAAGAATGGGGCCGTATTCCAGAGCGTAGCGTTCGCTCCCAGCGATCTTGTCCATCCCGGTGTAGCGCGTCAGGCGAAATGCCATCGGAAGAGTAAAGGCCACACTGTCACCAGATTTCCAGGTGCGGTCGAGCGCCACGTAGCTGCCGGGCTTACCAGTCGCGGCGATTTTTCCATTCACGCGAACAGGCATTTCCGCCGTCGCCCATGAGGGGACGCGGACGCGGATCACAGAACGACGAGGCGAAGAGAGTTCCACGCCGAGTTCTACTCTGGAGTCGTAAGGAAAGCTCGTTTTCATTGAGAGCTTCAATTCCTCTCCAGCGTGGCCATCCTCTTGCGACCACCGTATGGTCGAGGGAGCGTACATGTTGATGTACAGCCCAGGATGGGTTCCCGCAGAAACTATGGAATAAAGATGTTCGGGGATACTCCCGACCAAGCGAGTTCCCTGACCTTCACAACAAGAATTCGTGCAGTACCCGACGGCCTTATCGCCTTTCTTGCCAACCAGGCGAGCGTGATAGAAGTACCCCTTGCCATCAAATTGGCTTGCGATTCCGATGTTGAAAATCGACTTCTCGATTTCGGTCGCATAGGCTTCATTCTCGGGATCGAGCAGTTGATACCTCTGGTTGAGAAAAGTCCAGAAGCTGCTCCCGCAAAGTTCGCCGGTTTCACAGAACTCGACTTGCGCGTTGAGGCGGTACGACTTGGGCGGGAACTCTCCGAACTCCGTTATTGCGATGGATCCGCCGGTGTGCTCCCAGTTATCGCGATATAGCTGCCACGCACCTTGAACAGCGTCCTTATACAACGGTGCCCCGGTCGCACGGTAAAGATCAAAGTAAGCTTCGATATCGGTGAGCAGATAGTTGTGCGGCCGATCGTAAGGGTACTGCCAGACCATCGCCTCTTCGCGCCGTGCGAGGCCGTTTAGCCAGTAGTTTTCCTGAAAGTAGCGTTGTACAACTTCGATATCCTCCGGCCGTCCGACAGGGGAGAAATACATGCGGGTGTTCGCGACCATCCCCTGCACTCCCTGAGCCGTGCCGCGGAGGAGCTTTGGCAGATACGGGCATCGGTCAAACCAGTCGTAATAGCCGCGGAGTAGTCCGAATGCCTTTGGATGTCCCGTGTAGCCCGCTTCGAGCAATCCGTGGGTGACCCAGGCGCGGGTGTATCCGGCACGCTCGGAGTGCATGATGGAGTCCGCGGGATAGGCCATGATGTAGCCGTCCGCCTCGCGGCAGTCTGCGATTCCATCCACGATCGCGTTCATACGCTGCTGAAGTTCTTCGTGCCGCTGCCACCGCAGCGTGTTCGCTGCGCCCATCAGAAAGCGCCCGGCTGAAGACCCAGGAAGATCGGTGTCCCAGAATTGAATGGGCGGACGAAGACCCGCCGGAACCGGCTTCCCGGCGCGTTCTTTGAACGGGCGAAGCATTTCATCGACTGAGTAAGAAGTGAGCAGATAGTCAATGTTCTTCTGCATGGCTTCGCGCAAGATCCCGTCGCCAAGTTCAACGCCACGCCGCGGCGTCTCAGCGCGATTTGGGATGCGCTTCCAGCCTCGAGCGTCGGTGACGTTCTGCGGATTGTCGGTCAGGATTCCCTCCCCGACCGGTCGAGGCTTTCGTGTGAGCTGTGCGAGGTCCTTAGCGTTTGCCGTTGCGGGATCGGCTGAGACCGGCCGGCCCACAGCGATATCGTGCCCTGCCGCGAGCACTTCAAGCTTCGCGAAGGAGAGCCCGTACGATGCGGCTGTCTGGCCCTCGGCTTTCTTGATTGGACGAAGGCTGGTTCCCGTGAGCCGAACGTAGCGAACTGGCCTGTCGCTCGCCAGAGACAGATATGCGATATGGTCGCCCGGTTCCGGCAGCTCGCTGGAGCCGGAATCGAACAGCACGCCTGGGGACTGGAACAAAGCATCGTCCGATCCTTCCACTTTCATGCGCGAAGGAAAGCCTACCGACTTGCGTGCATCATCGAAATTTGGGTAGATGCGCAGTGCGTCGACCTTGAGCGCCGACCCCAGATCGATCTGCACCCAGGCAGGAGTTGAAGCGCCGGCGGCAGGGTGCGACACATACGGCCGATACCAGGTCGCGGGATATGGCGTCATGCGATCTTCGAGCAGCACCGTGGATTGTGGCTCGTCAGCCGCAGCTATCGGCTTAAGAGCGATTGCCGCCCCGGTCATAATGCCGGCACTCAAAACTTCGCGACGATTCCACATATCTGCCACGAGCAGGTTTCTCCTTCAGGTTTTGGTCTGACTGCATCACGAGCGCAGACAAGTGTACGATTTGCGCGTCTCGTACTGCAAAGCGATCGATGGCTGCGTACAGAAAGGGGTACCCGGAGTCTTCGCGGCTTTCGGACTCAAGGAATCGGAGGACTTGAATCGGAAGGCTCTCGAAAGACTTCATTTCCGGTTGATGAAACAGTGTGTACGCAGGTTCGAGTAGTCACCGGGCTCATGCCTCTGGAGGTATGGGACCTTTCCGCCCCAGCGAGACTGCCTCACCCATGATCATGGATAACCTTTGGAGGCAGCGGGCCTGAAACCAGTGCGCGCGAAGAGCGTACAGCTCAGTGATGGTTGCGTGATCGGAGCGTCAGATCGAATCGGTACCCGCGGAGACGCGGCAGCCCTCTCTCTTGATCGTGCAGCCCAAAATCCCAGCACATTGGTCTACGAGTTGCCCTGGGCCGCGACTGATCTCAAAAAGGTAGTCCGCAAAGGGCTTATCGGATGATTGTCCGGTGCGGAGCACGAGAACGCTGATAGACGAACAAGTTTCATGCGCAGCGGTAGCAAGCGCTTGCTGCTGGTGATCGTCCAGCGTGTTAGCAAAGGACCAGGAGATCGTAACGATTCTTACGCAGCATGCGCAGGCATTCTGGAAATCCTCCCGCAGCATCAACCGAAAAGTACGCGCCAAGCATCATCGTTCGTGAGCGAAGCAATGCGTCGTCCCAGTTCGCAAGGCAAACTTGTGCGCGGCGGGTCTCCATATGGTTACACCTGGGAACGGTCATCCCTCTTGTACTCTGCAATTTGCTTGTCCGAAATGCTAGATAGCAGTTTGGAGTCGCGATTCTTTGCTTCTGCAACACGTGCAAATGTCTGGAGCAAAAACAGCAGGTTGGCACGGTGCTCGACCTTCGAAATGTCCGTGGGCTCGTAGGGTAGCTGGTTCAACAGGCACCTCGTCCTCTAGCCCCCGTCAGGGGGATGAGCAAGCCTACCCCCTTTCCCCTGGAGATTCTGTTCAATTTTGCACAGAGGAAGGTAATCCAGACGAGCCAGAAGGGTTGAGGCTGATGAGCTACCCGCGCTCCCAACATTTATGACACGGGGACAGCAACAAATGGGACTGTACGGCATGCCCCTCAATGCACAGGCATGCGAAGTTCCTCACACAGTCAACGCTTTTGAAGCCAATTCATGTGCGGGTGACATGCGCAGATGATGCCAAAATCACCTTCCGACAATTGCTCAACAGCAAATGCGCAGCAATGGGAGTTGGTCTGGGGTTCGACCTGGTTCAGGCGCACGCAATCGGCAGCTGCCAGTTCTCTGGTTGTATAGCGGAACTCCAACGAGGGCTCGCCGCCGAACTGAATGTCCACTCGCGCACCATCAACCAACTTGTAGTGAATTGCAAATGCCTTCATGATCAACAAGCGATGAGCAATTGCTAAATGAAGTTGTTTACTTGCCTGAAGTTTGCTTGGGGTCCGCCGCATCTGAATGAGACTTATGATGCCGTTATGAATTCCGGTCGACTTTCAGACGGGTCATCCCAAACTCCGAAGTGATGAAGGTCGACAAAGACTGAATTGTGAGCCTTGTTCAGCTCGACTTTGCGATGAGGGTGAACCCGGTCTTAACAGTCTGACCGGCGGAGATGACCGTGATGATGGGACTATAGGTCCCGGTCGTCGTGGTGGGGATGGCCGTGAAAGTGAGGATTCCGGAGGGGTTTGTATCCGAGGCCGAATATTTCACAGTGATTCCCGCTGGGAGCCCGCCTACCGAAACAAGCGCGGTCTCGCTCGGTGAGTTGATCTGGATCACTATCGATACCGCCGCGCCTCCCGGCAAGATCGATACGGTGGAAACCGGCAAATGTACGGTAATCGGATTCATCAGGGATCCGCCATCCCCGCGTTTGCCTCCGCATCCTGACGAGGCACAGAGGAGGCAGAAACCGAGGACAGCCGCGGCGAACCGGCGGAATCGGTCACCTTTGCTCCCCATCACCCGGCGGCTTCGCTTCGTCACATTCTCCATCCCATTGACCTCGGCCATAGAAGATGATCCATCATGCGAAATCTAAATGGCAGGTGGCACGATGCGGCTGAACTTTGCGATTCTCTGTTTCTCTGCGTTCATAGTATTCCAGCCCTCTATGGGGGCACAGGCCCCTTCGGATGCTGACGCGGCTGACAAGGTTTATACCGCGCATGACTGGCAGGCGACCGAGACCCAGTACGCCGCGCTTACCGCCCAGCAACCGGAGAACGCCCGCTTCTGGTATCGCCTCGGAGTTTCGGCTCGATCCAACAAGCACTTCAAAATTGCCCTGGAAGCCCTGCAGAAAGCGCGCGAAGCTGGCGCCGGCAAGGGTCTTCCTGCATTCATCGTCGACTACGAGATCGCTACGACCTACGCCGCG
>Ga0268266_10005726_pt1 | contig 11509 bp, 8 predicted proteins | sample KBSS13metaG_FD_190356 | JGI IMG/M metagenome (GOLD analysis project Ga0268266, IMG submission 190356) | Switchgrass rhizosphere microbial communities from Kellogg Biological Station, Michigan, USA - KBS S1-3 metaG (SPAdes) (version 2) | ecosystem: Host-associated > Plants > Roots > Rhizosphere >... | reverse complement strand
CCCAGATCGATGATCGAGGACATCAATTCCGTGGGCGTGAGGGAACCGAATCCCACCGGGCTCGCTGCGATCTCGCATAACGGCGAGCTCCGCGCGGTGGGCGTGACGCATGGATTGCTCACAATGAGCGGCCGCTGCGAACCGATCTGGGACAGCTCGCCAGGAGAGGCGACGTGATAGACCTGAGTCAAGCGGGCACGCACCAGCCATTGCGGGGTCAAGCGCCAGGTGAGAGCCGCGAACAATGGCGCGGCAGACACCTGACCCGAGATGCGATGTTCCGCGTAGGAAAGGCGGCCGCCCACTGTGAGGGACGAGGCGGCACCGGTTTGCCCAATACTATCAAACGGCAACGCGATCTCGGACACGAGGTCGTAGTCATCGAGACGGCGGTCGGCGTACAACGGGACAGGGGTCAGGGTCAGATCGTTGCGCCGAGCCTCGATGCCGATCGCCAGCCGCGCTGGCGAGAGCCCGTGGCCAAGGGCGAGCTCGCGCCGCGCCATCAAGCCCACCTCCGTCTGTGTCACCCGGGACTGCTCCTCGCTCGGTGCCGCAATGTAGTTGAGCATCGATTGCGAGATACTTCCTGGCCCATGAAACAGATCCAAAGGCACGCAATCCGGCAGCGGCTCGCTCACTACGCCTGTTAGAGGATCCCGATCGCCGCAGCGGATCGCGCCACTTGCGTCCGGCCCGGAAGGCCCGAGCGCATTGACGAGGTGATCAGGGAGAAGCACGTCACTGGTACGCCGTGTCACTTCGGACATCCCCCACGAAAAGGAGGCTGCCAACTCCCAAGGCCCGATCACGTGGGTCAAGCCCCCAGATACCAACACCATGGAGCTGTCATTCGCGAGCTTCGTCGGGCCAAGCTCCACCAAGCGCCGCTGTACATTCGACAAAGCGAGGCCGAAAGGATTGTAGAAATTGTCCGCTGCTACTCGGGACGGGACAAGCGCCCGCGGAATGCTAGCGCCGAACGCGTACGCGGCACCGTCAAAAGCAGTCGCCAGAGGAAGAGCTGATAGCTGCTGGCGCGAGCGGTCCTTGGCGGCTAGTACTTCGAACGTGGTATGGGTCACCGCCGAGAAGTCGTAGCCGCCATTGACGGCAACGGACCCGCCCGTGCGGCTATCGCGCAGGAATGTATCAGTCTGTGTGGAATACGTGTCATTCCGCGGACCCGTCGCAACAAATGGCCGCCAGCCACCAGACGGGTCGCGCGTATAACGACCGGCCGGAAGGCCCAGCTCATTGCCATCAGGAACCACGAAAACGCCTGCCGGAGTAACGCTGCTGCCGAAAGGCCAGATGCATGCCGCGCCGTGGAGACATCCGAGAGCTTCCGTCTTCGCGCTGAAGCCCCGCGCAGCGGCCTCGATCGGCTCCTCATTGCGGTAGTCAATCGTCACATTTGCGTACCCATTGCCAAACACTTTGCCGCCAAATAGCGACGCTTTGCCGGTCGTGCCGTCTCCTCGAGCGCTGCGCGCCGTGGCCGCCCTGGCCTCCACGCCCTGCGCATCGGCACGCGAGATGACATTGATGACACCGGCAATCGCATCGCCACCCCAGGTCGGTGCGGCGCCGCCGAGAAAGATCTCGATCCGATCGATGCTTGCCACCGGTATTGCGTCCAGATCGACGGACGGCGCACCCAGATAACCGTTCACAGGCAGGCGCTGTCCGTTCAACATCACGACGCAACGCGCGCTGCCCAGGCCGCCGATATCGGCGACCACAGCCCCGTTGCCATCCGCATTGCTGTTGAGATTGGCCGCCGGTCCGCTCATGAATGGCAGCCGTTGCAATACTTCACCCAGCCCCAGTACCCCCATGCGAGCGAGATCCTCGCTCGTGATGACGCGCACCGGGGTGTGCGTCTCTACATCGATCCGGCGCAACGCCGTCGCATCGATGACAGCCTGTTGTGAGGGAGTCTGAGCCTGAGCCAGGGTAGTGATGCCAGCGACTGTGAATCCGCACAGGAGCGTCCCTCCTTTCCTCATCGCACCCGCACCGTTACGACCCCATGCGCAGAATTCTATCGCAAACTCCTCCTCATCTTTTTTGATTTCAAATTTCCCGTCCTTTATCCTACGACGTCTATCGTAGATAGACACCGCGATGGATTTACGCCGTCATCATGAAGAAACGTGTTCTGCTCGTCGCAATCGAGGATGTATCGCGGGTGGCGCTTACCGAATACCTGCAGAGTGAAGGGTATGAAGTGCAAGCGGCCGCGAGCAGCCGCTCGTGTTACGAACAAGCTGCGCAGAAATCATTCGACCTCATCGTTCTGGATATCGAGGACCGGCTCGAGGTGTGCCAGAGACTGCGTCGTCATCGTAGCTGCGCATCCATTCTCATGTTGACTCCCCCGGATCAACTCCATGAGCGCGTGCTCGGACTGAAACTCGGCGCAGACGACTGCCTCGCGAAGCCGTTCGAGCCTGCCGAGCTTCTCGCTCGAGTAGAGGCCCTGCTGCGACGAACGCGCGTGACGCGCTACACGGATAGTCCCGCCACGTATGAGTTCGGGATCATTCAAATCGATTTCGAGCGACATCAGGTCTTACGCGATCGAAGGCCAGTGGCACTGCTGCCGCTCGAATACAAACTGCTGCGCTACTTTGTCCAACATGGGGGCGTCACTTTGACCCGCAACAAACTTCTCGATGAGGTCTGGGGCTACGACGCGACGCCCACGACGCGTACTGTGGATGTCCACGTCGCCGGCCTGCGACAGAAGATCGAGCCGGTCCCGCAGCATCCGCGCCATCTGCTGACGATCCACCGCCGCGGCTATAAGTTCATCGGGTGAGCCGCGCTGACGAGCCTGCGTCGGCTCATTTCCCCTCCAGTGTTGCCTTGACCCTACCCTCCCCTCTTGCGTTCGCAAAATAAATGTAGACAATGCCCATTATTGAACACCGTCCAAAATAACTGATTTGTATGGCCGCTTCCGAGCTCTTGGGCCGTCGCGACCGCAAACGCTTGCAGACGCTCGAGCATCTTGCCCGCACTGCAGCCAGGCTATTTGAAGCCCACGGTTATGAGGCGGTGACCATGGAACAGATCGCCGCCGTGGCGGACGTGGCCAAGGGCACTCTGTACAACCATTTTCCGGTCAAGGAGGCGGTGCTCGCGCATTGGATACACCTGGAGCTGGCAACGAACCTGACAGTGTTGCACGGCCAGTTGGAGACTAGATCCAGCTTTGCGGAAGGCGCACTGCACGTGCTCGATCATTCGGTCAACTGGTGCGAGAAGCACCCAGACTATCTTGCGCCTTACCTGCGCTTCCGTTTTCTCGGCCTTGGCGTAGAGCCCTCGCCCTCGCGCGATAGCGAGCAGCTCAGCGACATCGTCGATATCTTCGAATGGCTGATTCGGCGAGGGCAAAGGTTGGGGGATATTCGCGACGACCTCGATCCGGCACGGCTCGCCACCGCGTTCCACCATCTATACCTAGGTGCCATGCTGCGCTGGCTCGCTGATCGGCGCCTGAAGCTCCGGGAGGAATTCGCTGCGGCAGTCGAATTGTTCCTGCATGGTGCGGCGGTTCTCGCCAAGGCATCTCCCAAGAGGTCCCCCAAGAGCTCACCCAAGCCCCGCAAGAGGCGCGTATGAAGTTGATCGTCGTGACCTATGGCACTGAGGGCGATGCGCGGCCCTTCGCAGCGCTGTGCCGCGGCTTGATGGATGCCGGACATGAAGCGCGACTGTTAGCCGATGCCGCGACGCTCGGCAGTGCTCAGGCGCTCGGCGTGCCGACTACCCCGCTTGCCGGAGATATTCGGGGCACCATCAGTTCGGACCACCCCATCGCGGGCGTGGTCGCCAGTGGCGGCGGCTTCAAAAACACCGCACGTGCGCTGGCAAAGATCGCCAACGAGAATGCCGAATCCTGGCTGCGCACCATCATCGAGGCAGGGGAGCGCTGCGACGCAATTCTGGTGGCGGGATTGGCCGCGTTTGTCGGCCTTTCCGCAGCCGAATACCTGGGCGTCAAGGGCATCGGGTCCGGCATGATCCCGATTACGCCGACCGCCGCGTTCGCTTCGCCGTTTCTGCCGCCCAGGTGGGTCCCGCGCCTGCTCAATCGCGCCAGCCATGGCTTCGTGAACGCCATGTTGTGGAAAGCGTTCCGAGACAAGACCAACGCGGCTCGTGCAATGTTCAAACTGCCGCCGCGTGAGGCGGTGTGGACGGGGCACCCGATGGTTTATGGCGTCTCGCCCACCCTGTTACCCAGGCCTACCGACTGGCCGGAGAACGTATCTCTCTGTGGACAGTGGCTGACACGGAACCCGAAGTGGATGCCGCCGCAGGCGCTGTCGAACTTCCTCGCGGCCGGAGAACCCCCGATTTACATTGGCTTCGGTAGCATGACCGGATTCGACAGCGCGCATTTGCTGGATGCGCTGATTGAGGCAATGAACGGCCGACGCGCGCTGTTCTATCCTGGCTGGAGCGGCATCGATCCGAAGGCGCTTCCGGAGAACTTTCTTGCAGTCGGTGACACGCCGCACGACTGGCTGTTCCCCCGCACAGCTGCGGTTATACATCACGGTGGCTCCGGCACTTCGCACTCCGCCGTATGCGCCGGGGTGCCTTCCATCGTGACCCCGTTCGCGGGCGACCAGTTCTTCTGGGCCGAACGCTTGCGCCTGACCGGTGTCGCGCCGGCCGCCGTGGATGGCCGGCGGCCCAAGGCTGAGGCATTCGCCAGCGCTCTCGAGTTCGCCGCCACCCCTCGGGTGCGAAACCGCGCACGAGTGTTGGGGGAGACGATGCGCGTGGAGAGCGGCGTAGCGGATGCAGTGGCAGCCCTTGAGCGCATCGTCGCGAGTTGACACCACCTAACGATCAACTCAACCGCTTCGCCCGCTATGCGAAGCCCGCGCACCACCGCACGCCATAGCCCCCTATCGCGAACGGCTCACTCCTGCATGCGATCAGCGACAATGTATTGCAGATAGAACAATCCGCGCAGTGTCGCCACCCCCAGACGACTCCGCATGCGGTCCGTTAGAGTTGTAAAAGTTGTAAATATATTTATCCGTAAACAGCCCGATGGATCGGTTCAACACTGTTACATTTGCAACTTTAACGAAACACTCCGCTACCATTGCGGCGCGACGTTTGCGATATATAGAAGCCGGCGCCCGCATGAGGCCGAGGCAGTGGAGGTTTTCGAAGGTGCAGCATGGAGTCCGATCAGGCGTCTACGGAAGTTTCATTCTCCTTCTGGCAGGGTGCGGAGGTGGAGGCGGCGGTACTCCGGCACCAAACGTGGTCGCCACCGTGGATAGCGTGCAGGGCACGGCACCCCTGACCGTCCACCTGGATGCCTCGGGTAGCACTGACCCGCGAAATCAGCCGCTCACCCAAACATGGTCGTTCAGCGATGGCACTGCGAATGCGAGCGGCGCGGCCGTCACCCATACGTTCAACAATCACGGCGACCAGACCGCGACAGTAACTGTCAGCGATGGTCAGACGAGCGCGACCAAAACGCTGACCATCAAAGTGGCGCCCGCTCCCCCGAACATACAGGCGCTCACGATTCTCGTAGGCTTGCTGGGTCCCGCGCAGACCAGCACGTCCGCCCAGTTGAACGCCACCGACCGCGAGAATCTCGCACTGACGTACGCGATCGCCTCGCCACCCTCGCTAGGCACCGCGATCATCGATTCGGCTACGGGCAAAATCACGTACACGGCGCCGAGCTCGAGCAACGCGGCCACGGACTCCTTCACCGTCAAAGTGTCGAATGTGGGGGCTTCGAGCACAGCCACCGTGAATGTCCAGCTGGGATCGGACCCACTGCTCGCGAATCAATGGCACATTATCAACACCGGTCAAGACGCGTTCGCCTCGACTCTCCCCGTGGCAGGCAACGACATGAACGTAACCGGCGCCTGGATGGCCGGCTTCTCCGGCAAGGGGATCAAGGTTGGAGTGGTTGACACGGGTCTCGAGGCTACCCACGAGGACCTGCAGGCGAACGTTGACCTGCAAAGCTCGCTGAACTTCCTCACCGGAGAGCACGACCCCACCCCCTCGGGTACGGGGTTTGATCACGGAACCTCGGTCGCGGGCATCATCGCAGCGGTAGCCTTCAACGGCAAAGGCGGCCGAGGCGTCGCGTACAACGCGACGCTGCGAGGATACAACCTGATTGCACCTGGCGCTTTCAGCGTCGCCAACATGTCGAAGGCCTTCGGTGGATCGACCGAGTCAGTCGACAACGATCTGTTCAATGCGAGCTTCGGGCCCTCGACCAATGCCCTGCCGCAGTTCAGCGGTGCTTTTCAGGAGATCACCGACCGGACTCTCTTGCAGCTGCGCGGCGGGTTGGGGGCGGCGATCGTCAACGCGGCCGGTAACGACTTCCAGGATTTCGAGGGCGCCTCCAGCCCGCTCTGTGCGAACGCGCGACAATTCGGAGTCAGTTGCGGCGACCCGGTGACGGATGAGCGGCGAGGCGGCTATGCACCCCTCATCGTGGGTGCCTTGAATGCGAAAGGAACGCACGCCAGCTACTCCAACACAGGCTCCGCGCTGTGGATCAGCGCACCCGCGGGTGAATACGGGCTGAATTCCGCCTACATCAGCGGCGCCTCCAATTACGATCCCGCGATCATCACCACCAGTCGTACAGGCTGCGCCAATACCGCCTATGGCAAACCGGTGAATGGGCTGGACAACATGGGCGCGAACCCGCTTGCGCCGAACTGCCAGTACACGGCAATCATGAATGGCACCAGCGCGGCAACTCCCAATGTCGCGGCGGTTGTAGCGATGATGCTGGAAGCAAACCCGAAGCTCACGATACGTGACACCAAATACATCCTCGCGAAGACCGCCAAGCACGTCGATGCGAATTTTGCAGGCGTCGCAAGCACGAAGGTCATCCCCAACTACTCCGTCGTGCTGGAGCCGGGCTGGACGAAAAACGCAGGTGGCTTCTGGTTCAGCAACCGCTATGGTTTCGGCGCGGTCGATGCGGCCGCGGCAGTGAGCATGGCGAAGTCCTACACCGACTATCTCCCGACTCTGCAGACATCCACCCAGAAGTACCAGTACCTCGCGCCGCATCCGGGGACAGTTCCGCCGCAGTCCATAGTCGGCACCAGCGTCTCCTACTCGGTCTCCGAGCCGTTCCAGACCGTCGAATTCGTTGTCGTCTATGTCAACATCATCTCGACGCCCGGCCTGCCTTGCAATCAGATCGAGCTCACCTCTCCCTCCAAGACGAAATCCATCCTGTTGCACGCTTTCAATGGATTCACGAATGCGCAGGTGCCGAACACGCGCTTCGAGACGAACGCATTCTATGGGGAGCCGCTCAATGGAACATGGACATTGAGATTTCTCGACTTTTGCGCGGCTCAGACAACCCCGACCGCCCTCTCCGAGACCGACTACCAGACGCTACTCTTCACCGGACATTGATCGCGGAGCCCACCTGCATGCATCGCTTGATACTCTCCCTGGCCTTGCTTCTGTCCGCCACGACGAGCCTGGGGCAGGTTCGTGCCCCTGCCCGGGCTCTTCAGCCGGTCACGGACCCCTCGATGGTAATAGATGACCGCGGCGCTAAACTCGAGATACTCCCGACAAAGCGGGCAACACCCCGGGCTGACGGCTCCGGACGGACGGCAAGTCACCAGGTCGTCGCGTCCAACAGCTCCGACCCTATAGGGCCTCACCAGCTCGGCGTGGTATTCAACCACGCCCTGCAGCAGCAAGGCTTCATCACGGGGGAGATCACGTTCAAAATGAAGCGTGGACACACTGCCGAGGCGTTCGATCCGACGCTTTTTCCGCGCCTCGCATTGATCGTGAAGCCCGGTCTATATGCGGTCAATGCCCAAAGTCCCGCACAATTCATTACAGTCTTCAAGCGCCTGCAAGCTCGCTCGGACATCGAGTGGGTCGAGCCCACGATCAATTACTCTGCCGTGAGTCCTGCACCGAGCGCCAAATGACCTGAGAGCTGCCGCCGCGGCACAGGCCGCGGCGAGCTCACCTCCTCGCTCAGTGGAAGTGCCAGTTGAAGCTGATCCCTTTGCCAAGCGAGCACGAGTATTCCGCCTGATTGCTCAACGCGCCGTCACTGAGTTGTACGGTCGTCGTGCGGATGTCGACTTTCCCATCCGGCGTCAACCGATAGCGCACGTACTCGGTCACACGCTCATTCTGCGGGCTCAGGGTCTCATGCACGTCGGAAAACGCGATGTACTGATTGCCGGGTATCAGGTAACTGCCGATATGAAATCCACCCTTGACGTCCGGACCGCTAGCGCCTGTCGCGGCAAGAGTACATTGACCAAAGTTGACGGCAACCGCCACGCTTTTTCCGGACGTCAATGCAACAAGGATCTGCGTATAACTTTCTGGTCGCGAGCCAATACCCGATTCCGATGAGTTATCCTGCGCCGGCGCGGCAGACGCGGCTCCCAAACACAGCAGTGCGGTGGCGAGGGGCAACTTGTGAGAAATCATGCGGATCCTCCTTGGTGACTGTCTAGAGAAAAACAGGTCGGTACCGCCAATCGCGGCGCGATGCATGCGGGCGGCGGCCCGTCGCTACGGCTTGACCACCGCGAGTATGACGATCGCAATCAGCAACAGCCCGGGTACCTCATTGAATAACCGGTACCATCGCTGCGAATGCGCGTTGCGCCCGTCGCGCAGCGCAACCATCAGGGCGCGACACCAGATGTGATATCCGATGAGCACGCCGACGAGCGGTAACTTCGCCCGTAGCCAGCCGAACTGCAAGTACTCCGGCGCGGCAACGAGCATCGAGATACCGAACGCGATGGCCAATGTTGCACCGGTCGTCATGATGCCGAACAGCCGGCGCTCCATGACCACGAAGCGCTCGAGACTGACTGTGTCTGTCGTCGTCACGTGATACACGAACAAACGCGGTAAATAGAACAACCCGGCGAACCAGGTCACAACGAATACGATGTGAAAAGCTTTGAGCCAAAGCATGCTCGAGTTATATCAGATTCCCACGCCGAGGGGATGTCAGAATTGTCAGAGATGTAAAATGATCACCGTAGCCGCTTTCGTGATGGAACCCAGGCTCGCAATGAAGCGTTTCGCGAGGGCTCGACAAAACATCGCCAACTTCTCTAGGACGGAGGACTCTCAATGGTCTCCAGGTCTCTTGCCCTGCTTGGTCTAACTCTCCTGCCTGCTTCTACCCTCATTCCGCTCGACGCTCACGCGAGTACGGCTCCATCGATTCAATGGAATGTGCCGTGCGATCCTCCCACGGGACCGTTGCAAGATGACGGTCAGGTATGCGCGCTGCTCAGCGCGCCGCTCGATTACCGTAATCCCGACGGCAAGCAGATCACGCTTGCCGTGTCGATGATCAAAGCGGCCGACCCGAGTCGGCGTCGCGGCGTACTGCTCCTGAACTCGGGCGGCCCGGGTGGCGCTGGATTGCAGATGCCGCGCGTCATGTACGTGCTGTTGCAGAACACGGCGTACCAGTCGGTGCTCGACGAGTATGACTTGATCGGGTTCGACCCGCGCTTCGTCGGACATAGCACCCCGGCGACGTGCGGCCTGACTTCTCAACAGGCGACGCAGGCACTCGTCCCGCTCGAACAGAACCACTCCTTCGATGCGACCGTCGCGTACAACGAGCAGGTCGCGAGCGGTTGCATCAAGAACATCGGGGCCGATACGGTACCGTTCGTCACTACCGCCAACACCGCGCGTGATATGGATCTCATCCGTCAGGCACTCGGCGAGGACAAGATCAACTACTTCGCTTGGTCATATGGCTCCTACCTGGGCGCCGTGTACGCTTCCCTGTTTCCTGACCGGACGGATCGCATCGTGATCGATAGCAACGTCAGTCCAAACTGGCTCTGGCGCACCGTATTTCGCGAGTGGGCGAAAGGTGGCGCGGAGCGGTTCCCGGATTTCGCTAACTGGGCTGCGGAACGGGATGCCACCTATCATTTTGGCAGCACGCCGGATGAGGTGACAGCTCACTATTATCAGCTCTATGCCAACGCCGACGCTCACCCGTTCCCCTATCCGGATGCATTTCCCGACGGCACACTGGTAAACGGGCCGATGTTCCGCGAGCTGACATTCGCCGAGTTGGAGAATGACAATGATTTTCAAACTCTCGCTCACATCTGGGACCTCGCAACTGCGGCCATCAACAATAAGGTCTCCGCAGCGGTCCCAGCGCGCACCGGCGTGACCGCGAGCAAAGCCACACCCGCGACGAATTCCAGTTCGTCATCCAGTGCGGCACTTCCCCCGGTTCCACCCGACAACCTGGCTGCCTCGGCGCTCGCCATCGTATGCGACGACGTGGAGTGGTCTCATTCGGTAAAGCAGTACCGGCAGGAATACGAGGCAGACTCCCAGCAGTATCCGATGTTCGGGCCTCTCGGCTCGAATATCTGGGCGTGCGCCTTCTGGCCCAATGCGCCGGTCGAGCCGCCCGTGCAGATTACTTCCAACGGGCCTGCCAACATTCTCATGTTGCAGAACCTGCGTGACCCCAATACCCCTTACGATGGGGCCCTGAACATGCATTTCGCGTTGGGTCAGCGCTCGCGTCTGGTAACGGTCGATGAGGGCGGTCACGCCATCTTCGGATTTACGGCCAACACGTGCGTGATGACTGCGGCGACCTCGTATCTGTCCGACGGGGTATTCCCGGATTCGGATATGTATTGCCCGGCGGAGCCTCAGACTGTCTCGGCCACCACCGGGCAGAATGGCGCGCGGGAGCGGGCGCGCAAAGCGGCACGGCAGCTCATCTCGCCTCTACGCCACTAGCCCAACTAGCGCAGTCCATCGCGGCGGGCTGCGGTCGGTACCCTCCGTACCACCGCAGTCCGCTGACGGAGCATCCGCCTGCAAAGTGTGATATATCACGTGGCTGGCCGGCCAACTCACAACGAGGGCTGTGGCTCGAGTGACCACTCCAACGTGCGTCGATCTGCTGAAGGACCCAGGCGGCCTATCGATATACGACTACCATTGTGGCGGGAAGGCTCCCTCACGTCCCATCGAGGAGCATTCTGGCGGTCACGAAATCGTGGCCGTTCGCCGCGGGTACTTCGTGCGGCATGATTGTCGAGGTACCTCGCTGGCGGATTCCCGGCACGCGCTATTCTTCAACGCATCCGACGTCTACAGTGTCGAGCATCCCGTGGGCTGCCAGGACCAGTGCACGGTGATTCGCGTAGCTCCCAGTCTGCTGGCAGAAATCGCGCATCAAATCGGCGTCAGGAAACTGTCGGCTGAGCGGCCGTTTGCGGCAGCCGCAGTGTCGTTTGGTCCTACACTGCAACTGCAGCTCGCGGCCGTTCGACAGAGCTCGTCCTCCGGACCCCTCGGAGCGGCCGAAGCCGCGCTCGGGATCGTGACGAAAGCGTGGCACGCCGCAATCACCGGTGAGGTATCACGTGATCGACGAACACGCGAGTTGGCCTCACGCCAG
>Ga0268266_10005725_pt1 | contig 11509 bp, 10 predicted proteins | sample KBSS13metaG_FD_190356 | JGI IMG/M metagenome (GOLD analysis project Ga0268266, IMG submission 190356) | Switchgrass rhizosphere microbial communities from Kellogg Biological Station, Michigan, USA - KBS S1-3 metaG (SPAdes) (version 2) | ecosystem: Host-associated > Plants > Roots > Rhizosphere... | reverse complement strand
GGACGTGATGACGTCCGGCAACCACATCTGGGACAAGAAGGAAGCGCTCGACTACATCGGCGCCGAGCCGAGGCTGCTGCGCCCCGCCAACTACCCCGCCGGCGCGCCCGGCAACGGCAGCTATCTGGCGCGCACCCGCGACGGCCGATCCGTCGGCGTCGTCAACGTCATGGGGCGGGTGTTCATGCTGAACATCGACGACCCGTTCGCCGTCGTCCTCCGCGAGATCGAGGCGCTGAAGGAGCGGACACGGATCGTGTTCGTCGACTTCCACGCCGAGGCCACCTCGGAAAAGATCGCAATGGGCTGGCACCTCGACGGCAGGGTGACGGCGCTGGTCGGCACGCACACGCACGTGCAGACCGCGGACGAGCGGATCCTGCCGAAAGGCACCGCCTATCTGACCGACGTGGGGATGACCGGCCCGCACGACTCGATCATCGGCGTCGACATCCAGGCCGCGCTCGGCAAGTTTCTCACCGCGCTGCCGGCGCGGTTCGAGACCGCGACCGAAAACCCGCGCCTGAACGCGGTGATCATCGAGGCGGATGAACAGACCGGACGCGCGACCGACATCGAACGACTGAGCCTGAGCGCGGACGACATCCACCAGCTCGCGGAGCTTGCCGATGACCGACCTGTTCGATCTTCCGTTTGAGGAAGAACCGGAGCCGGAACCGGACCCGGCGCCGCAGCCGGTCGTCCCGCTGCCCGTCCGACCAGTGACGAACGACGAACGCCGAACGACGAGCGCCGAACGACCGGCGGCGGCTCCCGTGCCCACCCGCCGCGTCTTCTCCGTCACCGAGCTGACGGTCCGCGTCCGCGATCTGCTCGAAGCGGAGTTCTTCGAGGTGTGGGTCGAAGGCGAGCTCTCGAACTGCCGTGTCTGGAACACCGGGCATCTCTATTTCACGCTGAAGGACGGTGCGTCGCAGATCAAGGCGGTGATCTTCCGATCCGCGCTGCGGTATCTGAAATTCAAGCCGGCCGACGGCCTGCGCGTCGTCGCGCGCGGCCGCGTGTCGGTCTACGAACCGAAGGGTGAATACCAGCTGGTCTGCGAGCACCTCGAGCCGCACGGGCTCGGCGCGCTGCAGCTGGCGTTCGATCAGCTGAAGAAGCGGCTGCAGGCCGAGGGGCTGTTCGACGCCGCGCGCAAGCGGCCGCTCCCGGCGCTGCCGCGCAAGATCGGCATCGTCACGTCGCTCGACGGCGCGGCCATCCGCGACATCATCAAGGTGCTGCGCCGGCGCTACGCCAACGCGCACCTCGTGATCTGTCCGGCGCGCGTTCAGGGCGAGGACGCGGCGCCGGAGATTGCGCGGGCGCTGCGCCAGGTCGCGCGCGTCCCGGGCGTCGACGTGGTGATCGTCGGCAGAGGCGGCGGATCGATCGAGGATCTCTGGGCGTTCAACGAGGAGGTGGTGGCGCGGGCGATCTCGCGCGTGCCGGTTCCGGTGATCTCGGCGGTCGGGCACGAGACCGACGTCACCATCGCCGACTTCGTGGCCGACGTGCGCGCGCCGACGCCGTCAGCCGCCGCCGAGCTCGTCGTGTCGGCCAAGGACGAGTTCTGTGGCCGGATCGATCGGCTCGAAGGGCGGCTGCGAGCCGCCGTCCGGGCGCGGGTGCAGGGGCTGAGCCGCCGCGTCCACATGGTGGATGGCCGTCCGGCGTTTGCCGGCTTCCGCGGCCGGGTCGCGATGCGCGGGCGGCACGCGGCGGAACTGTCTCACGCGCTGGCGCGCATCATGCGCGCCGCGGTCACGGCTCGTGAGCGGCGGCGCCAGCAGCTCGAGCGGCAGCTGGCGACCTTCGACGCCGGCCGCCGGCTGGCGAGCATCCGCACGCGGCTGGTCGCGTCGCGCGGCCGGCTCGACACCGCCGTCCGGCGCCGCCAGCATCGCGCCATGGCGCAGCTGGGAAACGTCGCGGGGCGGCTGGATTCGCTGAGCCCGCTCGCCGTGCTCGGCCGCGGCTACGCGGTCGCGTGGAACGCGGACAGGACCGTCGTGCTGCGCGACGCGGCGGCGGTCGCGCCGGGCGACACGATTCACGTGACCCTGTCGCAGGGTGAACTGGACTGCGAGGTCCGGTCCACCGCGGAATCAACACCAAGAACGCCAGGGACACAGAGCTAGACTAAAGCTGAGACATGCCCGAAACCTCCATCAAAGACTTCGAGGCGGCGATCGCCGAGCTCGAAACGATCGTCAAGAAGCTCGAGGAAGGGGACCTCGCGCTCGAGCAGTCGCTGGCGCTCTACGAGCGCGGCGTCCAGCTCTCGCGCTTTTGCCACGCGCAGCTCGAGCAGGCGGAACGCCGCATCGAGATCCTCAACGAGCGCGGTGAGCTGAAACCGGCGCCGGCGTCGTTTGCCGCCGAGGATTCCGAGCGCGGTTGACGTCGTGACCGATCCGCTCGCCGCATTTCTCGCCACGGCGCGCGCCCGCGTCGACGCCGCGCTCGAGCGCTGGCTGCCGTCGCCGCCGGCGTGTCCCGCGATCGTCGCCGAGGCCATGCGCTACAGCGTCTTCGCCGGCGGCAAGCGCCTGCGCCCGATGCTGACGCTCGCCGCGGCCGCGGCGGTCGAGGCTGGTCCGGCCGGACTCGATCTCGCCCTGCCCGCCGCCTGCGCGATCGAGATGATCCACACCTATTCGCTCATCCACGACGATCTTCCCGCGATGGACGACGACACCTTGCGGCGGGGACGGGCGACGCTGCACGTGGTCTACGGCGACGGCATCGCGATCCTCGCGGGCGACGGCCTCCACGCCGAAGCGTTCGCGCTGCTGGCGCGCGAGCCGGCGACGGACGATCCCGACCTCGGCCGCCGCCAGCTCCAGGTGATCCGCGTGGTTGGCGAAGCCGCAGGCGCGGGCGGCATGGTCGGCGGACAAGCGATCGACCTGCAAGCCGCCGGGCAGGCGCCCGGCCGCGCGATCACGCTCGACGCCGACGGCCTGCGCGGCATGCACGCGCTCAAGACCGGCGCGCTGATTCGCGCCTCCGCGGCGAGCGGCGCAATCATGGCCGGCGCCGACGGAACGCGCCTGGCGGCGATCGACGCCTACGCCAGGGACGTCGGCCTCGCCTTTCAAATCGTCGACGACATCCTCGACGTCGAAGGCGACCCGGCGTCGCTCGGCAAGACCGCCGGCAAGGACGCGGCCTCGGCCAAACCGACCTACCCCGCGCTCTTCGGTCTGGCCCACTCCCGCGCGCTCGCCGCCGAGTGCCTGCAGCGCGCCCACTCGGCGCTCGAGGACGCCGGCATCACCAACAGCCTGCTCGGCGGGATCGCGGACTGGGTTGTCGCGCGTAAGAGCTAGTTCGATGGGCCGCTTCAACACGAAGGACACCAAGGACACCGAGGATGCGAGGGATCAGACCCAAACGGCTCTTCCTTTGTGTCCTTTGTGTCCTCGGTGTTGATTCAGCGTGTCGAACCCAAGATCTCGGTTGGATGTGGCTCTTGTCGATCGCGGGCTGGCCCCCTCGCGCGAGCGGGCGCGCGCATTGATTCTCGGCGGCCACGTCACCATCGACGGCCAGGTCGTGTCCAAGGCCGGCGCCCCGGTGAAGCCGGACGCGCGGATCGAACTGGCCACCCCCGATCACCCGTACGTCGGGCGCGGCGGCGTGAAGCTCGCGGGCGCGCTCGACGCCTTCAACATCGATCCCACCGGACGCCGCGCGCTCGATGTCGGCGCGTCGACCGGCGGCTTCACCGACGTCCTGCTGCAGCGGGGTGCCGCCAGCGTCATCGCGATCGACGTCGGCCGCGGGCAGCTGGACTGGCGGCTGCGGAGCGATCCGCGCGTGCTCGTCCACGAAGGCGTCAACGCCCGAATGCTCACCCCGGAAGATGTCCCGCACGCGGTGAGCCTCGTGGTGATCGACGTGGCGTTCATCTCGCTGCGGCACATCCTGCCGGCGCTGCCGCCCTTTCTCGATGCGGGAGCCGATGTGGTCGCGCTCGTGAAGCCGCAGTTCGAGGCGGGGCGCGACGAAGTCGGCAAGCACGGCATCGTGTCCGATCCGGCGGTCCACGCCGCGGTGATCGCGCGGGTGACCGAGGCCGCCGAGGCGTGCGGCCTCGCGCGTGTGGCGATGGCGCCCTCCACGATCACCGGCGCGACCGGCAACCAGGAGTTCTTCCTCCACCTCCATGCCCGCTGAACCGGTCATCGTCCTGGGCGCCGGCGCCATCGGCAGCGTCTACGCGGTCAAGATGGCGGAGCGGCACCCGGTCACCGTCGTCGGCCGGGGCGCGCACGTCGACGCGATCCGGTCCGAGGGTCTCCGCCTGATCGGACGCGAGACGGTGACTGCGCGGCTGGACGCCGTGACCCGGGTCGAGGCGATTGCGCCGCGCACCGTCGTCCTGCTCACGACCAAGGTGAATGCCAGCGAGGCGGCGCTGGCGCCGATCGCGGATCTCGTGCGCGACGACACGGTGATCGTCTGCGTGCAGAACGGGCTCGACAGCGAGGGGATCGCGCGGCGCGCGGTGCGCGGCCGCTGTCTGGTCCTGCGTGCGATCACCCAGTTCGGCGCGATCTTCCAGTCGCCGGGCGTGATCAACTTCACCGCGTCTGGCTACACGCTGCTCGAGGACGGCCCGCGCAGCGCGGACCTCGCCGCGATGCTCACCGCGTGCGGCCTCGACGGACGCGTCGCGCCGGACATCAAGACCGAAATCTGGCGCAAGTTGATCTACAACTGCGTGATCAACCCGATCACGGCGATCACCGGGAGCGAGGTGGGCGGCATCGCCGATCCGCGGCTGGATCCGCTGAAACAGCTGGTGATCGACGAATGCCTCGCGGTCGCGCGGACGGAGGGCGTGTCCTTCGAGATCGACTTCCTGTCGACCATCGCCGAGGTGTTCGGCGCCTCGCGGACGATTGCCTCGATGCGCCAGGATCTGATGCGCGGCCGGCCGACCGAGATCGATCACATGAACGGCGCCGTCGCGGCGCTCGGCCGGCGCGCCGGCATCGCCTGTCCGGTGAACGAGGCGCTGACGGCCATCATCACGGCAATGGATCGTTGTACGATGGCGTCATGACACGCGTCGGGATCGTCGCCAAGTCGCACCTGCGCGAGGCGACGCCGCATCTGATCGTCATCGAATCGTGGCTGGCCTCTCGCGGCCACGAGGCCGTGTTCGAGACGGCGACCGCGGCGCTGATGCCCCCGGCAGCCGGGCGCCAGGTGGCCGACAAGCCGGCGCTGGTGGCGGCCGTCGATCTCCTCGTGGTGCTCGGCGGCGACGGCACGCTGCTCTCGGTCGCCGACTGCGCCGGTGCGGCCGACGTCGACGTGCCGATCCTGGGCGTCAATTTCGGCAGCCTGGGATTCCTGACCGAGGCGACCCTCCCGGAACTGTACCCCTCGCTCGAATCGGCGCTGAGCGGCGCGGCGCGCGTCGAAACGCGGATGATGCTGCGCGCGACGACCATTCGCGGCGGCAAGCCGCTGCCGGATCACCTGGCGCTCAACGACGTCGTGATCACCAAGGCCGCGCGCGCGCGGATGACGGACCTGTCGGTGTTTGTCGGCGACGAGTTCGTGACCCGGGTCAAGGCCGACGGCCTGATCGTCGCGACCCCTACCGGATCGACGGCCTACAACCTCGCGGCCGGCGGCCCGATCGTGCAGCCGGTGGTCGATGCGATTGTGCTGACGCCGATCGCGCCGCACATGCTCACCAACCGTCCCATCGTGATCCCCGCTTCGTCGATGGTGCGGGTGCAGCCGATGATGGCCGAGCGTGACGAGCTCTATGTCACCTTCGACGGCCAGGCCGGCTATCAGCTGGAAGCCGGCGATGAGGTCCGCATCCGCTGCGCCGAGCGCCGCGTGCGCCTCCTGCGGCCGTCCTCGCGCAGCTACTTCGAGGTGCTGCGGCAGAAGCTGAAGTGGAACGAGCGGTAGAACCCAGAACCCCGAACCCCGAACCCTGAACGAACCCTGAACCTTGAACCCTGAACCCTGAACCCGTCTGCGGCATCAGTGATGCTGGCGACGGTCGCGGAAATACTGAACCTGGTACTTCTGCACGTTCCGGTTGTGCTCTTCGAGGGTGCGCGCGAACTCGTGCGAGCCGTCGTTGCGGCTGACGAAGTACACGAAGTCGGCATCGGCCGGATGGATCGCCGCCTCGATCGAGGCGCGGCCGGGCGACGCGATCGGGCCCGGCGGCAGGCCGGGATAGCGATAGGTGTTATACGGCGAGTCGAACGACAAATCGTCCTTGTGGATGTTGCCGTCGTAGCGGCCGGCCTTGACGAGGCCGTAGATCACCGTCGGATCGCACTGCAGCGGCATGCCGACGCGCAGCCGCGTGGTGTAGACGGCGGCGACCAGCGGCCGCTCGTCCGCCTTGGCCGTTTCCTTTTCGACGATCGAGGCGAGCGTGACGGCCTGCCGCACGGTCAACTTGCGCGCCGCCGCCGCCTGCCGCAGCTCCGGCGTCAGCACCTTCTCGAAGCGGGCGACCATCAGGCGGGCCAGCTTCGCGGCGTCGGTGTGACGCGGCAGCGCGTAGGTTTCGGGAAACAGGTAGCCTTCGAGATCCTTCGCCGCGGGATCGAGCTCGTGAATCGGCGCCGGATCGCGCGCCGCCTGGATGAAGGATGCCGCGGTTCCGAGGCCGTGCGTCTCGAAGATCTTCGCCATCTCCGCGAACGTCAGCCCTTCGGGAAACGTCACGTTGATGACGAACACGTCGCCTCGCGCGAGCTTGTCGATGATCTCGAACGGCGTCATCGCTCGATCGAACCGGTACTCGCCGGCCTTCAGGTGCCGTCCCTGGCGGCTCATCCACAGCGCCGTCCGGTAGGTCAGCATGTCGCGAATCACCCCGGACGCCACCAGCCGCTCCCCGATCCCGAGGCTGCCGTTTCCCGGCGCGATCTCGACGAACTGCTCCGCCCCGTCGTAGCCGCGGTACGGCTGGTTGACGCGCGAGTACAGCACCGCCGCGCCCGCACCGGCCGCGATCAGGAGCAAGAGTAGAAAAACCAGAAGCTTCTTCATCACCTTCTATCCAGATAATCCTGCAGGAACACGGCCGCGGCGGCGGCATCGAGCTGCGCCTTGCGCTTGCGCCAGTCCTTCTCGCGGCGCGCCAGGCGGCTCTCCGCCTCGACGCTCGTCAGCCGCTCGTCTTCCGTGGCGATCGGCAGCGGCGTTCGTGCCTTCAGCCGTGCGATGAACGCCTGCACGTGGGCAGTCTGCGGTGTCGGCGTCCCGTCGAGCCTCGACGGCATCCCCACGACGATCATCGCGATGCCTTGATCCTCATGGTCGAGCTCGTCGATGCGGCGCACGACCCGCTCCACTGCATCAGCTTCGCTCGAGACCGCGATGGTCTCGAGTGGCCGCGCCAGCGTCCGCGACGCGTCGCTGATCGCCAGCCCGACCCGCCGCCCGCCCACGTCGATGGCCAGGACGCGTCCCATCAGGAGCTCACCAACTCGCCAATTCGCCAATTCGCCAACTCCCGAATGGTATAGTTTCTTCTCTCCCAACACATTGTGAAACGCCTCCTGCTCGTCTCGCTTGTCGTCTGCCTCAGCGCCGTGGCCGCCTGCGGGCCCCGCCGGCCGCCCCAGAAGTTCCAGCAGAAGCTCGTCATCCTCGGCTTCGACGGCATGGATCCGCGCCTCGTGCAGAAATGGATGGACGAAGGCAAGCTGCCGAACATGAAGAAGCTGGCGGCGCGCGGCAGCGGCGTCCGGCCGCTCGGCACGACACATTCGCCGGAGTCGCCGACCGCCTGGGCCTCCTTTGCCACCGGCGTCAACGCCGGCAAGCACAACATCTACGACTTCCTCATCCGCGACACGAACTCGTACCTGCCCGACCTCGGCATGGTGCACTTCGAGCCGCCACGGTTCATCCTCAACTACATTCCCGTCGCCAGGCCGGTGGTCCAGTCGATTCGCGGCGGCACCTCGTTCTGGGTTACGGCCGGCAAAGCCGGCGTCCGCTCGAGCATGCTCACGGTGCCGGTCACCTTTCCGCCGGAAGAGGTCCCCAACGGCGAGCTGCTCTCGGGCCTTCCGCTCCCCGACATCCGCCGGACGATGGGGACGTTCTATTACTTCGGGACGGATCTGAGCCGCTACGAGGAAGGCAACACGGAGTTCGGCGGCATCCTGAAGCGCCTGGTCTTCGACGGCGAGGTCGCACAAACCGAGCTGGTCGGCCCGCCCAACCCGATCGTCAAGCAACAACTCCGCGAGCTGCGCGCGAGCGCTCCGCTTGGCCGCCCCCTGTCGGACGCCGACAAGATGAGGATCGCCGAGCTCGAGGCGCGCGAGGATGTGCGGCTGCCGGTCACGATTCACTGGAACAAGGCCGGCAAGTCGGCGACGGTGTCGCTGGGCGACAGCACGATTCACCTCGCCGAACATCAGTGGAGCAAATGGATCAACCTCGACTTCAACGTGAACCTTCTGATCCGCGTTCACGGCATGGCGCAGGTGTACCTGATTGGCGCCGGACCTGAGCTCCAGCTTTACATCTCCCCGGTGAACTGGAGGCCCGAGAACCCGCCTGCGGCGATGTCCTCGCCGGCGTCGCTGTCGGCCGACATCTACGAGCGGCTCGGGCCCTACCGGACGCTCGGCTGGGCAGAAGCGACGTGGCCGCTCAACGAAGATCGGATCGACGAGAAGGTCTTCATGGACGATCTCTACCGCGCGTTCGACGATCGCGCCCAGGTGATTCTCCAGCGGATCGACACCAAGCAGTGGGACCTGCTGGTCGGCGTCATCGAATCGACCGACCGCGTCCAGCACATGATGTGGCGGCTGCTCGATCCCACCCACCCGATGTACGACAAGGCGCTCGCGGCGAAATACGGCGACTCGATCGAGCGCGTCTACCAGAAGTGCGACGACTTCATCGGCGAAGTGATGTCGCGCGTCGGCGAGACGACGCCGATCCTGATCGTCTCCGACCATGGCTTCCACTCGTTCCGCCAGTCCGTGAACCTGAACACCTGGCTCGTGCAGGAAGGGTTCATGGCGATTCGCGGCCAGCAGCCGGGCGAGAAAAAGCTGCAGGACCTGTTCGGCGGCGGCACCTTCTGGGAAAACGTCGACTGGACCCATACACGCGCCTACTCGATGGGGCTCGGCCAGATCTACGTCAACCTGCAGGGACGCGAGGGGCACGGGAGCGTCGCGCCCGCCGACTCCGACAGCGTGCAGAACGCGCTGGTCGGCCGCCTGCTGGAGATGACCGACCCGAAGACCCAGGCACGGATGGTCGACGCGGTCTACAAGCGCGACGACATCTACAAAGGCCCGTTCCTGCAGAATGCATCGGAGCTGCAGGTCGGCTTCGCCGAAGGCTACCGGGTGTCGTGGCAGACGTCGCTCGGCGGCTCGCCGCCCGGGATCGTCTACCCGAACATGAAGAAGTGGTCGGGCGACCACGGCTCCTACGACTACAAGCAGACCTCGGGCACGCTGATCTCCAGCCGCCCGTTGACCGGCGACCGCGCGGACATCATGGACATCGCCCCCACGGTGTTGAAGTATTTCGGCCTGCCGATACCGTCAGATATAGATGGCAAGCCCATTTTCTAGACGACGTACAACGCAGAACCCGCGGAATACACAGAGCACACGTTTTTCTGCGGTTTCTGCGTGCTCTGCGTTGATCGTCGTCGTGAGCGTCGTGGTCGCGGCTCAGACGCTGCCCGAGCGGGCGCGGACCGAGGCGCTGGCGCGCCGCGCCGCCGAACGTCTGCAGGCCTTGCAGCGCGAAGCTGATCGCCTGACGTCCGACGAGCGCACGCTGCTCGGCGACCTGCGCAAGCTCGAGATCGAACGGCAGATCAAGGCGGAGGAACTGAAGCGCGTCGACGCCGACGCCGCCCGGGTCCAGACCGAGCTCGACGAGAGCAACACGCGGATGGAGGCGCTGCAGGCGTCGGCGACGGCCGAGATCCCCGAGCTGCAGCAGCGGCTCGTCGAGATCTACAAGCTCGGCCGGGCCCGGTATCTGCGCCTCCTGCTGTCGACGCCCGATCTCCGTCGGCTCGGGCAGTCGACCCGAACCGTCGCCGCGCTCGCCAAGCTGGATCGCGAGCGCGTCGCCACGCACGCGACGACGCTCGCCGCGCTGAAGAAGGAGCGCCAGTCGCTCGCGACGCGCGGCGCGGAGCTCGCGACCCTCCGCGCCGGCGTCCAGAAAGCGCAGGCCGCCGCGCTACGCGCCGCGCAGGCCAAGACCGACCTCATCCGCGACATCGACAAAAGGCGCGATTTGAACGCGCAGCTCTCGGGCGAGCTTCAGGCCGCGCAGCAGAAGATTCAGGCGACGCTGCGCGATCTCGCGACGGGCGGGTCCGCGGCCGATGCTCAGCTGCCGTTCCGGCCCTTCCGGGGCGTGCTCGACTGGCCGATGGCCGGATCCGTCGTCCGGCGGTTCGGACGCGGTTCGGCGTCGAACGGGATTGAAATTGCCGGGATCGAAGGCGCCAGCGCGCTCGCCGTCCACGATGGCACCGTCGCGTTTGCGGGACCGTTTTCCGGATTCGGGAACCTGGTCATCGTCGATCACGGCAGTCAGAACTTCACGTTGTACGGCGATTTGCTGGAGATCGGCGTCAAGAAAGGAGCCCGGATCGATCACGGCCAGGCGCTCGGGACGGCCGGGCCGATCCCGTCGGGCTCGGACGGCATTTACTTCGAGCTTCGCGTCGACGGTCAGCCGGTCGATCCCTTACAATGGTTGAAGAGACGTTAGATCGAACGGCGAAACCCTGAACCATGAACTCTGAACCCGAGGCGTCATGAGCTCTCGCACCCGCGTCCTGGTGATGTCGATCTCCGCGCCCGTCATCGCGTTCGCGATCGTCGGCGGTTTCCTCGGCCGGGTGATGGCGCGCGAGGACACGTATCAACATCTCAAGATTTTCGACGACGTCGTCAGCCTCATCTCGAGCAACTACGTCGAAGACGCGGACCTCGACAAAGTGATGCGCGGCGCGATGCACGGGCTCGCCGATTCGCTCGATCCCGACAGCGCCTACCTCACCGCCGCACAGGTCAAGCAGGTCGAGAGCGGCGCGGCGCTGCCGCCGGCCGGCGTCGGCCTCGAGCTGACCCGTCAGTACTATCTCCGCGTCATCGCCGCGCGCGACAACTCGCCCGCGGCCAAGGCGGGCCTGCGCACCGGCGACTACATCCGCGCGATCAACGACGTGCCGACGCGCGACATGTCGGTCTGGGAAGGCATGCGGACGCTGCGCGGCACGCCCGGCTCGAAAGTCTCGGTCACCGTCATCCGTGGCAACGCCAACGACCCCCACGTCGTCGAGCTCACACGCGACACGGAGCCGGCGTCGATGGTCAACGGCCGGATGGCGGGGACGGGCATCGGCTACGTCCGCGTCGCGGCGATCGGTCCGAACACCGCGGCGCAGGTGAAATCGCAGATCGCCGACCTGACCAAGGGCGGCGCAACGAAGCTC
>Ga0268266_10005724_pt1 | contig 11511 bp, 12 predicted proteins | sample KBSS13metaG_FD_190356 | JGI IMG/M metagenome (GOLD analysis project Ga0268266, IMG submission 190356) | Switchgrass rhizosphere microbial communities from Kellogg Biological Station, Michigan, USA - KBS S1-3 metaG (SPAdes) (version 2) | ecosystem: Host-associated > Plants > Roots > Rhizosphere... | reverse complement strand
ACGCCCGTCGGACCGCCTCCCGGCGCCCGGGGCTCGACAATGACCACCGGTCGACGTCGTCCCGACTCGTGGGGAGCCCGGAGGGCGGCGTCGGCCGCCACACGCCGGAGGCGCGGCACCCATGGGTGCCGCGCCTCCGGATGTTCCCTGACCTCCGCGCCGGGGCGCGCCGGGTCAGCTGGCGTAGGCCCGCAGCCGCTCGGCCCGGTCGCCGACCCGCAGCTTGGCCATGACCTCCCGCTCGATCTGGCGCACCCGCTCGCGGGAGAGCCCGAAGCGGCGGCCGATCTGGTCCAGGGTGCGCGGCTGCCCGTCGTCCAGGCCGTAGCGCATCCGGATGACGAGCTGCTCGCGCTCCTCGAGGGTGCCGAGCACGCGACGCAGGTCGTCGTGCAGCAGGTGGCTGATCACGGTGTTCTCCGCGTCCGCCGCCTGGTCGTCCTCGATGAAGTCCCCGAGCGGGGCCTCCTCGTCGCTGCCGACCGGCATGTCCAGGCTCACGGGGTCCCGCGCGTGGTCCAGCAGGTCCGAGATCTTCTCCGCGGGCAGGCCGGACTCCTCGGCGAGCTCCTCGTGGGTGGCCTCACGGCCGAGCCGCTGGTGCATGTCCCGCTTGATCCGCGCCAGCTTGTTGACCTGCTCCACGAGGTGCACGGGCAGTCGGATCGTGCGGGCCTGGTCGGCCATCCCGCGGGTGATCGCCTGCCGGATCCACCAGGTGGCGTAGGTGGAGAACTTGAAGCCCTTCGCGTAGTCGAACTTCTCGACCGCGCGGATCAGGCCCAGGTTGCCCTCCTGGATCAGGTCGAGCAGCGGCATGCCGCGCCCGGTGTAGCGCTTCGCGAGCGAGACCACGAGCCGGAGGTTGGCCTCCAGCAGGTGGTTGCGGGCGCGCTCGCCGTCCCGCACCACGGCCCGCAGGTCGCGGGCGTAGTCCTGGTCGAGCTCGCGCCCCTCGGCCGCCGCGGTGTCGAGCACGTGCGTGGCGAACACGCCCGCCTCGATCCGCTTGGCCAGGTCGACCTCCTGGGCCGCGGTGAGCAGCGCCGTCTTGCCGATCCCGTTCAGGTACACCCGGACGAGGTCGGCGGCCGGGCTCTGCGCGTCGAGGTCCTCGGCCGTGAGCTCCGGGCGGACGTTCGCCTCGGTGGTCTCGGTCGTCTCCTCGGTGGCCTCGTCGGCGGGCTCCGCCGGCTCGGTCTGCGCGGTCCGCACCGTCCGCCGCGTGGACGGAGTACGCTGGCCGGGAACGCGCGAGGTCGTGCCACGGCGGGCGGTCGGCCGTGCCGCGGTGTCGTCGGCAGGAGCGGCTGCGGGATCCACCGTCGTTGCCAGTGTCATGGACGTTCCTCCCCTAACGCGACCCGGGCGGTTCACCTTCGGTGAGGCCTTCCGCCGGGGTTCTACAGGGTTGAACGCAGGGCGCCGGACAAACGTTCCCGGCCCCGCGCATCCGCCGTGCGGGTGAACGGGGCCGGTGACGTCAGGCGACTCCGGTGATCCCCGTCGTCGAGTGGCGGTAGACCTCGTCCATCAGCGCCGGCCAGTCGTGGTGCAGGGCCTTGTGCCCGGTGAACAGGCCGAGGTGGCCGCCCGCCGCGGTCCGCTTCACGATCTGGGACTCCGGCGTGGAGACGTGGTCGGCGATCGCGAACAGCTGCTCCGGCGGCGTGATGTGATCCGTGGCACCCGCCAGCAGCAGGACCGGGCAGTCGATGGCCTCGAGACGCGCGGGGCGCCCGCCGACCTCGAGCTCGCCGCGGACGAGCTTGTTCTGCCGGAACAGGTTGTCCACCAGCCACAGGTAGAACGCGCCGGGCACGTCCTGCGTGTGCTTGAACCAGTCCTCGAAGACCCGGTAGCGCTCCACGTGCTCCGGGTCGTCGACGTGCGCGAGCAGCTGGAGCTGCCGGGAGATCTCGGCCTGCGGCTGGATCATCAGGAAGTTGCCCAGGACCGCGGCGCCGGACATGTTCCCGCCGTTGGCCGCGACGAGCGCCTTGTACGGGGCCATGCCGAGCCTGCCGGAGAGCGCCCTGGTCGAGGCCGCGATCACCGACTCGCCTGCGTGGAAGTCGATCGGCGCCCCGGCCAGGGTCAGCGTGTGGACCCGCTGCGGGTGGAGCGTCGCGTAGATCGCGGCCAGCCACCCGCCCTGGCAGTCCCCGACCAGGTTGGCCCGGCCGCCCATGCGACGGATCGAACGGTCGATGACCTCGATGTAGTCCTCGACGGTGACCCGCTTGGTCTTCGGGGTCGCCGCGCGCCACTCCAGCGCGTAGAGCCGGGTGAGTCCCGAGTCGCGCAGCGAGGTGAGCTGGCTCTGCCCCGGCGCGAAGTCCACGACGGTGGAGCTGTGCCCGGCCTGGGGCGGCAGCACCAACGTGGGGACGACGGCGTCGCCGCGGTGCTCGTCGAGCGTGAAGTCCCGCAGTCGGGCGAAGTCCGTCTCCAGAGACGTCCGATTGGCCAGGTGGAACCGGGGCTCCGCGCGGTCGGTCATGGTCGACAGCCAGAGCGCGGTGCGCGCGGGTGCCGCCCACGGCCTGCGGGCGTTGGCCCACCAGGCGGCGCCTGCGGCCCGGGTCGCGGCCTCCGCCGTCCGCGCGACGGTCCGGGCGCCGTAGCGCAGCAGGAACCGGTAGGGATGATCGGCGGCCGGGCCACCGACCTGGGGCGGGATCGCCCCCGGTGCCGTGTCCTCGTGGACGACGGAGGTGGGGTCACCCGCCTCCGTGATCGCGCTGCTCATGGTCGTCTCCCATCGCCTGTGATGCCGACCGTTGCTACCCGAGAGTAGGTCGTGATGGGTATCCCTAGCAACAGCAGGCCTACCGTCGGGTAGTGCTTGGTGAACCAAGCGCTGGTGACGGGGCATACAGAGTGACGTGGACCGACTCCGGGCCGCTACCGGTCGGTACCCCTCACCATGGGGAAACCGCTCGCGGTGAGGCCGGTTCAAGGGCCCCGCGAGACGGGTACTCGTGCAGGACTAGTCCCAGGGGAGGGCCGTAGGCCGATGACGTCCATCAGCACCACGTCCGACACCGGAGCGACGGAGGAGCGCGCGCGTCGGATCGTCGACACCGTGCGTGAGACGCTCGACCCGAAGACCCTCGCTGCGAAGGTCGATCCGATCGGGTTCGCACCGGCGCTGGCGAGCGCGGCGCGGTCGGCCGTCGCGCATCCGGGCGCGGTCGCGCGCGCCGGGTTGGGCTGGGGTCTCGACGCGGGCCGGGCCGGCCTCGTCTCCGCGTTGCGGGCCGTGGGCGGTACCGCCTCCGGACCCGCGGTGCTGGCCGAGCGGGACCCGCGCTTCAAGGACCCGGTCTGGGAGGAGAATCCCTGGTACTGGCTCTGCCGCCAGCAGCACGCCCTGCTCACGGACCGGCTCGGCGAGCTGTCGGAGACCCTGGAGCTCGACCCGACCTCGCGTCGCAAGATCGACTTCCTGGTCGACCAGGCTGTGCAGGCCGCGGCGCCGCAGAACTGGCCGGTGTCGAGCCCCGGCCTGGTGCAGAAGGCCTTCCAGACCGGCGGGCGCAGCGTCGTGCGGGGCCTGCGCAACACCGTGCGGGACGTCGTGCAGAACGGCGGCATGCCCCGCCAGTACACCCCGGGCGACCACACGGTGGGCCAGGACATCGCCGCCTCACCGGGCAAGGTCGTGTTCCGCAACCGGCTGATCGAGCTGATCCAGTTCGCCCCGCAGACCCCCAAGGTCCGGGCGATCCCGCTGCTCATGAGCCCGCCGTGGATCAACAAGTACTACATCATGGACCTGGCGCCGGGCCGCAGCCTCGTGGAGTGGGCGGTGCAGCACGGGCACACCGTGTTCATCATCAGCTACCGCAACCCGGACTCGTCGCTGCGCGAGCTGACGATGAGCGACTACCTGCGCGAGGGCCCGGTCGCGGCGCTCGACGCCGTCCAGGAGATCACCGGCGCGGACAAGGTCAACGTCGCCGGGCTGTGCCTCGGCGGCACGATCGCGGCGTCGATGGTGGCCTGGCTGGCGGCCCGCGGGGAGGACCGGGTCAACTCGCTGACGCTGATGAACACGCTGCTGGACTTCACCAAGCCCGGAATGCTCGGCGTCTTCGTCGACGAGCCCACCGTGGACCGGCTGGAGCGGGTGATGGCCAAGGACGGGTACCTGCCCGCGGCCAGCATGAAGCGCACGTTCGACCTGCTGCGCGCCACCGACCTGATCTGGAACTACGTCAACACCAGCTGGCTGCAGGGCGGCGACCCGGTCCCGTTCGACCTGCTGACCTGGAACGCCGACTCCACGCGGATGCCCGCCGAGATGCAGACCGAGTACCTGCGCACGCTCTACCTGCGCAACGAGCTGGCCGAGGGCAAGCTCGAGCTCGGCGGCGAGCGGTTGGACCTCGGGGACGTCACGCAGGACGCGTACGTGATCACCGCCGAGCGGGACCACATCGCGCCGTGGGACTCGGTCTACATCGGCGCCCGCAGGCTCGGCGGCACCGTGCGGTTCGTGCTGTCGAACTCCGGGCACATCGCCGGCGTGGTGAACCCGCCGTCGCCGAAGTCCCGGCACTGGTTCTCCGAGACCGCGGAGCTCCCCGCACGCTCGGCGGACTGGCGGGACGACGCCACCGAGCACCGCGCGAGCTGGTGGGAGGACTGGGCGCCGTGGATCACCGAGCGCGCGGGCGAGCTGCGCACGCCGCCCGGGTTCGGCAGCCCCGCGCTGCCCGTCCTCGGCGACGCGCCGGGGGAGTACGTGTCCCGTCCCTGACCGGCCCCCTTGCGCGTCCGGGACACTGTGACGCATGACGACGGGTGATGCCGGGCCGCGCGAGGAGCGCGCGGCCCGGAGCGAGGGGTGGTCCCAGCAGGTCAACGCGCTGGGCGGGTTCATCCGGGCGCAGCGGCAGATGGCCAAGCTGTCGCTGCGTGAGATGGCCTCGATGACGCGGGTGTCCAACGCCTACCTGAGCCAGGTCGAGCGCGGGCTGCACCAGCCCTCGCTCAAGGTGCTGCACTCCATCGCGGACGCCCTGCAGCTCAACGCCGAGCAGCTGCTTCGCCAGGCCGGCTGGGGGGACGCCCCGGCCGAGGCGGCCCCGCGTGCCTCCTCGGCCGGGACGGCCGCCCACGGCGACCCGGTGTCGTCGGTCGAGGAGGCGGTGCGCGCCGAGACCCGGCTGACCGAGGAGCAGAAGGCGGCGATCATCGGCGTGTATCGGAGTTTCCTCGACGCCTGACCTGCGATGGTTGACATACTTAACGCTCGTGCGTAGTTTCGGTAGCACCGCAGCGACACACGGAGGTTCTCCCATGGCAGGCACCACCGACCGCCTCACCGACTTCGCCAAGCGTGGCCAGGACGCCGTCAGCGGCGCCTTCGGCACCTGGGCGGACGCCGTCGGCGCCCTCACCCCCTTCCGTCCGACGGCGGAGGACGCGCGCGGCCTCCTCGACAGCGGCTTCACCGCCGCCGAGAAGGTCCTGAAGGTTCAGCGGGACTTCGCCAAGGGCGTCCTCGACGCCGGCGTCCAGATCGTCGAGAAGGCGTCCGAGGTCACCGACAAGGCCCGCGCCAAGAGCTGACCGGTCAGGGCTCCGGGGCGGGCGGGGTCCACGCCCCCGCACCGCCCGAGGCCCGCACCGTGCTGACCGCCGCGGCCCCGCCGTCCACCGGCAGGATCACGCCGTTGACGTAGCCCGCGTCGGCACCGAGCAGGTAGCCGACCGCCGCGGCGACCTCCTCGACGGTCCCCGTCCGCCGCTGCGGCACGGTGCTCCCGCGGCGCCGGAGGTCGTCCGAGGCGAGGCCGGTCGGGACCAGCCCGGGGGCCACCCCGTTGACCCGCACCCCGCGGGGGCCGCCGTAGAGCGCACCGCCCTGCACCAGCCCGACCAGGCCGTGCTTGGGGAGCTGGTAGGGGATCAGGTCCTCGCTGCCGCGCAGGCCTGCGATCGAGGTCGTCACCACGACCGCGCCGCCCCCGTCCTGCTCGCGGAACCGGCGGAACGCACCCCGCAGGCCGAGGAACGGCCCGCGCAGGTTCACCGCGAGCACCCGGTCGACCTCGGCCGGGTCGAGGTCCGGCAGCGGGCCGGTGGGCCCGCTGATCCCGGCGTTGAGGTGGTGCAGGTGCACCGCCCCGAAGGCCTCGACGGCGGCGTCCAGATAGCGCTGGACGTCGGACTCCTCGGCCACGTCCGCCGCCACCGCGAGCGCCCGACCCGGCAGCGCCTCGGCCACGCGGGTCGCCGCGGCGCCGTCGACGTCGACGACCACCACGTCCGCCCCGCGCGACGAGAGCAGCGCCGCGGTGGCCGCCCCGATCCCGCCGCCGCCCCCGGTGACGACCGCGACCCGACCCCTCACGTCGGGTCGAGGACGCCGCCGGGCACGGGAGCCGCGGCGACTGGCTCGGTGCGTCGGGCCGCCGCCGGGGTCCAGAAGGAGAACGCGACCGCCATCAGGGCGGCGAGGGTGATCGCGCCGCTCAGCACGAACACCGCCGCCGTGAAGTTCCCGGTGGCCTCCCGGATGATGCCTGTGACCTGCGGTCCGATGTAGCCGCCGATGTTGCCCAGGCCGTTGATCGCCCCGATCCCGCCCGCGAGGGCGGCCCCGGTGAGGAACGTCGACGGGATGGCCAGCTGGAGCGGGATGCAGCTGTAGATGCCGATGCCGGCGATGCAGAAGCCGACGATCGCGACCAGTGGCCGGTCCATCGAGAACCCGGCCAGCAGGAAGCCCGCCCCGGAGACCGCCGCGGCCGCGGCGTAGTGCCGCACCCGGTCACCGGACCGGTCCGAGTGCCGCGACCACCACAGCATCGGGCCGAGGGCGAGCAGCGGCGGCAGCGCGGCGACCCAGCCGATCGCCGAGGTCTCGAGGCCGAACTGCTGCAGCATCTGCGGGACGAAGAACTGGAACCCGAACAGGCTGAAGGCGAACAGGATGTACATGACGACCAGGTAGCCGACCCGCGGGTTGAGCAGCCCGCGCAGGAAGGTGTGCCGGTCCGCGTCGCCGAGGGCCGCGGCGTCGGCGGCGAGGCGGGCGGTGAGCCAGGCCTTCTCCTCGTCGTCGAGGAAGGTCGCCTCCCGCGGGTCGTCGCGGATGACGCGGTAGAAGACGAACCCGAGGATCACCGCGGGCAGGCCCGTGACCAGGAACATCCAGCGCCAGCCCGCCATGCCGGCCAGCCCGTCGAAGCCGGTCATGATCGTCGCCGAGAGCGGGGTGCCGAAGCCGGAGAGCAGCACCGCGCTCACCATCAGGGAGATCGCGCCGGCCCGCTTCGACGCCGGGAACCACTTGCCGACCAGCACGATCATCGCCGGGGCGAACCCGGCCTCGGCGGCGCCGAGCAGCAGCCGCAGCAGCACCAGGCTGACCTCGCCCTGGGCCGTGGCGGTGAGCATGGTGACCAGGCCCCAGCTGATGATGATCCGGGTGACCCACTTGCGGACGCCGACCTTCGAGACGACCCAGTTGCTGGGGACCTCGAGCAGGCTGTAGGTCCAGAAGAAGGCGCCCGCGACCAGGCCGAACACCGCGGGGGAGATGCCGAGGTCGGCGTTCATGGTCAGGGCCGCGACCGAGACGTTGAGCCGGTCGAGGTAGAGCGCGAAGTAGCAGCAGATCAGCAGCGGGACGAACCGGCGCACGATCTTGCGCAGCGTCCGCCGTTCGAGCTCGGCGGCGGGGGTGGGAGTCGTCATCGTCGATCACTCCTCGGAGTGGAAGCGGTGTCAGAAGGCGGAGAGGACCGCGAGGACCGCGGAGAGGTGGGTGTGCGAGGTGGGTACGGAGACGCCCGTGACCAGGACGGCCGCGACCTCGGAGGGCAGGGCGGTGGGCAGGGTCTCGGTCCGGCGGGCGTGCACCGCGAGGCCGTCCGTGGCGAGCGCCGCCAGGACCGCGGCCAGCCGGTCCGCCGGGACCCGGGACAGCAGCGGCAGGACGAGCTCGGCGGCCGCGGCCCGATAGGCCCGCAGCAGTGCGGCGGTCGGAGCCGGGTCGGCGCCGGCGCCGAGGCCGTCGGCCCGGGCGACCACGACCAGGTCGGTCGCGGCCCGGATGGCGGAGACGATGTCAGCGAAGCCGGGGGCGCCGCCGTCGCCCACGGCGATGCCGGCCGCACCAGCCCGGGCCAGCGCCCTCGCCGTGCCGACGGGGTCGCCGAACCCCTCCTCCCCGTCGACGACGACGGGGACGGGTGAGGCCGTGCAGACCAGCTCGACGTAGCGCAGGTAGGTCGATGCACCCCGGGTCGGGACGTCGGCCTCGTCGAACAATGCGCGGCCGACGGCACTGCCGGCGAGGAAGACGGCGCGGGCGCCCGCCTCGGCGGCGAGCCGGGCGCTCAACGGATCGTGGCAGCCGGGCAGGACGACGCGGCCCCGGGCGAGGGCCGCGCGGAGCCCGGCGGGCTCGGTGCGGGACACCGGCTCAGGCGCGGTGGGCCGCGTAGCGCCGCCACGCGTCCGTGATCGCCTGTTTCAGCGAGCCCGCCGCGTTGCTCAGGAAGCCGGCGTCGATCTCGGCGAGGACCGGGGCGACGTCCGCCCGGAAGTCCGTGCCCAGCAGCAGCTCGGCGATCCAGGACCGGACCAGCGAGCTGACGGCGGTGGAGTCGACCTCCAGGACTGTCCCGGTGGCGGCCTCGATGCGCAGGCTGACCGCGAGGGTGTCCGTGACCCCGTGGGCGCCCGACGTCCGCGGCACCCGCGCGTACCCCACGACGATGAGGTCGTCCCGGCTGCCCACGGGGACAGCATGGCACCGAACGGGCTCGGCGAGGGCGGTCATCGCAGGGCCTCCCGCGGCTCGGAGAGCCGCTCGGCCACCGCGGGGTCGAAGTCGGACCACGCCGGGAGGAACGTGTTCACCGGCGAGCCGGTCGTGGCGGGCGCCTCGCCGTCGTCGAACAGGGCCGTGGCGAAGCCGGCGACCGTCGGGTCGGCCTGCATCCCGGGGGCGTGGACCTCGACCATCGTGCACGGCTCGTCGCCGCGGTTCCACGCCCAGTGCACGGCGCCGGTGGGGATGCGCAGCGCGTCCCCGGTCCGCACGTGGAAGGCCCGGTCCCCGACGAAGACCCAGATCGCGCCGGACTGGACGAGGTTGAGCTGCTCGCAGTCGTGGAAGTGCGGACGCGAGTGGTACCCGGCCGGTCGCGTGGCGACCATCAGGGACGACTCGTTGCCGTACACGGCCCGGGTGGAGAACGACGTGTCGCCGACCCGTGCGGTGTCCTCGGGCAGGTCTGCGGCGCGGACGTGGATGGACATGCTGCTCCCTCGGATCCCGGCGGCGCGAGGGCGACGCCTGGCGAGGGAACGGGCTCGAAGGGGTCCGGTGACGCCGATGTCGGGGTCAGTATGGACCGTCGAGGGCCGCTGTCGTCCAGGTCACAGTAAGCCCGGTTCCGGCTGGGGCACAACCCCTCAGGTCTCGGCTCACGTCTCGGCTCAGGTCTCGACTCAGGTCTCGACGAGGACGGTGAACGGGCCGTCGTTGACCGACGCGACCTTCATGTCCGCGCCGAAGACCCCCGTCTGGACGTGGGCGCCGCGGTCGCGCAGCGCGGCGACCACGGCGTCGACGAGGGGGGCGGCGACCTCGGGGCGGGCGGCGGCCGTCCACGAGGGGCGGCGACCCTTGCGGGTGTCGCCGTAGAGCGTGAACTGGCTGACGACGAGCAGCGGGGCGCCCGCGTCCGCACAGGACCGTTCGCCCTCGAGCAGGCGAAGCTCCCAGAGCTTGCGGGCCATCCGCTCGACGTCCTCCGGGCCGTCCGCGTGGGTGATGCCGAGCAGGACGAGCAGGCCCTCGCCCTCGATCGCGCCGACGATCCGGCCGTCGACCTCGACCGACGCTCCGCGGACCCGCGCCGCGACCGCCCTCATGCGGGGACGAGCACGCCGTGCCGCACGAACTCCCGCACGGCAGGCAGCGCGGCCTGGACCAGCGCGTCCACCGGGCGGTCGTGGGCGAAGGCGAGCAGGTGGAACAGCTCCTCCAGGGGGAGCGCGCCGGAGCACCCGGCGAGCAGGGCGGCCGCGGGCTCGTCCACCTCGTGGCGCCACTGCGGGCCGTCGGCGAGGACGACCGCGGCACCGGCCTCGGCCCATCCCTCCTCCGACGCGACCCCGTAGCGCTCCAGGGTGGCGCCGGGGGACAGCCGCAGGCGGGCGCCGAGCAGGGCCTCGTCGGAGGCGTGCGTGCCCAGCCAGTCGATGCGGTCCATCCACTCGGCCATCTCGATGTTGAGCGGATCGGCGAGCTCGCCCTGCAGGTCCTCGACGACGACGGTGCCGGGCCCGCCGTCCGCCCGGCGGCGCAGCAGCAGGAACCCGAACCCCACGGCCTCGACGCGCTCCGCGTCCAGCCAGTCCAGCCACTCCGACGCGGCCGCGCGCGTGGCGGGCGCGCTCAGGTCCAGCCCGGCGTCCCGCTGCCAGGTGCCCACGTGCAGCGCGGGATCGGTGACCTCGCGCTGCAGGATCCAGGCGTCGCAGCCCGCGGGCACCCACGACCGCACCCGGTCCGGCCAGTCCTCGCCGCGCACGTGCAGCCAGGAGCCCAGCAGCTGGGCGCGGCCGCCGGGGCGCAGGCGCGCGGGCAGGTCGGCGAGCAGCCCGGCCAGTGCGGCGTCGCCCGCCTGGCCCGAGTCGCGGTAGACGTACTCGACCCGCTCGGGTCCGGGGACGAACGGGGGGTTGGACACGATCGCGTCGAACTCGCGGTCGGCGACGGGCGCGAACCACGGTCCCTCCACGAGCTCCACCCCGCGCACCCCGGAGAGCGCCAGCGTCGCCCTGGCGACCGCGAGCGCCTTGGGCGCGACGTCCGTGGCCACCACCCGACCGGAGAACCGGCTGGCGTGCAGGGCCTGCACCCCGCAGCCGGTGCCGAGGTCCAGTGTCTCCCGCACCGGGGTCCTGACCAGCGAGGACGCCAGGGTGAGCGAGGCACCGCCGACACCGGTGACGTGGTCGCGGTCCTGCCGCGCCGCGGGGGTGTCCAGGTCGGAGAGGACGTACCAGTCCGCGTCCCCGGCCGCACCGACTCCGACATCGGCCTCGCCGTAGGGCCGCAGGTCCATGGCGGCCCGGTAGCCGTCCGGGCCCGCGGTGAGCAGCCCGCCCACGACGAGCGCGTCGAGCTCGGGGAGCGGGGGCTTCTCCTCGGTGCCGCTGAGCAGGAACAGCCGGACGAGCGAGCCGAGCCCCCCGGCCTCGCGGGTGGCGCGCGCGGCGGCCTCGGGCTCGCCGCGGGTCAGCGCGCCGTGCGCGCCCGGTCCGAGCAGCTCGCGCACCCCGGTGGTGGTGAACTCCTGCTCCAGGAGGGTGTCGCGGAGCCGGGCACACAGATCGTCGGGAAGCACGCGGTGACGCTACCGTTGGGCCCGTGCTGAGCCTCTCCCAGGACGCGGCGGCGGACGCGCTGCTCGACCGCGATCCCCTCGCCCTGCTCACCGGCATGCTGCTCGACCAGCAGATCCCCATGGA
>Ga0268266_10005720_pt1 | contig 11519 bp, 8 predicted proteins | sample KBSS13metaG_FD_190356 | JGI IMG/M metagenome (GOLD analysis project Ga0268266, IMG submission 190356) | Switchgrass rhizosphere microbial communities from Kellogg Biological Station, Michigan, USA - KBS S1-3 metaG (SPAdes) (version 2) | ecosystem: Host-associated > Plants > Roots > Rhizosphere >... | reverse complement strand
GACGACTTCGTGTACATCCTCGACCACAGCGGCGCCCGGGTCGTGTGCGTCGACGCCGACGCCCTCCCCGCGGTCGAGTCCATCCGGGCTCGCGTTCCCGCGGTCGAGCGCTTCGTGGCGTTCGAGGGGGCCCGCGAAGGCTGGATCGACTACGAGGCCGAGCTGGCGGCCTCGCCTCCCTCGCCGGAGCTCCCGCCGATCTCGGAGCGGGACCTGATCTCGATCAACTACACGAGCGGCACGACGGCGCGGCCGAAGGGCGTGATGATCACGCACCGCAACGCGTACCTGAACACGATCGGGACGCTCCTCCACCATCCGATGACGCCGGCCGACCGGTACCTGTGGACTCTGCCGATGTTCCACGCGAACGGCTGGACGTTCGTGTGGACCGTGACCGCCGTCGGGGCGGCGCACATCTGCCTTCGCCGCGTCGAGGCGGCAGCCGCCTTCGAGCTGATGGAGCGCGAGCGGGTCACCATGCTCTGCGCGGCGCCGACGGTGATGATCACGATCGCCAACGCGCCCGAGGAGATGCGCCGGCGCGCGCCGGCCGGAGTCCGCGTCCTGACCGCGGGTGCGCCCCCGGCGGCGGCGACGATCGAGCGGATCGAGGGAGAGCTGTCGTGGTCGGTCACGCAGGTGTACGGCCTCACGGAGACCTCGCCGTTCATCACGGTCTGCGAGCCGCGGCCGGAGCACGGGACGCTCACGCCCGCGGAGCGCGCCGTCGTGAAGGCGCGCCAGGGCGTCGAGCTCCTCACCTCCGGCGAGCTCTCGGTCGTGGACGAGGCGGGCACGGAGGTGCCGCACGACGGGGAGACGTGCGGCGAGATCGTCGTCCGGGGCAACGTCGTGATGGAGGGCTATTACCGGGATCCCGAGGCGACCGCCGCCGCTTTTCGCGGAGGCTGGTTCCACACCGGCGACAGCGCGGTCCTCCACCCGGACGGCTACGCCGAGATCCGGGACCGCATCAAGGACGTGATCATCAGCGGCGGCGAGAACGTCTCGTCGATCGAGGTCGAGGGAGCTCTCCTGCGCCATCCGGCGGTCCGCGAGGCGGCCGTCGTCGGTCTCCCGCACCCGAAGTGGGGAGAGGCGCCGCACGCGTTCGTCGTGCTCCGGCCGGGCGCGAGCGCGACGGCCGAGGACGTCATCGCGTTCACTCGCGACCGGCTCGCTCACTTCAAGGCGCCGAAGGGAGTCACCTTCCTGCCCGAGCTGCCCAAGACCGCCACCGGGAAGGTCCAGAAGTACGTGCTGCGCGGCGGCCGGCCGGCGATCGCGAGGCAGTAGGGGAGCGGGGAGTCGAGGAATCGCGCGTTGAAGAATCGAACTCCCGGTCAGGTGGCAAGTCCGCAGCTCGCGAGTCGCAGCTCTCCTGATACCCTCCGCCCCATGAAACGAATCCGTGCGGCTTTCACGGTCTCCCTGTGCGCGCTCGCGCTCGGCGCCGCGCTTGCGCCCGGGCGCGCCTTCGCGGAGGAGAGCCTCCACGACCGCGCGATGCGGCTGCACAAGAGCGCGATCATCGTCGACACGCACGAGGACGTGCCCGAGGCCCTCGAGCAGGCTTGGGCGGACATCTCGAAGCGCAACGCCAAGGGGCACGTCGACATCCCGCGCTGGCGCGAGGGCGGCGTCACGGCGCCGTTCCTGGCCGCGTACGTCAACGCCGAGTTCGCGAAGAAGTCGTCGGGCGGGTCGTCGAAGAAGGCCCTCGAGTTCATCGACCTGATCCACCGGCTGGTCGACGCGAACCCGAAGGACCTCGTCTTCGCCGATTCGGTCGAGGGCATCCGTGCCGCCAAGAGAGACGGCAAGATCGCGATCCTCATCGGTATCGAGGGCGGCCACGCGATCGAGGACTCCCTCGGGGCGCTCTCGGCCTTCCAGCGGCTCGGCGTGCGTTACATGACGCTGACGCACACGAACACGAACGACTGGGCCGACTCGTCGGGCAACTTCTTCGATTCGAAGTTCGACCCGAAGACGTACGCCGTGCACGGCGGGCTGACCGACTTCGGCCGCGACGTCGTCCGGGAGATGAACCGCCTCGGGATCCTGGTCGACGTGTCTCACGTCGGCGAGAAGACGATGGCGGATGCGATCGCCGCGTCGAAGGCGCCGGTGTTCGCGTCGCACTCGTCGTGCCGCGCGCTGTCGGACATCCCGCGCAACGTCACCGACGATCAGATCCGCGCGATCGCGAAGTCCGGCGGCGTCGTGATGGTCAACGTCAGCTCGCTCTTCCTCTCGCAGAAGTCGGTGGACGCCTACCTCGCGTCGCGCAAGGCGGTCGAGCCGGAGGTGCAGGAGGTGCAGGAGCGCTACAAGGACGACGCCACGAAGCGCGACGCGGAGCTGAAGAAGGTCAGGGAGAAGATCCACTATCCCGACGCGGACTGGTCGACCGCCGTGGACCACATCGAGCGCGTGATGAAGATCGGCGGGCCCCAGGCCGTGGGTCTCGGCACGGACTTCGACGGGATCGACGATCCGCCGGCCGGCCTCGAGGACGTCTCGAAGCTTCCCCGGCTGACCGAGGAGCTCCTCCGGCGCGGCCACTCGGAGGACGAGGTCCGCGGCGTGCTGGGCGAGAACTTCCTGCGATTCTGGGACCGCGCGGAGGCGGCGAGGAAGGCCATGGAGCCGCGCACGGAGCCCCTGCCGTTCTCGAAGCCCGCGAGCTAGCGACCCGGGAGGGGAGCGAGGAGCGACCTTGGATATAGTCCGCCTCGATATGACTCCATTGCTTCAGACCGCAACGCCCGGAGGGGCCGCGGGAGGGCTCGTCCAGTTCCTCCCGATGGTCTTCATCTTCGTCATCTTCTACTTCCTGTTGATCGCGCCCATGCGCAAGAAGCAGAAGAAGGCGCAGGAGATGCTCTCCCGCCTGAAGAAGGGGGACGAGGTGATCACCAACGGCGGAATCTTCGGCCGGATCACGGCTCTCGACGAGGAGCGCGGGTTCGTCATCCTCCAGGTCTCCGACAGCGCGAAGATCAAGGTCCTGCGCAGCGCGATCGCCGGCCTGGCCGGAGAGCCGGAAACGGCGGCGGCGGCCCCGACCGCCGGAACGTAGGCCGCAGGCCGCCGGTCGTCGCGAGGGGCGGGCGCCGCCCGCCGCATGCGACCCAGGTCCCGACACCTACCGTCTCCGACCTCTTTCCTGTAGACTCCGGCGTTCTTTTTTCTGGAGGAGAACCTTGGGCAAAAAGCTTCGCTGGCGCCTCCTGGTCATCCTGCTCGTCCTTCTGGGGGCAGTCGGCGGTTACGTCCTGATCGGCTACCAGCACGCGCAGAAGGAGTGGACCGGACCGGGCGGCCCCACCTTCAAGGACGCCCTCAAGAAGGGCATCAAGCTCGGGCTCGACCTGAGGGGTGGCATCCACCTCGTCCTCCAGGTCAAGACCGCCGACGCCGTCAAGGCCGAGCGCGACGACGCCGTCGAGACGCTCAAGAACGAGACGAAGGACGCGAACCTCGGCCCCGTAGAGCTGCCGACCGACACGACCTTCATCGTCGGGGTCACCGAGAAGACGGACCAGGCGAAGGTCGAGGACGTCGCCAAGCGGTTCCTGCCGGACTGGACCTACAGCACCGGCGGCGGGCGCTGGACGTTCGCCCTGAAGGACGTCGCCCGCCGCGCCCTCGAGGACAGCGCCGTCAGCCAGGCGGTCGAGACCATTCGCAACCGGATCGACGAGTTCGGCGTCTCCGAGCCGTTGATCGCGCGCGAGGGATCGGACCGGATTCTCGTGCAGCTGCCGGGTATCGACGATCCGAAGCGCGTCAAGGACCTCATCAAGAACACCGCGTTCCTGGAGTTGTCGCTCGTCGAGGCCGGCCCGTCCACGCAGGCGGCGCTCGTCGGGAAGTACCCCGGCGGCAAGGTCCCGGACGAGCTCAAGCTCCTCGAGGGCAAGCCTCTCCCGGGAGAGCGCGAGCGGACGTACTACATCGTCCGGCGCCAGGCCGTCATCACCGGCCGTGACCTCAAGAACGCGCGGCCGACGCAGAACCAGATGGGGGCCCACAGCATCAACTTCTTCCTGACCGCGACGGGCTCGCAGAAGTTCGGCGCTGCGACGGGCGCGAACATCGGCCGGCACCTCGCGATCGTCCTGGACAACAAGGTCCAGTCGGCCCCGAACATCAAGGACCGCATCACCGAGCAGGGCGTCATCGAGGGCTCGTTCTCGCCGGAGGAGGCGAACGACCTCGCCCTCGTGCTGCGCGCCGGCGCGCTGCCCGCCGGCCTGACGTATCTCGAGGAGCGCACGGTCGGACCCTCGCTCGGGCTCGACTCGATCCGCAAGGGCGTCACGGCCTCGGTGGTCGGCGCGGTCCTGGTCTTCGTGGCCGTCGTCGTCTACTACCGCCGCGCGGGCTGGAACGCGGTCCTCGCCCTCATCCTGAACGCGATCCTGCTGCTCTCGGCGATGGCTCTCTTCGAGGCCACGCTGACGCTGCCGGGCATCGCCGGCTTCATCCTGACGATCGGCATGGCGGTCGACTCGAACGTGCTGATCTTCGAGCGCATCCGCGAGGAGCTGCGCGGCGGCCGCGCCCCGCGCGCCGCGATCGAGAACGGGTTCGCGAAGGCATGGTCGACGATCATCGACACGCACGCGACGATCATCATCTCCGCGCTGTTTCTCTTCCAGTTCGGGACCGGGCCGGTCAAGGGCTTCGCGGTCACGCTGATCATCGGCCTCGTGATCTCCATGTTCACAGCCGTTTTCGTCTCCCACACGATCTTCGAGCTCGAGTACGGGCGCCGCTCGCACATCGACACGATTTCGATTTAGAGGCCGAGATGGAATTCTTCCGACAGACAAACATCGACTTCCTGAAGTACCGGTGGTGGGCCATCGGCGCGTCGTGGGCGCTGATCCTCGTCGGTCTCTTCACGATCTTCGTCCAGAAGGGACTGAAGTTCGGCATCGACTTCTCGGGCGGCACGGCCATCACGCTGCGTTTCGCCGATCGGCCCGACATCGACCGGCTGCGCACGTTTCTCGACTCGGCCCAGCTCGGCGAGGTCGGGATCCAGCGCTACGAGGAGGCGGAGAAGAACGAGGTTCTCGTCCGCGTCCAGCAGCAGGCTCACGAGGGGCGGGACGTCGTCGCCGAGGTCCTCCGCGCGCTGCGCCAGGGCCTCCAGGGGCCCACGGACCCGAACAAGATCGACCTCAACACGGAGGGACGCGCGACGCTCGCGGCGCGGCTCACGGCGGCCGACCCCGACCACCTGGTCGGCCGCACGGACGTGACCCCCGCGGACACGTACGCCCAGGCCGCGGAGCGGATCATCGCGCGGCGATCCGAGCTCGGCCTGTTCCGGACCCCGGCGGACGTCGCCTCGACGGCGGGAGTCTCGGACGGCATCAAGGCCTGGATGCAGGCGAACACGGCCGCCGGCCCGTTCGTTCTGCTCTCGGCGGAAAACGTCGGTCCGCAGGTGGGCCGCGACCTTCAGAAGAAGGCGATCCTGGCCGTCGTGTGGTCGAGCATCGGCATGCTCACCTACATCGCCCTGCGCTTCCGCTCCGTTCCGTTCGGCCTCGGCGCGATCGTCGCCACCGTGCACGACCTGCTCATCACGATCGGGCTGCTGGCCCTCTTCGGCCGGGAGTTCAACCTCATCGTCGTGGCCGCGCTCCTGACGCTGGTCGGCTACTCCGTCAACGACACGGTCGTCGTCTACGACCGCGTCCGCGAGAACCTCAAGACGCCGAAGAAGGAGCCGCTCTATTCGGTGATCAACCGCTCGATCAACCAGACGCTGTCGCGGACGGTGCTGACGTCGGGCGCGACGATGCTCGTCGTCATCGCCCTCTTCTTTCTGGGCGGAGAGGTGCTGAACACGTTCGCGTTGACGCTGATGATCGGGATCATCGTGGGCACGTACTCGTCGATCTACGTCGCCGCGGCGATCGTGGTGATCTGGAAGGACTTCCAGAGCGGCCGCAAGCTGGCGGTGGTTCCGGCGGCTGCGCCGGTCCCGGCTCCCGTGAAGCCGGCGCCGGCCGCACCGACCGGTCCGATCGTGCCCTCGGCGGCGCCGCGTCCGTCCGGCAAGAAGAAGCAGCGGAGGCGCTAGCGTCCGTCCGGCGTAAGGGGTAAGGGGGCCCTCGAGAGGGCCTCGCCACCCGCCCCGGACGCCTCGCACCTCGGGGTCCGTCCTCTTCGGCTACCCTTATCCCCGGCATGATTCACTTCGAGGACATCCTCGAAAAGGTCGAGGCGTACAACCCGAACAGCGATCAGGATCTGCTGCGGCGAGCGTACGTCTTCTCGGCGCGCGAGCACCGCGGGCAGGTGCGCCGGTCGGGCGAGCCCTACCTCGTCCATCCCCTCAACGTGGCGTCGATCCTCGCCGACCTGAAGGCCGACGACGTCTCGATCGTCGTCGGGCTGCTCCACGACGTCCTGGAGGACACCCTCACGACCAAGGAGTCGATCGAGCAGCAGTTCGGCGAGGAGGTCGCCGAGCTCGTCGACGGCCTGACGAAGATCGGCCGTTTCTCCTACGTCTCGCGCGAGGAGGAGCAGGCCGAGACCTTCCGCAAGATGATCCTGGCGATGGTCTCGGACCTCCGGGTCGTCCTCGTCAAGCTCGCCGACCGTCTCCACAACATGCGGACGCTCGGCTTCCTCCCGGAGGCCAAGCGGCGCGAGATCGCCCGCGAAACGCTGGACATCTACGCCCCGATTGCCCACCGGCTGGGAATGGGCAGCCTGAAGGGCGAGCTGGAGGACCTGGCGTTCCTGAATCTCGAGCCGGACGAGCACGATCGCGTCGCGCGCGAGGTCGCCCGCAAGATGAAGGTGTCCGAGGCCATGATCGGGGAGATCCGCCGCCGGATCGAGGAGCGGCTCGAGGATGCGGGCATCCCCGCGGAGGTGTCCGGCCGGATGAAGCGCTCCCACTCCATCTGGTCGAAGCTGCGCCGCAACGGCGTCGAGGTGGCGCAGCTCTACGACATCCTCGCCTTCCGGATCGTCGTCGCCGAGACGCGGGACTGCTACGCCACGCTGGGAATCGTGCACCAGCTCTGGCGCCCCGTCCCGGGCCGCATCAAGGACTACATCGCGATGCCGAAGCCGAACTTCTACCAGTCGCTCCACACGACGGTCATCGGCGAAGCCGGCCAGCCGTTCGAGATCCAGATCCGGACCCGGGAGATGGACCTCATCGCGGAGCGCGGGATCGCCGCGCACTGGAAATACAAGGAGGGGAGGCTCGGACCGCACGCGGACGACGCGCGCTTCCTGTGGCTCCGCCAGCTCGTCGAGTGGCAGAGCGACGTGTCCGACCCGCGCCAGTTCCTCTCGTCGCTCAAGGTCGACCTGTACCCGGACGAGGTGTACACGTTCACTCCGAAGGGGGAGGTGTTCGCGTTCCCGCGCGGCGCCACGCCGATCGACTTCGCCTACCGCGTCCATACGGACGTGGGGCATCGCTGCGTCGGCGCCCGGGTCAACGGAAAGCTCGTCCCGCTCCGCACGACGCTGAAGAGCGGCGACATCGTGGAGATTCTGACCGCGCCCAACCAGGCCCCGTCGCGCGACTGGCTCTCGTCCGTCGCGACGAGCCGCGCGCGCCACAAGATCCGGCACTTCATCCACGAGGAGGAGAAGCGGCAGGCGGTCGAGCTGGGGCGCCGCCTCCTCGAGCGGGAGCTCAAGAAGTACCGCCGCACGATCCGCAAGCTCGAGGGCGACGGAACGATCGCGCGCGAGCTCGGCCAGTGGGGCTTTTCGAAGCCCGAGGACCTCTACGCGGCCGTCGGCTACGGCAAGCTTCCGCCGCGCTCGGCGCTCGAGCGGCTCGTGCCCGCCGACGAGCTGTCCAGGCCCGAGCCGGGGCGCGAATCGGCCATGTCCCGCGTCGTCCGGAAGATCCTGCCATTCGGCGCGCCGGACATCGTCGTCGTGGGCCACAACGACCTGCTCGCGACGCTGGCGAAGTGCTGCAACCCGGTGCCCGGAGAGCCGATCATCGGGTACATCACCCGCGGCCGCGGCGTCTCCGTGCACTCGGAGAAGTGTCCCAACGTGGAGAACCTGCTCTACGACCCGGGCCGGCAGATCGACGTGACGTGGGCCGGCGAGAAGAAGGCGTCCTATGCGATCGAGCTGGACGTGATGACGGGGGACCGGCCGGGCCTCCTCGCCGACGTCACCCAGGCGATCGCGGGCGAGGGCTCGAACATCCGGCGCATCGAGGCCCGGGTCGGAGAGATGGGCGACGCCACCGTGTCCGTCTCGCTCGAGACGTCCGATGCGAAGCAGCTGGAGAAGATCGTGAGCCGGATCCGCGCGATCACCGGCGTGAAGGACGTCGTACGGAAGTACAACGTGGCGAAGGCGGGGGAGAGAGAGTAGATAGCCCCGGCTCTCAACGCCTGCCGGGGTGGTGTTGACCGGATGCCGCGCTCGGGGTCAGGCGTGCGTTTCTTCGGAGCGACGACGCGCTGGGACTATTGCCTCACTGGAACCGGAGCTCCGAAAAATGCAGGCCTGACCCCATCGGGGCGTGGCCGCGCCAGCTCGTAGCTGGCCCGGCCACCATCTTTGTGGCGCGCCCTTCGGCGCGACGGCGCAGGCCCGACTTGCGGGCCGCTGCTTTCTGTAGGCGACTCGAAGCGCCGCGGGACTTGCGGGCTCGTCCTCCGACGCTCGTGATCCAGCCGTCGAAAGTGCCGGACCCGACACCGACCGCAGGAACCTACGCCGCCGGCTTCTTCCTCGGCACCGGCTTCGTGACCTTGCCCGATCGGATGCAGCGCGTGCACGCGAGGACGCGCTGATTCACGCCGCCGATCACCGAGCGGACCGTCTTCAGGTTGAGGTGCCACTTGCGATTCGTCACGTTGTTCGCGTGGCTGACGCGGTGACCCGACATCGGAGTCTTTCCGCAGAACTGACAGTGCTGAGCCATCGGAGAATCCCCCTCGCCGTTGCGGTGGACGAAAAAACCGCCGAAGCCTATATCGCGGCGGCACATGAAGCAAGGAAGAACAGCTGACCTTCGAGCCGTAGACCTGTCCGGATGGCTTAAGTCTTTGCCCGACCGACGGTTTCACGGCTCCAGTCTCTTGACTACGGAATAACCTTTTGCTATTTTGGCAACCAGCCGTAATAACCAAGGTCAAAGCCCGTAACCGTTTGAAATTTTTCGGTGGGGCGTAAGCGTGCTGTTTAAGAAGTCCAAGAACCTCGTCGGGCTGGACATCGGTTCCTCCGCGATCAAGCTCGTAGAGCTGAAAGACGCGAAGGGGGGCGGATTCCGGCTGGTGAAGACTGGCCTCGAGAGCCTCTCCCCGGAGGCGATCGTGGACGGCGCGATCATGGACGCCTCCCTGGTCGTCGACACGGTGAATCGCATCGTTTCGGCCCTGAATGTGCGGAATCCCGAGTTCGGGACCTCCCTGTCGGGCCACTCCGTCATCATCAAGAAGATCTCGCTGCCGGCCATGTCCCCGGAGGAGCTCGCGGAGTCGATCCGGTGGGAGGCCGAGCAGTACGTCCCCTTCGACATCAACGACGTCAACCTGGACTACGTGGTCCTCGAGTCCGGCGGCGGCGAGACCATGGACGTCCTCCTGGTCGCCGTGAAGAAGGACAAGATCGGCGACTACACGAGCGTCATCACCCAGGCGGGGAAGACGCCCGTGCTCGTCGACGTCGACGCGTTCGCGCTCCAGAACGCCTACGAGGCGAACTACCCGGTCGAGCCGGGCCGCGTCGTGGCTCTGGTCAACATCGGCGCCTCGGTGACGAACGTCAACATCCTCTCGGGCGCCAACACGATCTTCTGGCGCGACATCTCCTTCGGCGGCAACCAGTACACGGACGCGATCCAGAAGCAGCTTTCGCTGTCGTTCGACCAGGCCGAGGCGCTCAAGAAGGGCGAGAAGGCGGGCGACAGCTCGCTCCAGGACATTCTGCCGATCCTGCGCTCCGTGTCGGACGACCTCGCGCAGGAGCTGCAGAAGACGTTCGACTTCTTCCTCGCGACCACCTCGACCGAGAAAATCGATCAGCTCTTCATCTCCGGCGGGTCCTCGCGCGTCGTGAACCTCGATACCCAGCTGAAGGAGCGGTTCTCGATCCCCGTCGAGATCCTGAACCCGTTCCGGCAGATCGACATCGCGGGCGCGTCCGTCTCGGGCGAATGGCTCACGGACAACGCGCCGAGCCTGGCGGTTGCCGTCGGCCTGGCGATCCGGCACGTCGGAGACGAAGCCGCTTGATCAGAATCAATCTCCTCACGGAGGCCAGGGCGGCCGCCGCCAAGAAGAAGGGTCCGGCCCTTCCGACGGGGGCGAAGCTCAACAACCTCCTGCTGATCGGCGGCCTGGCGCTCGGCCTGATCTACATCGGCACGATGTACCTGGTGCTGTCCTCGAAGCAGCGCCACCTCGACGAAGAGATCGGCAAGGCGCGGGAAGAAGTCGCCCGGCTGCGCTCGATCATCGAAGAGGTCAAGGGCTACGAGGACAAGAAGAAGAGCCTCGAGGAAAAGATCGAGCTCATCAACAACCTGAAGACGAACCAGAAGGGACCCGTGCGGTTGATGGACGAGGTCTCCAAGGCGCTGCCCGACCTCGTGTGGCTGACCGACATGGCGATATCCGGGGACCAGCTCACGCTGAAGGGCCGCACACTGTCGCCCAACGCGGTCGCGACTTATCTGGAAAACCTGAAGAAGAGCCCCTACTTCGCCGAGCCGGTCTTCAAGAACCTGGGCCGCGAGGCGGGGCCGCAGGGGATCTATCAGTGGGAGATGGCGGTGACCTTCACCCACGGAAAAACCGCGGCGGCGCCGGGTACTCCGGCCGCGCCGGGCAAGCCCGGGGTCAAACCGGCCGGCGCCCCGGGCGCCAGGACGGGGGCGTAGCGCCATGGCCGTCTTCGGAATGAACATCGAGGAGAAGCCCTGGTACTACGCGCTCGGCGTCGGCGTCTTCGTGGGCGCCCTCGTCGCGGGAGCCGTGCACTGGTTCTACTTCAAGCCGATGCAGGAGCAGATCGCGGCGAAGAAGGTGGAGCTCGACAACCTCAACCAGGAGATCCAGAAGGGCCGGGCCGCGGAGCGCAAGCTGTCGCAGTTCCGCGAGGAGGTCAAGCGGCTCGAGCTCGAGCTCGCCAAGCTCCTCCAGATCCTTCCCTCGAAGCGCAACACCGAGGAGCTGATCAAGCGGATCGAGACGCTCACGCGGCAGGGAGACTTCACGCTGAAGAAGTTCACCCCCGGCGAGTTCGTCCAGAAGGAGTTCTACGCGGAGTGGCCGATCGACATCCAGGTCGAGGGCACGTACCACAACCTGGCGCTCTTCTTCGACCGGATGAGCCGCTTCTCGCGCATCGTCAACGTGGAAGAGCTCAAGATCAACGGGGTCAACGACGTGCCGGGCAAATCGATCGCCTCGGGCTTCATCGCGAAGACGTTCATCTACACCGGCGACGAGACCGGGCTGGCCACCGCGGGAGCGGGGCTT
>Ga0268266_10005719_pt1 | contig 11523 bp, 13 predicted proteins | sample KBSS13metaG_FD_190356 | JGI IMG/M metagenome (GOLD analysis project Ga0268266, IMG submission 190356) | Switchgrass rhizosphere microbial communities from Kellogg Biological Station, Michigan, USA - KBS S1-3 metaG (SPAdes) (version 2) | ecosystem: Host-associated > Plants > Roots > Rhizosphere... | reverse complement strand
CTCGCACGCCTCCAGCTCACTCAGCGCGCAGAATTCATCCGGCCGATGCGCCTGTTCGATGGAGCCGGGGCCGCAGATCACCGCCGCTATGCCATAAGTCTGGAAGTGCCCGGCCTCGGTGCCGTAGGCAACCGCTTCGATCTTGTTGGCGCCCGTCAACTCCCGCGCCAGGTGGATGGCGGGCGAATCTTCGTCCATCGCAAGCCCCGGATATTGGGCATGCAGCACGGTCTTGAAAGCTGCCTCCGGCGCGCGGCGCTGGTATTTCGGCAGCACCTCCGCCGCGGCGCGCTGCGTGACCCGTTCGATGATCCGGTTCGGATCGCGGTCGGGCAGGCAGCGATATTCCCATGTCACTTCGGCTTCCCGCGCCAGGATGTTCACTGCCGTGCCGCCATGGATGACGGTGGCCTGCACCGTGGAATGGGGCGGATCAAAACGCGCATCCGCATCGGCGCGCAGTTCGTCCCACACACTGTCCAGCAGCGAGACGAACGCGCCCGCCATCATCACGGCGTTGGCGCCCTTTTCCGGGCCGCTGGAATGATGCTCCCGCCCGCAGCAGGTGGTGACCAGCTTGGCGCCGCCCTTATGGGCGCCCACGATCTTCATTTCGGTGGGCTCGCCGATGATCGCCAGCGCCGGTTTCAGATTCTGCGCTTTGAGGTCCTCCAACAGGCCCTTGACCCCGACGCAGCCCACTTCCTCGTCATAGGACAAGGCGAAATGGATGGGCCGCTTCAGTTTCGCTTCTGCGATCTCGGGCGCCAGCGCCAGCGCGGTGCCGACAAAGCCTTTCATGTCGCAGGCGCCGCGGCCATAGAGGCGGCCGTCGCGCACTTGCGGCTTGAAAGGATCGGACGACCAGTCCTGGCCGTCCACCGGCACCACATCGGTATGGCCCGACAGCACGAATCCGCCATCTGCGTCCGGACCGATGGTGGCGAACAGATTGGCCTTCAGACCGCTTGCGTCATAGGTGCGCCGGCAGCGCGCGCCGGCTTTTTCCAGCAGGTTTTGCGCATGATCGATCAAGGCGAGATTGGAATCGCGGCTGGTCGTGTCGAACGCGATCAGCTCCCGCACAAGATCAAGCGCGGTGGCGGGCATCGGCGTTTACCCATGCTCGCGATTGGCGGGATTGCCGATGATGTTGAGGAATTCGCGCCTGGTGTCGGAATTGTCCCGGAAGGCGCCCAGCATGGTGGAGGTCACCATGGTGACGCCGGGTTTGTGCACGCCCCGGGTGGTCATGCATTGATGCGCCGCCTCGATCACAACCGCCACGCCCTTGGGCTGGAGAACTTTCTCGATCGTGTTGGCGATCTGGGCGTTCATCTTTTCCTGCACCTGCAGGCGGCGGGAATAGGCTTCCACCACCCGCGCCAGCTTGGAGATGCCCACCACCCGGCGGGTGGGCAGATAGCCGACATGGACGCGCCCGATGATGGGCGCCAGATGATGCTCGCAATGGCTTTCGAAGCGGATGTCCCTGAGGATCACCATGTCGTCATAGCCTTCGATCTCCTCGAAGGTGCGGGTGAGATATTCTTCCGGGTCCTGCCCATAGCCGGAGAACCATTCCTCGAACGCCTTGGCGACGCGGGCAGGGGTCTCGGCCAGGCCTTCGCGCGCGGGGTCGTCGCCCGCCCAGCGGAGCAGGGTTTCAACGGCCTTTTCGGCCTCATCTCGGGTCGGTTTGCTCATGGGAAAGTGTCGCCTTTAGGCGCGCGCCTTTCAACCACAGGCTTGCTGCGGTTTAAGGGCTTCGAACCGACAGGTTCGAAGCGGCACAAAATCAGTGAATCTGCCGGCGTTCGTATGGGCTTTCCAGCAGAAAAGCCGGGATTTCCGCCTCAAAGCTTTCGCCCGAGGCGCTCATCATCTGGTAGCGCCCGCTCATGGTGCCGGACGCGGTTTCCAGTGGGCAGCCGCTGGTATATTGAAAGCTTTCGCCCGGCGCGATCACCGGCTGGGCGCCCACCACACCGGCGCCGCGCACTTCCTGGATCCGGCCCTGGCCGTCAATGATGTTCCAGTAGCGCGACAAGAGTTGTACCGGTTCCTTGCTGCGGTTCTCGATGGTGACGGTGTAGGACCAGACATAGCGGTCGTCTTCCGGATCGGACTGGTCATGCAGGTAAGCCGGTCTGACCGCCACGCGAATGCGCCGTGTTTCCAGCTCATACTGGTGGATCGGTTCTTCGGGGATTTTTTCCAGTTCGTACATCATGCGCAGTATCGGACCGGGCGGGGTTCCGTGCAAGCGACAATTGGGCGCAAGACTTTTTTGGGTTAACCCTTTGCCCGCTCTCGCGGGCACCTCCCCTTCCAGCGTGCTTCGCACGCGAAGGGGAGGCCTGTGCTTGTGTCAGTCTTGTGGTTCGACTGTCACGTTTGTCTTAACCGAGTTGGCGATGAAGCAGGCTTCATGCGCCAGATGGTGGATGTGGGACAATGTTTCGGCGTCGGTGTCGATCGCCACTTTGGGTCGCAGGATCACGCGGGTGATCCAGAGCTTGCCGCCGTCATTTTCCAGAAAGCCCACCGCGTCATCCTGGTAAGACGTCACCGTCAGTTTCTTCTTGGCGGCAATGGCGAGAAAACTCAGCATGTGGCAGGAGGACAAAGCCGCCACCAGCATATCTTCCGGGTCGGCTTTGTCGGCATCGCCCTTATAAGTGGGCGAGGCCGAAGCGGTCAGCACGTCCTGGCCGTTTTTAAAGGCGATGGTGTGGTTGCGGGTATAGGCCTCGTAGGTGAAAGGCGTCTCGCCCTTTTCCCAAGTCAGCGTGATGTGATGTTCGGTCATTGGAGCGCCTCCTTAAACTATCGTACGAGCCGCGCCGCTAGGCCACCTTCAGCGCCTGCTCCAGGTCTTCGCAAAGATCATCCGTGTCTTCCAGCCCCACCGACAGGCGCAGCAATCCGCTGGTGACGCCGGCGGCGGCGCGCGCCTCCGAAGTCAGTTTCTGGTGGGTGGTGGTTTCGGGATGGGTCAGCAGGCTTTTGACATCACCCAGATTGTTGGAGATATCGATCAGCTTCAGCCTATTGGCCAGCCTGAATGCCGCCGGCTTGCCGCCTTCGACTTCGAACGTCACCACGCCGCCGCCGCCATCCATCTGCGCTTTCGCCAGATTGTGCTGCGGGTGATCGGGCCGGAAGGGATAGAGCACCCTTGTCACCTTCTTCTGCTGGCCCAGGAAATCAGCGACCGCCAGCGCATTCTCGCAATGCTGCTTCATGCGCAGTTCCAGCGTCTCCAGGCTTTTGAGATGCAGCCAGGCATTGAAGGGGCTGATGGTGGGGCCGGTGTTGCGCAGGAACAGATTCAGATTCTCATCCAGGAAATCCTGGTGGCACAGGATCATGCCGCCCAGCGCGCGGCCCTGGCCGTCAATGAACTTGGTCGAGGAATGCACCACAATATGGGCGCCGAATTCCATCGGCCGCTGCAAGGCCGGGCTGGCAAAGGCATTGTCGACGATCAGGCGCGCGCCGCGGCTTTCGGCGATCTTCGCCACCGCCGCGATATCGACGATCGCCAGTGTCGGGTTGGAAGGCGTTTCCACGAACAGCAACCGGGTTTCGGGGCGCATCGCCGCCTGCCAGGCGTCCAGGTCGCTACCCTCCACAAAGGTGCAGGTGATGCCAAAACGCGGCAGCACGTTTTCCAGCACATAGCGGCAGGAGCCGAACAGCGCCGTGGCGGACACGACATGATCGCCCGTCTTCAGTCCTGCCAGGAACACGGCGCTGACGGCCGCCATGCCGGTGGCGGTGGCGCGCGCCACCGGCGCACCTTCCAGAAGCGCCATGCGCTCCTCGAACATCGAAACGGTGGGATTGGAAATGCGGCTATATTGATAGCCAGGGCTTTCACCCTTGAAGCGGGCTTCGGCTTCCTCGGCGGCCTCATAGGCGTAGCCGGCGGTGAAAATCAGCGGCTCGCAGGTCTCCTGAAAGGGGGTGCGCACCTGTCCGCCGCGCACCGCCTGCGTGCGCCTGCGCCATTTGCCCGGCTTTTTGTTCGTGGCCATAACCCTTTGTCCTTCAAGGCCGGTTTTGCTTGCCGGCCCACCCGCTTCATGCGCAAGCCGTCTTGTCGCGCGGTTGCCCCTGGGGGGTCAAGAACATAAGCTTTATGCCGGATTCGCGGGTCTCAAACCGCGTCGGCACGCCCCGGCGCGACCATGGAAAACGCCTGATGAAACGGCTGTTCCTGCTGCGGCATGCAAAAGCGGTCCCGGCCGAATCCGGCATCGAGGATTTCGCGCGCACCTTGATGCTCAGCGGCATGCAGGATGCCGGCGCGATGGCGCGCTATTTGCGCAAGGGCGACTATCGCGTGGAGCTGATCCTGTCTTCGTCTGCGGCGCGCACCGCCCAGACGGGCGAACTGGTGGTGCAGGAGCTGGGGTGCGATATCGAATATCGCGACGCCCTCTATCTGGCGGAACCGTCCAAGATCCTGGCAGTGGCGCGCGCCACGTCCGCCGTCGTTTCCAGCCTGATGCTGGTCGGCCACAATCCCGGACTGGAAGCTTTGGCGGCGCAGCTCGCGCGCGAGCCGGTGCGGCGTAAGGAACGCGCCCGGCATGAAGCGCTGGAAGAGAAATTTCCCACCTGCGCGCTCGCCATCCTGGATTTCGATGTCGGCCGCTGGCGCGACGTGGCGCCGGGGACGGGAAAGCTGGTGGATTTTGTGAGGCCGAAGGACATTTGAAAACAGCGCCCCATCCCGCATGACGATCAAAAGCGCGAAAAATCCGTCTAAAAGTGACACCCCATCGCCAACGAATGCTTCGCAGTCGCCCGGTTACATTGGCGCCATGAACCGGAATGTGCGCATGGAAAAGGTCCTTCGCTGCCGCAAATGCTATCGCACGGGCGCGGCGAGTTGGGACGTGGCGCCGACGGGCGCAAAGATGCTGGCGGCGCTGTCGGATGGATTTCACCGGCGCCCCCGCCTGCCGCTCGACCTGCCGCCGGAAGTCATCTGCGATTGTGGCGCGGCGCAGCCGGATTACGACTGACGGCTTTGCGGTTCGTCGTTCAGGATTGATCTGAGCGGGATTGAATCGACCTGGCCTGCTTGCGGGCCGTCAGCCGTTTCCAGCCGAAGCCGATCTCCGGCGTCAGCTCACCCATCAGCCTTGTGGTGCGGGTGGCGACCCTGCGTCCGCCCATCGCCTCATAAAAGAAGCAGGCATTGTTGCGCGCGTGCGCCCAGATCAGGCAGGAGCGTTGTTTGCGATCCTTGAGCGCCTCAAAAGCGCCGCACAACAAAGCGCGCCCCGCGCCGCGCCCCAGAAAGGCCGGATCCACATAGAGCGTATAGACTTCGCCTTCAAAGCCCAAGCCGCTGTCGCGCGCCCGGCCCAGGCTGCAAAGCCCGACCGGCCCAAAACGTGCATCCTCGGCCACCAGCACCGCGCCGCCATAGCGTTCCGTGGTCTTGATGGTGGCTTGCCAGCGCGCGGTATGCGTCTTCAACGACATGGCGCTCAACAGGGCGTGGGAAATCGCGCCCGCATAGGTATCTTGCCAGGATTCGATATAGATGCGCGCGAGGTCTGCGGCATCTTCAGGCCGCGCCGTGCGAACACTCAGCGCGAGGTCGTCCATGACGCTAAGCGTGTGGCAATTCGCAGGCGGCTGCAAGAGTCATTTCGCCGCAAAGGCAAATTTTTGTATTGACCTCTCACAACAGCCACGATGTCGCCTGATTGCCCGAGGTGCTTGCGGAGCAAGGTCGCGCAAATTGTAACACGGCGTGACAGCGTCGTGGCGGCGAAGCGAGTGGAGACGCCCTAAAAATCAGCTCGAAACAGGCTTTTCCTGCACGCGCGCCAAAAACTTCGCGTTCTGCTCGCCGCCCTGGCCGTAATGCTTTGCCGTCGTCCAGTCACAGATTTCCCCAAAATGCGCCGCGATGTCGTCGGCGGTTGCGCCTTGGCCAAGATTGACGCCGTCGGTCTCCACAATCTGGGCGGCGGCAAACACCCCGGCGGCAGCGGTCATGATGACGCCGGTGGGCGCGTCGTCGGATGCCAGATAAGCCATAGCGGGCGAGACGAATTCCGGCTTCAACATTTCCAATATGGTGGGCGGCATCAGGGCTTCGGTCATGCGGGTCGCCGCCACCGGGCAGATGGCGTTCACCTTGATATTGTCGCGTGCGCCTTCCAGCTTGAGCGAATTCATGAAGCCTACCAGCGACAGTTTGGCCGCGCCGTAATTGGTCTGGCCGAAATTGCCGTACAGGCCGGTGGAAGAGGTGGTGACCACGATGCGGCCATAGGCCTGGCCCTTCATGATTTCCCACACCGCCTTGCAGGGCTTGACCGTGCCCAAAAGATGGACGTTCACCACCGCTTCGAAGTCCTTCAGTTCCATTTTGCCGAAGCTTTTGTCGCGCAGGATTCCGGCATTGGCGATCAGCACATCGATGCGGCCCCATTTGTCCATGGTCTGCTTGACCAGTTGGGCAACGCCGGCATCGTCGCTGACGGATGCGCCATTGGCGATGGCCTCGCCCCCTGCCGAGAGAATTTCCGCCACGACTTTTTCCGCCGCCGCGGAATTGCCGCCGCTGCCATCCAGCGACCCGCCCAAGTCGTTGACCACCACCTTGGCGCCCAGCCGGGCCAAGTGCAGGGCATGGGCGCGGCCCAAACCGCCGCCGGCGCCTGTAACAATTGCAACCTTATCCTTGAAGGAGATGGCCATGGGATGCTCCGTTTTTGGTCGCTCCGGCTTTCGCCGACGCTCCTGCTGCTGGTCTGGGGCGTCAAGATGGTGTGGGGATGCTTTGCGGGTCAAGGCGGCGGCCGAATTGCTGCCGGAGCTTGGCGGCGACAGGCAATTCAATATATTCCGCCAGCAGGCCGCCCCATAGCAGGCAGGCGATAACCAGGCCGAGCGGCTCCAGCCACCAGATCAGGTCGGCAAAGGGCCGCCCCAGGACGATCGCATCCGGCGGCGGGTAAAGCCGTTGCTCGAAAAAGCGGATGGCCAGCAGGCAGGCGGTCTGTCCCAGATACACGGCATAGGACCATTCGCCCAAAATCTGCGGCAGCCGCATCTGGAGCAATCGCGCGACAATGCCCCGATCAAAGGCCAGCGCGAACACCAGCGCCATCAGCGGCAGCACGGTGAAGATGTCCATCCTTGTGTGCGACCAGCCGGTGTTCATGACCACATAAGCCAAGAGCGACAAAAGCAGTATCTGCAGCAGCGAGTGCATCCATTCCGGCAACCGGTCGCGCGGTTTGACCCGGCGGAACAGGACCGCCAGCCCCACGCCGACGGAGAAATCCGACACGCCACGCAGCACCCCATTGTGGAAGGTGATGTCCAACCCGTGCTTTGAGGTAACAAGCAGCGCCAGGAGCCCGGCAAGTCCCGCCGCGATAAGCGCAAAACCCCGCCATGGCCGGCCTTCCGCCAGCCACAGCAGGACAGGAAACAGCAGGCACAAGGCGAATTCCACGCTGACGAACCAGGATACGCCATTCCAGGTCAGCGAGCCCATGCTGTTCCAGGCATGGACCAGAAACAGGCTGAGCCAGAATCCCTTGGCGCTGACATCCTGGTGATATTTGGTGTCGAAAATCGAGAGATAGCCACCATGCGCCGCCAGGGCGCGCAGGCCCACAACGATCAAGAGCAGCACCAGCAGCATGAACAGGTGCAAGGGATAGAGCCGGATCAGCCGCGCCCGCAGGAACGCCAGATATCCTGCGCGGGTGAACAGGTCCTTCACCCTCGGCCAATAGGCATAGGTCAGGATAAAGCCGGACAGGACGAAGAAAAACTCCACCCACAGATAGCCGCGGGTGGCCAGGAAATCCAAAGGCCGAAAGCCGCTATAATGATGGCCTTCGCTGAAATGAAACATCACCACCATCAGCGGCGGAAAGGCCCGCGCGCCGCCCAAAGCAGCAATTTTTCCCGAGCTTGCCGGTTTTGCGGTCACATCATCGACTCTGATCCGTCTCGTCCAATCAACTTAGCCCTGCCGCGTCCTTCTGTCATGCCAAGGCCCGGCTTTTGCGCAGCCCGGAATCGTGTAGCGTCGTTTCGGGGATTTCCGCAGGGGCCCATGCTGTCGCCGCATCTGCAATCCGCGCTGGGAATAGGCGCCATCATCGGCTGCGCCTGGCTCTTGTCAGAGGACCGCCGCGCCTTTTCCTGGCGCATGGCGGCGGGCACCCTGCTGCTGCAGGCTGCGATTGCCTTGCTGTTATTGAAAGTGCCGGTGGCGCGCCAAGCGTTGTTCGGCCTGAACGCGGTGGTGGCGGCGGTGACCACCGCCACCAATGCCGGCACCAGTTTCGTCTTTGGCTATATGGGCGCAGGGCCCGTGCCCTTTGCCGTCACCAACCCCGCCAACCTGGTCAACCTGGCTTTCACCATCCTGCCTTTGGTGATGGTGATCGCGGCGCTGGCGGCGATGCTGTGGTACTGGCGGATAACCCCGTTCATTGTGCATGCCATGGCGCTGGTGCTGAAAAGGACGATGGGGCTGGGCGGCGCGGTCGGGTTGTCGGCGGCCGCGACGGTGTTTCTGGGAAATATTGAAGGCCAATTGGTGATCCGCCCCTATATGGCGCGGCTGAACCGCACCGAACTCTTCATCCTGATGACGGTGGGCCTGTCGGTGATCGCGGGCACGGTCTTTGTACTCTACGCCACCATCCTCAAAGACGTATTGCCCGGCGCCCTGGGTCATCTGCTGGTGGCCTCCTTCATGTCGCTGCCTGCCGGCATCCTGATGGCGCGTATCATGGTGCCGGGCCCGGCCGAGACCGATCTCACGCAGCAGCAGGAAAGCGTGCGGTACCGCTCTACGATGGATGCGATGGCGCGGGGCACCGAGGATGGCTTGAAACTCTATCTCCAGATTCTCGCCATGCTGATCGTCACCACCGCGCTGGTGGCGCTGGCCAATGTCATCCTGGCGCAGTTGCCGCAGGTTTGGGGGGCGCCGCTGACGCTGGAGCGGATGCTGGGCTGGCTCTTCGCGCCGCTGGTCTGGCTGCTGGGCGTACCCTGGTCGCAGGCCGGGATCGCCGGCGGGCTGATGGGAATCAAGCTGGTGCTTTATGAACTGGTCGCGTACTTGCGTCTTGCCGCCATGCCGGCAGGCACGCTGGATCCGCGCAGCACGCAAATCATGGTCTATGCCTTGTGCGGCTTCGCCAATTTCGGCAGCGTCGGAATTCTGATCGGCGGCATGAGCGCCATGATCCCCGAACGGCGCGACGAAGTTGTCTCCCTGGCGCCAAAGGCCTTGTTGGCGGGCACCCTGGCGAGCGCCCTGTCGGGCGCGATGATCGGGTTGCTGCCGCTGTGACGGCGAACTAGAATCCGCGCAATGGATTTCTGGATCCCCGACTCTTCGTCTGGAGAAATTGTCAGTTCCTCCGATCTGGAGGCCCAGGCTCCCCTGGATGCGATCGCGCGCTGGCAAGACTTGCGGGGCGAGGGGCGGTTTCCACTCCGGCCGGACAAGGTGATGGCCCTGGTGGGTGACAACACGCTGTTGGTGGGCGTGATCGGCGACGGCCAGGACTATGAATATCGCCATGTCGGCCCGGCGCTGGTGCTGGGCTTTGGCATGGATTTTTCGGGCCAGCGCCTCAGCGAGATCGAGGCCAACGCGCCGCGTTTCGGCATCGGCTTGCGCATGCTGTACGAGATGGTGCGTTCCAGCGGGGAGCCGCTTTGCTATCGCGGTTGGGCGGGCCTGGACATGCCGGGCGCGCAGTTCCTGTATTATGAAAGCGCCATCCTGCCGTTCGGCGGCGGCCGGGTCGATCACATCCTGGTGGTCAGCGTGCTGGTATTGCGCGACAAGGCCTTATTGCCGCAAAGCCTCAAGGTGTGATGTGCGCCTCTGTCTTGCCGCCCTTCTTCTGGTCCTTGGCGCTTGCGCGCCCACATTCGCGCCGTCCCTGGAGGGTGGCATGACGCCCCAGGTAACAGCAGAAGCGATCGTCGCGCGCGACGGCACAAGGCTGCCACTGCGCCATTGGGACGCTGAAGGGGGTGCTCCACGCGCCGTGATCGTGGCCCTGCACGGCATGAGCGATTATTCCAATGCCTTCGACATGCCGGGCAAGGTGTGGGCCAAGCTGGGCATCACGACGCTTGCCTATGACCAACGCGGCTTCGGATTGAGCGACAGGCCCGGCGTCTGGGCCGGCGCCGACGCCATGCGCGCCGACCTCAATGATGCGATCGCCGCCGCCCGCGCCCGTTATCCCGGCGTGCCGGTCTTTGCGCTGGGCGAAAGCATGGGGGGGGCGGTGGTGCTGACAGGATTGGCGTCGGACACGCCACCCGCGGCAGACGGAATTATCCTGGTCGCGCCTGCGGTGTGGTCGCGGGGCGACATGCCCTTGACCTATCGCGCGGCGCTGTTCCTGGCGGCGCATCTGGTGCCGGGCATGATCCTGTCCAACAACGCCGCCAGCCGGGTGGTGACCATCGTTCCATCCGACAATGTGGCGATGCTGCGGGCGCTGGGCCGCGATCCGCTGTTCCAGAAAAAGACCCGCACCGACACGCTGTTCGGCTTGGTCAATCTGATGGACGAAGCGCGCACCGCGCCGCAGCGCATTACCGCCGCGCCGCCAATCCTGTTTCTGCATGGCGCCAATGATCAGATCATCCCCCCCAAGCCAACCGAGGCGGTGATCGCCGCGCTCGGCGGCAAAGCAGCAGTGAAACGCTATGAGCATGGCTACCACATGCTGTTGCGCGACCTGGAAGGGGAACTGGTGGATCGCGACGTGGCGGCGTGGATATTCAGCCCGAAACCCTGAAACCTCAAAGCGGCCGGGCCGTTATCACCAAAGCGACCAATTTGGGAGATGCACGATGGCAAATACCCAGAGCCACGACTTGCGCAAGGGCAAGCCCGGTGCCGAGCCCACCACCAATGCCAAGCTGGCTGGCCACGACGATAAGGTGATGCCGCTTCCGCCGGACAAGGAAAATCCGGTGAATCCGGGCGTCGGCAGCAAGGCGGGCATGGCGGAGGGCCAGGTCACCAAGTCGAACTGAGGGTAGCCGCTCGCCTGAACTCGCGGCGTCCCGGCCTCGCAACGCGCTTTGGCGCGCGCCGCTGCGGCGTTCGGCGCTTAAATCGATCCACTGGATCGATTTAGCCGGCTTCGCCGGCCGCGCCTCACCCCTTTGCGGGCAGCATGGAGATGGCGATATGCTTTCCGACGGGGGAGGCATGTCGCCTTCTCTTTTTTGGGGCGGGCAAATCTTGCAACAGAAGACGACGGATGCCTGGTCTTCTTTCAATTGGGCTGATCCGCTGCTGCTAGAGTCCGCGCTGCGCGAGGACGAAAAACTGGTACGCGATAGCGCGCGCGGATTTGCGCAGTCGCGCCTGATGCCCTTGGTGCGCGACATGCACCGCGACGAAGGCTTCGATCGCGGTCTGGTCCGCGAGATGGGAAGGCTGGGGCTGTTGGGCAGTACCTTGCAGGAATTTGG
>Ga0268266_10005718_pt1 | contig 11524 bp, 10 predicted proteins | sample KBSS13metaG_FD_190356 | JGI IMG/M metagenome (GOLD analysis project Ga0268266, IMG submission 190356) | Switchgrass rhizosphere microbial communities from Kellogg Biological Station, Michigan, USA - KBS S1-3 metaG (SPAdes) (version 2) | ecosystem: Host-associated > Plants > Roots > Rhizosphere... | reverse complement strand
CTCGATGATAGCGCCTTCTTTCCCGTAAAACGGCGCATTCCGGCCGTCGCTGAGGATCGCGATCTTCTCTCCGTGCTCCGTGGCTTCGACGATCCCGATGAACTTGAGCGTGATCGGCGGGATCGGCGGAGGCGGCGGCGGACCCGCAGGCGCCGGCGTCTCAATCGGCTGCGGCCGTACCGGCGCCGGCGGGGGCGCCGGCGGCGCCTTCTGCTTGAACCGGAACAGATTCCGTTCCGTGGCTTCCGGCTTCGGCCGCTCGCCCTTCAACGCATCGAGGTGTACAGCGGGCGGTGCCGGCGCCGCAGGCGTCGCCTGCGACTGACTCCTCGCGGTCGTCGCGGCGGGAACCCCTGGCTGGTTAGACGTCGAGCCCGGCGCGGCGGACGTGCCCGGCCACATCCTCACGATGATGAACAGCAGGATGACGACCAGGACACCGAGCACGATCTGCCGGCTGCGCTCAGTTGCCATTGGCTCCCAGCCGGAAGTAGGTCGAGAGCTCCATGACCAAGGTGAGCGGCTTGGCCGGATCGCTCTGCGCCAGCTCGACGTCGTCGATGATCACGAACGGCGAGGCGGTCTCCAATGCGTAAATAAACCGTCTGAAACTCTCGTAGTCGCATTGCCACGCCGTGTGGACCTTCAGGAGGCCGAGGCGCGCGTTTTTCTCGGTCTTGTCCACCTCGAACCGGCGATCGACGAGCTTGACGTTGCTCTGCTTCGCGAGAGAAGGCAGCGCGGCATACGTCAGGTTTCGCGCGGACGGCAGATCCGCCGGCAGCACCTTGTCGAAGAAGGTGGACAGCTCCTGCTCCGCGCGCGACTTCCCTTCCACCAGCGCCCGCGCCGAGGCCATTTCCTTCTGGGCCGCCTCGAGCGAACGCGACGCGGCGGCCGCCCGATCGGCCGCGCCGGCAGACTTGACGCCGAGCGGGTACACCCACAGGCCGTAGGCGGCGATGTTGGCGACGACGCCGATGACGAGCGGAACGACGACCGCGCGTTTTTCGAGGAGGATCCGCTTCCAGAGGGGCATCAGCGCCGCCCTCCGCCGCGAACCGCCGGCTTCCCCGCTGCCGGCACGTACACGCCTTCGAGGCTCGAGATGAGCAGTCCGGAGTCGTCCATGCGTTCGTCCGCAGGACGGATGTTCATGAACGCGCCGGTCTTCTCGAGGTTCTCGATGAACGTGCTCACGTCGTCCACCGTTTTTGCGAGCACGTTGATGGTGAGCAGGATGCCGCGGTCGCGATCCACACGCGGCTTCACCGACGCGATGCGGACGTCGTCAGGAAGCGTCGTCTCGAAACGGTTGAACAGCTCGGTCCACGAGAACGTGCGGCGATCGATCAAGTCGTTTGCCTGGCGGGCATCGGCCGCCGCGAAGTCGACCTGTTTCGGGTCCACGCTCGCTCGCAGCCGCGCCGCCTGACGACGAAGATCGGCGGCGCGAGACTCGTCGCCGGACGCCTGTGTCTGCAGCCGGGTATCGCTCCGCGAGTACCTGAGGACCCTCGATACGTTGAATGCCGTGGCTGCGAGCACCGCGACCGCCACCGCGATCAGCCACATGTGGACCAGCCGCTCGTTGTAGAACGGCCGCGTCGAAAGGTTCGTGCGGATCACGCGCTCACCTCGGCGCGATCTCGCAGCAGCAGGCCGATGAGCGGCGTCAGCGCGTCCAGCAGCGCCGGCGCGGCCGTGATGCGATCGGCGAGCGCAGCCGCGGTCCGGGGATCCACCGTCTCGACCGGGGTCCTGAGACGGCTCTCAAGGCTTCGCCGCAGTTCGTCGACGTCACTCGATTGCTGACCGCCTGCCGCCGCGGCGCCGGAAACGATCACGCGCGAGAACCCTCCGCCCTTCAAGCGGTCCTCGTAGTACATCGCCGACTGGTGCACCAGATCGGCGAGCGTGCCGTCGGTCTCCGCCGAGCGGTTGCGGAAGAAGATCAGCGCGGGCCCGCGCAGCAGCGCGATCGACGTGTAATCCGCAGCGATGTTGACGAGGAGCCAGTCGCCGGTCGGAGCACCGCTGCCGGCAAGCACCGCGTTAATGACGTTGAGCGTCGTCAGATCGACGAGCCCCGCGTGCGCGCCGGCGGCCGCGCACAACTGCTCGTACTCCTCGATGATCGCGCGCTTCGCGAGCGTGACGACAAACTCGTGACCGTCGGCGGCGCTGAGGCCCGGCACGTAGGACACCTGCGCGTCGTCGATCCCGAATGGCGCGCTCTTCCGCACTTGCCAGCGCACCAGCTGATCGAGATCCTGCGACTTGGCCGGCAGCTGCTCGAATCGCACGAGCGACACCTTGCCGACGACGTCGGGAAGAATCAGTCCGACGCGGCGCGGGCGTCCCATTTTTTCGAGCAGCCGCGTCAGTGCGGCCACCACCGTCGGACGATCGACGGCATTGGCCCCCACGAGCGACGGCACGAGCGCACCCTGCGGCAACGGCTCGAAAGCGTGACCCGCCACGACGGGCTGGCCGCCGCGCCATTCCAGGCTGGCGGCCGACACCCGGCCGGCTGCAACCTCCACGGCGACCGCCGGGGTTGCGCCTTCGCGCCATGAAGTCAGCATGCTCATTCGACGAACGTGACCTTGTTGATTTCGCGGAGCGTCGTCCTGCCGAGCATCACCTGCTCGACGGCCGACTCGCGAAGGAAGCGCATGCCTTCCTCTCGCGCCGCCTTCTTGATCTCCGACGTAGGCCGCTTCTCGAGAATCATTTCGCGGATATGGTCGCTCAGATCCAGGAGCTCGCAGATCGCCGTGCGTCCCTTGTACCCGGTACCTCCGCACTCGATGCAGCCGATCCCCTCGTAGAACGTGTGGGTGTGCTCCAGTGCCGGATCGAGACCGGACTCCTCGAGCAGAAGTCGCGTCACACGAGTCGGACGCTTGCAGTGGTGACAGATGTTGCGCACGAGGCGCTGCGCCAGCACGCAGTTGAGCGCCGACACGAACTGGTAGGCCTCCACGCCCATGTTCAGGAAGCGCCCGAGCACATCCAGGACGTTGTTGGCGTGGACCGTCGTGAACACGAGATGGCCCGTGAGCGCCGAGTTGATGGCGATCTGCGCGGTTTCGTTGTCGCGAATCTCGCCGACCATGATCTTGTCGGGATCGTGGCGCAGAATCGAGCGCAGGCCTCTCGCGAACGTCAGCCCCTTCTTCTCGTTGATCGGAATCTGCGTGATACCGCGAAGCTGATACTCGACCGGGTCTTCGATCGTGATGATCTTGTCCTCGATCGACTTGATCTCGGACAACGCCGCGTAGAGCGTCGTCGTCTTTCCGCTGCCGGTAGGCCCGGTGACCAGCACCATCCCGTACGGCTCGGCGATGTACTTCCGGAACCGCTTCAGCTCCGCTTCGGGAAAACCGAGGATGTCGAGCCGGAGCTCGGTGAACTGCTCGCTGATCGATTCCTTGTCGAGAATACGGATGACCGCGTCTTCGCCGTGGACGCTCGGCATCACCGAGACGCGGAAGTCGATGGTCTTGCCCGGCATCCGCAGCTTGAACCGGCCGTCCTGCGGCACGCGCTTCTCGGCGATGTCGAGCTCCGCCATGACCTTGATGCGCGAGATGATCGAACTGTGGAACTGCTTCGCGATCGGCCGCATCGCCGACTGGAGCACGCCGTCGATCCGGTATTTCACGTTCACCGCGTCGTCGGCCGTCTCGATGTGAATGTCGCTCGCGCGCCGCTGGATGGCGGTGAAGATCGTCGAGTCCACCAGGCGAATGACAGGGCTGATGTCGCTCGTCAGCCGCTCGACCGTGAGGCTGTCCTCGCCGTTTTCCTCTTCCTTCAGCAGCTGCAGCTGAAAGCTCTCGGTCGCGTCTTCGAGCACGCGCTGCGAGCTCTCGCTCTTCTTCAAGATCGAATCGATGGCGCTGCGCGGCCCGACGACCACTTTGATCGGCGTCGCGAGCAGCACACCGAGCTCGTCGATCATCGGAAGATCGGTGGGATCCGACACCACGATCTCCAGCGACTTTCCCGCGCGACGATACGGCACGAAGCCGTACCGAAGCATGAGGTCGGCCGGGATCGACCGGAACAGATCCTGATCGATCTTGAACGTGTCCATGTCGATGAACTCGAGGCGGTAGCGCTCGGCGAGCCGCTGCGCGCGCTCGAGCTCCTCGCGATGATCGACGTCGCTGATCGGGCCGAGATCGACCGGAACGGGAGGCAGATCGGCGTTTGGTGTCGTAGCCATCAGTCTATCCCGCAAGGACCGAGCTGAGCTGGAACAACGGCATGTACAAAGCCAGCACCAACCCCGCGATGATCAATCCCATCACGATGAGCAGAACCGGTTCGACCAGGGTCACGAAGCGGTCCATTGTCGTGGCAATTTCCTCGTCGTAGAAATCGGCGACCGTGTTCAGCATCTCCTGAAGCGCGCCGGTCGACTCGCCGACCTCGGCCATCTTCACAGCCACCTCGGGGAACACGTGCCGCGCTTCGAGCGCCGCCGCAAACGACTCCCCTTCCCTCACTCGTCCGCTGACGATGCCGAGCTGGTTGGCCATGAACTGGTTGCCGACGGACCTCGCCGCGATATCGAGCGCGTTGACCAGCGGAAGGCCGCCGCCGAGCAGCGTCGCCAGCGTTCGCGCCATCTGGGATGTCGCGAACTTCCTCGCGACCTGGCCGAGCATCGGCAGCCGCAGCAGCATGCGATCGAAACGCGCCTGCTGTCCGGAACGGCGCAGCCAGCCAAAAAAGGCGACGACTCCTCCGACCAGCCCTGCGATGACGACCAGGAAGTGCGCGCGCAGGATTTCCGACACCCCGACGATGATGCGCGTGCTGAACGGCAGTTCCGCGCCGAAGGTCCCGTAAAAGTCCTGGAACGCGGGGACGACCTTCAGCACGATGAAGGTCACCATCGCCAGGGCCAGCGAAATGAGGATGGCGGGATACACCAGAGCCGAGACGGTCTTGCGCTTCACCGTCGCGACGACCTTGGTGTATTCGACATAGCGCCGCAGCATCGCGTCGAGGTTGCCGCTGCGCTCACCCGCAAGCAGCGACGCTGTGTAAACGCTGGGAAACAAATCCCGATGCGAATCGAAGGCATCCGACAGGGCCGTGCCCGATCGAACCTTCTCGTGCACGTCGTCCAGCACACGCCGGAATGAGGGCGACGTGACGCGCCGCTTCAGCAGGTCGAGCGACTGCACGAGCGGCATACCGGCCTTCAGAAGAGTCGCGAGCTCCTGGTTGAACACCAGGAACTCCCGTGTGTTGATGCCCTTGCGCTGCGGAAGATTGAGAGCAACCCCCGCGATCGAGCCCTTGGGTTGCAGCGAGAGGACGAACAGCCCTTTCTCCTCGAGCTCGTGGCGCAGACGGGCTTCGCTGTCGGCGATGTACACGCCTTCCACGATTTCCCCGTTGGGCGATGCGAGCCGGCAGCGGAATTCCACAGTCGCTGATGCCTCCGTTGCGTCAGACCTGTCAGATCTGCCGTGATTGTATCAACTTTGGCACGATCTCCTTGAGTGCTTAGACCGTGCTGCGCCGCGAACGGCTGGGAGGTTGCGCGGTTTTGCTACCGGTTTGCGAGGGCGAGAATTCGCGAGACGTAGCTGCGCGTCTCCGGGTACGGCGGAATGCCGTTGAAACGCTGCACCGCGGCCTCGCCGGCGTTGTACGCGGCCAGTGCCAACGCGACCGGCAGCCGCTGCAGCAGCGATTTCAGGTGCTTGATACCCGCCTCGATATTCGACGCCGGATCGTACGGGTCGGCCACGTCGTAGAGCCGCGCGGTGGCCGGCATGAGCTGCATGAGCCCCATCGCGCCCTTCGACGACCGCGCCCGCACGTTGTATGCGGACTCGACCTGAATCACGGCGCGCACCAGCTTGACCGGCACGTCCTGCTCCGCCGCGACGCGTTCGATGATTTCACTGTAGGGTCCAGCCGCTGCGGCCTGCTGGACCGTCGCCGCCGGTGCCTCGGCTTCCGGTTCCGGATACGGCACCTCGTCGGGTTCGAAACGCGCCACGATCGAAGTCTCGCAGACGATTTCTCCTCCGCCGCGGAGAACGAGCACGAGCGAATCGCCCTCGACTCGATGCCCTTTCACCGAGAGCGACCGTCCCGTGTTGAAAAAAACCAGCTCCGCCTCCACGGGGCGTGCGAAAGCCATCAAGGACACAAAGGAGACGAAGGCCACAAAGCCGACACGCGCTACGCGAGCGTGGCACGCGCCGGCTTTGTGGCCTTCGTTACCTCTGGGTCCTTGACGCATTCACTATCTCGGATCGATGTACGCGTGAAAGACGCGGACGCCCAATTCTCGCGGATCCTTGTTTCCCGCCACAAGCACGGCCGGCACGTAGGTCTTATCGACCGAAATGACGAGCTCCGCCACATCTCCCCCGCCCAACTGGGACGCTTTCAGCGGAATCCTTCGCAGTTCGGGCTGTTTCGGCTGCAGCGTAAAGGAGTCGAGCACGTCGCCACCCATCGTGACCTTGACCTGCTGCGGCTCGTTCAACACGCTGCCCGGATTATCCAGGTCGAGAAAGAACGTGCAGTCCTTCTTCGGGTTCTTGAACGACAGCGTCGCGTCTTTCTTCGTCCACTGCCATTCCACCGTGCTGTTGTGCTCCGCGATCTCGCCGGGATGCCAGCCGTCCTTGAAGACCGTAAAGACGTTCTCCGTCTGCGGCTGCAGTTGAAGCTTGGCCACCTTGTAGGCGTGCTGACCCGCATCGTCGCCGGCGAGCGCGACGCGCTTCTGCGTCGTCGTCGAGTGCAGGCCCACCTGGATCGTGGCCTCGCCGACATAGGGATAGATGGGGACGAACACGGTCCTGGTGTATTCGACGGTCTGTCCGGGCTTCCACTGAGTCGTCGGGACCGGCGGATTGTGATCGAAGGCGAAAATCAGCTCGTCGTCAGCGTCGACCACGTGCACCATGACCCTGAGGTCTTCGGTGAATTTGGCATCGCTGGCGACGACGAATTTGTAGGTGATATCGATAGGGCTGCCGAGGGGCGTCTTATCGTGGTTGAGGGTGACGCTGGGGGTCGCCATCGGCGGCGCCGGCGCCTCTTTACGCCGGCAGGCCGAGAGCGCGCCCGACAGCGCGACAAGCGCTGCAAGACCGAGCGCGAAAGTTGAACGCGTGGAACGTCGAATCATGGTTGAGCGGCGATTGCTGTCGAGCCGAAACGATGGTGAAAGATGGTGTGCCGGGATGATAGCGCAGTTGCCGCATCCCCCGCAATCTGTTAGAGTTCCCGCCTTCGAGCCCGCGCGCTTCGGTGGCGCTGGCCGTCACCCAATATCATGAGCCAGGATGCCCTCGGCCTCGTCGAAACTCGCGGTCTCATCGGTTCGGTCGAGGCGGCCGACGCCATGGTCAAGGCGGCGAACGTGGTCCTCATCGGGAAGGAATATATCGGCGCCGGCTACGTCACCGTCCTGTGCCGCGGCGATGTCGGTGCGGTGAAGGCCGCAGTCGATGCAGGGGCCGCCGCCGCCCGGCGAGTCGGCGAGCTCATCTCCGTTCACGTCATCCCCAGGCCGCACGCGGAAGTCGAGCGGATATTACCGAAGGGAACCCCCTAGCCTTCAACGGACAACCGGCGGCCCCCTTCGGTCCGCGGTGAAGAGCCTTCAGGACGATGGCCGAATCCGTCAGCAGCCCACAAACAGATCGCGATCTCACGTCGATAGCCGAGGCCCGGGCGCTCGCCCGCCGCGCGAAACAGGCGTGGCTCGAGTTGGCGGAGTTCAGCCAGGAACAGATCGACCGGATCGTCGACGCGATGGCCGCGGCGGCTACCCCCGCGGCCGAAGCCTTCGCCCGCCTCGCCGTGGAGGAGACCGGCTACGGTGTGGTCGAAGACAAGATTCAGAAGAATCTCTTCTCGTCGCAGAAGGTGTACGAATTCATCCGGCCGATGAAGACGGTCGGCGTGATCGCACGTTACGAGGATCGCCGCGTCATCGAAATCGCCGAGCCGTTTGGCGTCGTCGCGGCCATCGTCCCCTCGACGAACCCGACGTCGACCGCGATTTACAAGATTCTCATCGCCCTCAAGGCGCGCTGCACGATTGTGCTCAGCCCGCATCCGTCGGCCGTCAAGTGCATCACGCGCGTCGCTGAGGTCATGGAGGAGGCGGCCCGCCGGGCCGGCGCTCCGTCAGGATCCATCAACTGGATGACGACGGTGACGATCGAGGGGACGCAGGAGCTGATGAAGCAGCGCGACGTCGCCGTAATCCTGGCGACGGGCGGCATGGGCCTGGTTCGTGCCGCGTATAGCGCCGGGAAGCCCGCCTACGGCGTCGGTCCGGGGAATGCGCCGGCGTTCATCGAGCGGTCGGCGAACGTGAAGAAGGCCGTCCACGACATCGTCACGGGCAAGACGTTCGACAACGGCGTGCTCTGCTCAACGGAAAACGCCGCTGTCGTCGAAGAGGTCATCAACGAAGAGGTAAAGCGCGAGTTCCAGGCACAGGGCGCGTACTTCATGAACGTCGCCGAAATGGATGCGGTGGCGCGTGTGCTCGTCACGCCTCAACGTCTCCCCAACCCCGCCCTCGTCGGCAAGTCGGCGGTCTTCATCGCCGGCAAGTGCGGCATCACCGTTCCGTCGGAGACGCGGATTCTCGTCGCGCCGCTGGTGGGAGTCGGACGCGACTACCCGCTGTCCATCGAAAAACTGTGTCCGGTGCTGGCGTACTACGTCGTGAAGGACTGGCGGGAGGGGTGCGAGCGCTGCAAACAGATCCTCCGATACGGCGGCATGGGACACACGATGTCGGTCCACTCGCAGAACGACCAGATCATCCTGGAGTTCGGACTGCACAAACCGGCCTTCCGCATCGTCGTCAACTCGCCCACGACCCACGGATCGGTCGGCTTGTCGACCGGTCTCGATCCGGCGATGACGCTTGGTTGCGGCGGTTACGGCGGCAACATTACGTCGGACAACATCTCGCCTCGTCACCTGCTGAACATCAAACGAGTCGCGTACGAGCTTACGCCGACGGTCAGCCGGTGGGAACGGCCGGCAGGTGCGTCCAAGGTCGATCAACCTCGCCTGCCGAGCGCCGCTGTCAAAACACCCGCGTCGGCCGGCATCAGCGCCGAAATCCTGTCCCGCCGAATCGACGACTTCCTCGGCTCGCGTGGATTCAGGTCAGACCCAGGTCAAACCCAGGTCAGACCCAGGTCTGACCCTGACGCGATTTTCCCTGGCAAAAATGAGCCTGGGGTCAGACCTGGGTCAGACCCAGGTCTGACCCCGATGGATTTCGTCTGCGAAGAGGACGTCAGGCTGGCGATCAAGACAGGGCAGAAACTGGTAGTTTCGGAGCGCGCGATCGTGACGCCGTCGGCGCGTGATCTCGGCGACGCGAACCGCGTATTTACCGTCGCCCCCTGGCGCGGTTAACGATTCTGCACCCAATTGCTGAGCCGACTGGACTTATTGTTGACCAGCATATGGTCGTTTGCTAGACTGACTCGGCCATAGAAGCGGGGCGGCGATTGTCTGCCCTGTGCGAAAACACGGAGCCCCCACCGTGGGGGCGACTTACGACACGATCGCCCAGGCCATTTGGTCCCCGGTCGTCGTCGCGGAGCGCCCAGATTATGCTCAGAACTGACTGGCGGCGATTTGCCTTCGTCGCGTTACTTCCGGCAGTCACCGCATGTAGTTCGAGCCTGAAGACTCAGGGCACTCAAGTCAGACCGACGCCCCCGGCCGCAGCGACCCCTTCAGTCAAAACGCCTCCTCCGACACCCGCGGTTCCCATCGAAGATCCCGTTCTGACGCTCATCGACTCTTCGGATCGCGCCTTCAAGGCCGGACAGCGGGAGCTCGAACAAGGCCACGTCGAGGCGGCCAAACAGGAATTCAACCGCGCGATCGACGTGTTGCTCGAATCGCCGTACGGCGCGAGGACCGAGCCCCGAATCCGCGAACATTTCGATCGCCTCGTGGACCGCATCAGCGCCTACGAGGTCCGCGCGCTCGCCGCCGGAGACGGTTTTACCGAGAAGAAATACGAGCCGGCGTCCATCGACGAGTTGCTGGCGCAGTCGGCAACCCTGACGGCCCCTTCGGACCCCAATCTAAAAGACGCCGTTCAGTCTGATCTTTTGGTCGGCACCCACGACATCCCGATTCCGTTGAACCAGCGCGTGCTGTCGTACATCAGCCTGTTCCAGGGACGGCTCCACGATTTCATCGAAGAAGGCATGAAGCGCGGCAGCAAGTACCTGCCGATGATTCAGAACGTCTTCCGCGCCGAGGGACTACCCCTCGACCTGGCGTATGTGCCGCTGGTGGAGAGCGCCTTCAAGCCCAACGCGCTTTCGCGGACCAACGCGAAGGGCGTCTGGCAGTTCATGTCGGGAACGGGCCTCGAAAACGGCTTACGGCGTGACTGGTACATCGACGAGCGGTCCGACCCGGAAAAGGCGACAGTCGCCGCTGCCAAGTATCTCCACACGCTGAGCAAGATTTTCGGCGGCGACTGGCATCTGGCGCTCGCGTCCTATAACGGCGGTCCCGGCCGCATGCAGCGCGCGCTGAAGACCGCGCGGGTCGACAATTTCTGGACGCTGGCTGAGAAGTCGAAGATTCTCCCGCGCGAGACCCGCGAATACGTCCCGATGATTCTTGCGGCGATCGTCATCGCCAGAAACCCGTCGCAGTACGGCTTCGACTTCGAGGCCGAGGAGCCGGCGACCTTCGAGAAAGTGACGCTGCCCCGGCCCGTGGATCTCCGCCGGATCGCTGAATGGACCGACTCGTCCATCGACGAGATTCAGGCCCTGAACCCAGAGCTTCGCCGTTGGACGACGCCCGTCCGCGACACGAACTACGAGTTGAAAGTTCCGGCCGGGAAGGCCGACGCGGTGTCCGCACGACTGACGGACGCGCCGTCAGTGGATCTCGCCTCGCTCAAGTACTACACCGTCAAGCGCGGCGACACGCTCCCGCTCATCGCCAGGAAGCTGCACGTGAACAAGGCTGACCTGGCGGAAGCCAACTATCTCCCGGCGGCCGCGCGCGTCTCCGTGGGTCAGAAGCTCATGGTGCCGCACGAAGCCACTGTGTTGATGGCGGCTCAAACCGACGGCAGCGCGCCGGCGACGGAAGCGCGATCGACCGTGGGTGAAGCGGGTCAACTGGCGCAGGCAGCGGCGACGTCGAACCGGGTCAAGGCCAGCTACGCCGTCAAGAAGGGCGACACGCTCGTTTCGATCGCGCGGCTGTACCAGACGACGGTTGCGTCGATCAAAACCTGGAATCCTCGGCTCGCGAGCGACCGTCTCGCCGCCGGCCAGCGTCTGACCGTGTATCGACTCGCGAACTGACGTTCGCCTTCCCTACCGTCTGGGGCGCGGGTCGGTTCAAAGTGTGAACCGATGGCGCGCGTCCCGGTACTTCTTGCGCTTCTTGCGGCCGCGTCACTGAGCGTCGTCGCTCAATCCCCCTCCGCCGCAGTCATCCACGGCAC
>Ga0268266_10005714_pt1 | contig 11529 bp, 11 predicted proteins | sample KBSS13metaG_FD_190356 | JGI IMG/M metagenome (GOLD analysis project Ga0268266, IMG submission 190356) | Switchgrass rhizosphere microbial communities from Kellogg Biological Station, Michigan, USA - KBS S1-3 metaG (SPAdes) (version 2) | ecosystem: Host-associated > Plants > Roots > Rhizosphere... | reverse complement strand
CGCTGCCATGCGTATCGCCTGCACTGTCGATCGCGAAATAGGCGACTGCCTGCGCTTCGAGGAAAGGAAGCGCCTTCCCGCCCAGCAGCATCGCAATCGTCGCGCAACTGCCCGCCACGACGCAGAGCGGCGCCATCACGCTGACCGAGCGCCAATGCGTCACGGGCATCCCGGTCTGCGGATCGAGGAGGTGGCAATAGCGATGGCCGTCGAGGTCGAAATAACGCTCGTAGTCGCCGCTCGTCGCCACCGCGGCGTCGACGACATCGACCACCGCCGCCGCGCGACCTTCGACGCGCGGATCGCGGATGCCCACACGCCACGGCGTTCCATCCACCTGGGCGCCGATGGCGCGCACGTCGCCGCCCAGGTTGACGAGGCCGTGGGCAATGCCTTGTTCCACACATAGGGTCGCTGCGCGATCGGCCGCATATTCCTTGCCGATGCCGCCGAAATCGATCTCCATGCCGCGCACGGGCAGGCAGATGGAGCGCTCGTCCCAGGTCACGCGATCCCAGCCGATCAACGCGCGCGCGGCGGCGAGTGCGCCAGGGTCGGGCAGGCGCGGCGTTGCCGCCTTGAAGTCCCATACTCGACGCAGCACGCCCGAGGTGATGTCGAACCGGCCGTCGCTCAACCGGTAACAGCGATCGGCGTAGGCGAGCAGCGCCGCCGTCTCCGCATCGATGGCGACCGGCAAGCCACCGGCCGCGCGGTTGATCGCGCTGGTGACGCTGTCGGCGCGATACCGCGAATACTTGGCTTCGATCCGCGCCACGTCCGCGATCGCCGCCGCGGCCGCGCGATCGGCATCTGCCTGCGCCGATGCGCAAAGGTCGATGTCGTGAATCGCCGCCATCGCGCGGAAGGTGAAACGGAACGATTGCGGCACGTCCATGGGGATCGTTACAATCGCGCGGAGTTTGTCACAGCGGCGCGCCTTTGCACCGCGTGGCGCTGTGGCCGCATGGCGTCGCGGCGAAATCATCCACCGGGAGAGCGAAAATTTCTGGGAACCGCGTGCTCGTCCTCGCTGCGGCTCTGCTGTCCCTCGCTGCCGCCGTGGATGTCGCCCGCGCGGCGGACACGCCGGCGGACAAAACGCAGCCCGCGGGGGCGTCCAGCCTGAACCCGCGCGATCGCGGCAAGTACATGCTGATCGTCGGGAGCTGCAACGACTGCCACACGGCGGATTTTGCCGCGAAGAACGGCAATGTACCCGAACGTGACTGGCTGAAGGGCAGCGCGCTCGGCTTTGCCGGACCCTGGGGCACCACGTACGCGCCCAATCTGCGGCTGACGCTGGCCAAGCTGACCGAGCCACAGTGGGTGCGATACGCCAAGGACCTCAAGACCCGTCCGCCGATGCCATGGTTCAACCTCAGTCAGTGGACCGAGCACGACCTGCGCGCGTTCTATCGCTACGTGCGAAGCCTTGGCCCGCCCGGCGATCCGGCGCCGGCGTTCGTGCCGTTCGGCGCGCCGGCGCCGCAGCCGTCCGTGCAGTGGCCGGCACCCCCCAAATAGTCGTCGCGCCCGTACCGCCCGATGACGGGCCACGCTTCAGAACGTCTTGGTGATGCCCAGCGAAATCCATCGCGCCATCATCGGCAGGATATCCACGCTGCCTGAGCCGAACCAGCGCCAGCTCGGCCGCTGCTGGTAGTAGCTCAGCGTCAGATCGACGCTCCAGCCGTCGGCGAAGGCTTTGTCGATGCGAAGCGCGGGCGTCAAGGCGCCAAAGGCGGCGAGGCGCGTATCTGCCGTGTACGGTTGATCGGGCTCGAGCCCGTTGCCGAACGGCGGTCCGAAGTAGAAGTAGGCATTGCTTTGCGTGTAGTACCGCAGGCTTGGCGTCAGCGTGAATCCGGCCGGCAGTCCCTGGGCCCAGGCGACTTCGAATGTGTTCGAGTGGTCGCCGAACGAGTCGTGGACGTAGCGGTAGAGCAGCCTGACGGCCGCATCGAGCGATGGCAGAAACTGGTTGTAGCGCGTGAGCCAGGCAAACGTGCGGCGATGGTCGGGCCGGTTGTCGCCGGGCTTGTAGGGATCCGAATAGTAGCCGTGGCCGTTGTAGTAGGTCAGGTTGGATTCCACGATCGCGTTGGCGTTGAGCACCTGCGTCACGCCAAAGAGGAAATCGAGGGACCGGCGGTGAGTGTCGATCGGCTGGTCCGACGGATGGATCGAGTCGTAGGCGCCGCCCATTCCAAAGGCGTAGGTGCGATTCTTGTCCGGCGTCCACACCCGGACTTCGACACCGGCGGCACGGGAAATGTAATCCCGCTCGTACGAGTAGGCCCCCGAGACGCCGATTGCATAGCGGTCGAAATATTTCGTCAGCTTGACATCGCCGGCAGTCCGGTAATCGGTAACGCCCAGCCCCGATGCGCCCGACAATGTATTGAAGTAGAGCGGCGACGCGCCCGACATCGCGTCGTAGACGAGCGTCCCCTCGAGCGCCAGCGTGTCCGACAGCGGCCGCAAAAAATAGAGCGAAGGGCTTCGCACCGTCATGCGGTCCGCGCCGGGCTGCCAGTCGCGGTAGTCGAAGTAGCGCAGCGAAATCACGCTCTGGTCCGGCGCATTCTGGGCCATGGCCGCCGCCGGCAGGATGCCGGGCAGCGCGAGCGCCGCCGCGAGCAGCGCCCGTGCAGGCGGATCGCGCTCAGTTGCAGCCACATCCACCGCCGCCGACGCCAAAGCCGCCGCTCGAACCCTCCTTGCTCGTATAGACGTGCTCGGTCGCCTTCGCGGCCAGCGGATCGTGATCGAACTGCATCTGCGGCTTGGCGAGGTCACCCTTTTCCCACGGCTGCGGCGGGTTGAAGCTGGCGCAGCCCGCCAGCAGCAGCGAGACGAGCGCGCATGCAAGCGAGCGCCCGTCCATCACTGCAATCCCAGCGTCGTTCGTATCCGGCCTTCGACCGCGGCGCGGTCCTCGTCACGAAAGCCCTGCTCGACCGCGACGATCCTGCCGCTGGCATCGACCAGGTACGAGCTCGGCATGCCCTTCACCGCATAGGCAGCCGGCGTCGCTCCCTGCTCGTCGTAGACGATCGTGAACTCGGCCGGCGTCTGGCTCAGGAATCGAGCCGCATCGGCGCGCTTCTTGTCGACGTTGACCGCCACGATGGCGAGGCCGTTGCCGCCGTAGCGCGCTTTCATTTCGTTCATCCATGGGAACGAGCGCCGGCACGGACCGCACCAAGATGCCCAGAAATCCACGTAGACAACCTTGCCGCGAAGGCGCTCGAGGCTGACCGTTTCGCCGTCGGCGGCGGGCAAGGCAAAGCCGGGCGCGGCGTCGCCGGCGCCGACCGCAAACGCGTACGCGGACCACGCCAGCGCCGCGAGCGCCATCGTGCATGCCATTCGGCGCGCAGGGGTCTGGCGGGCGCTAACCGGCGTCCCGAAGGGTCGGATCGTGGCCATGGCGAATGTTTCGGGCGGCGAAAGGCGCCGATACGGCCGTCAACATGCCGGACCGCGTTTGTCTTCCGTGCGCTCTCGCGCGAAGACGGCCGTCAGACGTTCAGACGGTCGACCAGGCCCAGCAGCTTGCGTGGGTCGTCGGCGCGCCGGATGCGGTCGACGAAGGATTTCGCGGAGGCGCAATCGGACTGCAGGATGCGCTGCTTGACGGTCAGGAGATGCGCCGGATGCATCGAGAAATGCCGCAGTCCCATACCCAGCAGCAGCCGGGTCAGCTGCGCCTCGCCGGCCATCTCGCCGCACACGGCAATGGGAACCCCGGCGCGCGTCGCGGTGGTGATCGCGAGCGCGATCAGCCGCAGCACCGCAGGATGCATGGGATCGTAGAGGTGGGACACCGCTTCGTCGGCGCGGTCGACCGCAAGGGTGTACTGGATCAGGTCGTTGGTCCCGATCGAAAGGAAATCGAGCTTTTTCAGGAACGCGTCCATCGCCAGGACCGCGGCCGGAATCTCGATCATGCCGCCGACCAGGATATCGGCGTTGAACGGCGCGTTTTGATCGCGCAGCGATTCCTTGGCACGCTCGATCATCACGAGCGTCTGGTCGATCTCGCCCGAGGACGCGAGCATCGGCACGAGGATCTGCACGTTGCCGTAATGGGAGGCGCGCAGGATCGCGCGAAGCTGCGTGACGAAGAGCCGCGGCTCCGCTAGGCAGAAGCGCACGGCGCGCAGCCCCAGCGCCGGATTGGGCGCAACCCGCGAGAGGCCGTCCAGGCCCGCCTTCTGCTTGTCGGCGCCGAGATCGAAGGTGCGAATCGTGACTGGCCGGCCCGCCATGCCTTCGGCGACCGTGCGATAGGCCTCGAACTGCTCGTCCTCGGAGGGCAGTCCGTCGCGATTCAGAAAGAGAAACTCCGAGCGAAAGAGGCCGACGCCCCCGGCGCCATTCTCGAGCGCCTGCTCGAGATCGTCGGGCAGCTCGATGTTGGCGTAGAGCTCGATGCGGACCCCGTCGATCGTCTCGGCGGGCTTGGTGCGCAGGCGCTTGAGCTTCTGCCGCGTGAGGTCGAACTCGTTCTGCCGCAGCCGGTATTCGGCCAGCACCGCCCGGTCCGGATTGACGATGACGACGTTGTTGTTCCCGTCGACGATCAGGAGCTCGCCATCGCGGATCAGCTGGCGCGCGTTATGAGTGGCCACCACGGCGGGGACGTTGAGACTTCGCGCAACGATCGCCGTGTGCGAGGTGACGCCGCCGAGATCGGTCAGGAACGCGCCGTAGTGGTGGCTCTTGAACTGGATCACGTCGGCGGGCGACAGGTCGTGCGCGACGAGGATCGTCTGCTCCTCGGCCTTTGCGGCCGGCAGCACGCCCGGGCGCCCCATCAGGCGCTTCAGCACGCGCTCGCCCACCTGCACGACGTCGGCCTTGCGCTCGCGCAGGTAGGAATCCTCGATCTGCTCGAACTGCTCGACGAGCACGCCCATCTGCTGCATCAACGCCCACTCGGCGTTGCAGTGCTGCTCGGCGATGATCTTCTTGGGCGCTTCCGACAGCGTGGGGTCGTTCAGGATCATCCAGTGCACGTCGAGGAACGCGCCGAACTCGCCCGGCACGTCGCCGCCGGACATCGCGGCGTGGATGCCCTCGAGCTCGCGCTTCACCTCGTCGACGGCCAGCGTGAAGCGCTCGATCTCGCCTGCGACCTGGCGGGTCGTGACCGTGTAGTGCGCGACTTCGAGGGTGGCGTGCGAGACGAGCTGCGCCCGTCCGATCGCGATGCCACCCGAAACGCCGACGCCGTGGAGCGCAAAGCTGACCATCAGCGCGCTCCGCGAAGGACTACGCGGGCATGCCGAGCCCGTCCCTCAGCAAGCGTTCCATCGCCGCCATCGCCGCCCCTTCGTCGGGCCCATCCGTTTCGACACGCACGAAGCTTCCGAAGGCGCCTGCGAGGAGCATCACTGCGACGATGGAGCGAGCGCTCGCACGACGGCGACCGCAGACCAGCGCGACGTTGCAGCGAAAGCGCGAGGCCAGTTGCACGATACGGGCGCAGGCCCGTGCATGCAGGCCCAGGCGATGGGTGATCTCGATTTCGCGTACCTGCATGACGTGATCGCTCATCGTGATGAAGAAAGCCCCGGCCGGTTGGCCGAGCCTTCTTATGGAGCCACCGCATCATGAATTGGTTCCACTCTTTTTATGACATTTGGTTAGGCTGATCCAAGCCGTTGTTATCGAAATCGACATCCTGGGAGTCGATCACCCGCCTTCGCCGAAACAGTCCGCGATCAACGCGCAGATCTCATCCATCGCGCGCGCTTCGTCGGGTCCGTCGATCTCGAGCACGACCTTCGATCCCTTGCCTGCCGCGAGCATCATCACGCCCATGATGCTTTTCGCATTCACTTTGCGCCCATTGCGTGAAATCTCGATGTCGCTCGAGAATTTCGCGGCTAGTTGGGTCAGTTTCGCTGAAGCGCGTGCGTGCAGCCCGAGCTTGTTGACGATCTCAACCTCTCGCTGGTGCATACACCGGATCCGTCTCGACATGCAGAACGCCCTCGCATCCGCCGGAAACGGCCTTCTTGATGAGCGTGTCCATGCCCTTGGTCCGATACGTGAAGGCGCGGACCAGCATCGGCAGATTGACGCCCGCGATGCCTTCGATCCGGCCGGCCCGCAGCAGCTTGACCGCGAGGTTGCACGGCGTGGCACCGAAGATATCGGAGAAGACCACGACGCCGTCACCGGTATCGAGCCGTTCGAGGGCAGCACGCGCCTGTGGCAGCAACGCAAGCGGATCGTCGGTCGCTTTCACCGAGAACGATTCGAATTGCGCCGGGCGTCCGCCGAGGACGTGCGTGACCGCCCTGACCAGGCTTTCGGCCAGACTGTCGTGCGCTACGATCAGGACCCCAATCATCGGATCGACCTGGGACGGCGGGCCGCGGGAGGCAAAATGTTAGCACCGATGGCACCGGCGCCTCGCGGCGGGTGGCAACGATGCGCCTTGGCGCCGGGCCGCGCGATGCTACTTGCCGCCGACCGCTTCGATCAGCGCATCGGCGAACATCCCGCCCACGTCGAAGCCCGTCTGCTCGGCGATCTCGACGAAGCAGGTCGGGCTCGTCACGTTGACTTCGGTAAGGCAGGGCCCGATCACGTCGATGCCGACCACCAGCAACCCTTCCGCCCATAGGGCCGGCGCGAGCGCTTCGCCGATCTCGAGGTCCCGCGGCGTGAGCGGGCGCGCCACCCCGGTGCCGCCCACCGCGAGGTTGCCGCGCGTTTCTCCGGGCTTGGGGATGCGAGCGAGGCAAAAAGGCACCACCTTGCCCGCGATCAGCAGGATGCGCTTGTCGCCGTCGATGATCTCCGGCACGTACGCCTGGGCCATGACGCTTCTCGCGCCGTGCTGCGACACCGTTTCGATGATGACGTTGCGATTGGGATCGCCTTCTCGCACCCGGAAGATCGAAGCACCGCCCATGCCGTCCAGCGGCTTCACGATAACGTCTTCCTGCTCGTCGATGAAGTCGGCAATGCGGCCCGCATCGCGCGTGACCAGCGTCGCGGGTATGTAGTCGGGAAATCGCGAGATCGCCATCTTCTCGTTGTGGTCGCGAATCGCGCGCGGCCGGTTGAAGATGCGGGCGCCCTCGCGCTCGGCTTCCTCGAGGAGATAGGTCGTGTACACGTACTCCATGTCGAACGGCGGGTCCTTGCGCATCATGACCGCCGCGAAGCTCTTGAGATCGCGCTCGGCACGCGTGCCTTCGGTGTACCACGCGTGATCGTCGGCGGAAAGGGTGAGCGGCGTCACCGTGGCGCGCGTCGCGCCGTCGATCCAGAAAATATCCTGCTGCTGCAGCGCGTGGATGCGATGTCCGCGCGCCGAGAGCGCGCGCATCATCGCGATGCTCGAGTCCTTGTAGGCCTTGAGGTGGGGCAGCGGATCGACGATGAAGGCGAAGTCCATACGGGTGCCGGGCGTTCGGGGGCGATCATGCTAACCGATTCCTGTCGGACCGGCGCCGGTGTCGCGGTTCGGCAGCGCCTTCAGCAGGGGCGCGATGATGTCCATCGGCAATGGGAAGACGATCGTCGAGTTCTTGTCCGCCGCGATCACCGTGAGGGTCTCCAGGTAGCGAAGCTGGATCGCCAGCGGCTGCTGCGCCAGCACCTGCGCCGCCTCGAGCAGCTTCTGCGCGGCCTGCATCTCGCCCTCCGCGTGAATCACTTTGGCACGCCGCTCGCGCTCGGCTTCCGCCTGCCGGGCAATCGCGCGGATCATCGACTCGTTGATGTCGACATGCTTGATCTCGACGTTCGCGACCTTGATGCCCCACGACAGCGTCTGCGCGTCGAGCGCCTGCTGGATGTCGAGATTGAGCCGCTCCCGCTCCGACAGCATCTCGTCCAGGTCGTGCTTGCCGAGCACCGAGCGGAGCGTCGTCTGCGCCAGCTGGCTCGTCGCCATCATGTAGTTCTCGACCTCGATGATCGCCTTCTGCGGATCGACGATGCGGAAATAGACGACCGCGTTGACCTTGACCGAAACGTTGTCGCGCGAAATGACGTCCTGGCTCGGCACGTCCAGCACGACCGTGCGCAACTGGACGCGCACCATCTGCTGGATCAACGGCACGAGCAATACCATCCCCGGCCCCTTGACGCGCCAGAAGCGGCCGAGCTGGAACACGACGCCGCGCTCGTATTCGCGCAGGATGCGAATCGAAGACGCGGCCAGCAGGACCGCCAAGACGACGAGAATCAACGGCGCGATGAATGCCATGTCACACTCCTTCCGCAGCCGCGACACGCGGCAGCATGCCGTCGACGGCGACGACGCGAATCTTCTGTCCGCGCACGACGCGATCGGTCGTGCGCACCTGCCACGTCTCGCCGCGGATGTTGGCCCAACCGAGCTCGGCCGCATCGTCCAGCATCTCGCCGTCGGCACCCACCAGGGTGGAGATTCCGCTCACGACCGGCGCCCGCCGCGAGCGCACGGCCATGCGCACGACGAGCAGCACGAACGCCGCGGTGACAAGCGCCAGCAGCGTTGCGATCGGCCACGGAATGGCCATCGCGCCTCCGCTCGTGTCGACCAGCATGAGCGCGCCGGCGCCGACGGCCAGCGCGCCGCCCAACCCGAGCGAGCCGTACGAGGGAAAGAACACTTCCCCGACGATGAACGCGATGCCGACGAAGATCAGCGCAAGACCGGCGTAGTTGATCGGCAGCAGGTGGAAGGCGTAAAGCGCAACCAGCAGGCACACCGCGCCGACGACACCTGGAAACACGAAGCCAGGATGGCCGAACTCGAAGATCAATCCGTAGATTCCGACCATGAGGAGCATGAGCGCGAGGCTCGGATCGGCGAGGATACCCAGCACGCGGTCGTGGAACTCTGGCGCGAACAGCTCCGCGGTGGCGCCCGCGGTATGCAGCACGCGCGACCGCCCCCCTACATCGATGCTGCGTCCGTCGAGCTGGCGCAGGAGATCGGGTGTGTCGACCGCGACCAGCTCGACGACCTTCTTCTGCTGCGCCTCGGTGGCGGAGAGGCTCGCCGCCCGCAGGACGGCCTCCTCGCCCCACTCCGCGTTGCGGCCGCGAAGCTGCGCGAGGCTGCGGATGTAGGCGGCGGCATCGGAGAACGCCTTGCGCTCGTGCACGTCCTGCGGCTCGTCCTTTTTCGCATCACCGTCCTTGCCGGCGGGCGGGCGCGGCGGCGCGCCGAAACCGATGGAGACCGGCGAAGCGGCGCCCAGGTTGGTTCCCGGCGCCATCGCTGCGATATGGGTCGCATAAAGAATGAACGTGCCTGCGCTGGCGGCGCGCGCACCGGCCGGCGCAACGAACGCGGCCACCGGCACGGTCGAGGCGAGGATGTCCTGCACGATGTGCCGCATCGAGGTGTCGAGACCGCCGGGCGTGTCGAGCGTGAGGACGACCAGCGACGCCCCCTTTCGCTGCGCCTCGGCCAGGCCGCGATGCACGTAGTCGGCGGTGGCGGGACCGATCGCGCCGTCGATTGCCAGCGTCATCACGGCGGGCTCGGCGGCATGCGCAGCCGCCATCGCGATCGCAACGGACGCGAGCATGGCAAAGCGCAGACAACGTCGGATGAGTGTCGATAGCACGACCTGACCTGCCGGCGGCAATGATCCGCCGACACGCAGGATCATTATCCTCCGCCCGCACGAAAGTGCATCCGGCCCCGATCGACGCCTCAGCGGTAACCTGCCGCCTGCAGTTCGAAGAGCTCGGCATAGCGGCCGCCCTGCTCCAGCAATTGCTCGTGCGTCCCGATCGATTCCACCGTGCCGTCGGCAAGCACGACAATGCGATCGGCCATCCGCACGCTGGAAAAGCGGTGCGAGATCAGCACGGCCGTCTTGCCGCGCGACAGCTCCTTGAACCGCTGGAACACCTCGAATTCGGAGCGGGCATCGAGCGCCGCGGTAGGCTCGTCCAGGATCAGCACCTGCGCGTCGCGCATGTACGCGCGGGCGATGGCGATTTTTTGCCACTCGCCGCCCGAGAGGTCGATGCCGGTGCGGAAGCGCTTGCCGATCACCTGGTCGTAGCCGCGCGGCAGCTTGGCGATGACCTCGTCCGCGAGGCTCCGCTCGGCCGCGCGCTCGATGCGCATGCGGTCGTCGCGCGCCTCGATGCGCCCGACCGCGATGTTCTCCGCGGCCGTGAGGTGATAGCGCACAAAGTCCTGGAAAATGACGCCGATGTTCGAGCGCAGGTCGAACAGGTCGTACTCGCGAAGGTCGTGCCCGTCCAGGAGGATGCGGCCCTCGTCGGGATCGTAGAGGCGCGCCAGGAGCTTGACCAGCGTCGTCTTGCCGGCGCCGTTCTCGCCGACCAGCGCCAGCACTTCGCCGGCATGCAGGGTGAAGCTCAGGTGGCGCACCGCCCAGCGCTCGGCCCCCGGATAGCGGAAGCCGACATCCCCGAACACGAAGCCCTCGCGAATCGGCGACGGGAACGGCCGGGCGTCGGGAGGCGACACGATCTCCGGCCGGATCTCGAAGAACGAGAACAGGTCGTCGAGATAAAGCGCCTGCCCCGCGACCTGCGAAAAGCCCATCAACAGGTTTTCGAGCAGCGTGCGCAGACGGCGGAACGATCCGGCGAGGAATGTGAGGTCGCCGATCGTGAACTCGCCGTGCAGCGTGCGCCACACGATGTAGGCGTACGCGACGTAGTAGGCGATGGTGCCGATCGCCGTCAGCACGCTGCCGATCGCGGCGCGCTGCCGCGCGAGCGCCCGATTCGCCTCGAAAAAACGCGTGGCGAGCGTCCGGTAGCGGTCGATCAGGAACGCATTGAGACCGAAGATCTTCACTTCCTTCGCGGTCTCGACGCTCGCGCCGGTCTGGCGGACGTAGTCGAGCTCGCGGCGCTCGGGCGTACGCGCGAAGTTGAGTGAATAGCTCTGCGCGTTGAAGTGGGCCTCTCCGATGAAGGCGGGAATCAGCGCCACCGCCAGGAGGACGATCAGCCACGGCGCATACACCATCAAGCCCGCAGCGAAGCTCACGATCGTCACCACGTCCTGTGCTTGCGCGAACAGTTGGCCGATCAGGGTCATGCGCCCCGCGGCCTGCCGGCGCGCACGTTCCAGCCGGTCCTGCAGCTCGCTGTCCTCGAAATCCTCGAGGTCGAGCGTGGCGGCATGCTCCATCAGACGCAGACTGGTCGCATTCGTGAATTGCTCCGACAAGAGCGAATCGAAGTACGACACGGTCCGGCCGAGTACATCGGACACTACGGCGAGTCCGAACTCGATGGCGATCAGCCACGCGATGCGATGGAGCAGACCGTGCTCGAACCACTCGCTCACGCTGGCGGGCGCATTCGCGGTCTGCGTGAGCACGACCACCTCGTCGATGATCAGCTTGCCGACATAGAGGGTCACAACCGGGAGCAGCGCGCGAACGAGTCGGAGCACGCCCTGCGCGAGCGCGAGGGAAGGATTCGTCTGCCATACGAGCTTCAGGAACGGCGGGAGGTTGCGAAGGGCGCCGAACCGTTCGCGCAGCGATTGTGGCGTGGGGCCGG
>Ga0268266_10005710_pt1 | contig 11535 bp, 11 predicted proteins | sample KBSS13metaG_FD_190356 | JGI IMG/M metagenome (GOLD analysis project Ga0268266, IMG submission 190356) | Switchgrass rhizosphere microbial communities from Kellogg Biological Station, Michigan, USA - KBS S1-3 metaG (SPAdes) (version 2) | ecosystem: Host-associated > Plants > Roots > Rhizosphere... | reverse complement strand
CTCCGAACTCATCATGGGGATCGGCGGCATCCGCGTGGGTCAGGGGCGGATGGACATGGGCTGGCTGCTGTTCGCTGGTACGATCGGCACCACGCTCGGCAATTATTTCTGGTATCTGATCGGCCATATCCTTGGATTTGGCCGACTGAAGCCGATCGTCGATCGCTATGGCCGCTGGGCGACGCTGGAATGGCATGATGTCGAGAAGCTGGATCATATTTTCGGCAAATATGGCCAGATCGTCGTGTTCGTGTTCCGTTTCATGCCAGCCTTCCGCACGATGATCTCGCTGCCTGCGGGGCTGTTCCGCATGGGCCATGCACGCTTCCTGCTGTGGACGGCCGGGGGGGCTTTGGTGTGGAATGTGATCCTGGCCTATGCGGGCTATGTGCTGGGCCAGAATTTCCGCGACATCGACAAATATGTGGGTCCGGTCGCGACCGCCTGCGTGGTTGGTGCGGTGCTCTTCTACCTATGGCGGCTGGCTACGTGGAAACCGCGCGGTTAGAGCCTTTTGTTTGCCGCGATTTCCAAGCGATCGATGCCGATCGCTTGGAAATCGCTCTAGGCCCGGGGGTGGGCGTTCCGATAGATATCGAGCAGATGCGCTGCGTCGACCTGCGTGTAAATCTGTGTCGAGGACAGGCTGGCATGGCCCAGCAATTCCTGAAGCGAGCGCAGATCGGCCCCGCGCCCCAGCAGATGCGTCGCGAAACTGTGCCTCAATGCATGAGGCGTCGTGCGATCCGACAGGCCCAGCCGCCCGCGTGCGCCCTGCACGGCGCGGCGGATCAGGGCGGGGGAGAGTGGCCCGCCCCGCGCACCCCGGAACAGCGGTTCGTCCCGCGCCGCCGGGAAGGGGCACAGCGCCACATAGCGCTCCAGCGCCTGGCGTAGCTGCGGCAGCAGCGGAACCAGCCGCGTCTTGCCCCGCTTGCCGGTCACGCGCAGCGTTTCGCCCAAGGGCAGCACCGCGCCGGTCAGCCCCATCGCCTCCCCAATACGCAGCCCTGCGCCATACAGCAGCAGCAGCACCGCCCAGTCGCGCGCGCCGATCCATTCTTCCCGCGCCGTTTCGGCAATATCCTCCGCCAGCGCCACGGCCTCGTCAGGCGATACCGGCCGGGGCAGGCCGCGCTTCACTCGCGGTCCCTTGAGCAGGGGCACCCGCGCTTCCTCTCCGCCCGCATGTTTCAGGAAGCCGCGCACCGCCGACAGTTCCCGCGCCGCGGACACATTGCCCAGCCCCTCCATCCGCCGCACTGTCAGGAAAGCGCGAAGATCGGCCTGCTCCACGCTTGCCAGCAGCGCTGCCGTCACCGGCTCGCCGCGATGCCCTTCCAAAAAGGCGACGAGCCGCTCGGCGGTCGCCACATAGGCGCGCACCGTATGCACCGATCGTCGCCGATCGAGCGCCAGATACCGTCGCCACTGTTCACAAAGATTTTCGCCTCGATCGCCCGCTGCCGTCATGGCGCGCATAGTAGGGCAGGGGAACGCCCTTGAAAACCGTCCCGAAATGGGCACATGGGACGCATGGCACCTCCTTTCGATCTGGCCGACCTGCCGGTGGGCACGCTGATGCAGTTGACGCCGCTGGTGGCGCGGGTGCTGGCGCCCAACCCGTCGCCCTTCACCTATACGGGTACGCAGACCTATCTGGTGGGCGATACGGATTTGGCGGTCATCGATCCCGGCCCGGACGATCCGCAGCATATGGCGGCGCTGCTGGCGGCGATCGGCGGACGTCCGGTCGTGGCGATCCTGTGCACCCACACCCATCGCGACCATAGCCCCGCCGCCGCGCCGCTCAGCGAGCAGACGGGTGCGCCGGTCATCGGCTGCGCGCCGCTGACGCTGGACGATGACGGCCCACGCGCCGACGCCGCCTTCGACGCCGCCTATCGCCCCGACCGGGTGCTGGCGGACGGCGACAGGCTGGCGGGCGACGGCTGGACGCTGGCGGCGGTGGCGACGCCCGGCCATACCTCCAACCATCTGTGCTTCGCACTGGGGGAGGAGAAAAGCCTCTTCACCGGCGACCATGTGATGGGCTGGTCGACCAGCGTGGTGTCGCCGCCCGATGGCGATATGGCGGCCTATATGGCATCGATGCAGCGTCTTCTGGAGCGTGACGACCGCGTCTATTATCCTGCCCATGGCGACCCGGTGGAAAACCCCCAGCGGCTGGTGCGCGGCATGATGGGCCATCGCAAGCAGCGCGAAGGGCAGATCGTGCGCTTTCTGGAGCGCAACGGCGCGTCGCTCGTCCCCGACATGGTGGTCGAAATGTACAAGGGCGTCGATCCGCGCCTGCACAGTGCGGCGGGGCGATCGGTGCTGGCGCATCTTATCGACCTCAATGGGCGCGGCATTGCGGCGACGACCGGGGACGGGCGATGGGCGCTGCGTTGAAGCGTCATGCGGGCCTGATCGTCGGAGGGTTGGTCCTGCTGTTCGTCATCGCGGCGATGTGGGTCGGTTGGCAGCGTTACGACCGGGACTATGTGGTGACGGTGGAGGATGACGGGTCCGCCGTTACCAAGGTCATCGCCGCCCGCCTGTCCGGCGCATCCAGCCTGAAAGTGTCGGAACTGTCCGGCACGATCCAGAGTACGGCGCAGGATGTGCGCGGCTTTGGCTGGCTAAAATCGGATCAGGTCGTCAAAATGCCCTTCGCGGTCGATTATTTCATCGATGTGGGCGGCATCGGGGCGGACGACCTGCAATGGAATGAAGCGACCCGCACGCTGATCATCGACGCGCCCGATGTGAAGCCGGGCCGCGCCAATGTCGATGAAAGCCGCCGCACGCTGGTGCAGACCAAGGGGCTGTTCGTGACGCGGCAGGCGGGCGAGGAATTGAGCCGCCGCACGTCCGCCCACGCGCAGGGCCGGGCGGAGAAGGAGGCGCGTTCGCCCGAACGCATGGCGCAGGCGCGCGATTATGGGCGGGCGGCATTGGGGAAATTGCTCGGTGCGCCGCTGGGAGCGCTGGGCTATGGTGATGCGCGGGTGATCGTGACCTTCCCGTCGGAGCGGGCGGGCCGCAACAAGGAGCGGTGGGACGTGACCACACCGATCAACGAGGTACTGGCCAACAAGCGACAAGCCCGCTAGGGCGCGCTCGAAAAGGCCTGCTAACACGCAAGGGTAGCGATATGAACGCGATTACTGGAATCCCGCAGGGCGCGGACCTGCGCGCGGAAATCGAGCGGCTGCGCAAGGAGCGCAACGCCGTCATCCTCGGCCATTATTATCAGCGGCCCGAAATTCAGGACCTGTCCGATTTCGTCGGCGACAGCCTGGAACTGTCGCGCAAGGCGGCGGAGACGGACGCGGACGTCATCGCCTTTTGCGGCGTGCGTTTCATGGCCGAAACCGCCAAAATCCTCAGCCCTGAAAAGATCGTCGTCCTGCCCGACATGGACGCCGGTTGCAGTCTGGAGGATAGCTGCCCGCCCGCCCAGTTCAAGGCGTTCCGCGAAGCCCATCCCGACCATATCGCACTCAGCTACATCAACTGCTCGGCAGAGGTGAAGGCGCTGTCCGACATCATCGTCACTTCCTCCTCGGCGGAAAAAATCCTGTCGCAAATTCCCAAGGATCAGAAGATCATCTTCGGTCCCGACAAGCATCTGGGCGGATACCTCAAGCGCAAGCTGGGCCGCGACATGCTGCTATGGCCTGGCGTGTGCATCGTGCATGAGGCGTTCAGCGAGACGGAATTGCTCAAGCTGAAGGTCCAGCATCCCGACGCGCCCGTCGCCGCGCATCCCGAATGCCCGCCCTATATCGTCGATCACGCCGATTATGTCGGATCGACCAGCGGCATATTGGACTTTGCCAAGACCATGCCTGGCGACACGTTGATCGTCGCGACCGAGCCGCACATCATCCACCAGATGCAAAAGGCGGTGCCGGAAAAGAATTTCATCGGCGCGCCGGGTGCGGACGGCAACTGCAACTGCAATATCTGCCCTTACATGGCGCTGAATACGATGGAGAAGCTCTATCTGGCGCTGCGCGATCTGCAACCGCGCATTGAGATGGATGAGGAACTGCGTCTGGGCGCCAAAAAGAGCCTCGACCGCATGTTGGAAATGGCCAGCAGCACGGTGGGCCAGGGCGATCTGGGTAATCGCTGAAGCCATGACCGCCTTCTCTCTCCCCGGCTTCGACCTCGACGCTTTCATCGCGGCGACGCTGGCCGAAGACCTTGGCCCCGACAGCCGCGACGTCACCAGCGAGGCGGTCATCCCCGCCGACGCGATTTTCGAGGGCGTGATGGACAGCCGCGACGCGGTGACGCTGGCGGGACTGCCGCTGGCCGTCGCCTTCTTCCGCGCGCTCGACCCGGATGTGGAGATCGAACTGCTGAAGCAGGATGGCGACCGCGTCGCCGCCGGAACCGACATATTGCGCATCCGGGGCAAGGCGCGGGCGATGTTGACGGCGGAGCGATCCGCCCTCAACACGGTGCAGCATCTGACCGGCATCGCTACCATGACCCGCGCCTATGTCGACGCGATCCTCGGCACCGGCGCGACGCTGCTCGATACGCGCAAGACGATTCCCGGCCTGCGCGTGCTGGAAAAATATGCGACGCGACAGGGCGGCGCGACCAATCACCGCATGGGCCTGTGGGACGCGGCGATGATCAAGGACAATCATGTCGCCGTCGCCGGATCGGTCGAGGAAGCGGTCCGCCGCGCCGCCGCCGCCGGGATCGCCGCCATCATCGTGGAGGTCGACCGCATCGACCAGATCGAACCTGCGCTGGCAGCCGGGGCGACTCATCTGCTGCTCGACAATATGGACGCGCCAACGCTGCGCGGCGCTGTCACGCTGGTCGGCGGTCGCGTGCCCACCGAAGCGTCGGGCGGCGTCACGCTGGACACCATAAGGGCCAAGGCGGAAACCGGCGTCACCTATATCAGCGTCGGTCGCCTGACCCAGAGCGCGCCGGCCGCCGACATCGGACTGGATTTCGCTTATGCGTAAGATCGGCCCGTCATTGCGGGCGTTGGCGCCGCTGGCGCTGGTGATGCCCGCCGCCGCGCTGGCGCAGGCCAGCCAGTGCGCGCTGCCCGCCCAGATCGCTCGCCCGCAGGTCGAAGGCCCGACCGCCGACGAACCCCGCCGAGTCCTGCCGATCGGCAGCTACACGCTGGCGATCAGTTGGTCGCCGCAATATTGCGCGGGCGCTGCGGGGCGGAAGGACGATTTCCAGTGCAGCGGCCGCCATGGCCGTTTCGGCTTCACCCTGCATGGCCTGTGGCCCGACGGCTATGGCAAGCAATGGCCGCAATATTGCAAACCTGCCGCGCCCTTACCCCGTAAAGTGATCCGCGACCATCTCTGCTCGACGCCGTCGGTGCAGTTGATCCAGCATGAATGGGTGAAGCACGGCACCTGCATGCCGACCACACCGGCCCGCTTTTTCGCCCAATCGCGCCGATATTACAAGGCGCTGCGCTATCCGGACATGGCCGCGCTGGCCGCCCGGCCCGGCATCACCGCGGGCGCCTTTGCCGAAGCTTTTGCCGCCGCCAACAAGGGGTTGTTGCGCGCCGATATGATGCGCGTCACCGCCACGCGCGATAACCGGCTGAGCGAGGTGTGGCTCTGCATGGATCGAAAGCTGCACTACACGCGCTGCCCCGCGCATCAGGGCGGCGTCAGCCCGCAAACAATGCTGAAGATCGCGCCGCCTGCCTGACCGTTTCTACCCGTCGATCACCACGGTCGACGGGTGATGCTTGTCCATATGCTTGCGGATGATCCGCAGATTCTTCGTGTTTGACTTGTAGAGAAAGTCGAAAACATCCCCGGCGAAGGGAATGGCGCCGATCAGCGTGTCGACCCCGACATTGGCCGCCATGCGCGTCAACTGCCATTTCGACATGCCCAGATTGCGCGCTTCCCACACGATCCATGCGCCCATCGCCGCCGTGGCGAGGTCGCCCACCACCGGCACCAGCCCGACCAGACTGTCCAGCCCCACGCGGCGGTTTGTGCCCGGAATGACGAACAGTCCCTCCAGCAGCGCCTCCATCGCCTCCACCCGCCTGCGGATCGAGGCCGGGTCACGCCCGAAGCCGGGCATGTCCTGCACGATCCTGTCGAAACCGTCCTGAGAAATCGCCATCACATCCTCCGGGAAACAAACCCTAGTTGGTGCTGCGGAACAGATGGTTCAATGGGTGCCGCGCACGGGGGGAGGGCATGAAGCCGGTCAGCCGCCGCGCCACCAACGACCAGCGCACGGGCGCGCCCAGCGCGATGAAGCCGTTATGCGCCTGCATCAGCGCCTCCGCCTGGCCGATCCGGGCCAACCGCTCGTCCAGCGTGGGGGCAAGGCTGGCCGCCTGCAAGGCCGCCTCCGCCTCCGCCGAACAATGGATTTTCCGCGCGCAGCCGATCCGCCCCAGATACCAGAGCACGCTGTCATAGGCCGCGACTTCATCCACCAGCCGCAGGTCGGCGTCGGCGGTCATCTCCACCCGCTCTGCCGCCAACCCGATCATGCGGAGGCCATGGCGCACCAGCCCGAACAACATGCTCGATCCCGGCCCCGTGGGCAGCGCCACACGCAACACCGGCGGATCGCCATGCTCGCTGCGCCAGCGCGTGACCACCGCCTGTCCCTGCGCCCAACGATCCGCCTGCGACAGGCCGCTCCAGTCCGGCGCGGCGGGCGGCCCCGCCATGTCGATCTGGCCTGGCACGATCTGTTCGGTCGTGGCCCAGCCGCCGACCGGGAACAGGGTGGGCAACTGGCTGCGATCGATCGCCATGTTGATCGCGCGGCGCACGCCGTCATCGTCCAGCAGGTCGTTCCTGCCCGTCACCGCCAGCCCCAGCAGCCCCTGCACCGGATCGATCCGCACATCGTCGCGATCGACGCCAGCGGGCACCAGCATCGGCAGGTCGGAAAAGCGCCCGCCCAGCACCAGCGCCGCCTTGCGCTGCTGGAACCGCACGATGGCCAGCGCGGCGCGTTCGGGCCGGACGATCCGTGTCTGCCACGGCGGCACCGGCAGTTCGTCGCCCGATTCGTTGGTGGTCCGCTCCACAGGCGTCAGCATCAGCGCGTCGCCACGCGCCACGCGACGATAGGGTCCGGTCCCGCCGTCGCGCGACAGGATCGCCATTTGCGGCTGGGCCAGCATCTGAAGCACATAAGGGCGCGGCGCGGCGAGCCGGATTTCGATAACCTCGCCGGTCATCGCCACCACATCCTCCACCGCGTCGAGCGGGCCAGCCGGGTCCAGCCTTCGCAGCGTTTCGATCCGCGACATCAGGATGCGCACGACATCCCTCGCCGTCACCCGGCTGCCATCGGGCCAGTGGGCGCGGCGCAGGCGGAAGATGTAGCTGCGCCCGTCATCCTCCACGATCCAGCGTTGCGCCAGCGCCGGCAAAATCTCGCCGCCCGCATCGAAGGCGACCAGCCCCTGCGCGGTCGTCTCCAGAAAAAGCTTCGATCCGGGATTGGGCAGATTATCCAGCGGTTTGGCGAAATCGGCGGCACTGCCGATGACGCTGACCGTCACCGGGCCGCTGCCCTCATCCGAGGAACAGCCCGCCAGCAGCAAGCCAAGGCAGGCGAGGGGGCCAAGAGGGGTAAGAGACAGGCGGGGGCGGGTGAAAACCATGGGTGCGACAGGCTTAACCCGCAACCATGCCGCCGCCAACCGCCTTTAGCGCAGGGATGGGCTTCAACGCGTTTCGCGCTGGCTGTCCCATGGCGGGACAATCCTTTATTAACCATGACTTGTCGTTGGTACGCGACCGGCCAACGTCTATGACTTTGGCTATGCGCATCCTTTCCACCGTCCTCCTCCTGTCCGCCGCGATCACGGCCACCGCGCTTGCCCAGGGGGTCGCGTCGCCCTTCACCGTGGCGGAGACCGGGCGCAGCTATGCCAGCCTGCGCGATGCGATCGGGGCGATCGGCCATGGCAAGGGCACGGTGCTGATCGCGCCGGGCAGCTATGCGCAATGCGCCGTGCAGCAGGGCGGCGACGTCACCATCCGCGCGCAGAAGCCGGGTACGGTGGTGTTCGATGGCGTGACCTGCGAGCAGAAGGCGGCGCTGGTTCTGCGCGGTCGGTCGAGCACGGTCGACGGCATCGTGTTCCAGAATCTGCGCGTGCCGGACGGCAATGGCGCGGGCATCCGGCTGGAGAGCGGCAATCTGACCGTGACCAACAGCCTGTTCCGCAACAGCGAGGAAGGCATATTGACCGGCGACGCGCCCGGCAACAGCATCGCCATCGACCGATCGACCTTCCGCCATCTGGGCCGCTGCGACCGCGACCTGTCCTGCGCGCATGGCATCTATATCGGCCGCTACGGCAGCCTGACGGTCACCCATTCGCGGTTCGATCAGGGCGATGGCGGCCATTATCTGAAAACCCGCACGCCGCGCGTGACTATCACCGACAACAGCTTCGACGACAGCGCGGGGCGCCTCACCAATTATATGATCGACCTGTCCAACGGCGCGAGCGGCACCATCAGCGGCAACGAAATGGTGCAGGGCAAGGACAAGGATAATTACAGCGCCTTCATTACCGTCGCGCCGGAAGGGCGGGAACATGATAGCGCGGGCCTTGCCATTGCGGGCAACAGCGCATCCTTCGTGCCGGGGCTTCAGCGCAACAGCAGCTTCGTCGCCAACTTCACCGACGATGCGGTGAAGATCGGGCCGAACAGGCTGGCGAGCGGGATCAAGGTTTCGGACCATCGCTGATCCGCTCGCGGATCAGGATTTCAGGCCATCGCTGATCCGCTTGCGGATCAGGATCTTTAGACCGTCGCTGACTTGCGTGAACGGGGTCGAGCGCCGATAGTCAGGCGATGCGCACCACCTATAATCAGGCGACCGTCCGCCTCTATCATCTGAGCGACGCCGATGGCGGCGGCGCGGCGACCACGTTGTTTTATGGCCCCTTGAGCGAAGCCATGCTGATCGCGGAGCAGCAGCCGGAGGATGTGCAGGACGGGCTGTTTCTGGCGACCGACAATGATGTCGTCGCTTATCTGGACCTGCTGGAAAGCTAGCCGTCTGCAAAGCCAAAGGGCGCGTGGGTGCGCCTGTAATCCTCCGGCAGCATGTCGCGGCCGATGGGCGGGGCGGATCGGGCCATGCACTGGCTGCGATGGCACAGACGGCAGGTGACGCCGATCGGCGTCGGGGCTGGCGAGGCTTCATCGCCGGTATAGATCAGCCGGGGGGCATGTTCCGCCGCGCAGCACAAGGCGATGGCGCGTTCGACGCGGGGGGCTTTCCAGCCGCCGCCGCCCGCCGTCACCGTGCGCGCGATCGAGAAGAATCGCTGACCATCGGGCAGTTCCAGCCATTGGGTCAGCAGTTCGCGCGGCCGTTCGAACGCATGATGAACCGACCAGAGCGGGCAGGAGCCGCCATGGCGGGCAAAGGGGAAATCGCCGCTGTCCAGCCGCTTGCTGACATTGCCTGCCTGATCGACGCGCAGGAAGAAGAAGGGGATGCGCTCATGCCCCGGTTTTTGCAGGGTGGTGAGGCGATGGGCGGTCTGTTCGAAGCTGGTGCCGAACTGCCGGGCCAGCGCTTCCACATCATAGCGCTTGGCCTCCACCGCCTTGGCAAAGCTGGTATAGGGCATCAGGATCGCCGCCGCACCATAGCTGGCGAGCGCGCGGCGGACGAGGCGGCGACCGCTTTCGCTGGCGAACTGGCCGTCTTTCAGCACCGCGTCGAAATCGCGGCGCATTTCCAGATAGGCGATCTGGAGCGCAAGCTGGAACTGGGTGCTCGCCCCGTCCAGCGCATCGTCCAGCAACACCGCGTCGCGATGCCGGTCCAGCCGCCGCATCGATCCCGCCATGACGTCGGACGGCAGCCGCCGCACGCGCAGATTGTGCCGCGCCTACAGCCAGGCCGCCAATCCAGCCGCATTCAGGCCGCCCGCCTCCTCCACCTCCTGCGCCAATTTCTCGCCCGCGTCGTCCAGCGTGGGAAAGCTGTTCCTGCGCGCCGATAGAAAGCGCCGGGATTCCGCCACCGGATCGGGGGCTTCCGCCGCGTCCTCCTGCGTCACGCCGCGATCCGCCAGCGCGAGCTGTTCCTCCCGATAGGCGGTGTGCAGCCGCAACAATGCTTCGGTGATGCCGGGATAGTTGACCGCGACATCGCCGGTCGCCAGCGCGGGCAAGTCGATGTCCGCGAACATCGGGTCCTTCAGCACCGCCTGCAGTCGCGCCGTCTGTTCCGCGCCGCCGTCGCCCGCCAGTTCGCTCATGTCCATGCGATAGGTGCGCGCCAGACGCAGCAGCATGTCGGCGGTCAAGGGGCGCTGGTTGCGCTCCAACAGCGCGACATAGCTGGCGGAAATCTCCAGATCGGCCGCCATGTCCGATTGGGTCAGCCCCAGCTCCCGCCGCAACCGGCGCAGGCGTGGCCCCATATATACCGGGCGATCCCTCGCCATGACGCGGCCCTCCTGTGTAGAAGTTTACAACTTTACACGCAAAAGTTGTAAACTTCTACAACTGAACTTCTCTCCCTCTGCCGCGCCTGCGAGCGGTTCCGTAAGAAGGTTTCACATATTCGCTCTCACGGATGGAATCGAAGCGCATGACCTACCAACAGGAAATCACGAAGGCTGGCACCACCATCGGGGGTCAGGGTCATTGGGACGGCGTTGCAGCCGAATCGGTTGCCCGCATGCGCCTTCAGAATCGCTTCCACACCGGCATCGACATCGCTCGCTATACGGCAGCGATCATGCGTCGCGACATGGCGGCCTATGAAGCCGATCCGGCCAACTACACCCAGTCGCTGGGCTGCTGGCACGGCTTCATCGGTCAACAGAAGATGATCAGCATCAAGAAGCATTTCGGCACCACCAAGGGTCGCTACCTCTATCTGTCCGGCTGGATGGTCGCCGCGCTGCGCAGCGAATTCGGCCCGCTGCCCGACCAATCGATGCATGAAAAGACCAGCGTTCCGATGCTGATCGAGGAACTCTACACCTTCCTCCGCCAAGCCGATGCCCGCGAACTGGGCATGATGTTCCGCGACCTCGACGCCGCACGCGAAGCCGGCGATGAAGTCAAGGCCAAGAAGATTCAGCACGATATCGACACTTACGAAACCCACATCGTCCCGATCGTCGCGGACATCGATGCGGGCTTCGGCAATGCCGAGGCGACCTATCTGCTGGCCAAGAAGTTCATCGAAGCGGGCGCCTGCTGCATCCAGATCGAAAATCAGGTCTCGGACGAAAAGCAGTGCGGCCATCAGGACGGCAAGGTCACGGTCCCGCATGAGGACTTTCTCGCGAAGATTCGCGCGGTTCGCTACGCCTTCCTCGAACTGGGCATCGACGACGGCATCATCGTTGCGCGCACCGACTCGCTGGGCGCAGGTCTGACCAAGCAGATCGCCTACAGCAAGGAAGAAGGCGATCTGGGCGACCAGTATAACAGCTTTCTCGACGTCGAAGAGGTTGCGGACATCAACAGCCTGCGCGGCGACGTGGTT
>Ga0268266_10005708_pt1 | contig 11536 bp, 8 predicted proteins | sample KBSS13metaG_FD_190356 | JGI IMG/M metagenome (GOLD analysis project Ga0268266, IMG submission 190356) | Switchgrass rhizosphere microbial communities from Kellogg Biological Station, Michigan, USA - KBS S1-3 metaG (SPAdes) (version 2) | ecosystem: Host-associated > Plants > Roots > Rhizosphere >... | reverse complement strand
TTCGCGGCAGCCGTGTCAGGCTTTGCATCCGAAGCGATGGCTTTGGCCATGGATAAATGACCTTTCTGCAAACGATCCGAATCTGGCAGGAAGATAGCTACGGTCAGCAAAGGAATCGTAAGCCCTAAAGAAAGAGTAAACGCTCTTGGCGCGGCGTTGATGCGGGGCACTCTTGGCATTGTTGAACCCACCCGGGCAGTTTTGCATCGCGTTGTAACCTAATCGAAACCAGAATCATCTGGAAATGACGCGGCCACACGGAACCAGGCAAGCGGGATATCGCGGAGATACACTTGGCAACGGCTGTAGGGGTTACCCAAACCAATAACCCGGAAATTGATGGTCTGCTGAGCGGCTCCAAATGGACCGGCACGATCTCCTATAGCTTTACCGACTCCCCGGGCGACTACGTCACCAACTATTCCGCCACTGGCGAGCCGACCACATCGGGATTTTCGGCGGCGCCGGCCGCGATGCAGCAAGCCATCAACTACGCCTTTTCCCTGATCGCCGGCTACACCAATATCAGCGTTCAGTACGCGGGAACGAACGGCGCGGATATCTCGATCGCGCAGTCGCCTGCCGCCAATCCGACGTCCTACGCCTACTACCCCTCCAACGTGCCGTCCGGCGGCGATATCTGGTTCGGAACCGCGTATAACTACTCGCTGGCGGCATCAGGAAATTACTATTTCGCGACGGCGCTGCATGAGCTCGGCCACGCTCTGGGCCTCAAGCACAGCCAGGAAACCGGTGGTGTCGCCAACGTGGCGGTGCCGGCGGCGCACGACAATTCCGAATACACCATCATGAGCTACCGCAGCTATGCCGGCGCGCCGCTCTCGGGATACACCGCCGAATCCTACGGTTTTTCGCAGACCTACATGGCCAACGACATCCTGGCCCTGCAAACGCTGTACGGTGCGAACTACGCGACCCATAGCGAGAATACGGTCTACTCTTGGAGCGCGACGACCGGGCAGATGTTCATCAATGGCGTTGCCCAGCTCGCGCCGGGCAATGGTGCCGGTGGCTCTGCGAACCGGGTGTTCGAGACGATCTGGGACGGCAACGGCATCGATACCTATGACCTGTCGAACTACACGACGGCGGTCTCGATCAACCTCAATCCCGGCGCATCCTCGATCACATCGAGCACGCAGCTCGCCTATCTCGGGAACGGCCACTACGCTGCCGGCAATATCTACAACGCCTATTTGTTCAACGGCGATACGCGATCACTTATCGACAATGCCACTGGTGGTTCGGGCAATGACGTCATCACCGGCAATGCGATTGCCAATACGCTGAATGGCGGCAATGGCAATGATACGCTGACGGGCGGGGCGGGCGACGACACTATCATCGGCGGTTCCGGCACCGACGTTGCGGTCTTTTCCGGTACCTCCGCCAATTACCAGATCACCTACAATTCGGCGACGCAGACGTTTACCTTCGTCGATCTGCGGGGCGGGTCTCCCGACGGGAACGACACGCTTACCGGTGTCGAGACTTTCCAGTTTTCAAACGGATCGTTCGCAAGCACGGCTTTCATGGGGCCCGATCTGGTCGCGGCATTCGATTCCGTCAGCAGCACGACGATCGCCGCGGGCGGCAGCACGACGATCGACTATTGGCTCGTGAATTTCGGTGCTGCGGCGCCGGGATCGACTACCGGGATTTATCTGTCGACGGACGCCACGATCACCACCTCCGACACGCTGCTGATGACGGTAACATCGACGGGGCTGACGTCCAGCGGCACGGCGGGATATTACGACCATCAGACGGTCACGTTGAATTTGCCTGGCAACCTTGCTCCGGGCACCTACTATATCGGTGGCATCGCCGACTACACCAACGCCGCCGCAGAGAGCAACGAGACCAACAACAATCACGACGTGACGAAGATCGTGGTAACGGGGCCGGCGCAGCCCGACCTTACGGCTGCGTTCGATTCCGTGAGCAGCACGACGATCGCTGCCGGCGGCAGCGGAACGATTGACTATTGGCTCGTCAATTTGGGGAAGGGAGCGGCGTCGGCGTCGACCGCGGGGGTTTACCTGTCGACGGACGCCACGATCACCACCTCGGACACCCTGCTGACGACGGTTGCGTCGTCGGCGCTGACGGCGAGCGGCACGACAGGATATTACGACCATCAGACGGTCGCGTTCAGCCTGTCGAGCGGTCTGGCCCCGGGAACCTACTATATCGGTGGCATCGCCGACTACACCAACGGCATCGCCGAAAGCAATGAGACCAACAACAATCGTGACGTAACGAAAATCACGGTGACAGGACCGGCGCAGCCGGATCTTATGGCTGCGTTCGATTCCGTGAGCAGCACGACGATCGCTGCCGGCGGCAGCACGTCGATCGACTATTGGCTGGTCAATCTAGGCAAGGGAGCGGCGTCTGGGTCGACCACCGGGATTTATCTGTCGACCGACGCCACGATCACGACCTCGGACACCCTGCTGACGACGGTCACGTCGTCAGCGCTGACGGCCAGCGGCGCGACAGGATATTACGACCATCAGACGGTCGCGTTGAATTTGCCCGGCAACCTGGCACCGGGCACCTACTACATTGGCGGCATCGCCGACTACACCAACGCCATCGCCGAGAGCAACGAGACCAACAACAACCACGATGCGATGAAGATCGTCGTGACGGGGCCGCCGCAGCCCGATCTCGCGGCATCATTCGATTCCGTGAGCAATACGGCGATCGCGGTGGGTGGTAGCACTTCGATCGACTATTGGCTGGTCAATTTCGGCAAGGGCGCGGCGGCGGCGTCGACCACTGGCATCTATTTGTCGACGGATGCGACGATCAACACCTCGGACACCCTGCTGATGACGGTTTCGTCGTCGGCGCTGACCGCCAACGGCACGGCGGGCTATTACGACCATCAGACGGTCACGTTGACTTTACCTGGCAATCTGGCTCCGGGCACCTACTACATCGGCGGCATCGCCGACTACACCAATGCCATCGCCGAAAGCAACGAGGCCAACAACAACTACCAGGCGACGAAGATCACCGTCGGACCGACGCCCGCAAACACGGTAGCCAGCGCCCCCGGTGCCGGCGGCGACAATTTCATGTTCGCCGCGGATCTCGGTGCGAACATCAGCAGTTCGCCGGATCGAGGCTACGCCCCTGGAGATCACGCGGCTGTCTATACTCCCCCTGATTTAACGGAAGGGAGCGCGGCGGATGCATATCACCTCGCGCCACAAGACACGGCGATCGCCGAGTTGCTGCACCATTATTTGAGCGATTTTCATTTCGTTTGATTGCTGGCTGTGCGTTTGACGCAAGTTCTCCCAAGTTGATCTGTTCGGAGAGGCGCCGCACAGGCTCCGTGGCCCGAACCCGGCCTTGAAACGGGGAGCTGGGATCTTCAATGGTCGCGGTAGATGTCGCCCGACAAATGGCCGATTTGACCGGTCGGCGCACATATTGTTCTGCGCGATGAACTATCGACATTACTCTGCGGGGCTGGTAGCCGCTGGCAACGCAACAAGAGGTCTTGGACGTGATGGAAAAGCCAGGCGACACCAGTTCGCTCGGCAGCGATGCGGTGCTCGGCAGCATGCCGAGCCCAGGTCGGGCGCGCAGACTGTTTTCGGGGTGGTCTGCGAGCCTGTTCCAGATGGTGTTGGGCGTCACCCAGCAGGTGGCGTTGATCCCGGTTTTCCTGCATTTCTGGAGCGGGGAGATACTGGCTGCCTGGCTTGTCATCTACGCCGTCGGCAATCTCGTCCTGATTGCCGATAGCGGTCTTCAGTTTCGCGCGATCAACCGATTCCTCGCATTCAAATCGTGCCGCGACTGCGACGGCCGGACGGCCGGGTTTTACGCCGCGCTGCTGCGGGTCTATCTTGGTCTTGGCACCTTTCTCGCGGTTCTCGTCCTGGCCGCCGCCCAGCTGATCTCGCCGTCCGTCGTCTTCAGGTTTCAGGGCGTTGCGGACTTCGACGCCGCCTTCCTCGTCATGACGGCGGGCATGTTGCTGATGCTGCCGTCCGGTCTGGTGGCCGGCCTGTATCGCGCGCGCGGACTGTACGGTCGCGCCATTTGGTTGCAAAGCTGGGGCACACTGGTTGGGCAGGTCGCCCAACTGGTCGCGATCGTCGTCACCGGAAGCTTGCTGGCCGTCACCATCGCCTATGTCGCGACGCAGATGCTGATCGCGATCTACCTGCTGACGATCGATGCCTCTCGGCTGTTTCCGTTTCTGCGCGGCGCCGGTGCCAAACATTCCTCGCGCTGGATCATCGGTCAGTTCCGCAAGGCTATGCCGTTCGGAATCGCCGGCGCAACGGAACTGGTTTTGCTCAACCTGCCGGTGCTGCTGGTCAGTGCGCTGGTGTCTGATCGTGTCGCGGTGGCGCAATGGGGCCTGACCCGCGTGGTTGCGGGCCTGCTGCGTGGGCTCTGTGTTCAGATCACGCTGCCGCTGGCGGCTGAACTTGGACATGATCACGCCGTCGGCGCCACAGACCGGTTGCGCAATCTGTACGCCCGCGGCTCGGTATTCGTAGTCGTGCTGGCGAGCGCCGTCGTGTCCGGGCTGCTGCCGTTCTGGCCGGACTTCTTTTCCCTTTGGACCCATGGCGCCATTCCTTACGATCCTGCGCTGGCAATAACACTGCTGATTGGCACCTGCGCGATCTCGCCGGCAATCCTGGCGCTGAACTATGCCAGTTACAGCAACCGTGCGGCGCTTCTGGTGCGCGCCAAGGGGTTTCAGCTGGCTGTCTTCCTGATCCTGTCGCTGCTGTTGATTCCGCCGCTGGGTCCGCTCGGCGCCGCTGTTGCCATCGTGACGAGCGATCTGTCGATCCAGTTCGGCTGGCTGACGTCCGTCATCATCAGGCAGACATTGCGGTATCCGCTCCGGCATGTGCTGTTTCTCGCGGCGGTGATGATCGCTATCGTGCTTTCCGGCTGGGGTCTTGGAATAGCCATCCGGTCAGCGGGACCCTGGACCGGCCCCGCGCACTTCGTCGCCGAATGCATGCTGTGGCTTTTGGTTGTGGCCGTGGCGGCCAGTCCGCTTGCGATCGAAAAGGTCCGCGACCGGTTGTCCGCAGCGATACCTCGCTAGCGCGGCATCCCCGCCTGCCGGATCAGATATTGGCCGTAGCCGGTGTTCTTCATCGGCTCGGCAAGGCGCAACAACTGTTCGGCGTCGATGAAGCCCTGGCTGAACGCGACTTCCTCGGGGCAGGCGATTTTCAGGCCCTGACGTTTCTCGACGATGTGGATGAACTGCGATGCCTCGAGCAGCGATTCATGCGTACCGGCGTCGAGCCAGGCATAACCGCGGCCGAAACGCTCGGCGTGAAGCTCGCCGTGCTTCAGGTACCATTGGTTGACATCGGTGATCTCGAGCTCGCCGCGCGGCGAAGGCTTCATCTCGCGGACGATATCGACAACGCGTTCGTCGTAGAAGTACAGGCCTGTCACGGCGTAATTGGATTTCGGCGCTTTCGGCTTTTCCACGATCCGCAGCGGGCGATGGGTGGGGTCGAACTCGATGACGCCGTAGCGCTCGGGATCGTCGACCCAGCATGCGAACACGGTCGCCCCGCGCCCCTGCTGCGCCGAGCCGCGCAACAGTGCCCGCAGATTGTCACCATAGAAGATGTTGTCGCCGAGGATGAGTGCGGACGATCCGCCGGCGAGAAAGTCACGCCCGATCAGGAACGCTTCCGCGATGCCGCCGGGATGATCCTGGACGGCAAAGGAAAGCTCGATCCCCCACTGCCGCCCGTCGCCGAGCAGGCGCTTGAACTGGTCGATCTCTTCCGGCGTGGTGATGATCAGGAACTCGCGCAGGCCCGCCATCATCAGCGTGGTGAGCGAATAATAGATCAGCGGCTTGTCATAGACCGGCAACAGCTGTTTCGAGGTCGCGAGCGTCAGCGGATAGAGCCGCGTGCCACGGCCGCCTGCCAGAATGATTCCTTTGCGGTTCATGCGCCGAACTCTTCGCGGTTGGCCGAGATTTGCAGGCCTCGTTAGCATGCGCCAACCGGGCCACAAAGGGCCTTCCTTGCCTTCCATAGTGGAAATATCTCAATGGTTTACGCCCGATACGGCCGCGTTGCACGCTCTCCGCGGGTGGGATAGGAATGTCGTCATCGCGGCGGTCGCCAATGCAAAGTCGGTGACATCAGGCGCAATTCGCGAGTTGGAAGTCGCGATCTGGACTGCGACGGGGATCATGGCCAACCGCGTTTACTGCACCTATTTCGATCACAACTACCTGCCGCGCGGGCTGGCGCTCTATCATTCGTTGCAGCGGCATGCGCAGGGCGCCGAGCTTTGGGTGCTTTGCCTGAGCGAGGCCTGCCACCGGGCCCTGGTGGCGCTCGATCTTCCACACCTGGTGGCAGTACGGATGGCGGATTTCGAAGCCGCCAATGCCGACGTCGCTGCGACCCGGCCGTCCCGCAGCCAGATCGAGTATTATTTTACGTGTTCCCCCGCCTGGATTCTGTTCGTGCTCGAAAGCAACGCGGGCGCGGAGTGGGTCACCTATCTCGACAGTGACTTGTTCTTCTTTACGTCGCCCGATCCGATCTATGACGAAATGAACGACGCCGCGTTCGGCATCGTTCCGCATCGTTTCTCCCGCGGGCTCGAAGATCAGCGCCGGTTCGGGCTTTATAATGTCGGCTGGGTCAGCGCCCGCAGGCGTGACGATGGCATCGCGGTGCTGCGCTGGTGGCGCGAGCGCTGCATCGAATGGTGCTATGACCGGGTCGAGGGCGACCGTTTCGCCGACCAGCGCTACCTCGACCGGATGCCCGAATTGTTCGATGGCGTTCACGTGATATCGCATCTCGGCGCCAATCTGGCGCCGTGGAATCTCGCCGATTGCCGCATCGAGTGGAACAACGGCAGGATCGAGATCGAGGGGCGATATCCCCTCGTGTTCTTTCATTTTTACGGGGTCAAGCGCAGCGGCGGCTATTATTTCAATGGCCACCGGCTGTATCGCGCGCCATTTTCCAGCCTGATGAAGGACAGAGTGTACGAGCCCTATGTGGCGGCGCTCGCCGAGGCCGAGCGGACATCGGCACCGCACTTGCAGGGGCAGCAGACCGAGACGATCCGAAAGCCGGTTGAGGCCAATCTCGGCGAGCGCCTGCTGAACATGCTGCGCAAGCTACGAATAACCGCCTATCGCGGTCTCGATATCGTCACCGGGCGGGCCATTGCCGTTCGGTAGCCCGACCCACCAGTTCGAGAGATTTTGCGAATGCGACTGCTGATCCTTGGCTACTCCTCGATTGTCGAGCGACGGGTGATGCCGGCCGCGGCGAAGGTCGGGGCCGTCAAGGAGATTTCCATCGCAAGCAGGAGCCGGCCCAGACCCGAGAACTGGCCGAAGCAGGGGCTGTTTTTCAACGACTATGAGGCCGCCCTGCGCGGCAGCGATTGCGATCTCGTTTATCTCTCGCTGCCCAATGCGCTGCATGAGCGCTGGGTGATGGTGGCGCTGGCTGCCGGCAAGCATGTCGTGGTCGACAAGCCGGCGATGATGACGTTGGCGGGCAGCGAACGCGTCATAGCGGAGGCAAGGCGCGTCAATCGCCTCGTCGCGGAGGCGACGGTGTTCGGCCATCATCAGCAGTTCGAGACGCTGGCGGCCTTTGTCGCCGAAACCGGTCCACCGACGCAGGCCGTCGCGCAATTCATCATTCCGCCGTTGCCGATCGGCAATTTCCGCAACCATGCCGAGCTGGGCGGAGGCTGCCTGCTCGACATGGGGCCTTACGCCGCCGCCACTATGCGGATCCTCGGCGGCGACGCGATATCGGAAGTGACGGCGCTGGCCGGCGGACGGCATCCCGAAACCGGCGTCGACATGGGCTTTTCGGTTCTGGCCCGGCTCGGCAATGGCGGCGTGTTTTCCGGGCAATTCAGCTTCGAGGGCGAATATCAGAACCGCTTGCTCGTTGTGGGCCGTTCGGGGTCCGTGCTAATAGAGCGCGTCTTCACCCCTCCCGCCGATCATCGGATGGAATGGCGCCGGCGCGTACGCAATGTCGATGATGTCGTGACATTCGATCCGGCCGATACCTTCGCGCGCTTCCTGGAGGCGGTGACGGCAGCGATTGCCGGCGGCAATCACGAGGGCTTCCATCGCGAACTCCTGAGCGACGCCCGGTCCCGGGAGATGATCGCTGAGGCGCTCGCATCTTAAGAATCCAGCACATCAGTCCGTGTGAGAGACAATGCCAATCAACGTTTGGGACTACTTACGGGAATACGACGAACTGCGCGACGAGATACTTGCCGCGGTCGATCGGGTGTTTCGCTCGGGACGGCTGGTGCTTGGCCAGGAAGGCGTCAAGTTCGAGCGTGAAATGGCCGGCTATCTCGGCGTTGCGGGCGGCGTCGGCGTGAACAGCGGAACGGACGCGATCTACATCGCGCTGGCGTCGCTTGGCGTCAAGGCCGGCGACGAGGTCATTACCGTGCCCAATACGGCGGTGCCGACGGTCTCGGCCATCCGCACACTTGGCGCCACACCGGTGCTCGTCGATATCCGCGACGAAGACTTCCTGATGGATGTCGGCCAGGTCGAGGCGGCGATTACGCCGCGCACCAAGGCGATCATCCCGGTGCATCTGTACGGCCAGTGCGTGGACCTCGATCCGCTGATGGCGATTGCCGAACGGCATGGGCTGAAGGTGATGGAGGACTGCGCGCAGTCGCAGGGCGCGCTCTACAAGAACCATCAATCCGGCAGCGTCGGTCATGCCTCGGCGTTCTCGTTCTATCCGACCAAGGTGCTGGGCGCCTATGGTGACGGCGGCATGGTATTGAGCAACGACGAGGCAGCGATCAAGCTGGCGCGCAGCCTTCGTTTCTACGGCATGGAAACGCAGTACTATTCCGAGCGCCATGGTTACAATTCGCGCCTCGACGAGGTGCAGGCGGCGATCTTGTCGCTGAAGCTGCCGCGCATCGAAGGCTGGATCGAACGGCGGCGGGAGATCGCTGCGCGCTACAATCGCGGCCTGGCCGGAACCGGTCTGATGCTGCCGCGCGAGAACGCCCACAGTCGTCACTCCTACTACGTCTATGTAGTGGAACATCCAACGGACCGCGACGGGGTGCTGGAGCGGCTGGCAAAGCGCGACATCAACTGCAACGTTTCCTACCGCTGGCCAATTCATATCATGCGCGGCAGCGCCGATCTCGGCTATCGTGAGGGCCAGTTCCCGGTCGCGGAGCGCAAGGCACAGCGCATTTTCTCGCTGCCGATGTATCCGCATCTCAAGGACGAGGAAGTCGATACCGTGATCGAAGTGCTCAGGGACGTGGTTTGATGGCCGAGCGTGCGCACCTCGACTGGTTTCGCGAAAGGCTCGCAGCCTCCGCCGCGATCGAGCCAAAGGACCCGGCTCCGATCCTGGCGTGGCGGGACGAGCGCGCCCGGGCGATCAGCTTCAAGGCCGAACTGATCGGTCTCGACGGCGTTCGCGACTGGTCGCGCGACGCGAAAGGTAACGTCCGGCACAAGACCGGACAGTTTTTCGGCGTTGAAGGCGTACGCATCGAGAGCGGCAACCTGCGCGAAGTCGCGTCATGGGACCAGCCGATCTACACCCAGCCGGAGGGCGGAATACTCGGACTGGTCGCGCGCGAGACGCCGGAAAACGGCGTTCAGTTCCTGCTCTACGCCAAGGCGGAGCCTGGCAATATCGGCGTGCTTCAGCTCTCGCCATCCATTCAAAGCACCTGGTCCAACATCAGACGCGCCCATGGCGGAAAGCTTTCACCGATGCTGGAAGTGCTGACCGCCAAGTCCGGCGTTCGGATCGTCTACCGCGCCGAGCACAATGAAGAAGGTGGCCGGTTCTGGCGCAAGTCCAACGAGAACATCATCGTGTTCGTCGAAGACGAGGGCGTGATCACCTCCGACATGGCGATGTTTTATTGGGCGAGCCTTGGCCAGATCAAGGAACTGGCCCTGATCGACAATGTGATGAGCCCCTTCGTCAGAACGATCATCGCGCCGTTGTAGCGCGGCAGCGTAGCCGCCAGTCAGATGTCCTTCGAAAACAGGTAGGTTTCGGTCGTCGAGCGATGGCCCGTCACTTCGGAGACATCATAGGGGATGCAGGGCCATTCGCGCTGCAGCCGAAGGCCGGCATCCCGGCAAAGCGACATCAATTCGCGTCTGCCGAACACGATCTCGACGACGGGCGCGCCATAGGCGTATTTGCTCAGATAAGTGGTCTGATGATCGTCGAATACCGGCACGGTGTGCAGGACGCAATAACCCCTGGCGACGCGCGCGGCTTCGCGAATCGCCGCCTGATAATCGATGATGTGCATCAGCGAAACGCCGTTGAAGACGATGTCGAATGCATTGTCCGGGTAGGGCAGCCGGGTCGCATCGGCGGCCTCGAACGCGGTCGATGGATAATTTGAACGGGCGCGTGCGATCATCGCTTCCGAATAGTCAATGCCGGTATAGCCGACACCGCCCGGGACGAGAGCAGCAAACACTTCCGAATAATAGCCGCTGCCGCAGCCGACCTCGAGCAGGCGAGGGGAGGCAATGCCTGTCGCCATGACGGCCTCGGCCGCGACGGTGAAATCGAGCCGCGGTTCACCGTTCTTCATGTCGGCGATCAACGTCTGGTAGGCGCGTTCCTGGCGCGCCACGGTGCGCGCCGCCAGCCAGCCGTCGGACGCTGCCGCCGCGCGGCGCGCCTCGTCGATGCCGTCGAGCACCTTGTAATCGGTCGAGGTCAGGATGTGGCGACGCAGGACCGGCGTCGCCTTGACGACGCGCTTGCCGATCTGTCTGACGAGGCGTGGCAGCTTCATCGCGCCGCTCGCAATTTTTCGACGAAGCCGAGAATCTCCGTGGCGCGATGGCGGTAGGTATGCTGCCCCATGGTTCTAGTTTGACCCGCGCGGGCGATCGCGGCACGGCTTTCAGGTTCGTTGAGCGCGCGATCGATCGCGACGAGACAATCGTCGACGGACCGCCACACCGCGACCTCGCGGTCCGGCGCGAACAAGGTGTGCAGATTGTCCTTGAAGTCGGTGAGCAGGAAGGCGCCGACGCCGGTGGCCTCGAACAGCCGCATGTTTCCGGCTTCACGCCCGGCCATGTCGATGTGGGAATTGAGCGTGATCTTCGAACGCCGCAGCGCCTGATACATGTCGGCGCCCCAGACCTCGCCTTGAAAGCAGCGATGCAGCGGGGAGGAAGCTGGCAGCGTCTGCGGCGGGTTGCCGAACAGCTTGAGATCGTACCGTTCGGCGACGGCCTCGAGCAGCACGATGCGCTCCTGGTGATCCGGCGACACGGTTCCGACAAAGGAAACATCGATGTCGGTCGCAGGTGCCGGTGGCAGCGCGTCGAGCAGCGCGGGTTCGAACGCCAGATGATTGACTTCAGCGCGGACGCCGAGGCGGCGGAAGAAATCCACCGTGGCGGAAAGTTGCGACATCATCAGATCGTAGACGGACCAGTCCACGC
>Ga0268266_10005703_pt1 | contig 11544 bp, 14 predicted proteins | sample KBSS13metaG_FD_190356 | JGI IMG/M metagenome (GOLD analysis project Ga0268266, IMG submission 190356) | Switchgrass rhizosphere microbial communities from Kellogg Biological Station, Michigan, USA - KBS S1-3 metaG (SPAdes) (version 2) | ecosystem: Host-associated > Plants > Roots > Rhizosphere... | reverse complement strand
GGGCTGCTGCGGCGACGCTTTGAATGAACGAAGATACGCATTGTAGTACGGTGCGGTGTCCGGATTAAACAGAAGTGCGAGTCGCGCCAGATCGGGCTTCACGTCGCGCAGTAGGTTTATCCACTTGCCAACTATTTCGGGCTCGATGAACGAGAAACCTGTCACATTGCCGCCAGGGTTCGTCAGATTTGAAATGAAGCCCTGTCCGACCGGATTGTTCACCACGACAAAAACAATCGGAATCGTGGTTGTGGCCGCACGGAGTGCGGCCATGACGGGGGTGGAATTCGCGACGATGACATCGGGTGCCACCCGAATCACTTCGGTTACATTTTTGTTGATGGCGTCGCGATCGGTCCCAGCGTACCAATATTCAATTTGAACGTTGCGTCCTTCTATCCAACCCGCATCGCGCATTCCCAATCGGAAGGCTTTGATGCGCGATTTCGTTTCGGGGTCATTTTCGGGGACCCCGAGCAAGACGCCCACACGCCGCATTCCGGCAGGCTGCGCGTGCGCTGTCAGCGGCCACGCAGCCACTGAGCCGACCAGTCTGATGAAGTCTCGTCGCCTCATAGTCGCCCCCGAGGCTTAGACAAGTAATGGTAGCAATTTGCGCTAGCTCTCGGGAGGGGGTCGGGTTCCGGGCCGGCCACGTCCGCTTTTCAGCTATTCGATCAGATCGTCGGCACGCGACATTAGCGCGGGAGACACAGTCAATCCGAGCGCCTTCGCCGTCTTCATATTGATCACGTATTCGAATCTGGTTGGCTGTTCCACTGGCAAGTTCGCTGGCTTTGCCCCTTTCAGAATTTTGTCGACGTGAATCACGGACAATCGAAAACTCTCGACGATATCCGGACCGTAACTCATCAAGCCGCCACCAGTCAGGTATGCTTTGTTGGCAAAGATGGTTGGAAGGCGATTTTGTAGAGCAGAACTGCCAATTTTCGCGCGATTGCCTATGGTCGAACTGTCGGAAACGATAAGGATCGCGCCTGCACCAACTTGTATCGCCCGCGCCATCACCGCATCCAAGCCATCGGGAATGCTTACGGGAAGCGATTCGATGACAATGCCGAGCGCGCGCCCAGCTGTCTCAGCTTCTCGCAATTGGCCCGCCGCACCGGTGTTGTCTTTATTCCAAAGAACGCCAACCTTGGTCAGCGTTGGGATCATTTCCTTTAGGATTTCCATCCGTTTCGATGTCAGTTCTGGCGCATAGACAGAGCGACCAGTCACATTGCCGCCGGGATGCGCCAGGCTTGCTACTAATCCGTCACCAACGGCGTCTTGGCTGCTAGCCATCACAATCGGAATCGTCGAGGTGGCCATCTTTGCGGCCCGCGTAGAATCCGCGCCGGCGACGACGATGATATCGACGTTGGCAGCAGCAAGTTCACGGGCAAGAGCCGGGAGACGTTCGCTTTTGCCTTCGGTCCAGCGGTAGTCGAGTGCGACGCTTTCTCCGATTACATAACCGTGGTCACGCAGGCCAGTTAGAAATCCTTGATCGAGAACGCCCGGTGGGCCGGAACGGTCCATGAGATAACCAATGTGCGGGATTTTTCGGTTCTGTTGCGCATGCGCCGCAATTGGCGACAATGCCACCGCGCTGGCGAGCAGGGTGATAAATTCGCGCCGCTTCATCGGTAACCCCCGACTGGCTTTGCTCGCCGCATATTAAAACAGTAAGCGAGCGCGGCGAAAGCCCTCCTCAACCAAAGCAATGTCCGCTTTGGGTCAGAAGCGGACATGTGCAGCGCAAGTTGCGATGTCCCCTAAGGGCCAAAAGCGGACATCGCAACCTGCTGGCTAAAGTGCTCCTGAATGTCTCGTGAGGATGGCCATGGTTAGGGCGCAACCATTTGCGCTGGTCACGCAAAGGCGCAGAGTTTCAGCGCCACACGCAGCTTTTTTGTGAACGCCCGACGGCCTGTACCTCAAACTGCGTGCCACCGCAGAAATTGTTATCGCCGGTCTTCCGGCCGCGCACCCTAACCGGGGTGTATAAAGGAACCGACGGAGCCAAAGCCCCTGAGAGCACATAGGTGTTAGAGCCGGAGCCCATAACGATGCCGCACACCGGCACCCAGTACGGGCAACCTTCAAGCGTGGTGGGACCTGCGGCTTTCCGTTTCGCGGCTTCTGCTAGCGTAGTCATGCCCGTTGCCGCGCAGACCACCACTGCAATCGCAACTTTTCGAGCGATTGTCATACTGTCCCCCATGGTTGGGCCCGTTTCGGGCGGGCTCACAAATAAAACAGGCAGCATCGATGTTGCGCAACCAAAAACGACCCGGAAGCGGACAGCTCAAATCGACGGGTGATGTGCCAGGTGCGAGCCGCATGTCCGCATTGGGCCATTAGCGGACATATGCAACGCAAAAGGCCATGTCGGCGCAAACGTGGCGATAGTTCGGTCCCGACCGAACTATCGTACGCAAGAATTTTGCTAAAGATAACGACCACACGCGAGAGGACCGGCCATGATCGAACGCATGCGGGTTGAGCCGATTTCGACCTATCTAGAGCGCTATCGCAAAGGTGGGGTGGCGTATCCTGTCACCATCGCCAATGGCTTCGTCTATCTGTCCGGCCTACCGCCGTTTGATCCGAAAACCGGCGAGATCAAGCCGCAACCTTTTGAGCGGCAGTGCGAGTTGGTGTTGGAGCAGCTCAAGCATTGCCTGGAGGCCGCCGGCTCGTCACTGCTGCAGGTGATCAAATGCAATGTCTATTGCGTGCCTGGCCCGACGCACTTCGCGACCTTCAACGCCGTTTATGACCGCTATTTCCCGAAAGACGCGCCATCGCGCATCTTCATGTTCATTCACTCGTGGCCGGGGCCGTTCGACCTGGAGATGGATTGCGTGGCGACCGCATCTTGAGCCACACCGCGTCGACCCGATGTCTGCTCTGGGTCAGAAGCAGACATATGTGCCGCAATTAGCCATGTCCGCTTTAGACCCAAGAACGGACACCATGGAGCCGATTTTCAAAACCAGGGAAGCGTGGTGGTCAACCGGCGGCAGCCAGCGGGCCAATATATCGCGGCGGCATCGCCCTGAATGCGGCAACGGCGGCCTCGGTCGCGTGGCGTTGTTCGTAGACCTGCAGGTTGGTTGGCGCGACGTTGGCAAAGATGCGGCCCAGCGCGTACAGCCAACGCGCCTTACGGGTTGCAAGGCGACGCATAGGACATCCCTGACGGCCGTCATAAAAACCATCACGGAATGCACGACGACGAATAATTGATTCGATTGTCATGCCTGGTTTTGAAGCACGCCGGGGCTGACTCGATCTTGTGATCCCCCGCCAAAATCTTGGCATTTGATGTCTGCTTTCTGGGGTAGAGCAGACATGCGCGATTACAGCAGTACCGCGCAAATGCGTGTTTTTGTGACGGGCGACACTGCGTGGCCAGACGAACGCAAATACGTTCACATCAAGCGCATCGTTTTAACCAACTAACGAGCCGGAGAACTCAAATGCACAAGACCGGAAACTCACTTGCCTATCTCCTTTCCCAAAATCAAAAACCCACAGCGCGCTACGTTCAAATGGTCTCGAAAAAGACCAACCAAATTGGAAATTCACTGGCTTATCTCCTTTCCCATAAGCAATAACGCGGGCGCAAACAGGCATGTCCGCCTTGCCTCCAAGAGCGGACATGTGCAGTGCAAAGACAAATGTCCGCTAAGGGCCAAAAGCGGACATCGGTAGCGCACAACGCCACCTGAACCAACTGTCATTCCGGCAGGGCTTGTACGTACGGTTCTTTTTCTTGTCCACGTTTGATGGCAGCGGTAACGGACGCGCAGAACGCCTCGTCCATCGCGAGCAATCGCTTGCGCTCGGCTCGGTCATTAGCTTCTTGGTACGACGATGGTTCGCTGAATTTCCGGCCACTCGGCAAGGGCGCCGCCTCAGCAACTTTCTATTTTGCAGTAGCCTATCTGATCCCGACCGCGCTCGCCAAGTTGGGCGCCGCTGGTGTTTGGCGAGGACGCAGGGTCAATAACGAACATTTTCTAGTCAAATTAAAAAAGGGACCGCTGGGCATATTCGCCGCGGCACCCTTGAAGAACTGTAGCTAGTGGCGCGCCCTCGCGAGTTCCTGCGCGAAGTCCCTCGCCATGCTTTCTGGCAGGTCTAGACCCGCCAATTTCCAATCCCAATCGACCAATCGAAGCCAAATGCCGAAACGCTGGTCGAGCGGTCTGTCAACAGGAACAGCTACATAAAACTTTGCGCCGTTGTAATCCGAGTTGAGCCAGGTCTGCCATGCACTGCCCAAACTGTTCGGCGCGAAGGGAGCCGCAAGACCTGACGGCGGCGATGGGTTGTCAGACACCAATCCCTTGCCAAGCAGATCAAGCAATCGCTCCGGATTGAGTATTATTTTGGCCAACAGCGCATCGGCGACCATGGCCCCGACCCGCGATCCCATACTCCTGGTGCCTTCACTTGTGTCCGCTGACTTGCCGGTGAGTTTCAGATGAGCATCTGCAATCTGGCGAGCCATCGAACTGCGCAAGGATGGAATATCAACCAATTCCTGCAACGCAGCTGAATTTCGTGTCTCTACTGCCGAAGCGATACGATACAGACTATAGAATGGCCAAACAGTGTAACCCGCCAAGACCATGATCAACGTGACGATAACCAGGGTCCAACGCATAGCTCAATCGCGGGGCTCGTTGCTTTCAGTTCCCCTCAATGACAGCCACGTACCACCGAGGCACACACAGAACACCACCAACACGCCCACCCATTTCGGTTCAGCCGGACTGCCGGTGTCGAAAAACAAAGCCGCTACCGTGCCAACAGCCGCCAGCCAGGCGATGAGCAGAGCCCCATACTTGACGGCGGAAAAAAAATTCATGTCGATTGCTTTCCAAAAGCGGACATAGCCAACCCTGTCGGCTTTGCTTAACATGAAGGGCGTATCACATCGCGGAGAAAGCGGCCCTCATCAATTCTCCGGGAAGCGCCAAAGGCTATTGATGGCGGGGGGACAACTGGTCATTTCCATTGACCTGGAACTGGCGTGGGGGGTCTGGGACCACCTAACCCCGGCAAGTCTTGGCTTTGCTGCCGAGTACGAACGGCCAATCTGCGCCAGCCTTTTAGAGTTGTTCGATCGCCATCAGATATCGGCTACTTGGGCGATCGTCGCAGCGTTGCTCGACGAGAAGAGCGCCGCGGCGCAACCAGGCGATAAACGGTGCTGGTATGCCCCCGACGTGATTGAGCAGATCGTAAACACGAAGAGCCGCCATGAAATCGGCAGCCACGGCGGACGTCATCGCTATTTCGACTGCATGGCAGCAGCGCAAGCGCGGGAGGATCTTGAATTCGCGCGCGAACAGCACCGCGCTCATGCGCTGCCGTTTGACGCTTTCGTTTTTCCGCGTAATTGCGTCGCCCACCTGGATATATTGCGCAGCACAGGCCTGCGCGCATTTCGTGGTTCCGATCTCGGTTGGTTCATGGTCGCGGGCGCTGCAGGTCGCATCGCGGGCAGAACCGCCAACCTTGTCGACAAAATGCTGCCGATTCCTCCGACGACGGTGGCCGCCCGCCAAAATAGCGAAGGCCTCGTCGACATTCCCGGTTCTATGCTGCTGCTTGCCCGTAACGGTGCGCGGCGCTTTGTGTTCCCTGCGGTTACACGTGCGAAACTCAGCAAGGGTCTCGTTCGCTCGCGCGACCGCAAGGGCATCTTTCATTTGTGGTTTCATCCGTCGAACTTTTACTACCGGCGCGAAGAGCAGTTCTCGACGCTCGCTTGGTTTCTCGAACAGGCGGCCGACCAAGCCAGCCGCGGTGATTTAGAGATACTCACTATGGGAGAATGCGCGCGCCGTCTGGCTGGGGTTCCGGGGCCGTCCGGGCGTGTGGTGCAGTGACCGAGCGTAGCACCACGGTCGTCCAAGACTACGTTTTCGTTCCCGCGGTGTCGGTCGATGCAGAGCGGCTGCTTGCCTTTGACGCGGTAGTGCAGCCAGAGCGACAGGCTCGCGATCGAATTCTTACATCGTGGTGGACGCGCGCTACACCCGAATGTGCCGTTGCGGCGATCCACACGCCGAGCGGTGCTATGGTTGGAATCTGCGCCGGGCGGCCGAGCACCTGGATCTTCCCGTCCGGCTCAATTCCAGCGATCGCGATCTGTTCCTGGTTCGTTGATCCCGCTCATTTTGGAAAAGGGATTGGCAAGCGCATGGTGAAGCAGCTTAGCGCGCCTGGTCGGTTCCTCTACACCTTTGTGATCTCTGAGGCCGCAATCGCAAATTTCCAACGGCTCGGCTGGGTCGGTCCCTATGTTGCGCCCATGCTGGCTCGTCCACTGCCCGGCTTGCTGGCACTTTCTTCTTGGCGCGACGCGGGGATCGAGTTCCGGGATTTCACGGTCAATGGGCGCGATATCCCAGCAGCCCTTGGCGCCGCTCTCGATCGGATCGAACGGAACCGATCGGCACAACCACGCATCCATATGCGTCGCGATACCCAAGAATTATCTTGGCGGCTCTCTCTGAGCAGCGAACGGCAATATCGCTTTACTATCGCAAGTCGCGGAAGCGAGCCGGTCGGTTATGTCGCCGTGCGGCGCGCGACGCCTGGGACCAATCGGCTTATGGACCTGCTCCGTGCGGCTATCGTTACTGACCTTGTCGCGATTGACGATGAAGCTGCCGTGTTGCACTCGCTCGCGAGTTCCGTTGTCGCGAACGCCGGCCACTTACGTGCGATGACGGCGCTTGCGACGACGACGGTCCCCGCACAGCAGAAGGCGCTCTCCGCTGCGGGCTTTTTGTCCTCACATGTACCATTGCTGGGGACTTTGCTGGCTTCGCGCTCGCCCCGCTTTATGTGGGTGCCTGAGGGGCCGGCCGAGCGGCTCACCGCCGAGGGCATAGCGCTCACTTTTGCCGATTCCGACGCTGATTTTAATCTTTGACCGGTGCACAGAAAAACTGGTTGTCGTGGTCCCCAAAACAGTCCGCTCGCGATAAGGACAGACGGAATGTCCGCTTTGGGTCAAAAGCGGACATGTGCAGCGCAACTAACAGTGTCTGCTAAGGGCCAATAGCGGACATCGATCCGCTGCATCCACTTGGACATAATTGCAAGACCGCAGTTATCCAGCGATCGTGCCCCACTTCGAAACTAGTTGCTCAGCCCCCCGCTGCGACACTGCAAAAATCGTGTAAGTCGGATTCGACGCGCCTTCAGTCGGAAATAAGCCGGGGCCGGCAACCCATAGATTGCTGATCTCGTGGGTTTGCCCGTAGCTGTCGGTAATCGAGTCGCCGGCGCTAGTGCCCATAATTGTGCCGCCGAATAAATGAATGGTCGGCTGATTGCCGCGTGCCGACCAGAATTCCTTGGCGCCGGTGGCCTTAGCGATTGTCAGCCCTTCCTCGAAATTCGCGTTCCACAGCGCGACAGCGTCCTGATCAAAGCTGTGAATGATCTTGGCGAGCGGCATACCAAACTCGTCCTTGCCGTCAGCAAGCTCGATGCGATTTTCAACATTCGGCATTTCCTCACCGAAGGCGGTCAATCGGGTGATGCCACGCTTGGCGCGCTTCATGAAATCGGTGAGCTTGGGCCCGAATAAATCCAGCCGCGCATTGGCGAAGCCGCCGAGGTCACTCGTCTTAAGCGCGGTACCGGCAACAATAAAGGTGCTGCCAAACGCGTCCTTCTTGCTGGCCTTGTCGTAGCGATCGTAGGACATGTATTGCGCGCCTACGGTACCCATGTGATTTTCGACGTCATCGTCGAACAGCGCCCAGGTGCCCGACGCGTAATGTGCCATCATGTATTTGCCCAGCAGGCCGCTTGAATTGGCGAGACCTTTTGGGTGCCTGTCGGTCGCCGAGATCATCATCAGGCGCGGATTCTGCGCGGACCAAGCGGCAAGCACGACAACGCTCGCCTCCTGCACCTGTTTTTCTCTTTTAGCGTCGTAATATTCAACGCCTGTTACCTTGGTACCTGCCGGATTGGTCAACACGCGTGTGACGGTCGATAGCGCCCGCACCTCAGCGCCCGCTTTCTTGGCATCCGCAATATAGGTGACTTGCGGATTGGCCAGCGCGCCGATCGGGCAGCCGACATGACACCAGCCGTCATAGATGCAGGGCGGGCGACCTTTGAATTCAGTCGAGTTCATGCCGACCGCCGCCGGCACCATGCGGATACCGACCCCTTCGCAGCCCTTCTTCCAAACATCACCATTGCGAAAGGTCTTCATCGGCGGCATCGGATAGGGCTCACCCTTCGGCCGCCAAATTTCCTCAGCCTTGGCGTCGCCGGACACGCCAATCTCCGCCGCAACCTTGTCGTAATACGGCGCGATGTCCGCATACGAGATCGGCCAGTCAAGGCCGCGATTGTGTTCGCTCTTCACCTTGAAATCGTTCGGCATGTAGCGCGGGAAATTCGCGAAATAGTGCAGCGCCGCGCCGCCAACACCCCAGCCGGCCTGATAGGCGTAGCCGTAAGGATTCTTGCCCTCGAGCAAAAACGGAATGCCGGCCGGTTTGACCCGCCGACCCCAGAAATCCGAGCTGATTAGATCGCTGAGTTGCCAGTCGGGCCCCGATTCAAGCAGCACGACCTTCTTGCCGGCCTTGGCCAACACCGAAGCGTATAAAGTTCCCGATGCACCCGCGCCGACGATGACGACATCGATTTTTTCGGTTGCCATGTCACCACCTCTTCTCAGGCGCAATGTGGGGCATGTACGGAATGCCGAGCGCGGCATAGCCTTCCATTGTGCCGTAGACGACGTCGACGGCATCGCTGCGCAGTATGAGGTAGACGAAAGGTCCGGCGGGACCTTGCCAGCCATCGATCTTGTTCTGGCGCATCAAATCGACGAAGGCGAATCGTTCGTCGTCTTTGAGTTGGGCAAAGCCGCGGTCGCCGTTGTGCGCCTTGCTTGCCTTATCCACGGCACCGAGCGCGGCACGATAGAAATTAGCGTAAGGCGGCCGTACGTTGAGAATACGCGCTTCGAGCAGGGCTTCGCCGGGCGGGACCGAAAGCTGCTGATCGACGAAGTGCGAGATGCCAGCCTGTTTCGAGCCGGGCACTAGCGTTTCGCCCACAGCCTCCAGTGTTTCAACCTGTTCCGGCGTCAGCGTTTTGAACGCAATATTCTGCGCCCGGGCCTGGCGCGGTGAGAGCAAAACCTTGGCACCGCTCGCCGTGAATACAAGCGCACTTAGTGCCGCGCCCTTCATGAGAGCGCGCCGCTCAATCTCAGACATGGTTTCCCCCTCGAGTGCTTTGGAGTTCTCCTAATGCGTCTTAAATTTTTCTTGAATGATAGCGACTCGCTGGCTCTTTCGTAAGTCCGGATGAGTGGCTCGCAGGCCTTCGATCGTCACTCGTTCAAGAGCGGAAAGTCTTTTGTTGGCTTGCGTCCGGGAAGCGATTGCAAAAAAGCATGAATGTCTGCGGCTTCCTCGTTCGACAATACATCTGTCGAATAAGCCGGCATATCATTCGGTGCGTCGCGCAGGAACGACACAAACGATTCGACTGGCATCTCTAATTTCGCGATCGCTGGTGCTGGATAGTTCATCGCGCCGCCCTGCCCGACGCGGCCATGGCACGTAAAACATCCGTCAGCGAGATAGATAAGCTTACCTTTTGCAGCATCGCCGGATGCAGTATTCTGAGCCAGCGCCGCCGGACTGAGTGCAAGTGCCGCAACAGCACCTGCCATTAAAACTGAAACGTATATTAACCGCATTGTGAAGCGATTCATGACCATTGCCTCATCGCGGGTCGGTTACGACATCGACGACCGCCGGTTGGCCAGTTTTGACCACCGCGATCGCGCGCTTGAGCGCGGGTCCTAGATCCTTTGGATCGATGATCGGACCTTCGCCATGCACGCCGAAACCGCGCGCGATCGTGGCATAATCGACATTCGGATCCGTGATAGTGATGCCGGTCGCAGTATTGGTAATACCGCGTCCGTGACGCGCCGCCATCGCCTGCAGATACATATACTCCTGATGATAGGCACGGTTATTGTGCACAACGTAAAGTATTGGAATGCGATGATGCGCGGCCGTCCATAGCGTGCTTGGCGCGAACAGGAAATCGCCGTCGCCACCAAATGCGAGCGTCAGGCGCCCATGCCGCTTATTGGCGAGTGCGGCTCCCAGTGACGCCGGCAGATTGTAGCCAACGCCGGCACCACCTGAAACGCCGTTCCATTGATAAGGTTTGTCAAATTTCCAAAGCCGGTGCGGCCATGTGAGCCGGATTGCGGTGCCGACCAATGACCAGTCCTCGTCCTTAATCTGGCTGTACACTTCGGCACACATCCGCGCGGTCGTGATCGGACTGGCATCCCATCCGATGGTTGCATCAGACTTCGCCTGCTCGACCGCCGCCAACTTGGCCGCCGCGAGCTTTTGCCCGCGTGTCGCGAAAGCCGACTTCTTGCCGTCGTCGAGCAAGCGTTTAATTTGATCGATCAAAATTGGTAGACTGGCTTCAGCGTCGCCGCCGACAGTGAGATCAACTTCCTGGTACCGCCCGAAATCCTGGTAGTTGGACTTCATGTATAGATCGCGGCTGCCGAGTGTGACGATCTTCGCGCCTTGCTTGTAGTTGGGCTTAGAACTCCGCACGATACGGTCACTGAAAGCGTTCAACGACCCCCACAATTCATTGACTTCCAGCGCCACGATGACGTCGGCTTGACGGAGGATGGTGCGGCGGAACGACTGATTAAGCGGGTGCCGCGAGGGGAAGTTCATGCGCCCGACGTTATCGATGACCGCGCATTGCAACGTCTCAGCAAGTTCGACAAGCCGTTCCATGCCCGCTGGCGTGCGCGCCACGCGATCGACAATAATCACCGGGTTTTCCGCGGCCACCAGCATCCTTGCCAGTTCGGCAAGCGCGGCAGAGTCCCCCTGTGGCGGAATCACCTTGGAGAGCTTCGGTATCTTGAGTGTTTCCGCGTCGGCAATCGGATTTTCCTGCAGTTCGGCATCAAGCGACAGCATGACGGGCGCCATCGGCGGCGTAGTCGCAACTTTGTAAGCGCGCACAGCAGATTCGGCGAAATGCTGAAGCGATGTGGGCTGGTCGTCCCACTTTACGAAGTCGCGCGCAATTGCGCCTGGGTCGATTGCGGAATGTACCCACTCAGCGCCCGGCCCACGCTTGTTGGCCTCGATGATGTTGCCACCCATGACGATGACGGGGACACGATCGCACCAAGCATTGTACATCGCCATCGTTGCATGCTGCAGACCGACCACGCCATGGCAAATCATGGCCATCGGCTTACCCTCGATCTTGGCGTAACCCTGTGCCATGTGTACGGCGATTTCTTCGTGCGGGCACGTGAGGATTTCTGGTTTGGTATTGCCACCGTAATTGAGTACGGCCTCGTGCAGTCCGCGGAAACTCGACGCGCAATTCATCGCCAGATATTCGATGTCGAGCGTCTTGAACACGTCGACCATGAAATCGCCGCCGCTGGTCGTCTGAGTG
>Ga0268266_10005702_pt1 | contig 11544 bp, 11 predicted proteins | sample KBSS13metaG_FD_190356 | JGI IMG/M metagenome (GOLD analysis project Ga0268266, IMG submission 190356) | Switchgrass rhizosphere microbial communities from Kellogg Biological Station, Michigan, USA - KBS S1-3 metaG (SPAdes) (version 2) | ecosystem: Host-associated > Plants > Roots > Rhizosphere... | reverse complement strand
CCAAAGTTCGCGCCCAATATCACTGATATAAACACCAGCAGCGCCGACATGTTAGTAGCGTTGGCCTGTATGCGTGGCTGCACTACATAGTTTTCGATCTGCTGGTACAGAATGTAGTAAGCCAGGATGATGATGGCTGCCGTAAGCGAGTGGAACAACGCGACGATGGTCACGATGATAGCACCAATGGTATGGCCAACCATCGGTATCAGTCCACACACGAACACCACCACCATCAGCGCCAGCGGGTTCGAAATGTGCAGTATAAACAGCATGGGCACAATGAGCAGCGAGGCGATTGCCGCCAGTAGCACCTGGCCATTCACGTAGCCCTGAATAACCTGATGCATGTCGTGCGCCAGGCGCTGCGTGCGTGCGCTGTGGCGGCGGGGTACAAGCTGCTCGAGAATACGCCGCCAGCGGGGGCCCTCGGCCAGCATCATTATCGTCAACACGATGACGGTAAGCGTCGCAAATAAGCTGCTGCCGATACGCGTAACCGTTGTAATTGCCGTACCGCCAATGTCAGTAACCCGGCCAGAAAGCTGCTTCGACACCTTGTCGACCTGACCCTGCAGGTGATGCTGACGGATAAACTTTCCGACGGTCGAATCCTGATCACGCACCTGCTCCACAAGCGCCGGCGCTTCCCGCACAAATGTACCGGTCTGATTGACGAGCGGAGGTACGATGAGCGCCAAAAATGCCCCGAGCAGTACCAGCACAATGCCTATGGACAAGCCGGTGGCTAAGCCGCGATTACCACGCCGTTTACCCGGCAAATGCTCCGACAACCACCGGACCGGACCATTGAGCGCCAGACTGAGGAACAAGGAAGCGCCTATCAAGGTCAGTGTGTGAACGCTGTGGCGAATGGCTGCAAAGAACACGACAGCCAAGATTGCCGCAATGATGATGCGAATAATGGTGCGATTCGACACGGTGAATTCGACCTCACCCGAATCAGAAGAGTTAAAACGTAACATATCTGTAGTATCTCATGATTGGCGCCGGCTTTGCAAAGCCCTAGTGTATACATCAAGCAGCTCCGTACCAACGACTCCGATATCAAAATGCTGCACGTACTGCTGCTGTAGCTCTGCCGCTCGTGCCCGGCCCATCGAGTGGCTCAGGTACCAGGCCAATTTCTCGGCAAACGCCCGTGTGTCGCGCGGGTCGAACAGCTGGTCTGGATACGGTTGCATCACCGACGTGTAGCCAGGGTTATTGCCAGCCAGCACCACGCCGCGAGCCGCCGCCATGCCTTCGAGCAGCACTATGCCGAAGCTCTCGCCACCAGTACTCGGGTACACAGCGATGTCCGCCTGGGCCAAAAACTCGGCCTTTTTACCTTCGTCGACAAAGCCATGGAATTCCACGATATCACCGAGCCCTTGAGCCGCCACGAAACGCTCCAATTCTGGTCGCAACTCACCCTTGCCGCCAATGATAACCCGCAGTTCATCATCATACAGTCCACGCTCACGCATATAGGCCACCGCCTGCAGCAGATACGCAGGGCCCTTGCGCTCCACCAGACGCCCCAGATACACGATGTTGAGCGTAGGGCTATCGCTGATTACCCCTTGAAACTGACTTAGTCGCACCGGGTTTGGCACTACCGTGGCTTCATAGCCATAGGCTATCCTGGCAAATTTCTGTGCTGGCCCCGACACAGCCAGCATGCGGTCGAAACGTCGGGACGACCGATGGTTCAACAGCCCCAAGAGTCGATTCGCAAACGCCACCAGAGGTGAATACGGCAAAATGTGGAACGTCCCGACAACGGCCGTCTGCACTGGCGCCACGCGCAGCAAGCGTCCGGCCATGAAGGGGCTATATGGCACCTGCACGTGCAGCACATCAAACTGTTGCTCGGCCAAAAACGCCCGCAGCATATGCCTGCTGGTCGGCAGTGGCATAGACATACGATTACCGTTGAAACGCACCTGCAGGTTACGGCTCAGGCTATGGACGTTGGCGATATCGGTACGGGTAGTATTGCCGACCAAATAGTGCACTTCGTGGCCCCGAGCTGTCAGCCAACCACCCACCTGCAGCATATACTGCTGCACACCATCTGGCGTGTCGAGTGTGTCATCCAGTACCAGGCCTATTTTCATTGGACCCATCTCATAGTTACTCCTGCTTTGCGGTCTGTAGAGCGGCCTCATACACTGCTTCGTAGCGATCGACCACCTTGGGGTAATCGAACTGACGTACGTAATCTTTGGCCCACTTTTTCCAGAGACTTCTGAGGTCTTCATCAAAAAGGAGTAATTGCAGGCGGTGTGCAAACAGAGAAGTATCTTTGGGGTTGATGAGCGAGAGCTTACCCAAGCCCTGCATAACGCTTTCGTAACCAGGGTTATCACCCGCCACCGTCACCAAGCCGCTGGCCATAGATTCCAGCAGCACGATGCCGAAGCTCTCGCCGAATATTGCCGGTGAGCAAAAGAGATCAGTGTTGTGCAGCAGTTCCTTTTTGGTGGCTTCGTCCACATAACCCAGGAACTCTACGTGCTGCAAGCCTAGCTCCTCCGCCTCTAGCTCCAGCTTTTCGCGGTCAACACCGTCGCCAGCCAGCAGCAGGCGGACATCTGGCTCACGGACCTGCAGCTCAGCAAAGGCCCGCAGCAGGTATTTCACACCTTTGCGATGTTCCAGACGGCCGACATACAAGATAGTTTTGGGTGTTTTGGTGGCATGCGCTGCACCCGGAGTTTTGCGGAAGTGTTTTAGATTGATACCGTTAGGGATAATTTCTACTGACACATCCGCCAAACTCAGCAGATATTCAGCGGCGGCATCCGATACGGCCGTGAAGGCATCGATGTGCCGCAGTAGTGGCTTGGTGTACGGCGTAATGGCCTTTGCCATGGTGCGACTTACCATAGTCTCTGGCAATTTAGCATGGAAGGTTGCCACGTTTACGGTGTTGCTGCGGCTCAGAATCTGCCGGCTGAGCACAGGCACCCAGGGCTCGTGGAAGTGCAAAATATCAAACTGTTCTTGTTCGAGCAAGCTGTCTATTTCGTCGGTCAGCACGCTGGCACTAAACTGCGCAGTAGTGTTCAGCGGTGTCTTAAAATCGGCGGCCGAACCCAAAAAAACGACCTTGCGGCCTTCGTCGGCATAGGGCTCCCGTGGCTGGGGTGTGATGATCACTACATCATGGCCCCGCCTGATGAGTTCGGTCTGCATAGCTTTTACCACCTCTTGTACGCCGCCGCCTTTAGCAACATTGTACGGGCAAACTAGTCCGATTTTCATAGATATGCCCTCAGTATAGCAGTATTTTACGCTCCCGCCGACTGGCGGAGAACCCGGCGCAGCCCCGGCGGCACCATAACAGACAGCTCTTTCTTGTTGCCCAGCACACTTGGGGTATGTGCTTTGGAGTCCATTATGCCCTGATGATAGTCATTGTAAACAACACGCATGTGCTGCTCTACAATATGATTGTCGAAGTAGTGGTCTCCCTTGGAAGCAACATGCCACACAGGCAAGTCTATCTGTTGTTTGCAGTTATCAAGCGCTAAAAACTCACTGGTCGTACGCCAATGAGTCCGCACATCATTGTGCTGCCAGAGCGTGACTTCGAAATCCATAAGTGTCGAAAACGCCATTGGGTCCATTTCCAGGAAACGCCGTCGGCCAGCCGGCATGCGAATATATATGTGCTTTATGACCAATGCATTCAGGCAGCAGTAGCGTATGAACCATGCAATAGGCGGCCAGGAAAAGACTCTGCTCAGTACATGGATTTGACTCCGACGCCGAGGAGTAAACAGGAAATCTGTCTTGTGTATAAAACCCACCATACTCACCACCAAGTCGACCTTTTTGGTAAGCTCAGGGTAACGCTGGAGCATCCGCGTTACCACCACAAATCCAAACGATATACCGATGACGGTAACCTTCTTGCGGCGGTAGCGCATTTTGACAAATGCCGCGAGATAGTCAGCGTATTCGTCAATGGTAGGCGTCCGGCCGATGACACGAAAGCTATCCATGCCGCCAAAGCCCGGCAAGTCGGGCATAGTTACCGATCCGAAATCATTGAGATTTTGGACCAGACCCCACCAGCGCTCGAGCAAGGCGTGATGGCCGTATATCAGCAACAGCTCCCGGCCATTCTTTTTGCGCGACGGTACATGCATCATACGGCCGCTCAAGCCGTTCATGTTCAGGGGCTGAATGTAGTCAGCCGGGTTTTGTTCAATTTTTGCCATAAAGTAATTACTGGATAATATACGTCACTTCCCAAACCTTGAGCAAGATACATGCCGGATTTCACAACGTGTCTGCCTGGTATACTAATGAATGTGCAGCGCAAACTTTTCTATTGGCTTACAGGGGTAGTTATAAGCACTATTGCAGTGATTGCCGTGTGTATGCTCGTCCAAAAACAGCCGGAACAAACAGCATCCACCACTAACACTCCTGCGACTACCACGCCCGACCCGGCATTTGATAAAAAGCGCCAAAGCACCACCGACCCAAGCAGCGTATGGGTCATCGTCAACAAGCAGCATCCCATCACTCCCCAAACCTACGCGCCGCCCGACCTTACTTCCGTCGGCAACGGCCAGCGGATGCGTGCCGAAGCCGCCACCGCACTGCTTCACATGTTTAGCGACGCTAAGGTAGCTGGATTCACACTAGTAGCCGATAGTGGCTACCGTTCGTACAGCGATCAAGTCGCCGCCTACGGCAGCATAGCAAAAGCATATGGCCAGACCTACGCCGACACCGTTAGTGCTCGACCCGGCTATAGCGAGCACCAAACAGGATGGGCTGTAGATATCGGTTCGGGAAATTGTAACGTGGCCGATTGTTTTGGCGACCTGCCGGCCGGAAAATGGTCACAGGCCAACGCATATAAATACGGCTTCATTCTGCGCTATACCCAGGCAGATAGCAGTGTTACTGGTTATAGTGCCGAGGCATGGCACTTTCGTTACGTCGGCACAGCATTGAGCAACAAACTGCATCAGCAACATATTGCTACCCTGGAACAGTTCTTTGACGTTTCGGGCGGCACAACCTACAAGCCAACACCATGAAGACCACACGCAACCTACCACTTGTAAAACTCCTTGGCATTTTGCTGCTTGCACTGGTCGTGGGATTTGGATTTAGCAGAGTTCACCACAAAAGTACCGCTCAGGCCACCATTGCACCGGTAAAATCCCACACCGCCACACCCACGCCGCAACCAACTGCATCAACCGCACAGCCCTCAGCCCATGTCGATGCGCAGCTGCAACAGATTGTCGATACCTGGGCCGCACAGCACTCTTTTGATTCATCAGTCGTCGTGCAGGAGCTCAACGACAACCTTCGCACCGCCGGCCGCAACCAGGAGAACCTCATGACCACTGCCAGCACCTATAAAATCTACGTCGCTTACGCTGCGCTACACGAGGTAGAGCAGGGGACATACACCATGAATACGGCCACGCGCACTGGCCAAACAGTCAGCGCCGCACTCCAGAAGATGATATTGCAGTCCGATAACACCAGTGCCGAAGCGCTCGGGTTCTTGGTAGGCTGGGACCGTATAGATGCGCTGGCCGCCAGCGTGGGCGCTACTCACACCGACATCAATAACTACAATAGCGCTGGTGTTGCCGCAAACGGCGACAAACAGAGTACCGCTGGCGACCTCACCGTCATGGTCACCAAATTGCAGCAGGGTGGGCTGCTCAATGCCGCCGACACTCAGCTGCTGCTTGGGTTGATGAAGAATCAGGTGTGGCGCGAGCGCGTGCCGGCCGGAGTGCCTAGTGGCATAGCCGTAGCCGATAAGCCCGGCTGGCTCGGCGACGTCGAGAATGATGCGGCCATTGTCTACGGCCCCAAGAGCACCTACACACTGGTAATCATGACCAACGGCAGCACCACACAGCCGCTAGCCGACCTGTCCCGACTTATCTACAACTACTTGGAAACCTGACCTGCATACTTACAGTCATGAACCAGCCCACTCTTATCATCGTCCTCGGCGTACCTGCTTCAGGCAAAAGTACGCTCGCCCGGAAACTTTCGCAGGAGTTAAAGAGATTCGTAAGCTACTCAATGGAGTAGTCCAGTGGCAAAAGCCGATCAGTTACTTGCATGGGCAAACCTAGTAGCTCAGCAACCGCAACTTCATATTGTCGCTTTCGAGCCGCGCGGCGCGCCTCTTTGCTGTCGGCATGCGCCTTGTCGAATAAACTGACGCCGGCTATCAGGTTGTCTGCCACATGTAGAATGCTGGCCGCAGGAACCTTAAAATATCGGGATAATGCAAAGATCAGTGCAGATTCCATCTCGACCGCCACATAACCTTCGCCTGACCAGTTGGCAATATCTTCAGGAGTCTCTGCAAACATCACCTCACAGGTCATGGTAGCGCCCTTATGCAATCGGCAGTCACCCAGGCGGTAGGCTAGGCGCTCACTCAGTTGTTCATCAGGGTAAAATAGCAGATCAGCGGCAGTACGGTCATACATGAACGCACTCTCATTACCCTTAGTCGCATTGGGGATTATGAAATCTGCTGTTTGAATACCTTTCTTTAAGCCTCCGGCCACGCCCACGAGGATGTTTTTCCGAGAGCCAAGCATACAGGCTAAATGTGCATAGCGCGACATAACTGCCGTACCCATGACCGGCACAAACCAGTAGCGTTTGTCGTCATACAAAAATTCAAACGCATGACCCAGCTCTTCACCGACTATACGGGTGACGGTAGCTTCGATGCCAAGCGTTTCCAGAGCGCTCACTAAATAGGGGGTATGATGCTTGTCCGCATACAGATCCCAGGTGCCTGAGGCAAGCAGGCCGTCTACCTTATAGTCATCTGGCAATCCTCTGCGCTTTTTAAAGGCACTGACGTCTGTGGCGGTTGTGTACATGCGTTGATCATAGCAGAAGGGTTTACTACCCGTAAGAGGTAAGACTTAAATGCCATTTTTCGTGATTGATGACGTGGCTAGCCGGCGGAACGCCATAATCGAGCATTCAACTCATAGTTTTAGCCCGCAGCGCACAACTTACGCTAGAGCCGCCATACTTTCACGGTCACCGCTCGGCTTCCAAAGTTAGCAACAATTAATGTAAGCGTATATTTATAAGGGTCTCCCGTTGGTAACACTCTTGTCACCACTGAGTTCTCAGGCTCGGGGTCGGGGTCGATCACAACGCAAAAGCCCTTAGGAATATGCGATTGATCGTATTTTCCTAGGGGAATTGAGGCTTGTTGAGTAGGCATGAGCTCTAATTTCTTTATTGGGCGCTCAGCCTTTCCTAGAGAGGGGTCCCTTATAAGGTTATTAACCATGTAGTCAAAATCCTTACACAACAATGTGCTATTTTTGCTAGTACTACTTGAACGGTTATCTGGCATTAGAAACATCCTTACTCGACTCCGGCCTAAGGACTGGTGGTCGTTTTAGACGCCATTAAGTATGGACATACCTCCTGTAAGGGATAGGCAAACCCATCACTTAACAACGCCTAATGATTACATTAGGTGTTAATTAGTCTCTTTGAGGCCCTATTGGCCTTATAATGGAACTGTGGACAGCGAATCTTGCCTCGCGTTTAACCGCGTCCATCCCACGACTAGTCAGTGGAAAGGCTTGGATAAAAGCCGTATAGATGCTACATTCAATGTATGTAACATGGGTGAGAGCGAGCTGAGGCATTGGCTCGTTTTTATGTTACCTCAAACGCAGGGAAACATACAATACTATTTCACAGGATTAATTACTATTTAATATGCTCTACTTTACAAAAGCCGAACTAGCCGAAACCTACCACATCTCGGAGAAAACAGTTACGAACTGGATTAAAGAAGCCAAAAGCGGCAAGCTGGATCTAGAACTGTATAAGGGACATGGTGGAGCTAGGATAGCAAAAACCACCAGAAACATAACTCTCATTGAGGAGCTGGTACAGAAGCGCAAGAAGTTTCGTAATACTCGCGGCAGTAAGGTTATTGCGCCTAAGCCTGAGTTTTACGAATTATATACACCGCAGCAGATACTGTACATGAGCTCCAACCTAGATATACGCCGTGAAATTCCATTTCAGTACGGCTATTTTGATGGTGGTGCTGAATATTGGAATAAGTATGCGCTGCGCCTGGCGTCAGAAAAAGTGCCAAACAACCTAACCAACACCAGGAACCAGCTACAGAACAACCTAAACTACATTGACGCACTACTGAAGCACTACAACTATGTGAATGTTATCGACATAGGCCCCGGCAACTGTCTACCCGTAAAGGACCTGTTACAGCACCTAGTGGATACCAAGAAGCTGGGTCGCTACACCGCAATCGATATTAGCGACTCAATGCTAAAAATCGCCCAGCGGAATATAGAAAAGTGGTTTGACTCAAAAGTACCTTTCGTTGGGCACCTGGCCGATATTTCCTACGCCCGCTTTACGGAGTTAGCGGCTAGTGATGTAATCGGACCAGATGCCAGTGAAACCATTAATCTAGTCTTGGCAGTTGGCGGCACGTTCGCAAACCTACATACCCCTGACAATGCCCTGCGAGTGATCAGGGACAGTCTAAACCAGAAAGACCTGTTCATCTACGACCGCAAACTCGACAACGAGTCGGCAAGGAGTTATTTCGACTTTAGCGTTGACGACAAAGTGGCAGCCATAGATATAAAGTCAAAGATGGTGCTGGACCTGCTGAACATTGACGAGTCCTTCTACGACGTAGAGATGGGTTTCAATGAGGCCGACAAAGAACGATTCATTCGCATTCGGCTCAAAGTGGCACTGACCATCAAATTCGCCTTTGAAGAAGGTAAGCGCATCGTAGAATTCAATAAGAATGACGACATTCTACTATGGCGCTCTTGGCACCAAAACGTGCAGGATGTACTGCAGCAGCTAAACCGCACTGAATTCAGCGTACTACAGACCAGCCTCACAGAAGACGAGAAGTACGTGCTCACGATATCCCGCGTTAAATCTAAGCGCTAAGTGGGGCTACCCCGCCACACCTCATCGCGAGACCGCTCGTCGATTATCGTGGCACACGGACAACTGTTCGGTACGCCCCTGGAAGATCACATCATTGTAGCTGGCAATGGATAATTCCAGCTTTAGGCAGCATTCCTATCTTCTTAACCTTGCCCTATTAGGCTAACAGGTTAGCCTAATAGTTAAAGTGAAACGGAGCAGTTATGGCAAAATCCCAGAACCATTCGTTCCTTGAAAAACAATCCCAAGATGATGTTAAATGTAATAGGAAATCACAATGTATTGGCTCTATATTCTTACCCTTAGCCTCATCAGTGGCGGATTAGCGTTTTTGATCAACGCAATCGTATTTCGACTTAGGGGACAGTCGCTGACTTCTTATGTCGACCCAAAAAGCCCCTTATATGCGCAGGTTAGGCAAAGAACGAGCAGCGTAGTTCTTTCGATAGACATTATAGTATTGCTCGGTCTAGCTTGTGGCTTGTACCTAGAGGTGCGGTGGTTACTAAAGGCAAACACGTCAAACATCACTAGTCCACTCCTATTTCCAGTAGTCGTGATAAGTGTTACTGGCATCTTAGCTGTATGGGTTATGCGATATCTCAATAAGGCCATGACTGGTTCACAAGAGAAAAAACGAAAGAAAGACGATCATTGGCTCATTTAGCTATCGTACAGAGAGACACTCCCCTCGACTTTGAACAGCACATCTTGATACAACCCACGCATATGTGTAGTACCATTATGGTAATAATCATATGAACTTTAGTACTTTCTTCTCGCTGTTTTCGTTGCAACTTCTAGGTGCTGCTGCCGTATCCATGTTCATCTTTGGAGGCTCCCTTCAGAAATTGACGCGAACCTTTAATGCGGCTTGTCGTAAGAAAGAAGATCCGGACTTCCCTATAACTTTCGACGAGGTTAATGATGCTGTAAGGGAACAGCCTAACCTAGCCCCATTCATAGTTTTTCGGGCAACACGACAAAGGCTGAGGTTGATATGGCAACATCATCAAGACGAAGAGCTTGAACAGTTAGCAAAGCGCATACGAAAACGAATATTGACGATAGCCGTGCTTTGGGGTCTGGAACTTGCCGTGTTTCTCGGGATAGTTGTGTGGAAGACTCTGTTTTAGACGCTCTGATACCGAGCATCTGCTGTTATGGGCTCAAGCCCCTGTACTTATGGCAGGTTAGCCCGGTCATTCGTCTTACTATGACCTGATGCCCTGACTACTAGTGTGTTTGCCAATCTATCCCCTAGGCGGTGTTTACGGTCGTCGCTAGCTACAAGGATTAAGCCGGTGACGTAGGGGATCAGGTAAGGGAAGGCGTCGACAACCCTTAAAGCGTTCTTTGACGCTGCCAAAAATGGTGACAAAGTGCTGATGTACACAACAGCAAAGAAGGCAATACTCTACCGGCCCTCAACCGACAAGATCATCAACGTTGCAACACTAAATATAAAAGGGTAATAGCCCCGCATATGCCTCAATCCAAGGCAGAAGATAATTCAGCATTTGCAGCCAACCAGAAAATTCGTGGAGGTTTTGAGCCTGTTGTTATTAAATACCTACCTCAAAGCTTAGCAATTTTGTTTGATGCTCTGGCTGTCTTCTGGAATCCACACCGTATATACACAGCTCCTTGACCTCGAAACTCCAACTGAGGCTGCCTAAAATACTGTCAATTTCATTCCTGCACTTCAAAAAAGCAGCTTTATCAGCTTCTCTAACCCTAGCTATGGTTATATGGGGCACAAAGCCAAAATCATTATCAACGGCACTATATGTCGTAAGCTCTTTCGATATTTCCGCGTGGAATCTATACATCGGCTTGGAGCATTCTGCATGAATAGAGACCACCTTGGGCCGATCGCCACCAAATATCCCATCCTCCCGACCGAGATCTTTTTGTTTGTTATGGCGCTTCCATGTCTGAAGCTAAATACCTGTCAGTCGTCGTAGTTGGTGAAAATGATACCGTAACACGCAGGCTTACTCATGATAAAATAGAGTCATGAATGAAGATCAGCTCAATGATTTGAAGCAGTTTATTGCGGCTACTGTATCGCAAGCTACCGCTGGGATGGCAACCAAGGAAGATATTGCTAACATGGCAACCAAGGAAGATATTGCTAACATGGCAACCAAGGAAGATATTGCCAGTTTAAGGCAAGAGATGCTTGATGGTTTTGCAGGAGTCAGTGAAGCAATAGAGCAAATCCATGAACAAATTGAAACACAAGAAGCTGACGTCGAGCGCAGATTTACCAAGCTCGAACAGCAGATTGCCTGAGTTCAATCACGATAGCAACTACCATGGTCCTCCATTGTAAAGACCTCCCAACCGAGATCTTTTTGTTATAGTTACAGTATTAAACACTAAGTTGCTTGGAGGCGCTGTGAAATTAGAGGGTAAAGTTGCAGTCATTACTGGTTCAGCCGCTAACATAGGAAAAGCGACCGCTTTGCTGTTCGCAAAAGAAGGCGCCAAAGTGGTAGTCACCACCAGACAGAATGTTGCGGGCGGCAATGAAGTAGCCAG
>Ga0268266_10005701_pt1 | contig 11546 bp, 14 predicted proteins | sample KBSS13metaG_FD_190356 | JGI IMG/M metagenome (GOLD analysis project Ga0268266, IMG submission 190356) | Switchgrass rhizosphere microbial communities from Kellogg Biological Station, Michigan, USA - KBS S1-3 metaG (SPAdes) (version 2) | ecosystem: Host-associated > Plants > Roots > Rhizosphere... | reverse complement strand
GTCGGATTGCTCGATCGGCATCGTTCCGCACGATCGCATCCGCGAAATGACGGAGAAATATCCGCGGCTCGCCCGAATCTACTGGTTCCTGACCAATCTGGACGCCGCGATCCAGCGGGAATGGGCGCTGTCGCTCGGCCAGCGATCGGCGCTTTCGCGAATGGCCCACCTCTTTTGCGAGATGCACGAGCGGTTGAGCATCGTTGGCCAGACCAACGGCAACGGCAGCTACAATTTTCCGCTGACGCAGCGAGAGTTGTCGGAATGCCTCGGGCTAACGGTCGTTCACGCCAACCGGACCATTCAGGAGCTGCGGCGGCGCGGTTTGATCGAACTTGAGAACCGATCAGTGACTATCCTTGACCACAACGGCCTCAAGGCGGTGGCGCAGTTCGACGATTCTTATCTCTATCTCGACAAGCGCGATATTTAGCCGACGTTGTCCTCGACCCAGTCGGCGTAGTCGGCGAGCAATTTGTCGACGGGCCAGGTGACGATGCAGGGTACGTCATAGCTGTGAAGTGCCGCGATGCGGGTGATTAGCGCGTCGACCTGACCGTTGCCCGTTTTCAGGATCGCCGCGACCTCGTTCGCGGTGTCGATCTTTCCTTTCCAGCGATAGATCGAGCGAATCGGCGGCAGGATGTTGATGCAGGCAGCGAGCCGTTCCTCGATTATCTGCCGACCAATGCGCTCCGCCTCGTCGCTGTCCGCGAACACGGCATAGATCGAGACGACGCTCATTTGGCGCGTCCCAATTCGTGGCCCCCCCATACGGTCGCCGCGACCAGCAAGGCGCCTGTCGCCTGGTGGAGGACGGCGAGCCAGATTGCGATGCCGGAGAGCACCGTGAGGATGCCGAGGACGATCTGTGTCCCGAATGCCGAGTGAATCGCGATCGCCGCGGGGCGCGCGCCTTCGACTTTCTTCACCTGCCGGGCGAAAAGGATGAGTACCGCCACGACGACCCAGGCCCACCAGCGGTGGATGAAGTGGATCAGGAACGGGTCGTGGGTAAGTGCGAAGGCAGCGCCATTCGACCAGTCGATGCCTTCGGGCACGAAGCGGCCGTTCATGTCGGGCCAGGTGTTGGCGACGTAGCCGGCGCGGAAGCCCGCGACCCAGGCGCCGAGCATCAGCTGGATGAAGAGAGCGCCGAGCGCCACTGCACCCCATCCGGTCAGCCGGGCCGGCCTCGGCTCGCGCTGGCGCAGGTCGAGCGCGGTCCAGATCAGCGCCGCGAAAAGAAAGAGCGCGAAAGTCAGGTGTGCGGACAGCCGGTACGGGCTGACTTCCGTTCGTCCTTCCAGGCCCGACATCACCATGAACCAGCCGACCGCGCCCTGTAGCCCGCCGAGGACGAACAACGCGACGAGGCGCCAGCCAAAGCCCTTCGGGATCGCGCGCTTCACCGCAAACCAGCCAACACCGATGAAGAAGACCAGGCCAAGGACCCGGCCGAGCAGGCGATGAACCCATTCCCAGAAGAAGATGAACTTGAAGCCGGACAGCGTCATTCCGGCGGGGCCTGCCACTTCGCGGAACTGCGGAGTCGCCTGGTAAAGTTCAAACTCATGCTGCCAGTCGGCATGAGTGAGCGGCGGGATGGCCCCGCTGATCGGCTTCCATTCCGTGATTGAAAGCCCGCTCTCCGTCAGGCGAGTGATACCTCCGACGACGACCATCGCGAAAACGAGGGCAGCGATGAAAAGCAGTAGGTTCGACAGCGCGCGCGGCGCGGAGGTTGAGCTGGACATAAGGCGAGCGCCCTTTCGCGTGCGCCGAGCCGAGGGGCAAGGGAGAGATTTAGGGGATATTATACTTTAGATACCCAGAGTGGGCCTGATCGGTGAGGTTTTACCGAATAGACCCCTCGGACGCTCGCCTACTTGGTGCGCCAGATGAGGTTGACGAACTCGGCTCTTTGTCGCTGTCTTTGGACAGTGAGTGGGTTGCGGATCGGCTGTTTGTGATCGTCACTACCTTCATTGACGAAACTGGCATGGACGGGCCTCGCGTGATGCTGGCGGGCTTCACCGCCCGACTTCACCAGTGGCATGCCTTTTCTGGACAATGGCGGAAGCTGCTGACGAGGGCCGAGATCCCCTATTCTCACGTGCTTGAAATGAAGCGCGGCGACCCGCCTTTCGAGGGCTGGGACGAGAGGAAAACCGTAGCCTTCCTGAAGGGAGCAGCGCCGCTAATCTCTAAATACTGTGACTTCGGCCTGACTGTGGGTGTGGATGACGAAATCCATAAACGCATTGTGGCGGGCAGGCCCGATAAGACCACGATGGATAGCGCTTATGGGGCGTGCGCTCGGCAGTTCTTTGAGCGTGTGCCGAGCCATGTTGAAAGAGTAATGGGCCTTCGCCATGCGCGTCTCAATTTCGTCTTTGAGCGACACGACCAAAGGTTCGGAGATGCGGAGCGCATATTCCACGAGCTGAAGCACGTAAGCGCCTACTTCCGCGAGCGGCTAGGCACGATAACTCCAGGCGAAAAGGAGGACTTCCCAGGGCTTCAGGCTGCGGATTGCTTCGCCTACTTTGCGCGACGAAAAGAGCCTGAAATGGGCTTCGCGCCCGTGCCCACTGAAGGCCCTATTTTCGCTGGCAATAAGCTATCCCCTTGCCCCCTCTTTCGGGTGAACATCGGAGAAGATGCGATTCCACTTTTCCATCAGTCCGCAACCGAGATCGCCCGTCGCCGAAGGGGCTTAAAGTCGCAAGCTAAGAAGGCCGCGAAGGCCCCGACTTCCTGACAAGGCTATCCAGCGCCGCGTCCGCGTCGGTGCGGTTTAGTTCGCCAGCCTCGATTAGCCTTTCGACTTCGGCCTCGAACCGCTTCCGCTGCTCCTCCGGAGTCAGCTTGTTCTTCGCTTTTGGCATCAGGCCCTCGCACAAGCTGTTTGATAGGTGAGACGCTTGCCGACGATACCGCCTAGCAGAAGGTTGGCGCGAGCCGCATCGTCGAAGCCGTTCGCTTGGCGATTGCTGTAGCGGAAATCGAACTCGGCAAGGTAGCGGTGAAGATGCTGCTTGCCGCAGTGCTGATAGATGCCGCGCATGCCCCGTTTGAAGATGCTGAAATAGCCTTCGATGGTGTTGGTATGCAGGGCGCGATTGGCAAGGTTCACATACTCGCCAGCCTTGTGGTGAATGGCAAAATTGCCGCCACGGAACATGCCGCCAATCCGCTTATAAACGTGGTGTTCGTCGGTCATTAGCTTGGCTTCACGGCTGATGTTGGCTTGCAGAATGGGCTTGATGTGGGCGGTATCGACCCAATCAATCACGTGGGCGCGGCTGCGGCCAGTATCGCGATCGACAAGGGCCAGAACCTTCATCTTGTGAATGTAGCCGCGAGCCATGACAGCGCCCTTCTCGGTGCCGATGAAAGTCTCATCGACCTCAACGAAGCCGCCGCCAGTGCCGAACATATCGCTGTCGTTAGTCCGCATCGCTTCACGGATACGATGCGACATGAACCAAGCGGTTTTCAGGGTGACGCCAAGGGTGCGGTGAAGCTGGTTGCTGGAAATGCCCTTCTTGCTGCCCGCGATCAGATACATGGCCTGAAGCCAGATATGCAGCGGCACATGCGAACTCTCGAAGATGGTTCCCATGCGAACGGTGAAGGGCTTCCGGCACTGGTAGCACTTGTAGAGGCCCCTGCGGGTGGACTGACCCTGCATCTTCGAAATGCGCTCCACGCCGCCGCAATGCGGGCAGATCGGGCCTTCCGGCCATACCCGCGCTTCGACGTATGCGAACGCTGCATCTTCGTTGTGGAAGTGAGGGGCTGAAAGAGCGGAAGCCACGATATTTTCTCCTGTTGGCACCTGAGTGCCAGACGGGAGTGGGTATGTAAAGTATAATAGCGCCGAGATTTAACTCATGTAATGTTGTAACTTACCGAACCGTGTCATATATTGCTCGCGCAATGCTTCAGTCGCTGACGATTCCAACGAGCCGGCTCGACCGGATGGCGATGGGCTTGTCCGGCCTGTGCCTCGTGCATTGCCTCGCGACCGCGATTCTATTGGGTGTCCTTGCATCGGCCGGAGGAATCCTCGGATCGCCGATCATCCATGAAGTCGGCCTGACGCTGGCCATGATCCTGGGCTCGGTCGCACTCATCAAGGGCATCATCGATCACGGTTATATGATGCCAAGTGTCGTCGGGGCGATGGGGCTTGGAACGATGGCAGGCGCGCTGAGTCTCCCGCATGGCGGTGCCGAGACAATTTACACCGTAATCGGCGTTATGATGCTGGGACTGGGCCACCGCCTCAATCAGCTGGCGTCAGAATAACATCTCATGTTGCCCGCGAATGTCGCGGGGTCTAATCCGGGAATTGTCCAATGGCCCGACACGATCATCAGCTTCACGAAGGTGAAGCGCTCCGCAAGGCCGCTGCCGACCGCCTTACGCAGGAGGGCGAGCAGTGGACGGACATGCGCGCCGCCGTGTTCGACGCGCTGGCGGGGTTCGACAAGCCCGCGAGCGCCTACGACATCGCTGACGCCGTCTCGAAGAAGCAGGGACGTCGCGTCGCCGCCAACAGCGTCTATCGGATCCTCGACCTGTTCGTGACGTCGAACCTCGCGCGCCGTGTCGAAAGCGCGAACGCCTATATCGCGAACCAGCACCCCGACTGCCTGCACGACTGCATTTTCCTGATCTGCGATAGTTGTGGTCAAACGGTACACATCGACGACGACAGCCTTTCCGGTGGCGTCCGTCAGGCCGCGAAAAGCGCCGGCTTCTCCGCCCCGCGCCCGGTGATCGAAGTTCGCGGCACCTGCGGCGACTGCGAAAGCAACTGAGCAAGATCTGAGCAATCGCTGAAATCGCACGGGCTTTGGTCCATGTGGGTGACATCATAAGGGCATCCGCGTAAGTGCCTGTGGCAATGAGCGATCGTCCCGACACGCCTCTTCTCGACGCGGTAAATTATCCTGCGGAGCTCCGTGCCTTAAGCAAGGAGCAGCTGCCCCAGCTCGCCGATGAGCTGCGGCAGGAGACGATCTCGGCTGTCTCGGTGACAGGCGGGCATCTGGGCGCCGGGCTTGGCGTCGTCGAACTGACCGTCGCCCTCCACTATGTGTTCAACACGCCCGACGACAGGCTGATCTGGGACGTCGGTCACCAAGCCTATCCGCACAAGATCGTGACTGGCCGCCGCGACCGCATCCGGACGCTACGCCAAGGTTCAGGCTTGAGCGGTTTCACGAAGCGCAGCGAGAGCGAGTACGATCCGTTCGGGGCGGCGCACAGCTCGACCTCAATCTCGGCGGCGCTTGGTTTCGCTATCGCCAACAAGCTCTCCGACGATCCCGGCAAAGCGATTGCCGTCATCGGCGACGGCGCGCTCAGCGCCGGCATGGCCTATGAGGCGATGAACAACGCGGCGGCCGCCGGCAACCGCCTCGTCGTCATCCTCAACGACAACGACATGTCGATCGCACCGCCGGTCGGAAGCCTTCGCAACAGCCTCGCGCGGCTGGTCAGCTCGAACAAATATCTGGCGCCCCGGAAGGTGGCTCAAAAGATCGCCCGCGCAATGCCGGAGCCGATCCACGACTGGGCCAAGAAGGTCGAGGAATATACCCGCGGCTGGATTACCGGCGGCACGCTCTTTGAAGAGCTAGGCTTTTATTACGTCGGGCCGGTCGACGGGCATGACGTTCGGGCGCTGGTCGAGATCCTCGAGAATGTGCGCGATGCCGAAATCGGGCCGATGCTGGTCCACGTCGTCACCAAGAAGGGGAAGGGCTACGCGCCGGCCGAGAACGCGGCGGACAAGTATCACGGCGTCGTGAAGTTCGATGTCGTGTCGGGCGTTCAGGCGAAGGCCGCTCCGGGTGCGCCGAGCTACACCAGCGTTTACGCCAAGGCGCTAGGCGACGAGATGGCGCGCGACGACAAGGTGGTGGCGATCACTGCTGCGATGCCGTCCGGCACCGGCCTGGATAAAGTCGCCGAGAAATTCCCCAAGCGGACGTTCGACGTCGGCATTGCCGAACAGCATGCGGTGACTTTCGCTGCGGGCCTCGCAGCGCAGGGCTACAAACCATTCGCGACCATTTACTCGACCTTCCTGCAGCGCGCGTACGACCAGGTCGTGCACGACGTGGCGATCCAGAACTTGCCGGTGCGCTTCGCAATGGACCGCGCGGGGCTGGTCGGCGCGGATGGTGCAACGCACGCCGGTGCGTTCGACCTCGCTTATCTCTGCACGCTTCCGAATTTCGTCGTGATGGCCGCGGCCGACGAGGCCGAGCTTTGCCACATGGTGCACACCATGGCCGTCCACGACACGGGCCCGATCGCGGTGCGCTATCCGCGCGGCGAGGGCCGGGGGTTGCCGCTTCCGGCTGAGCCGAAGACGCTAGAGATCGGCAAGGGCCGTATCGTTCGCGAAGGCAAGACGGTCGCGATCCTGTCGCTTGGGACGCGACTGGCGGAGGCCGAAAAGGCGGCGGACGATTTGGAGGCGCGGGGGCTGTCGACGACGGTCGCCGACCTTCGCTTTGCGAAGCCGCTGGACAGCGAACTGATCCGCAAGCTGATGACGACGCACGAAGTCGTCGTGACGGTCGAAGAAGCCGCGATCGGAGGTCTTGGCGCTCACGTGCTTACGTTGGCGAGTGATGAAGGGCTTCTCGATGCGGGCCTCAAAATCCGCACGATGCGCCTACCCGACGTGTTCCAGGACCAGGACAAGCCCGAGAAGCAATATGACGAAGCGCGCCTCAACGCGCCGCATATCGTTGAGACGGTGCTCAGGGCGCTCCGCGTGAACAGCGCCGGCGTCGAAGAGGTGCGGGCGTAGCTAAGGTTCGCGCTGACCAGCTGCTAGTAAGCCGCGGCCTCGCCGAGAGCCGCACGCGGGCACAAGCGTTGATCATGGCAGGCGCGGTTTTCTCCGGCGAGAAGAAGCTCGCCAAGTCCGGGGACATGCTAGCCCAGGATGCGCCGCTGGAGGTGCGGGGCAAGGATCATCCTTGGGTTTCGCGGGGTGGGATTAAGCTCGATCACGGGCTCACTCATTTTGGGTTTGACGTGACCGGCGCAGTTGCCCTGGATGTGGGGAGCTCGACCGGCGGATTCACCGACGTGCTGCTGAGCCGAGGCGCGGCGAAGGTCTATGCGGTCGATGTCGGCACCAACCAGCTGGCATGGAAGCTGCGAAAGGATAACCGCGTCGTCGTGCATGAACAGACCAACGCGCGAAACCTCAATGGCGACATCATCCCGGAGGCGGTCGATATAGTCGTTTGCGACGCGAGCTTCATCAGCCTCGCGAAGGTGCTCGACGCCGCCCTCAAACTCGCGAGGCCTGACGCGAAGTTGGTCGCGCTCATCAAGCCCCAGTTCGAAGCTGGCCGGGAGGAGGTGGGGAAGGGCGGCGTCGTCCGGGACCCAGCCGTGCACGACCGCGTTTGCACCGAGGCTAAAGGCTGGGTTGAAGCGCAGGGCTGGACCGTGCTTGGCGTAACGCCGAGCCCGATTACCGGGCCTGAAGGCAATATCGAATTCCTGCTGGGAGCGGTGAAGAATGGCTGAAGCAGTGGCGCGGCGCGATTGGTGGAAGATCGCAATCGTCACGGTCATCGCGATCGAGCTTCTTGGCGGCGCCAGCGGTTGGCTGTCGCAATCGGGTTACGGTAATCCGTGGTTCGACGCGCTTCAGAAGCCGAGCTTCATGCCGCCCGGCTATTTGTTCGGTATCGTCTGGCCGATCCTCTACGCCATGCTCGGCATCGCACTGGCATTGATCCTGGCGGAGCCGCCGTCAGACCGGCGCAGCCTGGCGCTCAAGCTGTTTTTCGGCCAGCTAGCGCTTAACTTCGCCTGGTCGCCCCTGTTCTTCGCGGCGCATGACATCACGCTTGCGAAGCTGGTGATCATTGCGATTGCCGTCATGTCAGCCGCGACGGCAGTCCTTTTCTACCGGCTAAAGCCGGCAGCGGGGCTGCTGCTGATCCCCTATATTTGCTGGCTCACATTCGCGACGGCGCTCAACGCGCGGATCGAAACCCTGAACCCCGGCGCTGGCGTTTCCATCCTCGGCTAAGCCCAGAAATCTGGGGATAGTTCAGGCAGTTGGGGATAGGTCCGGACCGCAGGGTGGCGGATTTGGAGCCGAGCCCCTAAATCGCCGCCGAAAGGGAGATTGTCCGATGCAGTCCGAGAACAAAATGTTCGACGACTTCGTGAAGATGGTGAACGGCTTTGCCGGGACCATGGCCGGGATGGGCCGTGAGGCGGAGTCCGGCGCTCGCGAGAAATTCCGTGAGTGGGTTGGTGGGCAGGATTTCGTCGGCCGTGACGAGTTCGAAGCCGTAAAGGCCATGGCTGCCGCCGCACGCGACGAGAACGAGATACTGAAAGCGCGCATTGCAGCGCTCGAAGCGAAGACGGCCGGCCCCGCAGCAGGCGCGGCCAAGCGTCCAACAGGCGGCAAGAAAGCCGGCCCGGGGGCGTGATCCTGAGCGAGGAAGAAATCCAGGAAGAGCGCGACGACGGCGCTCCGATCGAAGTTCTCGAGGCCTATTTCGAGGCGCGCGGCTGGGCGTGTGAGCGCACGGCCGAGGGCGAGATCGTGGCCTCGGCCACGGGCAGCTGGGCGCAGTACGAGCTTCGTGGCGTGTGGCGTCCTGAGGACCAGGTGCTGCAGTTCCTCGCATTCCCAGACATCAAGGTCGGCCCCGAAAAGCGCTCCGCCATTTTTGAGGCGTTGAGTCTGATCAATGAGCAACTCTGGCTCGGCCACTTCGAAATGTGGTCGGGGTCTGGCCTGGTGGTCTTCCGCCACTCGACCATCCTCGACGCGCGCGAAGGCGAGGGACTGAGCCTCGAGCAGGCCGAAGCCATCGCGGAAGCCGCGGTTGAGGAGTGCGAGCGCTTCTACCCCGTCTTCCAGTTCGTCCTGTGGGGCGGCAAAGCGCCCGGCGAGGCAATCGCCGCGGCCCTCATCGATACACACGGAGAAGCATGAGCACCGGACCGCAACTTCCCGCGCCGACCTGGTTCGTCGGCTGCGGCAACATGGGCCAGGCGATCGTCGAGGGCTGGCGCACCGCCGGTATCGACCTGTCGCAGGTCATCGTCATCCGCCCGAGCGGCAAGCCGATCGAAGGCGTTCGCGTTGTAACCTCGCTGCCCGATGCTGGCGTCCCGCCGAAGCTCGTTGTTCTTGGGGTGAAGCCGCAGAAGCTCGACGAGGTCGTGCCGCAGCTGAAGCCTTGGATCACGGGGCGTGCGACAATCCTGTCGATGTTAGCAGGGGTGGAAGCTGCGAGCCTGCGCGACCGCTTCGCGAACGCCGGCGCGATCATCCGCGTGATGCCGAACCTCCCCGTTGCGACGCGGCGCGGTGTGTCAGCGCTGTACACCAACGACGCCGATGAAGCGGTGAAGACTCAGATCGGCGATCTCTTTGTTGCGCTGGGTTGGGCGATGTGGACGGTCGACGAAAGCCGTCTCGCGGCTATCGGCTCGGTCGCTGGTGCCGGGCCCGCTTATGTCGCACGCTTCGTGTCGGCATTGGCCAAGGCGGGCGAGGCAAAGGGCCTGAGCCCTGACATCGCCGCCACGATCGCGTTGGAGACCGTGCTCGGGACGTCGTGGATGGCTGCGACGAGCGGCGAAACGATGGATGCGGTCGTCAAGCGCGTCGCCAGCCCTAACGGAACGACCGAGGCTGGTTTGGGTATTCTCGATCCCGCGCTCGACAAGCTTATCGGCGCGACAATCGAGGCTGCATCGCTGCGCGGTGCGGAGCTGGCGGCGGATGCTCGCGGAGCGTCGCTTGCGGTGGAGCCGGGTAACGCCTAGCTGCGTTCGCACACCGCAACAGAAGAAGTTTCATGGCTGACCTGCAGCAAACGACGACGTTCGACGACCGCGACGGCTGGATTTGGTTTGACGGAGAGATGGTCCCCTGGCGCGATGCCCGCGTCCACGTACTGACCCACGCGCTCCACTACGCGTCGTCGGTGTTCGAAGGTCAGCGCGCGTACAATGGCGAGATCTTCAAGCTTCGCGAGCACAGCGAGCGGCTGCGCAAAAGCGCGAAACTGCTGGGCTTCGAGCTTCCGTGGTCGGTCGATGAGATCAACGCCGCTTGCGAAGAGGTCATGACGGTCAACGGCCACGTCGATGCTTACATGCGTCCGGTGGCGTGGCGCGGGTCGGAATCCATGGGCGTGGCCCCGGGAAAGACGAAGCCGCACCTGGCGATCGCCGCCTGGGAGTGGGGCAAATATTACGACCCTCGGAAGTCCGAAAACGGCATTCGTCTCCACATCGCGCCGTGGCGACGTCCGGCGCCCTATACCGCGCCGACCGAATCCAAGGCGGCCGGCCTGTACATGATCTGCACTTTGTCGAAGCAGCATGCCGAGCAGCGCGGCTATGACGATGCCCTGATGTTCGACTGGCGCGGCCGGGTGGCCGAGGCGACTGGAGCGAACGTCTTCTTCGTCAAGGAGAACAAGCTTCACACGCCGACGCCGGATTGCTTCCTGGACGGCATTACGCGCCGGACGATCATGGACCTGGCGGACCGCCGCGGGATCGAGGTTAGCGAGCGTCCGATCTGGCCGGAAGAGCTGGAGAGCTTCGAGCAGATGTTCCTCACCGGGACGGCGGTCGAAGTGACGCCGGTGAAGTCGGTCGGCCCGTGGAACTTCGAGGTCGGCGAAATGACCCGGCAGATTTCGCGAGACTACGACGATCTCGTTCACGGGCGAATCCCGAACGAATAGAGACTGACGGGGGGCGGGCATGAAATTCCATCATCGCGCCGTCCCGATCGTCCTCCTCATTCTTCTCATCGACGCGATCGGCTTTGGCATTGTCCTTCCGGTGCTGCCGAGCCTGATCGTGCACCTGGCGGACGTGACGGTAGCTCAGGCAACACGCATCGCCGGTTATATGCTGGTCGCGTATGCTGGAATGCAGTTTCTCGCGGGGCCGGTCATTGGCAATCTGGGCGATCGGTTCGGCCGACGCGTAGTGCTCCTTTCCTGCGTTCTCGCCTTCACCATCGACTACGGACTGATGGCCGCGGCGCCGACGATCGGTTGGCTGTTCCTCGGTCGCCTTATCGCCGGAGTTGCCGGAGCAAGTTACGGTCCGGCCAACGCGGTCCTCGCCGACGTCACGCCGCCCGACCAACGAGCGAGGGTCTTCGGGCTAATGGGGGCGGCCTTCGGCGGCGGCTTCATCCTTGGCCCCGCAATCGGAGGACTGATCTCGAACTTCGGGGTGAGAGCTCCCTTTATTGCCGCCGCGTCGCTGGCTGCAATCAACACGATCTGGGTGCTGGTTGCTCTTCCTGAGACCCTGTCGGCCGAGAAGCGCCGACCTTTCGATTGGCGGCGCGCCAATCCCTTGAGCACTTTCGGCCCGCTCCTTAGCGCACCCCAGGCCGCGCCGCTCATTCTCGCGTCTCTGATGTGGCAGATCGCGCACAATGTTTACCCGGCGACCTGGGCGTTCTGGGCGGAGCTCAAGTTTAACTGGACCTC
>Ga0268266_10005700_pt1 | contig 11547 bp, 8 predicted proteins | sample KBSS13metaG_FD_190356 | JGI IMG/M metagenome (GOLD analysis project Ga0268266, IMG submission 190356) | Switchgrass rhizosphere microbial communities from Kellogg Biological Station, Michigan, USA - KBS S1-3 metaG (SPAdes) (version 2) | ecosystem: Host-associated > Plants > Roots > Rhizosphere >... | reverse complement strand
AGTTCTCCACCTGCGTTGGCTGCAGCATCTCGCCAAACGTGATGCTCATGCCCTTCGCGATTGCCGCAATGTTGCGAACCACCGACATGGTTCAAGTATACGATGAGGACCGCGGTGCAGCCAGATCGCGCAGGTTCGGCAGTTGGGTGGCTCCAAGTCCCTTAGACAGTTGAGTTTCACGTGTCGACCGATCCTGCCGATGAACGGAAAAGGGCTGGTCAATCAGGGATCCGCCCCAGGACAGGATCGCCGCCATGTCCACATTCAAGCTCGCCGCGACGCCGCTGGAACCACCGATCGAAGACGATTCATCATCCAGCACCGCAGAACCAGCGTTCATCGCTGTCAGCCCGGCCATCTGCCGGCTTCTCGATCAGGTCAACATCATCGGCCGCCACCTTCGCATAGCCACCCTCGAGGGAGAACCCGGCTCGGGCAAGACTACGCTCGCGCGACTTCTTTACCATCGTTACGCAGCGCATCATCCTGAGATTCGCCAATGGGGATTCAACCGGGTCGACGCGCGGGAATGGCTTATTTCTCACGGCGACTCGCGGTCTCCCGCCGGCTTCACGCTCCTCGATCGCGTCGACCTTCTCGCTTCCTCCGGGCAGTCTTTGCTTCTCCGCATCCTTAAAGACTTGGACATTCTTCGGCCCGACCGGCTCGTAATCCTCGCCTCATGTGAATCGCACCTACGCGAGCTGGCGCGAAACGGCCAGTTTCTGAGCGAGCTCGGTTCCCGTCTCACGACAGTCCGTCTGGCCTTGCCGCCCCTCCGGGAGCGCAAAGAGGACATCGTTCCGCTTGCAAAGCTGTTTCTCGAACGCATCTTCACCCGCTACCATTTGCTTCCCGCGGTACTCACGTCGGGAGCGGTTGCACAACTTCTCGAACATGATTGGCCCGGGAATCTCCGTGAGCTTTCCGGCACTCTCGAATCCGCCGTCATTGAGTGCTCCAGCGGCATCATTCGGGCTGAGGACCTGGCCATACCTGCCACTCGTGCGGCGGCGCCTCCTTCCTTCGGGACTCCAGAATTGATCAACCTCGACGCCGTGATTCACAATCACATTTTGCGCGTACTCAATCTGAACCAGGGAAACAAGCTGAGAACCGCACGCCAACTCGGCATCAGCAGGTCAACTCTCTATCGCCTCCTCGACAAGCGCTTTTCGCTCTCGGCCTGAAGCTACCAGAGCTGGACCGTCCACTACCCCCTTGCTCTAAACTCAAGCCGATGAGCATTTTCCCAAGCCACTCTCAAGGACCCGCCGGGTTGACTCGCTCTGCCCTGCTGTTTGCCGCCTCTCTTCTGCCTCTATCTACGTGCTTACCCGCCCAGACCAACGGCTCCAGCGTTGCCCCGGCATCGACGGAAGACCGCGCCAAGTCGCTTCATGCCATCTTTCACGATTACTGGGAGGAGACCCTCAAGCGGCAGCCGGAATTTGCGTCGAGCCTTGGCGACAAGCGCTACAACGACCAGATCGCGGACTATTCCGTAAAGGCGGTCAATGACTGGCTCGCCGTCGAGCAGGACATGCTTCTCAAGCTCGCTGCGATCGACCCCGCCGGTCTCCCCGCTCAGGATCAGGTAAGCCGCGAACTCCTGATCCATGATCTGACCGAAGACCAGGAGGGCGCCGAGTTCAAAGCCTGGGAGATGCCCGTCAACCAGATGGGCGGCATCTACTCCCGGTATCCGCAACTGGTCGCGCAGCTCAGCTTTACGACTGCGAAAGATTATGACGACTGGATCGCCCGCCTGCGCGCGATTCCCCACGCCTTCGACCAGGTCACTTCAAACATGTCGGTCGGAATCGACGACAAGCGCGTTCCTCCCAAGTACCTTCTTGAGAAGACCCTCGAACAGGTCAAGCAGCTCGCAAATCAGAAACCGGAAGACTCGCCACTCGCGCTTCCTCTGAAGAAGTTTCCGGGTTCGATTTCAGCCACGGAGCAGGCTCGGATCAAGGCCGACACGCTTGCAGCCATTTCGAAGCAGGTTCTTCCGGCCTATCAGCGCTTCGCTCGCTTCCTTGAAGTCGCGTACATTCCCGCAGGCCGCACCGAACCCGGCGTATCGTCCATTCCAGACGGTGAGCGCTACTATCGCTTCCGCATCCGCGAGAGCACCACAACCAATCTCACTGCAGATCAGATTCACCAGATAGGCCTCGAAGAAGTGAAGAAAGACGAAGCCGAGATGCTCGCCATCGCGCTGAAGCTCGGCTTCCAGGACCTGAAGAGTTTCCGCGACAGCCTCAAGGCGAATTCGAAGTTGAAGGCCACCTCCCGAGAGCAGCTGCTCGACACCTATCGCAGCTATCTCGGCCCAATGCAGACAAAATTGCCTGAGCTTTTCGGCCACCTGCCCAAGTCACCATTCGAAGTGGTCCCTGTTCCCGACTACCTTGAGAAGACGTCGGCCCCCGCATACTATGAAGCCGGCACTCCCGACGGCACGCGGCCCGGCCGCCTCTTCATCGATACCTACAACGCAACCGATCGCGATCTCTACCAGGTAGAGTCCGTCGCATATCACGAGGGCCTGCCCGGCCATCATCTCCAGATCTCTATCTCGCGCGAGCTTCAGGGTGTGCCTGATTTCCGCAAATTCGGCGGCTATTCCGCTTTCGCCGAGGGATGGGGACTTTACTCTGAGCGACTCGGCAAAGACGTGGGCTTTTATAAAGACCCCTACTCCGACTATGGCCGTCTGCAAGCGGACATCTGGCGCGCCATTCGACTCGTCGTCGATACCGGCGTCCACTCAAAACACTGGACGCGTCAGCAGATGGTCGATTTCTTCCACGATCACTCCACCATCGACGAGACCAGCATTCAGGCGGAGGTTGATCGCTATATCGCTTGGCCCGGCCAGGCACTTGCCTACAAAATCGGCCAGCTTGAAATTCTGAAACTTCGCGATCAAGCCAAGAAAGAACTTGGCGAGAAATTCGACATCCGCGCCTTCCACGACCAGATACTCGGCTCCGGTGCGATGCCGCTCGACGTTCTGGATGAGCGAACGACTGCTTGGATTGCGGAGCAGAAGGGTGGAGGCAAGTGAGCTGCAGTGGAGAGATGATTCTGATTCGGTGATGGATTGGAAAGGAGGACCTTGTGACAGATCAGCAACGCGTCATGAGCACTCTGAAGTACACATTCCTTGTCTCGTTCCTCCTCTTCATCGTCGTCGCAACCAAGATTCCATCAAAGGCACAGCATCCTCCTCAAAAGGCCATCGAACTTGCGATCGTTGTGCTCGCGCTGATGAATCTTGTGCTGGGGCTGAATGGGCGTCGACTTTTCGCGAGGATCACCGTAAGAAATGTCGTGACGCCTCAAGGCACTGGCATTGCCACTCCATCAGGCCAATGGTTCACGGCAAATATCTTCAGCCTGGCGATGATTGAATCATGCGCGCTCTTTGCGCTGGTTCTGCACCTGCTTGGAAGCTCGACCATGCCGGTTGGCTTTCTTTTTGCATGCGCACTCCTCACCCTGATTTTCTGGAGCCCCGGTTCCCCTCCTGCTCCGGACAACGCGAGTGGCGTCTCGCACTAGCCGCGTCACACCGTCACAAAGCCCCTGCAAACATTTGGCGATAGTGTTGGTACCAGTCGCTTTGAAACAGCTCCGCTGGATCGTACTTGCGCTTCAACGCCAGAAACTCCTCAAAGTTTGGATAGCAAGCCAGTAACTGATCGCGTCGGGCGAATCGATGATAGGTGAGATAGTAAGTTCCATCGCGCTTCACAGCCATATCAATCAGCCGGCGAAACACCTCCGCTGAGTGCTCAATCCCTTCGGGCGTGTGGACCGTGTGCAGATTGAAGATGGTGCATGCATACGGCTGCTTCGCCCATGGCAGGAAGCTCTCGTCATCTTTCTCGATGAGCCGGATCGTGCCATAGATCAGATTCACCTTGTTCCTGCGGAAGTCCTCTCGCACCTCAGCCAGGAAGGGCTCCAGCTCCGCTCGCGGAACATTGATCTCCGTAATCATCTCCGTAGCTCTGTGGGACGCGCGCTGCTTCTGATCGATCTCCGCGTGATAGCACTCAGGGTAGATGCTCATCTGATGGCTGTCTGACCAATAGATCTGCCCCTGAGTCGCAAGGTAGTGATCTGCGTAGCACCGGAAGGCTTGCGCCTTATCGACATGAGCAAGATAGAGCAGCTTGCGCCAGCTTTCATCCGACAGGGCCTTCTGGTCCTCCCGTATCGGCGTCTTCGAGTCGATTTCGCGATAACAGGAAAAGACACCTTTATGCAGAAAATCGTCCGAATCCGGATCGATAGCGAATTGGAAATCTCCATATGAAAAGCCATTACGAATGCGTTCAGCGAAAGCATTCATCAAGCCCTGAATCGTGCGCACTTCGACGACTCTCTGGATCTTCTTTCGCGGAACGAGCTGAAGGGTAACCGACGAGACGATCCCGAACAGGCCATAACCTCCGACCGCGAGGCGAAACAATTCTGAATTCTCCTGACGGCTGCACGACACGAGTTTGCCATCCGCATCGACCATCTTGAACGACTCGATGTTGCTGATGAAAGGCTGCATCGTCAGCCCCCGTCCGTGCGCATCAGCTGCCAGCGTGCCGCTAATGCTGACGTTATCGACTCCTGTCTGCTTCTGAGCAAAAGCCCATTGCATCGAAGCGCGTTCCTGAAGCCGCAGATAGGAATCCATCAGTTTCGGCCAGAACATTCCAGCCTCGACTTCGATCAGACCTCTGGCTTGATCGAAGCCGATGACCTGATCGAGTCCGCTCATATCGAGCAGGTACTGACCGCTGCCGAACTGCTGCCCTCCCATTGCATGGCGGCCGCCTGTAATCGAGAGAGAGCATTTCTGAGTTTTTGCCGCGCATACCGCGGCCTGTAAGTCCGCGACTGTCTTGGGCCTGAGTATCTTTCCGACCTGAGTCTCGTTCAACTGCGAGTGGACATCATTCACGATCAATGGACTGGCTGGTCTTGCGAAGGTCGAGTGCGACATGGCACGAGACTAGCTATCGCAATCGATCCAGGGATCGCAGTCGTTACAGTTTTTGAAGTGTCACAGGCATCCGGACTAGAGATGAGTGGGGCCGAGCGCGAACAGATCTTTAGAAGATCATTTCGCCGACAGGAACTGGAGAATTTCCGTCATCACGCGCTCAGCCTGATCTGTTTGAAACAGGAACTGCGCGTGTGCCGAACCTTCCAGAACAATCAGCTTCTTCGGCTGGGGAGCCTTCTCGTAGGCATCGCGAACATGCGGCAGACGGGGCCCGTCGTCGTTTGCATCCTCTTTTGCGACGATAAACAGCGAGGCGCATTTCAGCTTTTCGGCTGGGCCGTCGGGGTATGCGCCGAGGAACACCACGCGATCGATCTCTCCCGGCTGCGAGGCTATCGACGCTGCTCCTGCCGCTCCTCCGCCCATGCTGCCGCCAACAATGGAAACATACTTCGCACCAATTTTGTGCAGATAGCGCACCGCCGCGAGCACATCGAGTTGCAATGGCGCGCTCATTGGCGCCGAATCGCCAGGCCCTTTCGACTTGCCGTAGCCGCGAAAATCAAATGCCAGCACCCGGAAGCCGGCGGCCTCCAGCTGGAGCGCCTGCGCTCTCCAGCTCTCCTTGTTGAACCGTCCGCCATGAGCGAGCACGACTCCGCGTTCTCCGCTTCCGTATACGTCGCCGAAGAGCGTAGCACCATCATCGGTAGTAAACGATACGGTCATTTGCGCGCTGGCCGCCGACATAGAAAAGAGCGCAAGGCAAACTGCAAGGAGAATGCGCATCCTGAGAAATGTACCACCAGCTTGCCGGAAACCGCAGCCAAAAACGGCCCACTCGCTGCAACTCGCGATTAATCTGTATGCATGAAAGTCCCCTTTGCGAAGAAGTGGCAGAAGGAAACTGACAAGCTCCGCAAGATTGCTTTGGACTGCGACCTCACCGAAGAGCTGAAGTGGGGCAAATCCTGTTTCACCTTTCAGAAGAAGAATGTCGCCATCATCATTCCCCTGAAGGAGTCGTGCGCATTCTCATTCTTCAAGGGCGCTCTGCTCAAGGATCCCAAGCACATATTGCAGAGGATCGGAGAGCACACGCAGGCGGGGCGCTGGATCAAGTTCACTTCGATGAAAGAGATCGCAGCTGTTCAGTCCACCCTGACGAGCTATCTCTACGAAGCCATCGAACTGGAAGAATCCGGCAAAAAGGTAAAACTCAAGAAACCGTCCGAGTTCCCGGTCCCGCAGGAATTGCAGAGCAGGCTCGATTCCGATCCGATGCTACGAGCGGCTTTTGAAGCACTGACGCCGGGCCGACGGAAGTCCTACATCTTCCATATCTCGACCGCGAAACAGGCAAAGACTCGAGAGGCACGGGTGGAGCGGTGCATCCCGATGATCTTCAGCGGACGCGGCTTCAACGAACTTCCCAGCTAACGAGACCTTCTCAGGACAGTTCCACACTGCTGCCCAGCTTCGCCGCTCATCCCTTTATCTCAGATACCTATTTACAAAATAGCTATCCAGAGCTACGATCCCTTCATGGCCAGGAACTCCGACAACCGCGACCTATTCCCCGGCGCCCTCGAAATCATGATTCTGCAGTCGCTTCGCCACAAGCCGATGCACGGCTACGCGCTGGTGAAGCATATCAAGCAGGTATCAGACGAGCTCCTACAGATTGAAGAGGGCTCTCTCTACCCTGCGCTTCAACGCATGCTTCGCGAGGGCTTGCTCGACTCCAAAGAAGGGCTCTCCGCGAAGGGACGCCCCACGCGCATCTACCGCGTTACCGACTCCGGCATCCGGCACCTTGAAAAGGAACTCTCCAGCTTCGGCAAGATGTTCGATGGCATCACTCGCGTGCTCGCCTTTTCGCAGTCCTGACAGAAGTCAAATATGGCTCCGTAGAAAGAAGCTTCGACGCAACAGGAGACCTAGATGAACCCGCTTCCCCGCCTCTTCGGACGCACCCGCCGCTATACCGACATCGACGTCTCCATCGAGGAGCACATCCAGGAGCGCGCAGACGAGCTTGAGGCGGAAGGCATGCCGCGCAAACAGGCCGAGCAGGCGGCTCGCCGCGAATTCGGGAACGTCAGCCTCCTTCAGCAGCGGAGCCGGGAGCAATGGCAGTGGCCCGCCCTCGAATCTCTAATGGCCGATCTCAAGTTCACACTGCGCCGGCTTCGCAAGTCGCCCGGGTTTGCCATCACTGTCCTGTTGACGCTTGCCATTGGCATCGGCGCAAACACCGCGGTCTTCAGCGTCATCAACGGTGTTTTGTTGAAGCCGCTCCCCTATCCCGACTCTGGCCGGCTCGTCGCGCTGTGGTTGAACGCACCGGGCGCCGCGGGGCTGGCGAATTTCGAGAGCGGCCTGCGCCTCTCCGAGTCGATGTTCTTCACGTTCTCTGAACACAATCAATCCTTCGAGTCGCTCGGAGTCTGGGTTCAGAACACTGCCAATGTGACAGGAATCGCTCAACCGGAAGAAGTCCATGCCATCCTTATCAGCAACGGACTTCTCGAAACTCTCAACGTTCCTCCTGCGCTTGGCCGCTTGCTCTCGCCTGTTGACCAGGATCCTCACGGCTCGAAGCGCGTCATGCTCAGCTACGGCTATTGGCAGCGACGTTTCGGCGGAGATAAGAGTGTGATCGGCCGCAGCCTCCAGCTCGACTCTCAGTCCCGTGAGATTGTCGGCGTAATGCCGCGCGGCTTCCGCGTCGTCGACAACGACTTCGATCTCCTGGTGCCGTTGCAGTTCGACCGCTCTACCGCCATCCTTGCGGGATTTGGCTACAACGGCATTGCGCGGCTCAAGCCCGGTGTTTCCATTTCGCAAGCGAATGCCGACGTCTCCCGCCTCATCGAGACCTGGATGCACAGCTTCCGAAATGGCCCGGGCAGCAATCCGTTCTACTACCGCGTCTGGAGAATCTCGCCTGATTTTCATCCTCTCAAGCAACAGGTCGTTGGCAGCATCACCGGCGTCCTCTGGGTCGTGATGGCTACGGTTGGCCTTGTGATGCTCATCGCATGCGTCAACATCGCCAACCTGCTGCTCGTACGCGCCGACTCCCGACAGAACGAGCTTGCTGTGCGCGCTGCCCTTGGAGCCGGGCGCGGACGCATCGCCCGTGAGTTGCTGGTTGAGAGCATAGCGCTGGGGATGTTGGGCGGCCTGTTTGCTCTGGGAGTTGCGTTCGGCGGCCTCAAGTTCCTGGTAGCATTTGGTCCAGCGAATCTGCCGCGTCTGAGTGAAGTCACGCTTGATGGAGGCTCGCTGCTTTTTGCCCTGGTTCTTTCCATCTTCTCCGGGCTGTTTTTTGGGTCCATCCCCGCGATGAAGTACTCAACGATTCGCGCCATCGCTGCCCTCTCGGGTAGCAAACGTACGGCAAGCGACAGCCGCGCGCGTCATCGCTCGCGCAACATTCTTGTAGTTGCGCAGGTGGCGATGGCCCTGGTGCTTCTCGTGAGTGCGCTGCTGATGATTCGCACTTTCGCGGCATTGCGCAGCGTCGATCCGGGATTCAGCGACCCGGCGCGCACGGAGACGGTTCGAATCTCCGTCCCAGAACTTCTGGTCGCAGATCAGATTCAGGTCACGCATCTTTTGAACGAGATATCCGACAAAATTGCCGCAGTTCCCGGCGTGCAGTACGCAGCCTTTGCGGGCGCTGCGCCGATGGAGGGCATCGATCCGAACTGGGACGAAATGGCTGCTGAGGGAAAGGTATATGCCGGCGGCGAGCCACCCTTGCGTCTTTTCAACTATGTTTCGCCCGGCTTCTTCAAGACCATGGGCACGCAGATCGTGGCCGGACGTGAATACAACTGGGACGATATATACGGGCTGCGCAACAATATCATCGTCTCTGAGAATTTTGCGCGTGAAAACTGGGGCTCTCCGCAAGCCGCCGTCGGAAAACGAATCCGCCAGTTCTCCAAGATGCCGTGGCAGATCATTGTTGGTGTAGCGCAAGACGTTCGCCACAACGGCGTGGATGAAAAGACGCCGGAGATCATCTACTGGCCGGCGATGTACAACAGCCCTTACACGCAGAAGCCGACCATTGACGGTCTGCGGGCGGTCACATTTGCGGTGCGCAGCAAACGTGCGGGGACTGAGGCACTGGTCTCTGACATTCAACGCGCGGTCTGGTCTGTGAATGCGAACCTGCCCGTGGCCGCGCCCGGGACCATGGAGGTCATCTACTCCAAATCGATGGCGCGAACTTCCTTCACGCTCACGATGCTTGCCATTGCCGGCAGCATGGCTCTGCTGCTCGGAATTATTGGCATCTACGGCGTCATTTCTTACGCCGTCTCGCAGCGAACCCGCGAGATCGGAATCCGCCTCGCTCTCGGTGCGCAGAAATCGGAATTGAAGTGGATGTTCGTCCGCTCAGCTATGGCGCTTACCGCGGCCGGAGTAGTCATCGGATTGATCAGCGCTGCTGCTGTCACGCAGTCGATGAAATCTCTGCTCTTCGGAATCAGTCCGCTCGACCCGCTGACTTACCTGACGATGCCGCTTGTCTTGTGCGTGGCGGCTGCGGTCGCCAGCTATCTGCCGGCGCGTCGTGCGGCAAATGTAAATCCCGTGTACGCTCTGCGAGTTGATTGATGCGGAGGATTTAGCTGGACCTTCAGTTCACTGCCCTTGGTCGACGTACCCGATCGAAGGAGTCCAGCTCACGACGTCGTGTGCATTGTCGCCGTTTGCGTGAACTTCAAAGCGGATGACATCGCCCTGCGCCACCTGAATGGAATCTACATCCGTACCAAAGCCGGCGTCGTCGGATCCGGCGATCGCTTTTCTGCCGCCGGCCGAGGGCCAGATCTGCGCGACGCCACGCGATGAAACAAGGTTGATGTTCGCGTTGACGCCATTCCCGCCGTGACTATCAGACTTCAGCACACGCCCGCGTATGCTGATCGTTCCCGCGCGCGGAGCAACCCACACTCTCGCAACGCCGCCCGCTGTGCAACTGCTCGAACAGCTTGCCGGCTGCAGATCGAAGGCGCTCACAAATTGTGTCTCACTGCGCATCCACGCGCCATTTCCGATGGCCTCTGAGTAATGGGGAAGGTCAATCCATGTCGAATCGGACCCCTCGTACTGGTAACGCCACTGGTTCTTGCCCTGTGTCGAAGTGAAGAGTTCAGCCGCATAGTTCGGACCGAGCGCTGTCTCGTGCTGATTCACATTCGAGATCATGGCGATGTTCTTGCCGGCTAGAAAAGGGCCGTGCTTCTCGAAGACAAGATTGTTCCGTATTTTTCCCGATGGCGTACCGTAGTTCCGTCCGTTGTTGTCTTGCCAGACGGATGCTGCGCCGGGGCGATGCGAGTGCGCATTATCGGCGAAGGTGTTGCCGCAGAAATCGAAGGCATTGGTATGGTCGCCGGGGTGGATATTCAAGATTTCAACCGCCGGTCCCGCGTTGCCCGCGAAGAGATTTGCATGCAGCTCCACTTCGCTCTCTGACCATTCGAAGTCGATGGCAGTTTCATCGGGGCTACCCGAATGCGGCACTCCGAAGAAGATGTTGTTCACGATTCTGACTTTGCTCACGCGGCCCAGCATCAATGCCGCAGTACCTGTCGGCGTGCGGCATCCGGCTTCGTCCAGCAGCACAGAATTCATCAGCGTAACGTTTGTCATGCCGAGCAGCCGGAGCGCATCGCTGCACCCCAATCCCGCGCGCTGATAGGCTTCCCCCTGGTGCCCGTTATCGCTGGCAAAAACCAGGCCGTTCATCACCACATCTTGAAATGCGTTGTGCCCATCCTGGCCCTCGATCGTCGTTCTCTCCGCGTCGAATGCCAGGCTGTCGACGTTATTCGCGCCGCGCACGTCGCTCACGGTTACGCCCTTCAACACGTACTGCGACGCAGAAAAAGTGAGGTAGGAAGCAATATTGAAGAGGATTCCCGATGAAAGGTTGATGTTGAGGCTGGCCGCAAATGGATCTTTCACCTTCCGCTGAGCCGGATACTCCGGCGAATATCCCGCCCAGATACCCTTGTTGTCGTGAGCGTAAATGTGGCTGATGTCGATGCCATTGTTGAACAGCTGCGTGTAGTGCAGCAGGATCCCGACGCTGGCGCGTCCAACCTCAAGATCGGAGATATCCCAGTAGCTCGCATCCATAAGCAGGACGCAGATGTCGCCGCTCGCCTGGTTGCGAAGGATCTTGGGATCGGCACCCTGCCCGTATGCGCCCAAGGTGATGGGCTCGCTCGGGGACCCATGCCCGGCAAGCGTCATCTGCTGATTCCACGATCCGCCGCGTGCGAGAAGGATCTGATCGCCTGGGGCAAATGTCTTGATCTTGTTTACCGGCGAAAATGTGCACCAGGGATGTGCGACGCTGTGCGGACCGCTGTCGGTGCAGTTCGAGTCAGGCCGGTTGTTGACGTAGTAGTTGGTTGCCGAAAACGCCGAGGTGGCTGACGCCAGCAGCCCGATCAGCAATAAACATGTAGAGAGGGCGCGCGTCTGTCGCGGCC
>Ga0268266_10005699_pt1 | contig 11548 bp, 8 predicted proteins | sample KBSS13metaG_FD_190356 | JGI IMG/M metagenome (GOLD analysis project Ga0268266, IMG submission 190356) | Switchgrass rhizosphere microbial communities from Kellogg Biological Station, Michigan, USA - KBS S1-3 metaG (SPAdes) (version 2) | ecosystem: Host-associated > Plants > Roots > Rhizosphere >... | reverse complement strand
CTGGTGGGTGAGCTCAGGCGGTTCCCTGCGGATGAGCACGAGTACGATGCCCTGGTGGAGATGCCGACCGAATCTCTGGTCGAGACGATCTGCCGACAAGTCGTGGCCGTCGTAGGAGACGAGAAGAAGCTGGATGCGGTGGGTATTGCGGTGCCCGGTCTGGTGAAGAATGGAGTCGTTGAAGAGGCGCCCAATCTACCGCAACTCAAGGGAGCTCGTCTGCGTGACCAGATCATGGCCAAGCTGAAACAGCACGGTATTGAGACGCAGGCAACGATTCTGAACGATGCTGATGGTGTGGCCGCGGGTCTGGCTGCGACGCACGGCAAGCTCGATTCGATGATCCGGGTTTGGACTCTGGGTATGGGAATCGGGTTCGGCAGATATCCCTTTTCGCCTGGCGTGTGGGAGGGCGGACACACGATTGTGACGCTCGACGAAAAGGAGACCTACTGCGGCTGCGGCGGTCGCGGGCATCTGGAAGGTGTCATGGGACACCGGTCGATGCGGCTGCGCTTTCTAGACATGGAGCCGGAAGAGGTCTTCGAGGCTGCGAAGAAAGGCGAACCGCGCTGCGTGGAGTTCAAGAAGCTCTACCACAGGGCTCTGGCGGCTGCGACCGCGAGCTCCGTTCACATGGCTGGGCCAGGCAAGTTCTTCCTGACCGGACCGTATGTAGGGTTTGTCGATCTCCCGATGCTCAGGGACTACGCCCAGCAGATGGTGAAGATGAGCCCGCTGCAGGGTTATTCGCTGGAGATTGTGGAGGAAGAGCCCGAGACCAGGGTGATCGGATCGGCGGTGAGCGCAGAGCAGGCTGCGGGTTTGTAGAGACTAACTCATTCCAGGTCGCATCAGCTTGACTCATCTTTGCTGGATGGAAGCTGGAAGAGAGCGTCAAAGATCCGGCCTGTGATCTTTTTTCTAACACCCTCGTCCAACAGGTCAGGTGCGAACTTTGCCTCTACCGCAATGGCAGAGAGTATGGGCTGGAGTGACTGGACCGCTGAGGAACGGCTTACTGTATCTGCGCCTCCGTCAGATCCAAGCATTTTCGCGAACATCTCCTCCCTATTATGGGGATTCAGGTTATCGAAGAGCTTCTGAAGGCGCTCTTTCGACTCCGGATGGCGAATAGCGAAGAGCTTGAACTCCAGCATCAGTAAGGCCCAGGCCTGATCTTCTGCCAACAAAAGGTAGAACTGACGAAATCCTGAAAGATTTTGCTCAACGGTGTTTGAAGCGGCGAACATTTCCCAAGCCTGAGCTCGGTTGTGGTTGGCTTTTTCCTCAATCAACGCAAGGAAGATATCTTCTTTACTCTTGAATTGGGCATAGATTGCGCCTTTGGTACGTCCTGCCAGGGTTGCAATCTCACCCAGCTCGGCTCTTTCATAACCATCCCGTACAAAGACGGTCTCTGCGGCGCGTAACAAGAGCTCGCGTGTCTCTTTGGTCCTGAGCTCCTGTTTATTGGGTCTCTTTGAGGGCATCTCTTTCCTTATCTTAGGCCACTCCGCCGGCAGCGAACCCCCTCGGAGTCTTTCCACCCTTATCATGATTGCGCTTCCTCATCGTCCTGTAGAGCGATTCCTGCACCGACCAGTTCATCGCGGAGATCCTGATTCGCTTTGAGGAGATCACAGACCAGAGATCGAAGGCAGCTCAACCTGTATTTCATCTCTTGATAGGACTCCATGCTCAGGGATGGTTCAGTCTCCTCTGGCGCACGACGGTAGTTCACCATAATTTTCTCCGGGGGAGAGCAGATCGCGATGCGGTCACCGCGATCTGCCAATCAAGAAAGTAGAAGATGAATCTCTAGGACCGGGAAGCGCGCTTCTGGCTGCGCTCCTGTTCGTTCTCCCACTTTTTCACTGCCTGGTGCGCGATCTTGTCGATGATATTCACACTCTCTGATTCGCCGCGCTGCGTAGCCTTGATCTGGTCACGGAAGATGACTGTGCCTTTTGCATCGGTAATCTCCATATTGAGGGTGATCTGGGTTACGCCAACGAAGAATCCCACCGGACCCATCGAAGCGCGCTTTACCTGGCTTCCAGGGGTAAACGCCGTTACGGTGAGTTGCATGGTGTACTGAGAACAGTTCCCGCTACCCTCAATGCGGTCCCGGCCGACCTCAGTTCCCGGAACCTGTTCGAGGCGTCTTATGACATGCTCGTAAATGAGAGCCCGATAAGCTATGGGGAAATCAGGTTGGCTGGACGAAAGTTGCTTTAGCGAAATGGACTTCGCGGCACCCTGCCCAACAGAGCAGGGAATGTCCAGTACGTTATGACGAGCAGGCGGCGGTGTGATTGCGTGAAGAGCCTGCTCGGCCTCATTGCCAGGTAGAAAAAAGACAGCCCCGTGATAACCGCCTGAGCCGTCTATAAATTCCACCGTGAGCATGTCGCGCTGGTGATGCATGAACGTGGCGAATGCTGCGCCGCCACCGTAGGGAACAGCCATCCGCATCAGCCTCCCTTTCATCCCCCAAAGCTCGACGTGTTCATCTCCGGCGCTGAGCGCCACGATAGATGCGAGATCGATCGTGGAACTCGCCTCCTTTCCGGTGAATCTCAGTTGTCGCGGTGTGATGGTCAACGTTCCATTTGCTTTGTCCTTTACATCCATCAGGCCAAGCACGTGAACCGCCTGTGTCGAACTCCATCCAGAAGACTGAAGAGCCGTTGAGCCTGCTTGCGCTTGAGCGCAGAGAGCAAGAGAACATGCGGAGAGGGAGAGCGCGAGTTTTATGAAGAGAAGACGTGGCATCGAAGGTCCTTACATAAGGTAAATTCGTACTAGTAGGTATTTAATTAGTTGCAGGTAACTGCTTCGCTTGAGTGTTATTTGTAATTAATACCTACTGGTAGGAATATATCACACAAATAGGCATCGCCTCGATTTCTTGAAGGCAAGTGGTTATAAGTAAACCTTTTCTCCGATGGAATACCAAGAAGGACGCGCAAACCCTGATAAACATGGAGGATGTTGTAAGGTACTTTGCAGATGTGAGGGTGCGTTGATGCGAGCGGCAGACGGCTGCCGCTTGAATCGAACCGAGTCGGATACGAAGGAGCATTCATGCTTTCGCGAGTGGCGTACTTGTTTGGCCTGACATTGGCTGCTGTCATGGCTACCGCGCAGTCAAGGCAACCGGCTCCACTGCCTCCCCCAGCGGGTGAGCCGAAGGTCTATGAGGTTCATCGTGCCAAAGGACCGATTGATGTGGATGGTCATCCTTCGGAGAAGGCCTGGAAACAGGCAGAGTGGACCAGTGATTTCGTCGATATTGAAGGAGCCATCAAGCCCAAGCCGCGCTTTCGCACGCGAGCGAAGATGCTGTGGGACGACCAGTATCTCTACATCGCGGCGGAGTTGGAGGAGCCCGAGGTGAAGGCATCCCTCACCCAGCACGATTCCGTGATCTTTCACGACAATGATTTTGAGGTCTTTCTGAAACCGCTTGCGGATCAGGAAGGCTACTTCGAGTTTGAGATGAATGCCCTCAACACCGGATGGGATCTCTACCTGAACAAGCCTTATCGAATGGGTGGTAAGGCGGACAACAGCTGGGAGATGGAAGGGCTGAAGACTGCTGTGGCAGTCCAGGGAACCCTGAATCATCCTGAGGACAAGGACACGGGATGGACGCTCGAGATCGCGATCCCGTGGACCGCATTCAGCTCACGCCAGCCGGTGCCGAAGCCCGGAGTCGGTACAGAGTGGCGAATCAACTTCAGCCGCGTGGAGTGGAAGGCCGGCCAGCCAAAGGAAGACAACTGGGTCTGGTCGCCGCAGGGAGTCGTCAATATGCACGTTCCGGAGCGCTGGGGTTATCTGCGCTTTAAGAAATAGGTCATCATGACAGAGATCTCGCGGCTAGTTGCGCATATCGTCCTGCCGGGCTTTCTCGCGATTGCTCCGCTGGCCCATGCGCAGGAGCCACTTCGAGCGATCGACGCGATTCAGAAGATACAGAAGCGTTATGCTCCAGCACCTCCTCCGGACACGGTGGACACGATAAAGGCCGGAGATCCCGCTACGCCGGTCACCGGAATTACGACGACCTTTCTCGACACGATGGACGTTCTGCGAGAGGCGGCGCGGCGCAACGAGAATCTGATAATCACGCACGAGCCGACCTTCTACAACCATCGCGACGACACGGCTTTCTTCAAAGACGATCCGGTCTACAAGGAGAAGCTGGCGTTCATCGAGCAGCACCACATGGTGGTCTTCCGGCTTCATGACGAGATTCACATGGCCAGGCCCGATCCGATCGGGATGGCGCTTGTCGAAGCCTTGGGGATGACCAAGAATCTCGACAACCCCGCTGATCCTAGCCGTGTCACGATTCAGCCGGTCTCGCTTCGTGAGCTGGTGCAGCAGATCCAAACGCGCCTCGGCACGCGGACGATGCGAATCGTCGGCGATCCCGAGATGCGTGTGCAACATATTGCCCTCCGGCCAGGAGCCTCAGGACTGCAGCGGCAGGTCAGCGCTCTACGTCAGGATGGCGTCGACGTTCTTATCGCCGGAGAGGCCTCGGAGTGGGAGACGGTCGAGTACACCCGTGACGCTTCAGCGCAGGGACGCAAAAAAGGCCTCGTGCTCATCGGTCATGAACCCTCGGAAGAGCCGGGGATGGAGCAGGCGGCAAAGGATATCCGCGCTCTCTTTCCGACGCTCAAGGTCGATCACATCCTCGCGAATCAATCGATGTGGAGTCCCGACCATCCTCCCGCGAAATAACCGGTTCCTCTACTTTTGACAGGTGGGGCAGAAGTGAGTGCTTCTTCCGCCTACGACGATGCGTTCAATCGGGGTGGAGCAGGTGCGGCAGGGCTCGCCGGTGCGGGAGTAGACGCGGTGGTGCAGCTGAAAGAAGCCTGCGACTCCGTCGGCATCGACGTAATCGGAGACGGAAGATCCGCCTAGTTTGATCGCGTGCTTCAAGACCTTCTGCAGTGCGGCGCGGAGGCGCGTGAGCTCGTCTCTGGTGAGGCGTCCGGCCTGGCGGCGCGGGCGGATTCCGGCGTGGAAGAGTGCTTCGTCAGCGTAGATGTTGCCGACTCCGTGCAGGAGCGATTGGTTGAGGAGCGCGGCCTTGATCGGGGTCTTGCGGTTGCGGAAGAGCGCGATGAACTCTTCGAGCGGGATCGTGAGTGGCTCGCTTCCGGAGCCGGTGTAAGGCTCGTGGAGGACGGAGAGGCGGCCGAAGCGTCTTGCGTCGACGAAGCGGAGCTCCTTGCCGCCGCTCAGCATCAGGGTGGCGTGAGTGTGAGGCGGAACTTCGGTCTCGGGGGCGGAGACGAGCAGGCGTCCGGTCATTCCGAGGTGGACGAGGAACTGCGCCGCAGTCTTCTTTGGCGCGCGGGTGAGGTCGACGACGATTGTCTTGCCGACGCGGTGAACGCGGTCGATGCGGGCTCCTGTGAGTGTCTCGGCGATCTCCTGGGGAGGCGATTTGAAGGTCTGCGGGTTCTTACGGAGGTGGACATCGACGATGGTCTGTCCGTGGACGCGCTGGTGGACTCCGTTGGCGACGGTTTCGACTTCAGGAAGTTCGGGCATTGCTTTTTGAGTATAGGGCGTAAAGGAAGGATTCAAAGGCGATCTGCGATCCCAGGTGACGGCGACTGCGGATGGCCTCTATACTTCCTGCGCGATGAAGATGACATTTCTTATGTACGCAGGCATTTTGGGTGCGTTCGCTGCGGGTGCGAGCGTGGGGGCAGAGACGCTGTTGGTGGCAAACCAGAAGGACGCGAGTCTTTCGGTGATCGACACGGCCTCGGCGAAGGTCGTGGCGACGATTCCGGTCGAGGGGATCACCGGGCACGAGGTTGCGGTTTCGCCGGATGGAAAGACGGCTTACGTTCCCATCTACGGGAACGCGGGTGTCGGCCGCGCGGGAACCGATGGCACCGAGATGGCAGTGATCGATCTGAGCAGCCACAAGGTGGTTCACAAGGTCGACTTCGGTCATGGCGTGAGGCCGCATTGCCCCATCTATGATCCGAACAGCGGGAAGCTGTTCGTTACAACCGAGCTCGATAAGAGCATCAGCATCATCGATCCGAAGACCTTGAAGATTGTGGGTTCCGTTCCGACAACACAGGAGCAGTCCCACATGCTGGTGCTGTCGAAGGACGGCAAGCGCGGGTATACGGCGAACGTCGGGCCGGGAACCGTGTCGGTGCTCGACATGGTTGGGCACAAGACGCTGGCGGTGATTCCTATCTCCGGGAATACGCAGCGCATCGCCATCTCACGCGATGGAAGCATGGTGTTTACGGCGGATCAGAAGAAGCCGCAGCTGGCGGTGATCGATACCTCCACCAATAAGGTGAAGAGCTGGGTGGCGCTTCCGGCAGTCGGTTACGGCACGGCGACTACGCCGGATGGCCGCTGGCTTCTGGTCGCGATGCGCGGAGCCAAGCAGGTTGCGGTCGTCGACCTGAAGACGCTCAAGACAGCGAAGACGATCGATGTTGGCGATGGTCCGTCGGAGGTTGTGGTGAGCGCGGATGGAAAGCGCGCTTATGTGGCTTGCAACTTCTCCAATGACATATCGGTGATCAATCTGTCCGGCTGGAACGTGGAGAAGACGATTGGTGCGGGCAAGTTTGCGGATGGGATGGCTATGGTTCGGTAGGTCTGCCCCTCCTCCTGTTTTGTGTAAAGTCTTCTATTGATTCGACTTAGGCTTGGACCACTTTCGTAAAATATTGTAAATAAATGGCTTAGGTCTAAGATATTCAAAATAAGCAGTAAGCGGAATAAAAAAGCCCCAGTAATCCCTGGGGCTTTTTTGTTCTGTTCTTAGTATAGCAATGTGGAGAAAACTAATCGCAGGTATATGTTATTTGTTTTCTTTATTTTAGAAGGAACTTACGCTTGACAGATCTGTGTGGGGAGTGGTGAACGTTTGCGAATGGGATGTAGTCGCGGGAGGCGTACCTCAGCGGCTAAAGCCGCGTTTCAAGCGTTCTTTACGGCACGGCTGAAGCCGTGCCGTAAAGCGAGGCGGTTCCGTACGGCGTGGCTGGAGCATAGTTCCGTACGGCGTGGCTGGAGCATAGTCCTGAACGGCGTGGCTGGAGCCTAGTCCTGAAGCACGGCGTGGTTCGCGATCTGCGCGAATATCCCACCTTAGCGACGATAAGACCGTCGCTAAGATGAGGCACCCGACACCCGGTGGGAGTGAATGACCCTGTGGAGAGATTGGGATTCATCTATACAAACTCGACCTGTGATCGAGGCGATACGGGTTAGTCGTGTCCGGTTTGCAGGATGGGCAGGAGGCTGGAGTAGTCGTCGGTCCAGAGGCGTAGGCCGGGTTTGACGGAGATGCGGTCGGCGAACCCGACGAGCTCCGGCTGGGTGAAGAAGTTGGGGTCTCTGGTCATGAGGACCCATTCGGCGCGGAACTCTCCGCGCGGCTCGCTGGAGCCGGTGATCACGGTGCGGACTTGAAGGCCTGCTGACTGGGCCAGAAGGGCGAGCTCGGGCGCGAGGTTGAGGTATTGGTTTGAGACGTGGAAGGCGAGGACGCCGTTGGGCGCCAGGTGTCGGAGGTAAAGCTGCAGCGCTTCGCGGGTGAGCAGGTGCAGGGGGATGGCGTCGCCGGAGAAGGCATCGATGGCCATCACGTCGAACTGTTGAGATGGCTCTGAGGCGAGCGAGGTGCGGGCGTCGCCGTGGGTGATGGTGACGGCGGCGCGGGAGTCGCGGAGATAGGTGAAGAGATTGCGCGCGATGGGCTCGACCTGTGGGTTGATCTCGTAGAAGCGGATGCGATCGCCGGGATTGCCGTAGGCGGCGAGGGTTCCAGCACCGAGCCCTATGACGCCGATGTTCTTTGTGCGCGTGCCGCAGCAGAATCGCATGGTGAGACCGATGCCGGAGTCGGTGGCGTAGTAGGTGGTAGGGATGTGGCTGAAGCCGGGGTCGAAGATCTGGGTTCCGTGCTGAATGGATCCATGCAAAAGGGTCCGCATGGGAGCGTGCAGGACGGGAGCGTCGGACTGGGTGACGCGAAGGCTGCCGTAAAAGTTACGCATCTGTACCAGCGACTGACGCTGGTAGGAGATGCGCAGGAATACAGCGAGAGTTACGAGGAGAATGCCGGCGGTCGTCCAGAGAAGGCGCTGGGGCCAGCCGTCGTCCCAGGTTTTGGCCAAAGCGAAGAGGGCGGTGGCGATGAAGGCGATGGGAAGGTCGTAGTTGGCGGAGAAGACCAGAGGGAAGGCGATCCCGACGAGAAAGGTGCCCATCGCTCCACCGGCGGCGATGAGGAGGTAGAAGAGGGTGGCCTCGGAGGCGCGTTTGGGGCGCAGAGCGTAGGTTTCGGCGTGACAGAAGAGGCAGGCGATGAAGCACTCGATGAGAAAGAAGAGGATGGTGAGGGTGATGGGCAGGGAGGAATCGGCCTTGGAGAGCGCGTAGCCGAGGCTGGCGAGCATGACCACCAGAATGCGGACGACGAGAGGACGTCGATAAAACCCGGGGCGATCGAAGGCGAGGATGAAGGTGATGAGGTAGATGGCGAGGGGCAGCACCCAGAGCAAGGGGATTGCAGCGATGTTGGCGGTGATGTGCGAGGTGACGGCGGCGAGCTGCATGGCTGCCGCCATAGGCAGGAGGAACCATAGCCAGCGCTGTGATGTGGGAGCTGCTGGAGTACTGTCCTGCACCGGTGTGGAGGGGGCTGTGCTTCCGCGCGATTGTTTCGTCAGGGTGAAGGCGAGGACGACAAAGAGCAGGAATCCGATGGACCAAAGGGTTCGCTGCACCCGGAGAGTCAAGTGGGGCTCAAAGAGAGCGGGATAAGCGAAGAGGGCGAGCAGGGAGCCGGTGTTGGAGAGAGCGAAGAGGCGGAACCAGACGGCGGCGGGCTTTCCTGCGGGATCGGCCTCTCGCTGCGCGAGCCATAGCTGCAGGAGCGGGCTGGTGGAGGCGAGCAGAAGAAAGGGAAGGCCAATGGTGCGGGTAAGGTTGCGAAAGATGGTGAAGACAGGATGGTCGACGCTGCCGAGCGATGGATGGATGAGCCACGCAAATACCAGTGCAAGCAGAGCCGCGACGAGCGCACAGACGTGAATACGTCGTTGCAGGCTTCGATTGGGCAGGCTGGTGAGCCAGTGGGAGTAGAGATAGCCGAGCAGAAGCGTGGTCTGGAAGAAGACCAGACAGGTGAGCCAGACTGCGGATGATCCACCGAGGAAGGGGAGGATCTGTTTGGCGGCGAGCGGCTCAATGAGGAAGAGGAGAAAGGCCGAGAGGAAGGCGGTGGTTCCGTAGAGAAGTCGCGTCGAGGGCATGTTTGAGGTGGAGCAAGGATACTTGAGGGAGCCTGTTTGTGGGGAGGCTTGAAAATCTCATCCTTGCATGCGGATTTTTTGTCCAGGCGAGAGAGTACGACGGCGGTGAGTGCGAATCTGTGAAGGAGAGTGTCGATGATGCGAGCGGAACCGCAGGTCCTTCGACTTCGCCCTTGCCTTCGCTCAGGATGACACTTCTTTCAAGGTATGTGTTTCGCTTGCTGAGGGGACTTCTCCTTCGCCTCGCTTCAGGAGCGAAGAACCGTGATTGTAGGTGGATACCCCTGTCGAAAATACTTGAAGATGAGTTGCTAGACTTATTGCGGTCTGCAAGCAGGAGGTGCGTGGTGAAGCTCTCGGTTTTCTGCGGAGTGAGTGTCGATGGTTTTCTCTCCCGATCAAATCACGCACTGGATTTTCTGGATGCCGGCGGGAAGGAGCCGCATGGGTTTGAGGAGTTCTATGACAGCGTTGATGTCGTTATGATCGGGCGCAAAACCTTTGAAGTGGTGCGGGGCCTTGGCGGTTGGTTTTACGGCAAGAAGCAGGTGATCGTGCTTAGCAGCGGTCCGCTCGATTTTTCGCCGATTAAGGGCGCGGTGATCGAGCAGATGTCGGGCGAGCCGGCGGAGATCGTCAGACTGCTGGAGGCACGCGACTTCCAACATGCTTATATCGACGGCGGCATGACCATTCAGCGATTCCTGACCGCAGGGCTTATCGACCGGATGGTGATTACGCGCGTGCCAGTGCTTATCGGTGAGGGCATTGCCTTGTTTGGACCGACACCGCACGATATCGCGCTTCGTCATGTGGCGACGAAGTCCTTCAAAGGCGGTTTGGTCCAGAGCGAATACGAGGTTTGCGCTGCGAAATCCGACTCTGAAGAGGCGGCTCCTGCCGTTAAGTGACATCCCTCCCGTACTCGCGACGGAATCGCTTGACAAAACTGCGAGCGCAATCAGATTGTTTCCTGGGGTAGATCTCGTCGCGGTCCGGAAGGCCGCAAGGAGAGATTCCCTAAGGCCATCGTCCTTTGTTCCAGTCATCTTCAATCTCATTCAGACGCAGAGAGCTCGTTGAGAATTCGGCGATATCCGCGCCTCCCCACAGAAAGAAGGAAACGAACAATGTCACAAAACATGCTCACTCAAGGAACATCTCTCCCCAGTGCTGTTTCGCGCCGGGGTTTTCTTAAAGGAGCCGCCGCCGCGGCAGCAGTCGCTGCTCAGGCAGCCTCTGTGCCGGTCGCACAGGCGCAGGACCTGGACAGCCAAGGGTTCGGAGGAGGAGGCAGTTTTGGCTCTTCTCGCTTTGCCTACCTGGGAACCTACACCGTGGGAAACGGCGGTAATGGTGAAGGCATCTACCTCTACCGGAGCAACCCAATCACGGGTGAGCTTGTGTTCCTCAAAGTGGCGGCATCGACTCCCAGTCCGTCATTTCTGGTTGCATCTCGCTCGGGTAAGTTCCTCTATGCAGTGAATGAAGTTTCAAACTTTCAGGGAAATAGTGGGTCGGTGAGCGCCTTTTCCGTCAATCGTCAGACGGGAGATCTGACGTTGATCAATACCGTCAGCTCGCAGGGCGCTGGCGCTACTTTTATAAGCATCGATGCACTAGGGAAGTTTCTCTTTGTCGCCAATTATGGTGCGGGAACTCTCGCCGTCATTCCGATCAATCAGGATGGATCGGTGGGGTCTGCAACGGATGTGCGGACCGATGTCGGTAACGTCGGACCGACCACTGCGACGAACGCGCCTCCAGGAAGCTTTGCCATCAGCGGACACGATGCTCCGCACGTCCACTGCGCCATCATTGATCCTAAGAACAAGTATGTTCTGCAGACCGATCTGGGGCAGGACCGTATCTACGTTTACAGCCTTGATCCGGCGTCAGGGAAGCTCAGTCCGGCAGAGGTTCCTTTCGTCTCTCTTCCTCCTGGTGACGGTCCAAGGCATCTTGCGTTTCACCCCAACGGCCGTTGGCTGTACTCCATTCAGGAGGAGGCATCGACTCTGACGTTCTTCAGTTATGACGCTTCGTCCGGAGGCCTGACCTCGCAGCAGACGATCTCGGCACTCCCACCCGGCTTTGCGGGAACTAGTTTTGCATCGGAGCTGCAGGTCTCAGATGACGGCCGTTTCCTCTATGCGGCAAACCGTCTGCACGACAGCATTGCTGTTTTCTCGGTGAACTTCAAGGGTGAACTC
>Ga0268266_10005696_pt1 | contig 11550 bp, 9 predicted proteins | sample KBSS13metaG_FD_190356 | JGI IMG/M metagenome (GOLD analysis project Ga0268266, IMG submission 190356) | Switchgrass rhizosphere microbial communities from Kellogg Biological Station, Michigan, USA - KBS S1-3 metaG (SPAdes) (version 2) | ecosystem: Host-associated > Plants > Roots > Rhizosphere >... | reverse complement strand
ACGGGGCCATAGCTCAGCTGGGAGAGCGCCTGCATGGCATGCAGGAGGTCAGCGGTTCGATCCCGCTTGGCTCCACCAATTTTCGCCCGGCGAGGGCGGTGAATTTCCTGAAAAATTGGCGACGGCGAAAATTGGTAGAGCCAAGCGCCCGCAGCGATGTCAGGCGGCCCTTAGCGACAGCGTAAGGGACGCCGCCCGACAGGGACTTGAGGCGGGCGAGGAGCACAGGACGTCACCGGCAGAGTTAGACAATCTCTTGCACTGATCATCACGAAAGCCAGTCCCGTACCCCCCCCGCGGCTGTCTCCAGCCCATGGGTAGACAATCTTAACTTTGGCTTAATTTGGCGGAACTCATACTGTTCGCAGCTTCCCGGCTTGCGAGGATCGATTGCAGTTCAGTATTTCCTTTGACACTGCGAATTCACCCGATCTCGGAAGCCTCACTGGCGCCGAGCAACAAGCGGTTCTTGATGCCGCAAACGCCGCGGCCGCGATCTGGTCCCGGTACCTCGCGCCCGCGAATGTCACGCTGGACCTGCAGATCAAAGTCGATGACAGCCTGTTAAGCGGCGGCGTCCTGGCACAGGGCAGCCCGGGCGATTTTGTCGCCACCGGCGCCACCTTCGGCGGCCAGCAGGTCTATGACGCGGGCTCGGCGGTCAAGCTGCGGACCGGCCAGGACAGCAACGGTGCACAAGCCGATCTTTCCATCGACCTTACGGTCGCTTCCATCCGATCCATGTTCTTCAAGACCGACGAATACGCCCCGGTGCCGCCTGGCGACACCGACGCCTTGTCGGTATTCCTGCGCGAGATCAGTCACGGCCTTGGCATGTTCTCTCTGGTCGGGCAGCCGGGTGCTCCCGGTGTCTCAGTCTATGACACCTTTGTCGAGAACGACGTGTCCGGTCCCCGGTTCACTGGCTACAACGCGATACTTCAATATGGCTGGGCCAGTCCCGGCGTACTGCTGGATTCCACCAATGTGGCAAATCTTGCGGAGTCCAACTCTGATCCTGACCCGATGTCGCCACTGGCGAACCCGGGCGCTGACTTGATGTCCGCGGTGGTGGATCCAGACACCAACATCCATATTTCCGCACTCGATCTGGGCATCCTTCAGGATCTCGGCGTTCCGGTGAACGTCCCCACCCAAGGAGATGATATCGTTTACGCCCTGGACGGGCAGTACACCTATTTGTGGGACGGCGACGATACCGGCTATGCGCTGGCCAATGGATCGGACATCGGCGGCGGCGACGGCAATGACCGGCTTATCGGCAACATCGGCAACGATACGCTCAACGGCGAGGCGGGCGACGATTATTTCGAAGGCGGTGGGGGCAACAACCAGATCAATGGCGGGACTGGTTTCGATATCGCCCACTATACTGGACTTGCCTCCGACTATCATATCACGCAGTACGGCGGTGGCAGCGCCGACATACAGGATCTGCGGCCCGGTTTGCGAGACGGATCGGATCATCTGACCAACATAGAAGAGCTGCAGTGGGGAGACGGCAGTTTCCTGTTGCTCGACAATGTGCCCGTCGTGACGACCCAAGCCGTGGGGGCGCATCCCAACCAGACTTTTGCCCTATCCAGCCTGTTCTCGGTCAGCGATCCCGACGGTGATGCCATCACCGCTTATCGGATTTACAGCGGAGCCCCGCAAGGCGGCCCCTCTTCGGGCGCCTTTACGGTGGGCGGGGTGCTTCAGCAAAGGGGAACGGTGATCGATATCACCCCCGCCCAGATCCCATTCGTCACCTACGCCACCACTGCTCAGTCCGACATAGTGACTATCCAAGTCTTCGACGGGACTCTCTGGAGCAACTGGTCGCAATTTACGGTCTCGGTGCACGCAGCCAACCAGGCCCCGGTCGTGACCACGGGGGATCGCAACCTCGCCGCGGGCCAGTCCGTGACGCTGGCGAGCTTGATCAATGTCAGCGACGCCGACAGCGATGTCATGACCCGCTACCAGCTCTACGACGCCACCGGCAATGCGAGCAGCGGTCACTTTGTGATCAATGGCGTGATCCAGTCCTCCAACATGACCCTGGACATCTCGGCGGCGCAGGCGGCCTTGACGACCTTCGTCGCCGGATCGGTCGGCGACCATATCGAGATACGCGCCTATGATGGCTTAGCCTGGAGCGCAGCAGACACCGCTGTCTGGGCCCCCTTCACCGTCTCTCCGCCGGTCAATCATGCTCCCGTGGTCGCCACCACGAACATACGAGCATCGGCAGGCCAGTCCATCACCCTGGCGGACCTGATCACGGTCAGCGATACCGATGGCGATGCCATGACCCGCTATCAGCTCTATGACGCCACCGGCAATGCCAGCAGTGGCCACTTTGTGGTCAATGGCGTGGCGCAACCCTCCAATATCGTGATCGACTTGACGGCAACGCAGGCCGCCCAGACCAGCTTTGTCGCCGGCGCGGTCAATGACGATATCCAGATCCGCGTCTATGACGGCCAGGCCTGGAGCGCGGCGGATACCGCCAACTGGGCGCCGTTCGCGCTTGGCCCAACCACCAACAATGCTCCGGTGGTGACCACCACGAACATACGGGCATCGGCAGGCCAGTCCATCACCTTGGCGAGCCTGATCACGGTCAGCGATGCTGACGGCGATGCCATGACCCGCTACCAGCTCTATGACGCCACCGGCAATGTCAGCAGCGGCCACTTCATGCTCAATGGCGTGGCACAACCCTCCAACATCGTGATCGACCTGACGGCGGCTCAAGCGGCCCAGACCAGCTTCGTTGCCGGCGCGATCGATGACAATATCCAGATCCGCGCCTATGACGGCCAGGCTTGGAGCACCGCCGACAGCGCCAATTGGGCGCCGTTCACGCTTGGCCCCGGTGTGAACAATGCTCCGCTGGTGACGACGTCGGACCGGACGGTAACGGCCGGCCAATCCATCAGCTTGGCGAGCCTGATCACCGTCAACGACACCGACGGCGATGCCATGACCCGCTACCAGCTCTATGACGCCACCGGCAATCCCGCCAGCGGTCACTTCCTGGTCAATGGCGTGGCACAGCCCTCCAACATCGTGATCGACCTGACGGCGGCCCAGGCCGCCCAGACCAGCTTCCTTGCCGGTACGATCGATGACGATATCCAGATCCGCGCCTTCGACGGACACGTCTGGAGCGCCGGCGACAGCGCCAATTGGTCCCCCTTCCATATCTTCGGATAGACGGGCTGTGGGGCCAAGCGTGAACGGCGCCCGGCAGGGACTTGAGACGGGCGCGAAGCGCGCGCCGTTATCTATTTCCCAATCGAATTGGTCTATTCTTGGAATCCAGCGATTCATTCCAGGGCATGACGGGGGAAATGGAAGAAGCTGAGCCAAAGCCCAAGGCTGTCTTGGCGGCCAAGTGGCCGCCTGCGCTGCGCTTTCTGCTGGTCCTGGCCGGCTTCATCGCCCTCTCCGCGACGTTCTTTTGGCCCTGGCTGACGCATTTGTCTTCCGTCCTCATCGGCCCGCCGGAAGACAATATGCAGGATTTCTGGAACAGCTGGCACGCCGCGACCGCGCAGCGCTGGAGTGACTTTCTCTACACCACCCAGATACGGTTTCCGGAAGGAACACCCCTCACCTATCACTCCTTTGCCTGGCCGCAGGTTTTGGCCGTGGCCGGACTGACGCGGGTCTTCGGTCATGATTTTCCCACGCTGGTGAGCCTGCACAACCTGACGCTGCTGTCATCTTTCCCCCTGGCCGCGACAGCGATGTTTTATCTGACCCGGCACCTTCTGGCGGACGTGCCCGGCCGCGACGTGGCGGCGGCAATCGCGGGTTTCATATTTGCCTTCAGTCCCTGGCATGTGGCGCAGGTGATGCATCACGCCCATGTCTCGACCATCGAATTCTTCCCGCTGTTTGTCCTGCTCTATCTGCTGGCATTGGAGCGCAGGAGTTACCTCCTGCTGGCAGCCGCAGCGTTTCTGCAGGCGATCAACGCCTTGTCGTGCTGGTACTTCTTTTTTTATGCCTTTTATTTCATGGTCTTTCATTTTCTTGCCGAACGCGTGCGGACCGGTAAATACCCGCGCGGCTGGCCGATGGCGGCGCCCGTGCTGTGTATCGGGTTTGCGGCGCTTCTGCTGGCGCCCTGGCTGGTGCGGATGCTGGCGACCAATCCGACTTCGTCTTTCCTCTATTTCGGCACCAACATGTTCGTGGCCGACCTGGCGGCGCTGGTCGCCTTTCCGCCCACCCATCTGCTGGCGCGCTATGGTCGTGACGTCTATGCCGCGCTGACCGGCAATGCCTGGGAAGGCGCGGTCTATCTGGGGTTGGCGAATCTTCTGCTGCTCGCCTGGGCGCTGACACGCAAGGGTGACAAGCGCATTCTCTATTATGGCCTGGCCGGTGTTGGCCTGTTTCTCATCGTCGCCATAGGCGACAGGGTCCACATCGCCGGTCATGTGACGAAAATCCAGCCGCCCGGTGTCCTGTTGGGCGCGATGCCGATTTTATCCAACATCCGCACGCCCGCCCGGGCGATGCTGCTCGTCACCATGTTTCTGGGTCTGGCATTGGCGCAGGCCAGCGTCATGATCGCCCATGACCGCAGGCGGGCATCCCGGGCTGCGCTGGCGCTGGTCCTGACTTTGATGCTGCTGGACTTTACGCCTTTCCATCTTGCGAGCACTGCGGCCAGCTGCCCGCCGGCGCTGAAGGCGATTGCCGACGATCCCGGGACTTTCGGTGTTCTGGATCTGCCGCGCGGCTATGGGGAAAGCAATGCCGCCATGATGGCCTCCGTCTGTCACGGCAAGCCGATTGCACAAGGCGAAACCGCCCGGCGCATTGGCTTCACCTTTGCCGACCGGCTGGAAGTCAAAGATATGTCTTTGCAACGCCAGGCGCTGACCGCGGCCCATGTCAAATACATTGTGCTGCACAAGCCCCAGCAGAAACTATTCCAATGGACCGGGAAAGACGGCGATTTCGCGGCCTATCTGCGCGTCTATCCGACCGTTCAGGCCGCCGAGGACATGACGGTCTTGCGCGTCTATTAAGCCTCTTAATCCCGGCCTTTCGGCGACCCGTCCTTCGCTCCACTTGTATCCTTGACCCCGGAAGTACAGATTCCTTCCATGCCTTCAAGACTCACACCCCGTCAGATGGAACAGATCGCCAAGGCCCTGGCTGAGCCGCGCCGGGTGGATATCTTGCGCCAGATCGGGCGCTGCGACGGCAGCTCCGCGCCCTGCAGCGCCTTATTGGAAACCCAGAACGTGACGCCGGCCACCCTCTCCCATCACCTCAAGGAACTGACCAATGCCGGCCTGGTGGATGTCGCCCGCGACGGCAAGTTCATGCGCCTGACCTTGAACCGTCCGGTGCTGGACGCTTATCTGGCGCAGCTCGCCAAGATTTGAAGCACCGCCTTAAGGCGTCGTCGTTGTCGGCGCGCTTTGCAGATTGGGCTGCGAGCCGTTGCTGCCGCTGCCGGTTCCCACTGCCACCACAACCACGGCGATGATGGCGCTGGCGCCCACCAGCGCCAGGCCGGTGCGCGGCAATTGCGCGGCGCGCACGCCCGCCGAGCGGCCGGGCTTGAGCGGCGTGTTCTGCTGAGCCGCCCGCGGCGAACCAGCGGCATCGGCCGCCTCGGCGAGCGGCGTCGGCAGCGCCAGATACAGCGCCATCAGCAAAGCTATGAAAATCCGCATCCCTTAAATCTTTTTGTTCTAAGAGCTTATGTGGACTAGCAATTTGACAGAATTGCGACGGCAAGTTCCCCGGCGCGCGCGGCTCCCTGCCCTGCCGCCATGGCGCGCGCCGCTTCGAACCGCCCGGTCCCGGGCTCGCGCGGCTCACTGCGCTGTCGCGCGCCGCGCTGCGCCGCTTCGAACCTGTTCGGTCCCGGGCTCGCGCGGCTCACTGCGCTGTCGCGCGCCGCGCTGCGCCGCTTCGAACCTGTTCGGTTCCCAGGCTCGCGCGGCTCACTGCGCTGTCGCGCGCCGCGCTGCGCCGCTTCGAACCTGTTCGGTTCCCGGGCTCGCGCGGCTCACTGCGCTGTCGCGCGCCGCGCTGCGCCGCTTCGAACCTGTTCGGTTCGAAGCCCCTTGAAAAGACCGGTTGTCATTACGATGTTCATCTAAGTATCAAACTCAAGCGGAGACGGTAATGAGCAATCTTCAGGGCAAAGTGGCGGTGGTGACCGGCGCCTCCAAAGGCATCGGCGCCGGCATTGCAAAGGCATTGGGCGCGGCCGGCGCCTCGGTGGTGGTGAATTACGCCTCCGACAAGCATGGTGCGGAAAAAGCCGTGGCCGATATCAAGGCCAAGGGCGGCAAGGCCGTCGCGGTGCACGGCGACGTCTCCAAATCGGCGGACGTGAAACATCTGTTCGCCGAAACCAAAAAGGCCTTCGGCAAGCTGGATGTGCTGGTCAACAATGCCGGGGTGTTCAAATTCGCGCCGCTGGAAGAGACCACCGAGGCGGAATATCAGCGCCAGTTCGGCATCAATGTGCTGGGACCGCTGCAGGCGACCCGCGAGGCGCTTTCCCTTTTCGGGCCTGACGGCGGCAGCGTGATCAACATTTCCTCCATCGTCAGCCGCATGGGCATTCCAGGATCGTCGATCTATGCCGGCACCAAGGGCGCGCTGGACACCATCACCCAGGTGCTGGCCTCCGAACTGGGCCCGCGCAAGATCCGGGTCAACTCCATCAATCCCGGCATGGTGGAAAGCGAAGGCACCCACACGGCCGGCTTCATCGGCAGCGATTTCCAAAAGAATGTCGAGGCGAGCGCGCCGCTGGGCCGTATTGGCCAACCCGAAGACGTCGCCAAAGTGGCGGTGTTCCTGGCCAGTGACGACTCCGCCTGGCTGACCGGGGAGCGTATTTCCGCCTCGGGCGGACACCGCTAAGCGACAGCGTTGAATAATGAGCATGCCCCGTCTAAAGACGGGGCATGCGTTTTTCCGGCAAACACATGGTGGTGACGGGCGCGGCCTCAGGGCTGGGGCTCGCCATTGCCGAGGCCGCCCAGACGGAAGGCGCCTCCATCATCGCCATCGACCGCGTCGCGGCGCCCTTTGCGGACAGCCGCATTTGCGACATCACCGATGAAAAACAGGTTCAGCAGGCGCTGACCGGCCTGGACCGCCTGGATGGGCTCGTCAACAGCGCCGGCATCGCGCGCCGCGCCAAAGTCGATGAAACCGACATGGCGGATTTCGAGGCGGTGATGGCTGTGAATGTGCGCGGCTCTTTCCTGGTGTCGAAATATGCCCTTGCCCTCTTGAAGGTCCGTGGCGGATCGATCCTGAACCTGTCGTCTGGTGTGGCGACCACGGGGCTGCGCAACCGAGCCGCCTATACCGCCAGCAAGGGCGCTGTTCTTTCGCTCACCCGCAACATGGCGCTGGATTACGCCGCAGACAGGGTGCGGGTGAATTGCCTGTGCCCCGGCTTTGTGGATACGCCACTGCTGACGAGCCTGCCGCCCGAGCGCCGCGCCCGGCTGACCGCGCTGCATCCTTTGGGCAGGCTGGGGGAACCCGAGGATATCGCCCATATGGCGCTGTTCCTGATGTCGGACCAGGCCTCGTGGATCACCGGGCAGGCGATCGCCGTGGATGGCGGATTCAATATCGGCCATACGGATGATGTTTAGGCGCCTTACTTCGATACAAATAAGACAGGACAGTTTTCCAGGCCCGGCGCTACACTTAAGCCACCCCACGGATTTTCTGCTTTGACCGCTTTTCTTGACGCGCGCGCGCTTCCTTCCGACACGGTGCTGGAGCCCGACATCGCCATTATCGGCGGCGGCCCCGCCGGCATCAGCCTGGCGCTGGCGCTGGCGAACACCAAGTTGAACATCCTGCTGCTGGAATCCGGCGGCCAGAATTTCGACCAGTCCAACCAGAAACTGTATGCGGGATCGCAAAGCGGGCTGCCCTATATCGCCTTGGATGCCGGGCGGCTGCGCTTCCTGGGCGGCAGCACCAATCATTGGGGCGGCTGGTGCCGCCCGCTGGACGATATCGATTTCGAAGCGCGTGACTGGGTGGCGCATTCCGGCTGGCCTTTTCCGAAAAGCGCCCTCGCGCCCTATTATCCGCGCGCCCAGGCGCTGGTCGAGGCTGGCCCCTGGCTTTACGACAAGGCGGACAGCAGCATGACGGCGCAAGGGCCGCTGCTCCCCCTGGGCCCGGGCGGCGTCTATACCAGCTGGTTTCAATTCTCCAAGACCCGCGACAGCGATCTGCCCACCTATTTCGGCCACCGCTATGAAGGCGAGCTCAAGCGAGCGCCCAAAGTGACGCCGCTGCTCAACGCCAATGTCACCGGCATCCGCCTGGCGGCAAACGCGCAACGCGTCGATCATCTGGATATCGCCACCCTCGGTTCGCAGGGAGGGACAGACAAGACATTCACCGTGAAACCGCGCATCACGGTCCTGGCGTCTGGCGGCATGGAGAATGCGCGGCTGCTGTTGGCTTCCAATGATGTGATGAAAACCGGAGTCGGCAACCAGAACGACCTGGTGGGCCGCTTCTTCGCCGACAATCCCATCCCCCGCGATGTCGCCACCCTGGTGTCGTTTGCCGGACCGCTGGCGCCCTATTACGGCGCCAATATCGCGCTGGCCAATGGGCCGGTCGTAAAGGCCACCTTCGCGCCCACATCCGCCTTCCGCCGTGCAAAACAGGTGGCGGGCTCGCTCACCACCGTCGAGCAACCGGTGGAGCTGGATGACATCGCAAAAGCTGCGGTGATCACCACCGCCATCGCGCTGGGCGTGGATGCGTCCAACGCCAAAGCCTATTCGCTGGGCTGCGGCATGGAATTGGCGCCCGATCCTGAGCGGCGGCTGACGCTGAGCGATGAAAAAGATGCGCTGGGTCTGCCCAGGCTCAAGCTCGCCATGCGCATGGCGGATTCCGATTTCCATCTCTATCACACCACCTTGCGGGAGATGGGACGCCAGTTATTGGCATCGAAAGCGGGCATGATCCGCATCCACCGCCACGAGGAATGGTCCAAAGGCATGGACTGGGGCAATCACCACCTTGGTACCACCCGTATGCATGAAGACGCCAAGCAAGGCGTGGTCAATGCCGATGCCCAGGTGCATGGCGTGAGCAATCTCTATATCGCCGGCAGTTCGCTGTTTCCCACCTATGGCGCGTCCAACCCGACCTTGAACCTGATCGCCCTCACCTTGCGGCTGGCCGACCATCTGAAGCAGGTGACGACATGAGGCGGAGGTCTTTGATCGCCGGCGTGGCGGCGGCGGGCGCAGCCGTGGCGGCGGGGCTCTATCGCTTCACCGATCTGTTCGTGAAGCATTATCCGCCGACGCCTTACGACGATGTGCTGTCGATGCTGCTGGACCGGGAAGAGGCGGCGAGGTTTGGCGCCCTGGTGCGCGCCGCGCCGGCGCCAGGCGCCTTGGCGACAAAGCTGCGCGCGATCCTGAAACCGCGTGGGCTGGCCGCCGCGGTGGAAGCCGATGTCGCGGCCGGCCGGCTGGCCGAGGTGGATGGCTGGGTGGTGCCCGAGAGTGTGGCGCTGCTGTCGGCGCTCGCCACGAAAGTCTAGCGCGGTTTTGCCGGTATCAATCCGCGCAGCGAATTGCCGAAATAGACTTCGCCTTTCAGATCGTCCGGCATCAGCACGGCTTCGCGGGCCTTGCCCTGTGCGATCAACTCCGCGCGCAAGCAGCCATCCAGGACGCCCGCCGCCAGTGGCGGGGTGAGGAGCATATCGCCGCGCTTAATGAAGATATTGCTGCGCGCGCCTTCTGTGAGTTCGCCCCGCTCATTGACAAAAACAACCTCATCGGCGCCCAGCCGCTTCACTTCGCTTTCATAAAGTTCACGCCAGCTGGTCTTGTGACGCAGGAACAGGTCGCGGCTATCGGTGCGTTCGGCTGAAATCGCATAGCTCCAGTGCGGCGGCCCACCACCATCAAAAACTTGCGGCAGATCACGCGCCGTTGCCTGGTGATCGCCTTGCTCGTCCAGGGTCAGGCGCACCCGCAGGGCCCCTCGCCTTCCCGCCACCGCCCGGTCCAGCGCCGTGCGCGCGGCGGCGGCATCGAAAGTCAGGCCAAACACCCTCGCCGAAGCCGCCATGCGCGCGAGATGGCTGCTGAGCCGCACGAAGCCATGCTCGTACCGCAAGGTCTCGATCAGCTCCAGCGGCCTGCGCGCGGCTTCGAAAAACCGCGCCTTCAACAGGCATTCGGCATATTCGCCGTCGGCGCGCGAGTCCTGCACCACGCCGCCGCCGATGCCTAACGCGCCTTCGCCGGCCGCAATCGTGAGCGTGCGGATGGCGACATTGAAGCGCGCCGAAAATCGATTGCCGGGGCCCGGCGCGAAATGGCCGATGGCGCCGCAATAGGCGCCGCGCGGACTGGTCTCCAATTCGCGCAGGATATCCATGGCGCGTATCTTGGGCGCACCCGTCACCGAGCCGCAAGGAAACAGCGCCTTGAGGATATCGGCCACGCCGGCGTTCGGCCGTTTCTTGGCGGTGACGGTGGAGACCATGGTGTGCAGGGTGGGATAAGTCTCGACCTTGAACAGGTCGCTGACCTCCACACTCCCGCCAATGCGGCTGAGATCATTGCGGATCAGATCCACGATCATCAGATTCTCGGCGCGGTCCTTGGCGCTCCCGGCCAGGGCGGCGCGTTCGCTGTTGTCATCGCCATTGCGAGGGGCGGTGCCTTTCATCGGTTTGACCGTGATCGCCCCATCCTCCGCCAGATCGAAGAACAACTCCGGCGACAGGCTGAGAATCTGCCGTTCCCCGTCGTCGATGAAGCCGCAATGGGCTGCGCCGCTTTGCGCCAGGAGCCGTTCATAGAGCGCGCGTGGCTCGCCCGCGAACGCGAAACGGGCGCGGAAGCTGAGATTGGCCTGATAGATGTCGCCCGCCGCGATATAGTCCTTCACCCGGCCGAAAGGACCGGCATAGCGGGTCTCATCCCATTCGAGACGAAGGGGGCCGGCATAGGCGCGTCCGGCTGCAGGGGCGCGCGCATCGCCGGGTGCGCCAAAGACCCCCAGCCGCAGCAAAGGACCGGACCCGGCATGCCGGGCCAGCCGGGGCTCCAGGGCATAGCCCAGTTCGTAGGCCAGCCAGCCGGCCACATGCTTTCCCTGGGCCAGGGCCGCCTCCACCGCCGCCAGGGCAGCCGGAACCTGGAGGGGATCGTCGGCCCTGATGACCTCCAGGGGCGCAGAAAAAATCTTGGCGGAGCCGTCGTCCAGGATAACCAGCATGGGGTGGTCTTGTGCGACGCCGCAGGCCGGCATTCAACCTGCGAGCGACGCAACCTTTGGTTGCAATCCACACGGAACCACATCTTGAAGCTTGGTTCCTGCACCCTATTTACATTCTACCGGCAGCTCATGTTGGGGGCCGGACAGCCGCTCAAAGGAGGGCTGGACATGAACAGGCACACGACATTTGGAAGCCCGTATTTGTTGGGCTTCGAGCATCTGGAAAGGCTCTTGGAGCGCACCGCCCGCACG
>Ga0268266_10005695_pt1 | contig 11550 bp, 10 predicted proteins | sample KBSS13metaG_FD_190356 | JGI IMG/M metagenome (GOLD analysis project Ga0268266, IMG submission 190356) | Switchgrass rhizosphere microbial communities from Kellogg Biological Station, Michigan, USA - KBS S1-3 metaG (SPAdes) (version 2) | ecosystem: Host-associated > Plants > Roots > Rhizosphere... | reverse complement strand
CCGCATGGCCTTTGCCGGGACTGTCCCGCTCCTCGCGAAGATTCCGTCGCCGCTGACATAACCGCGAGCGGGCAGAAACGTTCCGGGCAAGCTGGTTCGCATGGCGCGCAAGCGAAACTTTCGACATGTGACTGCGACAAAGCCACTCGTCGGGCAAATCAGCAAAAACCCGCCACTGGCTGGCACCGTCTTGTTAACGTCGGCTCCTTGCCGATGGCTCAGGCTGTACGTCGAAGGACAGGCCCATAATGTTTAAAGAAATGGTCAAGCTTCACAGGCTCGCCTGTATCTCGCCAGAAAAGCTTTTTACCGAGACTGGCCGCCTGCGAGAGGCGATGGTGGCCGCCGATTAAGATGTGGTCGTCCGTTGCTTTGGCGATAACCTCGCCGGCTTCGTCGATGATGACTTTCATGCGCTGCCTCCAATGCAACGCCCCGCCAGCGCAGCCGCGATACTGCGCGACGGTTCTAACCTCGCACCCGCCCAGACGTTCCAAACAGCGAAGCAAGTGAAGCCTAAAGGTGGTCCGAAGGGTCAGCTTTACTTCCGTTTGCGCCTTGTCCGTATTCGGCTGAGTCGTTTGGCGTTAGCCGCCACCTTGCTTCGGTATTGCTCAACAATCCTGTCGCTGGATGCGCCAGCCATCAGGCTTGTACCGGCCTTGGCCGCAGCAAACACTTTTTCACTCACCATGCGCCGGGCTTCACGTTGCGCCGCTTTGCCGCCGCGCATCAACTTCGCCATGCGCAGTCCGATCACACGATTGCTTTCGAGCCCCAGCATCATCCAGTTCCACATGCTGCGATATTCCTGCCAAGCCGAATAACTTTCCGATCACATGAAGGGCCATGGCGTACGAGGTGTCCAATCAAAGCCGCGTGGCCGGCCCTACGCGGAAGCCTATCGTCTGTGGTCGATCAAACAGCGGGCAAGTGAGGAAGCGATCCTGCGACGACGGTCTACTCGTCCCACGTTCGGTCGCCGCATCCCTTGCACTCGAACATGCGGACCTGCTTTCCGGTCCGAACGTTGAGCATGCTCCGGACAAGATCGTAAGGCCTGCCGCACCTACATGGCGTTGAGGACTTTGGTTCGATTTCCGAGAGTTGCCTGACGATTGCGCTCATGGCGTTCACCCTGCCAAGGTGGTGACATCCTTAAGTTCAAAGCAGCACTTCGGTTCCGGTGGAGCAGGAGTGTTTTCAAAATAATCAGCTTTGCGTGCGAGGCAGTACATAATTTAGCGCGTCGGGATGAAGTGGAGATATTTTCACAGGGACGACCCAAGAGCGCGACCAACATGGCTCGAACTTTGATCTGGATCATTTCGGGAGGTCGCCAAGGCTCGATATAGTTTCGCTGGTCGGTTCGCATCTTCTGCGAAGCAGGGGAATTGGGAGCGGTTCGACGGGCCGCCGGAATTTCAGTGACTGCCGGTGGCCCACCCATACTTCCCCAGGTCCCGCAGGGACGCAGCGAGCACCGGGGTGTGAAGTTGCGCTTGTCGCGCGTCTACGTGACGCGTCTGTACGTCGCCCGTAGGGAACGCGGGGCACGTAACTGCGACAAAGCCACTTGTCGGGCAAATCAGCAAAAACCTGTCGAGTCTCTCGCGCAAAAATATTCCGCTTTCGTTCTCCCCCAAATCAGCGGCATAACTCCGCGCGTCTCACGGCGGATGAGGGGCGCTCGCGAACGTCACGAACGCGCGGTGGGATGCGATGGACGCGGATGGCGCTGAAGACGTACGCGCCTGAAGCGTACGGTGAAGTCGTGTGGTTCTGATGTCGCGGTGCTGGCATCACGTTCTGGAGAAGCGAAGCTTCTTTGGGATAACGGAGGCAAAAGAGCCGTTCTCCGGGGAGAGCACGAAGTAAGCCGTAAAGCCATTGCGCAGGGAAGGCCGGAATGCTCCCGCTGCCCTGTATGCTCGTGTGCCGTTCTTGCTATGCGCAAAATCGCACGCGAGACCGCGGGTGCAGCAAGCACCCGGTCTTCCCTGCGCCCTCATTGGAGGGCAAACGAAGATAAAAATCTCGGACGCGATGCGTCGCGAGATCGCAAACGTATATTCGGTCGTCATCACCCGCGCATGCGGGTGATCCAGTATTCCAGAGAAGTCAATGATTGAACCGAAAAGCCGCAGCGCACTGGATCGTCCAGTCAAGCCGGACAATGACATTGGAGAGATGCTTAAGCGCAAATCTCCTCACGCCCTCGCCCTCCTCCGCCGCCAGCGCCACAGCAACATCGCCAGCAGCAGCGCAGCGAACCCAACCGCGATCGCGCCGCCGGCAAAACGCCCGCCCGGCCGGTCGATGGTGCGCGACCACAGCGAGGGCGCTTCGCCGGCTCGCGCCAGGCGGAATGCGACGACGCTGTCGCCAATGGTCGTGCCCGCTTCCGAATGACCGCCGGCGCCGATCGCGACATATTGCTCGCCCTTCCACTGATAGGTCATGGGATTGGCGACGCCCGGTACCGGCAGCCGGCCCTGCCACAGCTCCTGCCCCGATCGCGCGTCGAAAGCGCGCAAATACGCGTCCGCCGCTCCGGTAAAGACCAGACCGCCGGCGGTGATCGCAACGCCATTGACGAGCGGCGTGCCGAACGGAAAGGCGATGCCGAGCGGCGCGCGGTCTTCGGTGGTGCCGACGCGCGACCGCCAGCGGATCTTGCCGGCCTTGAGATCGAGCGCGACCATCTCGCCCCAGGGCGGCTTGTTGCACAACAGGCCCAGAGGCGACAACGCAATCGCGCGCGTCATCGCAAACGGCGCGCCCCGCTGCTGTCCAAAATCGTGACCGGGCGGCAGGTTGAACCCGTCGGGCACGGCGGCGCGCGGCAACAGCTTGACGATATGGATCGCGCGCGAAACGTTGGCGTAAAGAATCTGGTTGACGGGATCGATGGCGGCCCCGCCCCAGTTCACGCCGCCGCCGGTCATCGGAAACAAGACCGTGCCTTGCGTCGAGGGCGGCGTGTAGAGACCTTCGTTACGCGCGGCCGCGACCTGGGCGCGGCAGGCATTGCGCTCCCAGAACGGGATCAGGCCGAACAAATCATCGGCGGAAATCTGCTGCGACAGCAGCGGCGGCAGATGGGTCGGAAACGGCTGCGTCGGCGACAGTTGTTCGCCCTCGGCGCCGCCCTGCGGCACCGCGCGCTCCTCCACCGGCCATACTGGCTTGCCGGTGTCGCGGTCGAGAACGAACACAAAGCCCTGCTTGGTCGGCTGGATCACGACGTCGCGCGGGCCTTCGCCGGTATCGATGCGCGACAGCGTCGGCTGCGCCGGCAAATCATAATCCCAGACGTCATGATGCACGGTCTGGTACGACCAGATCCGCTCGCCGGTCTCGGCGCGCAACGCCACGACCGAATTGGCGTAGTCGTTATTGCCGGGCCGCTTGCCGCCCCAGAAATCCGGGCTCGGCGAAGAGGTCGGCAGGAACACCATCCCGCGTTCCTCGTCCACCGACATCGGCGCCCAGACGTTGGCCTGGCCCGCGATGACGCCGCCATGCACCAGCGGATCGAACGACCAGCGCGGCGCTCCGGTCCGCGCATCGAAGGCGCGCACCGTGCCCGGTGGCGCATCGACGCGGCGATTATCCGCAATGGCCGACCCGACGATGACGACACCGCGCGTGACCACCGGCGCGGACGTGATCTGGAATTCGCCCGGCCACTCCAGCGGGCTGAGCGCCAGCTTGACCTCGCCATTGGCGCCGAAATCTGCGCACGGCACTCCGGTCCTGGCATCCAGCGCGATCACGCGCGCATCGTTGGTGCCCATGAAGATGCGCGCGCGGCACGCTGCCGTCTCCGCCGCCATGTCGTCGACCCAATAGGCCACGCCACGGCAATTGTAGCGGTTGGCCGGGCGCTGCGCGGTCGAGATCTTCGGATCGTATCGCCATTTCGGCGCACCGCTGCCGGGATCGAGCGCGATCACTTCGTTGAACGGCGAGCAGAAGATCAGGCTGTCTTCGACCAGCAGAGGTGTGGCCTGAAACTTGGTCCGCTTCATCACCTCGGGGGCGCGACGATCGAGGTCGCCGGTGCGAAACTCCCAGGCGCGAACGAGATTGCCGGCATTTTCAGGAGTGATCTGGTTGAGCGGTGAAAACCGCGATCCGCCGCGATCGCCGCCCCAATGCTCCCAGGCGGAAGCCGGAAGCGCAATGCCAGTACAGAAGATGGCAACGATGAAAGTGAACAGACGAAACGGATTTCGCATCCCGCCCCCGCAAGCGCAACCGAGCGCTTGCGGGATCAATTACCGGATCAGAGGCTCAGTATCTACCCCGGCCGCCACCATAGTAGCCGCCGCGGCCGCCGCCAAAACCACCGAGACCAATTCCGATGCCGATACTGACCGGCGGTGGCGGCGGCGCGTCATACACCACGCGCGGGGGCGGACGGCGAACGACCACGACATCGTCGTCATCCGGTTCGGGCCGGCGCGGCTTGCGATCGGCTTTCTTCTTCGGAGGATCCGGCTCGACGCGCCTGACCGGCGCATTGACCTTGATCGGCTGCGGCTGCTGTGGCGGCTGCACGTTGCAGGGACAGGTCGGCCCGGCCAGCGCAACGTTCTGCGGCAAGGCGGCGTTGGCAGCGGCAACCGAGGGCGTCAACTCGGGACGATTGCGCAGCCGCTGTTCCAGCTTGCGCGCGGTCGCGCTCAGATCGCTGTCGGGAAATTTCGTCAGGAACGAGCGATATCCGGACGCGGTGTTGATAATCACGGCTTCATTCCACGCCACCATGCGCCGGTGCCGGACCAGCCAGTCGCGCGCCAACCGCCCGAGCTGCGTCTGCGGGAAGAGACCGGCAAAGGCCTCATACGATTCGTCGGTGCCGTCGGCCACAATCAGCTCGTTCGCCTCCTCGACCGGCTTGCCCTTCAAATCGCGGGTCCATTCGGCGACCGTCTTCTTTGCAGCTGCGGCAGGCTTCGGTCCGGCGACCGATGCGCCCGAAAAGCGGAAATCCTCGGTCAGCGAAGAGCTGTCCCACGGGGTCTGCCGTCCTTCGGTGACCTTGTTCACCGCAAGCCGCACCCGCTTGAAGGTCTCCTCGATCGGAATGTTCTGTTCCTTGCCGGCCGCCAGCAGCGCATTCGTATACGGGCTGTTGGAGCCGGAGCCGTCTTCCGCGACCGCGCCTGGCGACGTCGAGAACGACAGGAATGTGCCGGGAGCGCCGACCTTGGCATCGACGAGCGCAAGCCCGCTGCCGGCGGTCTTGAGTTCCGGGAACGGATTGTTACGGCAGGCATCGAGCATCAGGATGCGCATCTTGCTCGGTACCGATGTCAGCGTGTTCAGAATGTCGTTGAGGCGTACCGCCTGGATCGGAATGTCGGCTTCCAGCTTCGGATCGATGTCGACCGGAACCAGGAAATTCTCGCCGTCGATCTGCAGCCCATGACCGGCATAAAACACCAGGGCCACGGTGTCGGCGCCCTTGGCTGCAACCTTGCCGGCGAATTCACTGACGGCTTCGCGCATCTGGCCTTGCGAAAGATCGGCCGCGGTCGAAACCTCGAAACCGGAATCGGTCAGCATCTGCGTGACCGCCCTGGCATCGTTGGCCGGATTGGGCAGCGCCGGCACCGAGCGATACGCGGACTGGCCGATCACCAGCGCGAGGCGATTTTCGGCGAAGGCCGATTGTGTTCCCAGAAGAAGCGCAGCGGGAATCATCAACTTGAGCAGCGTGTCACGGAACATGATGTATCTCCCGGCAAATGCAGGCTACCGGTTGGTCACGGCCCGGGGCCAATGGGTTCAAGCCGACGGCGCCATGCGAGGCGTGACAGAGGCCCGATTCAAAGGCGACGTTGTCGCAGGCTCCAGGTCGCGGGCCGTGATCTGAATCACAGTCGCGGAATCGTTATTCTGCCCCACCCTGTCCGGAACGACGTCGCCGGGGTAAGACGTTTCCGGATGCGGCGGATCGTGATTCACATAGCGCTGATGGCGGGCGCAGCGCTTACACTTGCTGGTTGCGGCTTTGCCGACATCCGCTCGCCGGTGCCCGAATTCATGCGCGCCAAGGCGCCCGACCCGCCCGCCCCCGAGCCCCCGCCCGACGTCAAGCGCTTGCTGAAGGAGAAACTCGACTCGGTGTTCACGGTAGCCTCGCAACCGACCGATGTTCGGGTCTCCCCGCCGCGCCCCAACCTCCGCGGACCGGGCTGGACCGCCTGCGTCAAAGCCGAAGTGCTTTCGGTGACCGGCAAGCCACTGGGCACGCAGACCTATCGCGTCGAGATTTCCGGCGGCGTGATCGCCGATCGGCAAAAAGTCGAGGGTGAGGACACCTGCAGCGCCGAGAATTACGAGCCGGTCTAGCTGCAAATGGCTGCTTATCGGCCCGGCAGCGACCTGTTCAGGCTAAACGATCCGTTAATGCTACCGCTCAAATCCGAGTCTCGCGGCAACGCCATTCTCCACCTCTTGCCGCTAGCGTAGCCCGTGAACGCGATGACCGGCGGCGCCCCTTCAGGTGCCATCGGCCGCATAAATCGCGAACGGGGATTCGGGGAAGTGACTTACACTGCCGACACATCGACGGTTCGTCGTGCATCGAGCACGGACACAAACTCACGCGTGCGGGGCGCCGGCGGCGCGCTGATGCCGCTTGCGGGCGTTTCCGCGGCCCAATGGCGCGCGCTCTCGACGCGCGCTGCCGAGCCGAACGGCTATTATCTGCCCGAATGGGAATTGGCGGTGAACGCTTCGGCGCGTGGCCGCCTCGATGCCGCCGCGCTCGGCGCGTGGCGCGATGCATGCACCTTGATCGGCTTGATGCCGGTGATCTCGATGTGGCGCGCCTACAAGATCCCCCTGCCGGCCCTGGTCAGCGCCGATCCCTACGGCACGCTATGCACGCCACTGCTCGACCGCGACATGGCGGAAGATGCCGCTGCCAATATCATGGAACAGGCCCGGCGGGCCGGCGCGCATGCGTTGATCTTCCGCGCCACCTCGCTCGACGGCCCCGCCATGAAGGCCTTCACCGACGTGTTGAATCGCGCCTGCATGCAGCCCGTGTTGCTGCAGTCGCATGTCCGCGCCTGCCTTGACGCGACCTGCGACGCCGACGAATTGTTGCGCGAGTCGCTGGGCGCGAAGAAATTGAAAGAATTGCGTCGTCAGCGCAATCGCCTCGCCGAGCACGGCGCTGTCGACTTCAACGTGGCGCGAACGCCCGCGGAGATGACCGCAGCCGTTGAAACCTTCCTGATGCTGGAGGCGAGCGGCTGGAAGGGCCAGCGCGGTACCGCGCTCAGCCAGGACGACGGCGATGCGACCTTCGTCCGCCGCGCCACGTCAGCCCTGGCCGGGACCGGCCAATGCGAGATCGTGTCCCTGCGGGCCGGCGAAACGCCGGTGGCCGCGGCAATCGTGCTGCGCCATCTGGACCGCGCCTTCTACTTCAAGCTCGGCGTCGACGAGCGCTTTGCGAAGTATTCGCCGGGCGTGCAACTGACGCTGGAATTGACCCGGCACCTCTGCGCCGATCCGGCCATTCGCCTGGTCGATTCCACCGCCGCTCCCGACCATCCCATGATCAACCCGCTCTGGCGCGGGCGCCTTGCGATCGGCGACATCCTGATCCCGCTGCGACGGCACGATCCCGTCGTGCCGCTGATCCGCGCCGCACTCGGCCTGCGCAGCGCGATCCGCGAGCCGGCGCGCCGCATCGTTCATTTCGTCAGGGCCCGGCAGGAGAAATCCTCATGAACAAGCTCACGACCTTCGCACCGGTCATTACGGCCGATCGCGATGCGCTCCGTCGCGACTTTCCGCTAAAGCCGTTCGCGATCCGCCACCGGCTCGCCGGCCATCCGCTGCTGACGCTGCCACGTATCGCGCAACTCGCCTCCGAACTGCCGCGCGATCTGATCGAGTACAATTCCGGCAAGGTCGCGATCAGCCAGGATCCCGATGCAATTCCTTCCGTCGACCTCGATCCGGTCGAAGTGGTGAAGAGCATTGAAACCGCGGGCGCCTGGATGGTGCTCAAGCGCGTGGAGAATTCGCCGGAATACCGGACGTTGCTGGAAGACACCCTGTTGTCGGTCGCCCGCGCCCGCGGCTTCAACAGTCTGCTCGACGCCGGCTTCGAGCAGGTCGAGGGATTCCTGTTCGTATCCTCCCCGAACTCCACCACGCCGTTCCACCTCGACAGCGAGGACAATTTCTTCGTTCATATCCACGGCGAAAAATTCTTCACGATATTCGACAATGCCGACCGCACGATCGTCTCCGACGACGAGATAGAGCGTTCGATGACCAAGCATCGCAACCTGAAATACGACGAGCGCTTTGCCCCGCTGGGCAAGGAATTCCATCTGTTCGCGGGCGATGGCTGCTACGTGCCCTATCAGTGGCCGCACTGGGTGCGCACCGCGGGTTCGTTCTCGATCTCGATGGCGATCACCTGGAAGACGCGCGAAGTGCGGCGGCTGAACGATCTGCACTTCTTCAATTCGATGCTGCGCGGCATCGGCCTGCCGCAACAGCCGCCGGGCAAGCAACCGGTGCTCGATACATTGAAGCTGGCGTTCTATCGCACGGTCACGACCGCCATCAAACCGCTGCGCGCCTCGATGGCGATGCGCCGCGTGCTGCGGCGGATCGCGCTAGGCAAACGCGCGAATTACTATCTGAAAGGCGCGTGAGCTGTAGCCCGGATTACGCTTCGCATTATCCGGGCTACATCAATGCCTCACTGCAGCGGCGAATGCGGCGCCGGCAGCATGATGGTCGAGTGCATTTCCTCGAGGAAGCCCGGACCCTTGCCGAGAAACTCCTGCCAGGCGGGATCCTTCATCGCATTACCGCGGGCTTCGGCGCGGGCGTTCAGGCTTGGGTAGGCCCAGATGTGGCAGGCTTCGTTCGGCTGTCCCGCTTCGGTCGTCCAGAGACCCACGATCTTCGAATATTTCTCGCGCTCCGGCAGCACCGCAGTGAACGCATCGAGCCATTGCTTCAGGCCGCCGGCAGCCTTGCCCCGATAGTTGCGGAGCTCATAGACATTCCCTGTCGAAGCGGGCGCAACGGGCGGCCGCACCGCGTTCATCAGGCGAACGTCCTGACGCACCAGCAATGGGCGAATCAGCGGAATGTATTCGCCGGTCCAGCGCGGATTCTTCGCCAATTCGGCGCGCAACCGCGCGCGCTCGTCGAAACTGTTGTAGCTCCACATGTGCAGGACCTGGTTGAGCGGCCCGATCTCGGTCGACCAATAGCCCTCAAGCTTGCCGTAATCGTTCTTGCGGATGTCGCGCGAGATCGTGCTCGCGGCCTTGATCATGTCGCCGAGTGTGCCCGGCTTTACGGTGTAGGTGCGCAGTTCGTAGATCATGGTGCCTCCCCAATTGTCGTTGTCGTTCATTGTTGGGGCGGCACTCATCGTCAAACGCTATCTGCGCTGCTCAGAGAGACGCCCCTCACCTCGCCCCTCCAAGAGCGAGCTTCGCTCGTCTCGACCCCGCAAGAGCGGAGCGAGAGAGCAGAATCCCGGTGCTACTCCGCCGCTTGCGCGTTGATCTCGCCGGACACCTGACGGATGGCGCGGGCGAGTTGGTCGGCCGGCTGCGCGCCGGAGACGGCGTATTTCTGCGCGAAGACGAAGGTCGGCACACCGGAGATGCCCTTGTCGGAGGCCTCCTGCGCCTGGCTGGAGATCAGCGCGACATCCTCATCGGTGGCGAGACGCTTGCGAACGTCGTCGGCATCGAGGCCGATGTCGGCCGCGGCCTGTACCAGCACATTCACGTCGGTCAGATCGCCACCATCGCGGAAATACAATTCCATCAGGCGCTGCTTCATCTCGGCCGATTTGCCCTGCGCTTCGGCCCAGTGGATCAGGCGGTGGCAATCGATGGTGTTGGGCTGGCGTTTCACCAGTTCGGGCCGGTAGGTCAGCCCCTCCTCCCCCGCGGCCGCCACGACCCGGCCCGCGATGCCCTTATAGGCCTCGACCGAGCCGAACTTGGCGGTGAGGTATTCGTCGCGGCTGATGCCCTCGCGCGGTACCCAGGAATTGAGGAAGAACGGCCGCCAGTGCACCTCGACGGGAACGTCAGGTACCAGGGCCAAGGCATTCTCGATGCGGCGTTTCCCGATATAGCACCAGGGGCAGACCACGTCGGAGACGATGTCGATCGTGAGGGGCTTCAAGGTGCTCATCAGGGGTCTCCTCGCGGAATGATGCCCGGAAAGTAGTCCGATCGGACCGGGAGACAAGGGCAATCGCCGCATGTCTCGTATCACTTCACCTCCGCGGTTATTGTGGCGGGCGAACGGCCTTTCTAGAAATCCGTGCATCGATTTGAACCGCGGAGCCCTGCAATGACCGCCATTTTCAGGCCGGAAGGCCCCCTGTTTCGCGCCACCGAGCACGCGGGCGGCCCATGGTCGCCGGATATGCTGCAGGGCAGCGCGACTACAGCATTGATGACGCGTGAGGTCGAACGGCTGGCCAATGCTTCTGGTTTTGCGGTCCGCCGCCTCACCTTCGACCTCTGGCGCCCGGCCGGGTTGCGCGCGTTCAGCATCGCGGCCGACATGCTGCGCGACGGCCGCAAGGCCAAGACCGTGCAGGTGCGGCTGCTGGACGGCGATGTCGAGATCGGCCGCTGCACGGCGCTGTTGACGGCGCAAGGCGGCGAGTCTCCCGCCGATCCGTTTTCCAGCGCCACGAGCGACGCCGCCCCCGAAACCGGCAAGCCGCCACCGGCCATTGCGCAGAAATGGAGCCGCTATTTCCAGAACGTGTCGGTGCGGTTGATCGAGGGCGCGCTGGAGAAGCCCGGCCCGGCGGCGGCATGGATGCGGCTCGACGTGCCCATGGTCGAGGGCGAGAGCAATACGCCACTGTTGCACGCGGTACAAGCCGCGGATTTTGCCAGCGGCGTCGGCCAGATCGTCGACATGCGCGAATGGACCTTCATCAACCCGGAGATCAGCCTGTACTTCTTCCGCCCGCCCGAGGGCGAATGGATTTTGATCCGTTCGCGGACCCGCGCCGGCGCCGATGGCGCAGGGCTGACGATGGCGACGTTGAGCGATCGCAAGGGCGCATTTGCCGAGGTGCTGCAGGCCATGACCTTCGAGCGTCGCGCCGCGCAGGCTCAGGCGTCCTGAGCTGGAGCGGTCGACCTACGACCGCCTGGTGGGCATTCCTCATCAAGCTCCGCCTCGGGTCAAGAAAGTTTGCCAAAGACAGCATCCGCCTGACCGAGCATCCCGCAAATAGCTTTTGGCACTCCATCTAATCCATCATAGAGTGTTGCCCCCAGCGGATTTCGGGCGATGGTGCAGGAGCGGCCAGTCCGGGTCGAACGCAAGTTGGCTGCGATATTGGCCGCCGACGTGGCCGGCTATTCGCGGCTTATGCACCACGATGAAGAGGGCACGCACGCCAATCTCAGTGCGCTCCTCTCGGAAATTGTCGAGCCCTCGATCACAGAGTACGGCGGCCGGATCGTGAAGAAAACCGGCGATGGGTTCTTGGCGGAGTTT
>Ga0268266_10005694_pt1 | contig 11550 bp, 12 predicted proteins | sample KBSS13metaG_FD_190356 | JGI IMG/M metagenome (GOLD analysis project Ga0268266, IMG submission 190356) | Switchgrass rhizosphere microbial communities from Kellogg Biological Station, Michigan, USA - KBS S1-3 metaG (SPAdes) (version 2) | ecosystem: Host-associated > Plants > Roots > Rhizosphere... | reverse complement strand
CTGAATGCCAACAGCAACAACGAGAGCAGCGACGGCCGCACGTAGGGGGCGCTATTCATCTATGCGTACCTCGCCGGGACCGGTTACCACGCCCCGGAAGTAACCGCCGCTGTTTGAACTGCCGTTGGGTGAGCGATACAACAGCACTCGTTCGCCGACTCCGGCGTCCGCACGTGCAACGGCCTCGGTGCTGAGCACGACAGATCCCGCCTTGACTTGCACTACGACCGTATTTCCGCGCGCCACTGCCGGCACCTTTCCCAGCATCGAGGCACAGAGTGCATCTCCCTGGTGGCGGGACTGCAGCAAACGCATTCCCACGGCAGATGCACTATCACTCAGCGGGGCGCAAGACTGCGCCATCACGTCGACCGACGACAGGGTCACCATTTCGGGAGTGACTGTCGTTAGCGCGCCCAGCGGCCGTGTCATTACGACACGAGGGGCGAACCCAGTCACCTCGTACCAGTGACGCTCAACAGCCGGACGACCGACACTATCCCGACCGTGCACCAGCACCAGCGTACGCGAGCCAAGCGGGCCCACTTCGAAACGCTCTACCCGCAAATCGTGCGCCGCGTGTGACGGGAGCACCTCGCGAATCTGCCATTGCGTCACCGTCGTGTCGCGGCGGCGCAGCTCGGACTCGAGCCACGTCGCCGGAGCCTCAGGCAGTGAGCCTGCGGCAAGCACGAGCGATGTGAGGACGGCCGTATACATCGTTGCCTCTACCGGTACAACGAGTTGACCGTCTGCAACATCTGGTCAGCAGCCTGAACCACGCGACTATTCAACTCGAAGCCGCGTTGCGCCAGCATCAGGGTGGTGAGCTCCGACGTCATGTCGACGTTGGAAGACTCCAGATACCCGGACTGCAATGTGCCTAGTCCGTCGGTATTCGGCGCGCCGGGACGAGGATCGCCGGAGTCCAGACCCGGGACGTACAGCGTGCCGCCGGCAGCCTGCATTCCGCTGGGGTTCGCGAAGCTCACCAGATCGATCTGGCCAAGGTCGATCTGCGTCGCCGAACTGGCGGTTACCGCATAGACGTGACCGTCCGGTGCGATGCTGACGGACTGCATGTCCGGCGGGATGGCGATCTTTGCCGCCAGCACGTCGCCGTTGCGGGTGGCGAGCATGCCTTGTGCGTTGACCATCAGCGAACCCGCACGCGTATAGGCCGGCGAGCCATCGGCACGAGTGACCTCGATGAATCCATTCCCGTTGATCGCCACATCGAGCGGCGCATTCGTCGGGGTCAGTGCACCGGCCGCCATCGAGTAGGCGAGCTGCGTAGTAACGCCACCGCCACGCAAGCTGCCGAGAGCCGCCATCGCTCTCGCAGCGTCGGCCGCCGCCCGCACGCTGTCAGTTGCGCTCAATGATGAGAACGAAACGATGCCGCGCTTGAAACCGGTGGTGTTCAGGTTGGCCACGTTGTTCGATATGGTGTCGATTTGCGTCGAGTGGGCCCGCATTCCGATCGAAGAGATGTAGAAAGAGTCCAACATGTCCGGACCTCAGATCTTGCCGAGTGTGGTAATTGCGTTGTCGATCATGTCATTGGCGCCGCGCACGAAGTGCTGCGTCATTTCGAAGTGGCGCATCGTTTCCATCAGCCTCAGGAGCTCGTCGGTCGGCGTCACGTTCGAGGTTTCGAGGAACCCTTGCTTGACGGTGTTGGCGGCGCCCTCGGTCAGACTCGCACCCGATACTGGTGCGAAATTGCCGTTGCCAGTCGACACCAGTGCAGTCGGATCGACCGTCACGCGGCGCAGGCGATCAATCACCTGCCCATTGACATGGATCGTGCCGTCGGCGTCGATAGTCGGTACGCCGCTGGGAGAGGTGATTTCGCCGCCGTCTCCAAGCACTGCAAATCCATCGTGAGACACGAGCTTCCCAGTGGCGTCGAGCGTAAAGTCACCGCGTCGCGTGACGCACTCACCGGATGGCGTACTCAACACAAAGTACCCTTCGCCCTGGAGCGCCACGTTCCAAGGCCCATCCATCTGCTGCACAGACCCGGTGCGGAAGTCGTTCGCCACACGCATGGTAGGCGTGAGCAGATCGACGGATGCGGCCTTTCGGGCCGCTGACTCAAACGTCGATTCGAGTACCGATATTTCGCGCCGATAGCCCGGGGTCTGCACGTTGGCGACGTTCTGACTCGTAACGCGTAACGCCTCCGCATCCGCGCGCAGGCTGTCGCCCAGCAATGCAATTGCATCCGTCATCGCGAAGACTCCTCGGTAGCTTGATCGAGATCCAAAACTTGTGCGAGCAATACCGCCATTACGGGGAATAGCTGGCCCATGGGTCTTCCGGGCTCTCGTTTGATAGGCGCATCGATCGGGACGCGGTCCAGTTGCTCCGCGAGCGCCGTATCCTGCAGATTGAATGTTGGAGTCATCAAAGTGCCCGATCCAGCGAGCCAGTCGCCAGAACATGGTCGATGATGGCGCGTCCCGCCGAAGACACGTCGGTCGCGAGCTCGGCGCGCACGCCGTCGACTTGCCATCCAAGCGCCGAAAGGCGCTCGCGCATAGAGCCCAGTGCGGCAGTCAGAACGGCTACTCCCCGCTCGCTCGTGCTCGCGAGCGCTATATTGAGGTTGGAGCGAAGCGACTGCGCCACGATACGCACCATGCCGAGGCGGCTGGTGTTGAGGGACATCACCAGGCGCTGTGGCAAAACGGAAGGGGATGGTGACGACTTCTGTTGGAACAGCGCCATATCGAGCTCGACGAGCTTGCCCGCGACGAGTAGCGGGAGCGTTGCGTATCGATAGGCCAGCGCTCCCCCGTCGGACAGACTCAGCAGCTCCTGAGATAGCGCGCGACGTGATCCCGCGGCATCCACACTCTCGGGCTGCCGCCCCCCATGCTTCCGCTGTTGCTGATTCCTGGAGTTTGGATCGCCAGATTCGAAACTGACATCCGCACCTGCTCCCGCACCGTCCTGCGCCATGACTCGCTCGAGCAGCTGTCCAAGGGCGGCGGTCCCCGCCCCTGGTCCCGTACTCGTATTCGCATTCGTTATGACTACCGCGTCGCGAACGCCGGCAGCAACGTCCCTGGACAGTGGCGGCGGCAACTGCTGCGCAGCGACGAGCGCCGCCAGCGCAGCGGGGGTAACCTTTGCGCCAACCTTGTTAAGATACAACCCAGCGCGCAATGTTGCCAGCGCAGAGTCTGCTGCAGCGGCGGCCACAACAATCTCGCGTTGCGCAGTAGCTGAGAGCTCGACGTGGTAACGAGCTGCAAGCGCCGCGAGCGCCTGCGCCAACGCCGGATCCTCCGTCAACGAAACCGGCCTCAGCGCCAACCGATCGCCCACTCCAGTGACGACAGCGAGCATGGCGCTTCCCGGGTGCAGGGGCGTGGTGCTGTTTGCTGAGCGCAGCTGACCGTTGATGCGCACGTTGTAGCGGCCGTCCGCCGACTGGCCGATGACCGTCACCTCGACGAGCTGCCCAACGGCCAGGTCTTCAGTCGTCACGGGCGCAAGATCCAGTCCCGCGGCGATGTTGTTCCGGGGGAACTGGAATGACACACCGTGATCGACAGCGCCGACGCTCACAACCGCACCACTGCTGCCGAGCGCAGATTCAGCTGCGTCGGGACTTCATTCAAGGACAACACCACGAGCTGCGGCACCAGCCGTTCCGTGAAGCGCCGCACGTGGCGCCGCAAAGTCGGCGCGCACAACAACACCGGTCGGGTATTGCCGCGAGCGAGGCGCTCGACCTCCTCGGAGAGTTTGCGCAGCACCTGTTCCGCATAGCGCGGCTCCAGGATCAACGTCGGTCGGTCGTCGACAGCGCGCACTGCGCCCGCCAACGCCTGCTCGACTGCCGGCTCAAACGTGATGACGGAGAGCTCTCCCTTCGAATCGGCGAGTTGCTGGCAGATCAACGGACCCAGCCGCTCACGAACGAGCTCAGTGAGCGCCTCCGGTTCTTTCAGCTTGCCGCCGTGATCAGCGAGCACTTCGAGAATCGCGTCGATGTTGCGGATAGGCACGCGTTCGCGCACCAGGCCTTGCAGTACGCGTTGGATATCGCCGTAGGACAGGACCTTGGGAATCAATTCGTCGACGAGACCGGCCTGGGTTTCGCGGACGCGTGCGACCAGGCGTTCCGCCTCCGCACGCGTGATGAGGTTGTGGGCGTTCTGCTTCAACAGCTCGGTAATGTGCGTCATGAACACGGTTTCGGCTTCCGCGACCGTGAACCCGAGTGACCGTGCAGGGGCGCGCTGCTCCTCCGTAATCCAGACGGCAGGTAGCCCGTAGGCGGGCTCACGTGCCGGGACGCCCGGGATCTCCCCCTTCACACTTCCCGGATTGATCGCAAGAAGTCGATCGGCCTGCACCGCCCCTTCGCCGACTCTCGTGCCGAAGATGCGGACCTCGTAGTGATCGGGTGCCAGACGCTTCTCGTCGCGAACCCGAACCAGCGGTAGAACAACGCCCATATCGAGGGCGTACTGCTTGCGGACCACCGCTAGCCGCTCGGCCAGTACGGCGCCGTCCTGACCGACCAAGGGAAGAAGGCTGCTGCCGAGCGCTACCTCGACCGGATCGACCTTCAGGGCACGATACAAATCCTCCGCCCCACCTGTGCCGCTCGCGACCGGCGCCTTAGTCGCCGCCGCCGGTGCCGTGAGTGCCCCGCGTCGGCGCGCATACAAATACAAACCGGCCGTCAACGGCAGCAATACGGCGACGGGCCAGATCGGAATTCCCGGTAGTGCAGCAAGGGCAAGCAGCGTGCACGCCAAAATCGCAATCGTGCGGGGGTGCGCGAGCACCTGTCGTGCGACCTCGGCTCCCAGCCGCGCATCCGACGCTGCTCGCGTGACAATGATGCCGGTCGCGATTGCGATGACGAGCGCAGGGATCTGCGTGACGATGCCGTCTCCGACCGTGAGCAGAGTGTAGTTCGAGAGCGCCTCGCCCCAACTCATGTCGTGCTGGCCGACGCCGATTGACAGTCCACCGACCACGTTGACGATGATGATCAGAATTCCGGCGATCGCATCGCCCTTCACGAATCGGCTGGCACCGTCCATCGCGCCGTAGAAGTTGGACTCCCGTTCGATCTGCCGGCGCCGCTCACGGGCTTCATCCTGATTGATCAGGCCCATGTTGAGATCCGCGTCAATGCTCATCTGCTTGCCCGGCATGCTATCGAGCGTGAATCGGGCTGCGACCTCGGCGACGCGCTGCGCACCGCTCGTGACAACCACGAACTGCACGATGATGAGCACCACAAACACGATCAGGCCGATGGCGTAGTTGCCGCCGACCACATGCTCTCCTATGGCGGCGATGACGCGTCCCGCGTTCGCCTGCCCCAGGATGAGGCGGGTCGCGGAGATGTTGAGGCCGAGCCGAAACAGCGTCGCCACCAGTAGCAGCGAAGGGAACGTCGAGAACTCGAGCGGCCTCGCCATGTAGAAAGTCAGCAGCAGGATCAGCAGCGCGAACGAGAAGTTGCAGATGAGTAGGAAGTCCAACAGCTCGGGCGGTATCGGTGTGAACAGCACGAGCAGGATGCCCGCCAGCAGCAGGACGAGCGCCAGCTCGCTCTGGTCGGCAAACATGGCGCGCAACGCCTTCATGGCGGCGCTCCCCCGGGTTGGCCCGATGCGCGCGGCACCGCCGCTCCCGTGAGAAGCGTCGCGCGAGTCCGGGGCAACTCGGCATATACATGCGCGACATCCAGATAGGTCTCGGGCGGTATCGGCTGATCGATCGCACCCAGCTTGTAAAGGCGCTGTGCGAGCGAGCGCCGTTCGAGAATCGTGATCCCGTGCTGCCGCGCCTTGTTCTTCATCTCAGCGGCCCAGAGGTCGGCACCCATCGCAATGATCCGCGGCGCCTGCATCGTCGCCCGGTCATAGGCCAGGGCGACCGCGATATGGCTCGGGTTCGTGATCAACACGTCGGCATTGCGTACGCGGTGGAGCGAGCGCGCCTTTTTAAGGTTCTCGCGCTGCAGCTCGCGGATCCGCTGCCGCACGAATGGATCCCCTTCGTGCCGCCTGACCTCCTCCTTGATTTCCCGCCGGCTCATCATGAGCTGACGGCTGTGTTGCCAACGTGACCACAGAAGATCGAGCAACCCGATTATGACCAACACCAGCAGAATGCGAAATACCAGGGTCTTGGCCTGTCCCGCGACCCAACCCGCTGCGAACAGCGCATCCCCGCTCATGAGCTCGGGTAGCGCAGGCCAGATCGCGGTGAAAAATCCTATGATGACGGAAGTGAAGCACCCGAGCTTGACGAGCGCCTTGAGAGCCTCGATCAACAAGCGCTTGTTATAAACCCGTTTGAAGCCGGCGATGGGATTGAGACGGGACAATTGCGGCCTGATCGGCTCGCTGGACAGCACCGGCCCCGTTTGGACGATGTTTGCGACGATAGCGAGCAGGAGCGCGGCGATGCAGATAGGGAGCATCACTGTCAGCAGACCGTGCGCGAATTCCAGGAGCACTGTGGAGAGCGCCCCCTGTTCAGCCGAACGACCGGCCGCGACCAGCAAGGCACGAGAAGAGGCCAAAAGCTGCGTCATCCCGAAGGCGGCGCCCCCGGTCAGCACGGCGGAAAACCCTGCCATGATCACCATCGTATTGAAGTCCAGGCTCTTCGCGACCTGGCCACGCTTGCGCGCCTCCGCGCGCCTGAACGGCGTGGCTTGCTCGGTACGTCCTTGTTCCTCTTCCTCCATGGGTCTCTAGCGCGCCGCCGGCGCGATTTGCTCCCAGTAGTGAAAGGTCGTCGCAAACAAACGCTCGAAGAGCGACCCGCTCAAGCGCAGCGCCGCGGCAAGACCCACGATCCCGAGCAGGATCTTGATGGCGAATCCGAGCACGAAGGGATTCAGTTGCGGCACGCTGCGCGCAAAGAAGGCGATGGCAATATCCGCCAGCAGCAGTGCGAACATGACGGGCGCGGCGAGAGTCAGCCCAAAAGCAAACATCACGCCCGATTGTGAAATCAGGGCGTCCCAGGCGAACCGGTCGCCTGCGAACACGGTGCCGGGCGGTGTCGCGCGGGCGGACTCGGCGAGCGCTCGCAACAGGAGGTGATGGCCGTCGAGTGACAAGAACATGACGATACCGAGCATGCCGAGAATCGAACCCATGAGCGGCGAGAACGACCGCAGCGAGGGGTTGTATACACTCGCGGCGCTGAGGCCCATCTGGATATCGAGCGCACGGCCGGCGACCTGCGTCGCGGCGTATGCGGCCAGGAAGCCGAAAGCAAACGTAGCGCCGATCACGAGCTCGGAGAGCATCGCGACCGTCAGACTGCCGACGGAGTCGAGGCTTGCAGCAGCCGCCGCTGTCGATAACCCGACGAGCCCTGAGACCAGTGCCGCTGCGATAGCCACCGCAAGTATCACGCGCACCGAGCCCGGTACCTCGACGGGGCCGAAGATCGGCATCAGGACGGTCGCGCCGGCTACCCGGGTTGCGAGCAGCAGTACCGAGGCCAGCCAGGCAAGGTCGATGTGCAGCACCACGACAGCATGGCCTCGTTAGAAATAGCTTGGAATATTGCCGATGATGCGCGTCGCGAACTGCACCAGTGTGGACATCATCCAGCCGCCCAGGAGCAGCAACACCGCCATGGCGGCGATCAGCTTGGGCACGAAGCTCAGTGATGTTTCCTGAATCTGGGTTACGACTTGCAGGACACTCACCACGAGGCCGGCGAGGGTGGTCACAGCAATCAACGGCGCCGCAAGGAGGGCCGCCGTCCATAACATGTCCGAGGTCAACGAGAGCGCCAGATCGCTGCCGAGATCACCCACTGGATCGACTCCATTTTACAGTTATCATTCTCCTACTCCCTATGTTATGTCCCTCCTCCCTGACTGCGAGCCAAAGCCTAGCTGCCTGAATGCCCACGGTACCGTGATGCACTAGGCACTTTAGTCACAACTTGAAATATGCGATCACAATCAAATGTGTGACATATTGACGCAACAAAGACATTTGCCGACTGCCGACCAGCATCAACACGTTGGGTAGCTCACGATCAAACTGATTGACACTTGAACTGACATCTCACACCCCGGGCAGGCGGCGCGGGGTGGTGCGCGGTCGCGGACCTTTCTCCCAGCTTTCGAGCCTGGATGGGACTCGCCGGCAACTCGGTTTGCTGGATCAATAACTTACCAGCACGAGCTCGGAAGGACTCCGGGACTACCTCCCCTGATTCGCTCGAATCGCTGCAAGTGAAAAGTTGACCGGCGTCACCGAGGTGCTTCGGAGAACGCTTTGAGCAAGTACACCGCGCCCGAGCAAAAGGTCGAGTGGCGGCTGACGAGCTTGATAAGATCGCTCTGCATTGCGCGGCGTTACCGGTGCTCGACCAGCCTAGCGCCCACGAGATCGTGGGCGAGTGTCACCGCTTCGGGGACAACGCCTGGTCGGACTGCGGCGCGACGCTCAGTTGGAAACGGGTGCGGCGCGAGTCGAATGCAGGAATTGGACGCGCCAGCGTTGTCCCTGGTAATGCAACACCGCGGATTCCAACCAGCTCATGGGTTGCGTTCCAGAGGCGTCCGCCACCGAGCCGCGGTTGGTATAGGTCACCCACGCCCAGTCACAGACGATATGGACTTCCGGGTCGTTGACCGACCAGACGTAGGTTTTGCCGGCGCCGTGAGCGGCCTTGATCAAATCCGGGAGTTGCATGCCGTCAAAACGCTTGCCGTTGTCGAAGGCATAGAAGTCCGGCGCCAGGACCTCCTTGAAGAGCTTGTCGTCGTCGCGACTCGCGGCTTCAAACACCTGGTGCAGGGCATCGACAACGGCTTCATTGTGCTCCGGCGCGCACGCCTTGGCGCCTACCGCGCTCACGTTTGAAAGTGCGACCAACGACACGACGATGACGCTCGTCATCGGGTTTGCCAAGCGGGCCTGGATCCTGGAAACGGGCATGATGGCGAGATAGCTCCTGGGTAAGGCCCCATGGTAGACCCGAGGCGGCGATTTGCCAAAGATCTAAAGCAAGTCAGTTCGAAGCTCACGCACTCCGCGTCCCAGGCGCTCGCGTAGGAGCGTACGTAACGTGGCGCCGTCGACATAGCCTACCTCGGCCGCGATGGCCTCGATATCGAGTCCGCTACCGTGCAAAAGAGATTGCGCGCGTTCGACACGCAGATCCTGGAAATAGGACAGCGGCGACTTGCCGAGCACAGCTTCGCAACGACGTTGCAACGTGCGTGCGCTGGTGGCCAGCGCGTCGGCCGCTCCTTGAAGTGAGAACCCCTTCTTGAGATGGTCCCGCGCCCAGCGCTCGAAGCGCTGGATCAACGGGTCGGCCTGCGCCAGGTGATTGGGAATGATGTATTGAGCTTGCGAGGCGCGGATATCAGCGAGCAAATAGCGTGAGACGACGGACGCCAGCTCGGGGCTGGCCTTGCGGATCAGCCAAAGGGCGAGATCCAGATGTCCCATTGCGGCTCCGGCCGTCACTCCAACATCTGACGGCACGAGCATGCGTGACTCGTCTAACAGCACGGTCGGGTAGCGTTGCCGAAACAACGGCGCGAGCCACCAGGTCGTGGTCGCTTCCTGGTGATCGAGAAGTCCCGCCTCCGCCAGGATGAACGTCCCGATGCAGGACGCCGCGATCTGCGCGCCGTCAGCACGCCATTTCAGCAGTTGGGCCTTGGCAGCTTTCACATCCGCTCGCTCGAGAGCAGGGATCAACAACTCCGCAGTTCCCGTGCTCAGCGCCGGAACGATGACCCAGTCAGGCTTCAGGCGCGGTGTGATGGGCAGCACGGGGATTCCCAAGCCCGGGCTCGTCCACATCGCGCGGGACGTATTCGCGCGCTATGGGTACCGCCGCGTGAACATGAAGGAGATCGCGGCAGCGGCGGGCATTTCCCGCCCCGGGCTGTACCTTTACTTCAAAACCAAGGAGGAGATCTTCAGTGCGGCGGTCCTGTCCCTGGCCGAGGATGCCATTACCAGGATCATTGAAGGGCTTCCCGAGAGGACCACGCCACAGGAGAAGCTCCGCTTTGCATTCGAGATCTGGGCAGTGGAGATTTTCGAGCTCACACTGAAATCCCCCGAAGCCAAGGAGCTGTCCGAGTTGTCCTATGACTTCGCGCGCGAGGCGCTCGATGAAGGTTACAGGCTATTTGAAGCGGTGCTCGCCTCCATATTGAGGGCACGCGGCAAGGGTGCGGCCTCCCGGCTGCCCCTGTCCGCAGAACGCACCGCTCACCTTCTGGGCAGCTCGGTACGCGGCTTCAAGCTGGTAGCGCAAAGCGCTCTGCAGTTGCGCAAGATGATCCACGACCTGTTACGTTCGATGGTTCCAGATTGAAAGCGTGTAGTCAGCCCCGGAGGGGCATGCGAATGTGGTGAAATCATCAACCGTGATCACGCGAGAAGGAACCCATCATGACAGGATCAACATCGAGGAGACGGCACTTTGCCGCAAGACTGCTGGCCGCCCTTGCATTGCTCGTCGTGGCGCCGACCGTCTTCTCGGCCACGAACTCTGGCGGCCCGGTGCGCATTGGCATCATCGGCACAGGCAAGATCGGCGGCACGCTGGCTGAGCTGTGGGTGCGCTCAGGGCATGAGGTGATGATCTCCTCACGGCACCCCGAACAGCTCAGGTTGATAGCCGACAAGCTTGGGCCCAAAGCCCACGTGGGAACGCCCGCCGAGGCGGCGGCATTCGGTCCCGTTGTTCTGGTCTCCGTTCCCTACGCTGCCACCCCGCAGGTGGGGCGGGACTATGCCAAGGCGCTCGCCGGCAAGGTTGTGCTCGACACTGGCAACCCCTACCCAAACCGCGACGGACCGATGGCGGACCAGGCCCGCGCCAAAGGCGCCGGCCTGTCTTCGAAGGAGTTTCTGCCGGGCACCCGATTGGTGCGCGCTTTCAATGCGATCAGCTATGTCGCCTTGCACGACGAATCCAATCGGACCGGCGAGAAGATCGGCATTCCGATCGCGGCCGACGATACCGACGCGTTGAATGTGGCAGCGGTCCTCGTCCGTGATGCGGGCTTCGATCCAGTCGTGGTCGGCGACCTCGCGCAGGCGAAGCGCTTCGATGTGGGCACCAACGTGTATGTGAAGCTGATGACCGCAAGGGAGTTGAAAGCGGCACTCGGCTTGCGTTGAGTGCGGGTAACCGATCCAGGTGGGCGTCGACTTCCCGCGAAGCTCCCGCTGACCCCGCATTGCTGCTGTGGGGTCAGGGAATAAAGCGCATGATCCTGGCATGACATACTGCATTGGCGTGCTTCTGCAGGAAGGCCTCGTGATGGCGTCGGACTCACGCACCAACGCCGGGGTCGATAACTTCGCGACATTCTGCAAAATGACCATTTTCGAGCGGCCCGGTGAGCGGGTCATCGTGCTGCTGAGTTCGGGAAGCCTGGCGGGCACCCAGGCCGTGATCAGCGTCTTGAAGCAAAGAGGAGAGTCGCCCGATTCCAACGGGCAATCGATCTGGAGTGCGCGCACGATGTTCGATGTTGCAGTAGTCGTTTCG
>Ga0268266_10005693_pt1 | contig 11551 bp, 12 predicted proteins | sample KBSS13metaG_FD_190356 | JGI IMG/M metagenome (GOLD analysis project Ga0268266, IMG submission 190356) | Switchgrass rhizosphere microbial communities from Kellogg Biological Station, Michigan, USA - KBS S1-3 metaG (SPAdes) (version 2) | ecosystem: Host-associated > Plants > Roots > Rhizosphere... | reverse complement strand
CCCCAGGGACGGAGCCGTCCTTAGGACCGTCGGAAGGTGGACGCCACCCTTGCCTATTTGACCAGACCCGCGGCCTTCATCTCGGCCGGCGACACGACGCCATCCTTGTCGGCATCCATCCGGTCGAAATTGGCGAGCTTCGCGGTGCGATATTCGACCAGGGTGATCTGTCCGTCCCGGTTGAGGTCGTTCTGCGCGAACAACGGGGCCGCGTTGCCTTGCGACACCGGCAATTCGAGGCGGGCGAACTCCTGCTCAGTCAGCGCCCCGTTGTGATCGGCGTCGAGCGCGGCGAACAAGGCGCGCCGGCGCTGGTCGACGGCCGCTGCGACCCGGGCCGCTTCGTACGCGTCGGCCTCTTTCCTGGTCAGGATCTTGTTGTGGTCGGCGTCGATCTTGCTGAACTCGCCGTCCATGGCCGCGATGAAGGTGGCGCGGGGCACTGCGATCGGCCCGGTCGCGCTTGCTGCCGGCTTCGCTGCACGGGGTGCTGGCGCCGCACCGCCCGGCACCGCGGAAAGCACGGCCAGCGTTGCTCCAAAATCGATCAATCTGCCCAATTTGCCCTCCCCGACTCATTCGCTCCTTGGATCGCCAATATTGCCATCCGCTTCAAGCCGATGGCGACGCGGACATTGAAGGCGGTGTTCGGGCGGTCGGGTCTTGCAACCAACGCTGGGGAAAGCGGTTACGGCAGAATGAAGACCATCCTGATCGGCGCGGCGGCGCTCCTTTACCCCTGCAGCGCGGCCCTGGCCGAGGACGCGCCAAGTCCCGACTCCGACACGCGCCGGGTGCGAATCGGGCTCGGCGCCAAGATCGAGCCCAAATATATCGGCGCGGACAAGACCGAGATCGGGCCCTTGGTGGATGTCGACGTCGCGCGCGGCTCCAAGCAGTTCAAGTTCGAGGCGCCGGACGACAATTTCGCGATCGCCCTTTATTCGAAGAACGGCTTCCGCTTTGGGCCGGTGGCCAACATCGAGGGCAGCCGCAAGGACAAGGACGTCGGCGCACCGGTCGGCAAGGTCAAAACGACCTTCGAGGCGGGCGCTTTCGCCCAATATGAAATGCACGACTCGCTCCGGTTCCGCGGGGAGCTGCGCAAGGGACTCGGCGGGCACGATGGCCTGGTCGGCTCGCTCGCCGTCGACAAGATCTGGCGCGCCGGCGACAAGTACGTCTTCTCGATCGGACCCCGGGTGCTGTTTTCCGATAGCAAGTACCAGCGCGCCTATTTCGGTGTGACACCCGAAGCGTCAGTGGCGGCGGGCATTCCCGTCTACCGTCCGGGCGGCGGTATTCACGCCATCGCGGCGGCGAGCGGCCTGTCGTATCAGTTCAACAACCGCTTCGGCATGTTCGGATTTGCGCGCTACGAGCGCCTCGTCGGCGATGCGGCCAAGTCACCGATCGTGCGCGAGTTCGGCTCGCGCAATCAGCTGTCGGCCGGAATCGGGTTGAACTACACGTTCAACCTCAAGCTCTGATCAGTCGCCCTTGCCGGGGTCGGGCGAGAAGTATTTGTCGTACTTGCCCTCCTCCCCCTTATGCTCGTCGGCATCGGCCGGCGTCTGGTCATTCTTGCGCGTGACATTCGGCCAGTCGGCGGAAAAGCTGGTGTTGAGTTCGAGCCATTTCTCAAGCCCGTTCTCGGTGTCGGGCAGAATCGCTTCGGCGGGGCATTCGGGTTCGCACACGCCGCAGTCGATGCATTCGTTGGGATTGATCACCAGCATCACTTCGCCCTCGTAGAAACAATCCACGGGGCAGACCTCGACGCAGTCCATATATTTGCATTTGATGCAGGCGTCGGTGACGACGTAGGTCATGTAAGCGAGCTCCCTCTTCAATGCTTCGCTATGTCGCAGGCTCCCGCTCGTCAATTCCCAGCTCTTCATAGCAGGCGCGTGCCTCGGCAGCTGGGCCGCGCCGTGACGGCAGGGCGAGGACTTTCATAACCAGCATGCGGTCGTGGAGCGGAAGTGCGACAATGCTTCCGGCGCGCACCTCGTCGGCATGCTTTTCGACCCGCCTGCCGTCCACCCGGACATGCCCTTGGTCGATGATCGCCTGCGCCAGGGTACGGCTTTTGACCAGGCGGACGCAGTAGAGGAAGCGGTCGATCCTCACCGTTTGAGTTTCGCCAGCTCCGCGAAGGCGTGGGATGAAGACTCGCGCGCCTCCTTGCGCGGGCCACGGCGGCCCCGCCAGCGCCACGCGTCGCCGGCCCTGGCGAAGCCGACTTCGGTCATCAGCCGCGCGATCGCTTCGTCATCGAGCCCGATGGAGACCGCGAAGTCGCGATCAACCGGATCGGTGCCGCCGCTGGAGCGGGCCTTGTGCGCATGGCTGGCAAGACGGTCGGCGAGGTCGATCCGTACCCAGGTACGGCCGAGACGGCGATAGGCAAGCGCCGCGCCGCGCGGATCGGCTTCCGGCCCGAGCGCGGACGCGCCGGCCGGCGGAATCATCGGCATGGGTTGGCCAGCGCGAACGGCGAGCAGCGCGGCCCGCCAGGTCTGCGCCTGCGGCTTCAGCAGCGGCACCAGATAGACATCGAGCGGGCCGAGCCGGACTTTGAGCCGGTGCAGCGCCTGGCGGTCGGCCTGCTCAAGGTGCGCGATTGCGCCCAGTACGGCTTTCCGCGGCATCACCCCGCCGGCGTCGGCGATCATCGCCGCAAGCGCGCGGACGCCGGGCGAGGTGGCGGGATCCGACGCGACCGATGCGAGGTGCTTCAGCGGGAGCAGATGCGACGCAACTTGCGCTTCGAGCCATGACTCAAGCCGCGAGCGGAGCGCATTTCTCGCATGCGCGGACAGGCGATCGAGCGCGCGCGCCGTGCGCAGCGCCGGCTCGAGGAGGGAGCGGCCGGGGGCAAGCCGGGCAAGGACGTGGCCCTGCCACGCGACAGCAAGTGAGCCCGCTTCGTCCACGATAAGCGCGAAAGCATCGTCGGGGGCAGTCGCCAAAGCGGCCGCGCGGCGGTCGAGCTCGTCGCCAAGGCGGCGTTCAGCGGCGGCGAGCAGCAGGCGCTTGTCGGCGAGCCGGGCATTCGGGTCGACGCGAAAATCGAAGCCGGTCAGGTGGCCGATCGGCTCGGGGCCGACGCTGACCTCGCCGTCGGCCGCGACGGTGACCGGCAGCGCGTCCGCGCCGCGCGCACCGATGTCGCGCACCAGGACGGCCGTGCGGCGGTCGACGAAGCGTTGGGTCAGCCGCTCGTGCAGGGCGTCGGACAGGCGCGCCTCGACCTCGCGCGTGCGGTCGGCCCATTTGGCGGGCTCGGCGAGCCAGTCCTTGCGGTGCGCGATGTAGGCCCAGCTGCGGATGCCGGCGAGGCGATCCGCAAGCGCCTCGATGTCGCCGCTCATATTGTCGAGCCGGGCGACCTCGGCAGCGAACCATTCGTGCGGGATATGGCCGCCTTCGCCGATGTAGCTGAACAGCCGCCGGACCATGCGGCTATGGTGCATGGCGCCGACTTTGCGGAAATCGGGCAGGCCGCAGACCGCCCACAGCCGCCGTGCCTGCGCGCCTTTGCGCGCGGCCATGGCGGGATCCTCGGCGCATAGCTTAAGCACGGCGAGGTCGATCGCTTCGGGCGACGGGCGCAGGAGCGGATCGCCGCTCTTGTGCTCGAGGCTCGCGATGAGGCTGCGGACATCTGCGAAATCGAGCTCGGCGTTGCGCCAGTAGACGGCGTCGAGCGGGCGGAAGCGATGGTCCTCGATCGCCATCACTTCTTCTTCGGAAAAACCGCCCGATTCCTCGCTCAGGCCGAGCGTGCCGAAAGTGCCGTCCTTCTGGTGGCGACCGGCGCGGCCCGCGATTTGCGCCATTTCAGGGATCGTGAGTCGGCGGTCGCGGCGGCCGTCGAACTTCTCGAGGCCGGCGAACGCCACGTGCGTCACGTCCATGTTCAGGCCCATGCCGATGGCGTCGGTCGCGACGAGATAATCGACCTCGCCCCGCTGGAACATCGCGACCTGGGCGTTGCGGGTGGACGGCGATAGCGCGCCCATGACGACCGCGGCGCCGCCCTTGAAGCGGCGCAGCATTTCCGCGAGCGCGTAAACCTGCTCCGCGGAGAAGGCGACGACGGCGGATCGCGGCGGGAGGCGTGAGAGCTTTACGCTGCCGCCGTAGCGCAGCGTCGAGAAACGCGGCCGGCTGACGATTTCGGCCTCGGGCAGGAGCTCGCGGATGATTAGCCGCAGCGTGTCCGAGCCGAGGATGAGCGTTTCCTCGCGCCCGCGGACACGAAGCATCCGGTCGGTGAAGACGTGGCCGCGCTCGGGATCGGACCCGAGCTGCGCTTCGTCGATCGCCGCGAAGGCGAAGTCGCGTTTGAAATCGTCGTCGTGGTGACTGTCGCCGCCCGGCACGGGCATGCTCTCGGCGGTGCACAGGAAATAGCGGGCGTGCGGCGGAACGATCCGTTCCTCGCCGGTCAGCAGCGCGACCTGTGCCTCGCCCTTCATCGCGACGACGCGGTCGTAGACCTCGCGCGCGAGCAGCCGGAGAGGAAAGCCGATGACGCCCGAGGAGTGACCGCACATCCGCTCGATCGCGAGATGCGTCTTGCCGGTATTGGTCGGCCCAAGGATCGCCCGGACGGGCGCATCGGTACGCGGCGCCATGATGGATTGAATGTGGCACCGCGCGCGGCGAACGCAAGGCCACTTCGACGAACGATTTAGGCCGTTCTTAACCTTGTTTCGCGATTGAGAGCCTTGTGTTGACGGCTCAACCCAAGGTTGCGGCCGGCTTTGGCCGGCGGAGCGGCGTGGCGCGGTCGCGCGCGATCGCGCTGCCGCAGCTGCGCTGGGAGTGGGTGGGCCTGCTTGCCGTGCTGTGCAGCGGCGTTGGCTGGGCCTCGCTGCCGGGCACCAAGGACATTCGCGCCGACGAGCAGGTTCAATGGCAAGCGCTTGGCGTCGCGCCGCTCGCCAGCGGCGGCCGGACCGGGCTGCGGATGGACGCGACCGAGGCGGTCGAGCCGATTGCCGCGGTGCCGGTGCGCTCGGCCCAGCCGGTGCCGTTGGTTGTGCCGCAACCGGAAGCGAAGAAGGCCGCAAGCGGTCCGCTGCGCATCCGTGGTCGGGTCGGCGACGGGCTTTACTGGTCGCTGCGTGCGGCTGGGGCGAGCCCGCAGGTTGCCGCGCAATATCTCTCCGCGCTGGCGACGGAAATCGACGTGGGCGGCGATGTCGGGCCCGGCGACGGCTTCGACATGGTGCTCGGGAGCGGCGGACAGCTGCTCTATGCGGGGCTCGACCGGGTCGCTTCGCCCGACCTCCAGCTGGTCAAGTGGAACGCGAGCTGGATCGACGCCGGCCATGCCGCGCAGCCGACCCAGGTTTCGACCGGCCTCTCGGGGTTGCCGGTCAACGGCCACATCACCTCCTATTTCGGCTATCGCTATCACCCGATCCTGCACTTTTCGCGGTTTCACGCGGGCCTCGATATTGGCGCGAGCTGGGGCAGCCCGATCGTTGCCGCGGCAGATGGGCAAGTGGTCGGAGCGGGCTGGGCCGGTGGTTACGGCCGCCAGGTCCGGATCGCCCACGGCGGCGGCCTGCTGACCAGTTACAGCCACATGAGCGAGATCGTCGCCGCGCCGGGGACGCTGGTCCACGCCGGGCAAGTGATCGGTTATGTCGGTTCGTCGGGCCTCTCGACGGGCCCGCACCTTCACTACGAAGTCAAGCGCAACGGCACGCCGGTGAACCCGCTGGCAGTCCGCTTCGCGACCGTCCAGGTCGTCGACAATCATCTCGCCGACGCGGTCAAGGCACGGCTCGCGCAGCTGCTGACGGTCGGCGCCAAGCGCTCCTGAGACGACGCTCCCATTAAATTCGCATTTATTGTATAACCGGTCCGTCCCCGCCTAGCGTTTGGGGACGGCGGTGATCCGCCGCCAGCTTGTTGGTCTCCTCGAAGGGGTGGGAGCCTGCAATGATTGCGACGACCGAATTCGCGCCGGGCATGGCGCCAAGCGATGAGATGAAGAGCCGCTCGTGCGACGAGCTTCGCGAAATCGTCAGCCACGGCGTTGCCGGTGGGGATCTATTTTTCGCGGCGTCGAGCGAGATCGAGCGCCGCGCCAAGGCGGCGGACGATGCGAATCATGCGAAGGAAGCGGCAACTGAGTTTCGGCGGCGGGAGATCATCTGGTCGCTGGCGGCGCTGATCGGCGCGCTCGCGATTCTAGCGCTCGCCCGGGTGTTCGGGTTCTAAGCCTTAGAGCTTGATCCGCCCGTCGACGCGGTCGGCCTTGTTGACGTCGACCATCGCCAGCATGGCCAGCCACCGGCGCGAGCGCCCGGGGATGAACCCGAGCGTAACTGGCCGCTCGACCGGTGCGCCGTAGGTCCCGAACAGCCGGTCCCACAACGGCATGTCACCAAAGTTGCGGGCGTGGACGTCGCGTTCGTGGTGCAGCAGGTGCGCCTCTGGCCGCTGGATGATCCAGCCAGTCCAGGCCGGCGTGCGGACATCCATGTGCTGGAACACGCCCACGAAGAAACCCCACAGGCCGGCCCAGGCCGCGGCGTGCGCCGTGGCGCCGGTCAGGCCGGCGGCGAGCAATCCTGCGAGGACGCCCTGAATCGTTATATCGACCGGATGGAAGATCATCGCGGACGAGACATCGACCCGCGCAACTCCGTGGTGAAGCTGGTGCCCGGCGCGCCACAGCACATCGAAATAGTGCATGATCCGGTGCGCCCAGTAGCCAAAGAAGGTCGTCAGCATCCACACCGGGATGGCCGCCCAATTCCCCCAGGAGCTCAGGTCGACGACGACCATCGATGCCGGCAAAAAGGGGACGATCAAAAGCGGTGCGCCGACGAAGACCCCGAGCGTCAGGGCCAAGCCCGCCAGCCCGATCAACCGCCAGTACCGAATCTTCGGCATTTCGCGTCCCGAGGGGACAAGCGCCTCGACCGCCAACAACAGAAGGAAAGTCGCCGGCAAGGCGATCAACATGGCCGTATCGAAATCCATCGCAGCCCCCTCGCGATTGATGCGAGACGCTGTAGCGCTCCGCCGCGATTGTTCCTAGCCGGTGAATACCCGCTCTAGCGGAGCAGCGTCGAACTGCAGCAAGCCGCGCCGCGGCCGGTCAAAATCGATGATCAGGTAGATGACGAGGCAAACCAGCGCGAGGAAGGCGTAGGTCGGCAGGCGATCGGGGTGACCGGTCGCGCCGGACATATAGGACAGCACGCCGCCGGCGCCGACGGCCAGTGCGAACAGCATCGCGATCACCGCCTGCGGTACGGTGCGGTAGCGTGCTTCCTCGCGCTCGCGGGCGACGCGGTTCAAATCGAGCATGGCGCCGGTCAACTCGGCATATTGCGCGGCCCGCAGCTGCGGCTCCGTCGCCGCATAATTGCCGCTCGCCGCCGTCACACGCCACAGTTCGCCAAACAACGCTCGCGATTGCTGGATCGCTTCCGTCTCGCGCGCGGCGTTGCGGCCGACCTTCATGTAGGCGATCCGTTTGCCGTTGTAGTAATGCAGCAGGTTCAGGCCGCGAGCGCGCGGCTCGGGCGCAAGGAAGTCCAGGCCGGTCCGAACCGACTGGATCGCGGTCGCTTCCGACACCACGAGGTTCTTGCGGATGTCGTAACGCCCCGCCGAAAGGTTGAAGGTGAAAGCCAGCATCAGGCCCATCAACGCCAGGGCCGCAGCGGTCAGTGCGGTGTGAATTTCGCGCGCCTTGGACCACGGATCGCGGCCGTAGCGCTGGCCGATGCGCAGCCCGCCCTCGACGACCGCGACCATGCCCAGGAGCAGGGCGATGACCAGGATTGGGGTCGGAATGTCGTACAGCACGAGCGCTCCTGTCGGCCGGCGACGACGCCAGCGCAGGCGCGCTACTAGGAAGCGGCGATTACAGCAATGTGACGCTTAACGGCCGTGTCCGCGCCAGCGCTTGATCGTGCGCTGGATGATGCCTTCCTCGTCGCCGGTCTCGCGCCACAGCCGGGCGAAGCTCGGGTCTGACGATGCCGGCCGCTTCTCGGGCTCGAGGTCGTCGAAGCGAACGCGGATCGGGATCGCGACACCTTCGCCGCAGACGATGCATTCGCGGTTGCGCAACGCCGGAATGGCGTCGAGGAAGCCGCGCGCGCCTTCGGGCATCGCGGCACGCACGCAGGCCTGGTCGCGGTCGTTGTTCAAACGCATGGAGATGATCGTGCCGCACTGCGACAGCACGCCCTCGGCAAGGTCTGACGGACGTTGCGTGATGAGGCCGAGGCTGACGCCGTACTTACGGCCTTCCTTGGCGATACGCTCGAGGATTTTGCGGACGGCCTGGCCACTTTCGGCGCTCTCGTCCTTGGGGACGTAACGGTGCGCCTCTTCGCAGACCAGGAGCAGCGGCCGCTGTGCCTCGGTCCGCGACCAGATGGCATAGTCGAACACCATGCGGGCGAGCACCGACACCACCACCGAGGTGACTTCGGACGGAACGCCCGAGACGTCGACGATCGAGATCGGCTTGCCGTGGCTCGGCAGGCGGAACATCTTGGCCAGCAGGCTGCCCATCGTGTCCGACACCAGCATGCCCGAGAACATGAAGGTGTAACGCGGGTCGGCGCGAAGCTCGTCGAGCTTGGTTTTCAGCCGCTGATACGGCAGCGTATCGCCGGCGCGCTCGAGCTTGCCCATTTCATTGACGATGATTCCGTTGAGATCGGCCAGCAGGTAGGGCAGCGGACTGTCGACCGTTACCTTGCCGTATTGGCTCATGTCCTTGCCCTTGGTGCGGGCGGCGAGCAGGCACTTGGCGAGGATGTCGGCGTCGCGCTGACGCTCGGCGTCATGCGTCGTCAGCATCACTTCGCAATGCTCTTCGAAGTTCATCAGCCAGTAGGGCAGCTGCAGATTGTCGACGTTGAACAGCTCGCCGCAGCCCTTGAACGCGGCCGAATATTCGCCGTGCGGGTCGATCATCACGATGTGACCCTCGGGCGACAGCTCCGAGATGCGGTGGAGGATGAGCGAGACCGAGGTCGATTTACCGGTACCGGTCGAACCTAGCACCGCGAAGTGCTTGCCGAGCATCGCGTCGACGTAAAGCGCGCCGCGGATGTCATCGGTCGGGTAAACGGTGCCGATCTCGATATTGGCCTCGTCGCTGGCGGCGAATACCGCGCGGAGGTCGTCGGTGCTGACCGCATGCACTTCGCAGCCCGGAATCGGATAGCGCGTAACGCCGCGACGGAAATGGCTGACTTTGCCGGTCGAATCGCGATTGCCTTCGCCGAGGAAGTCGACGTGGGCGATGATTTCGCCGCCATCGTCGGCGCGCATGGTGCGGACGTTGGCGATCAGCCAGTTGGTGCCGACGACCATCTTGACCTGGCTGCCGACCTGGCCGGACATAGCGACGGCCGGGTCGCTGTGCGCCTGTAGCTTCATCAGTTCGGCAGCGTCGAGGCAGACCTGCGAACCGGAACCGGCGATTTCGAGTACCTTGCCGATGGCGGCTAGCGTCTTGCCCGACTGGGTCGGAGCTGGCGCGCCCGACGTATCCTCGGCGAAGCTGTTCACCTCATCGAGAAACTGGCGCAGATTCGGCTGGTCGTTCATTGACCCGTTACTCCACTGACATGCGTGTCAGGGGGTCATACCCATGAGCGGTTAAAATTGGCTTAGGCTTGGATGTTACATCCGGCGGCGGAAAAAGGCCGCCGCGGCCCAGCCCATCCCGAGCGAGAGCAGCACGGCGGCGAGGCCATAAAGCCCTTCGTGGCGGCGGGCGGCCAGGGCAACGAAGCGTTCGAACCCAGATTTGTCGATCTGGATGTCGCGCGTTGCCGCCGCGACGACCTTGCCGCGGTCGATCAGGAAGGTCTCTGCCGTATAAGTCCCGACCGGAACCTGGCTGGGGATCGAGATCGTGGCACGGTAGAGGACCGAGTCGCTGATTTCGACGCCCCGGGGGCTCTCGGCAAAGAGGCCGCGGCGCTTGCGCAGGTCGAGCAGGCCGGCTTCGAACCGCCGCTCCTTTTCCGGGAGCGCGCCGCCGCCGGGCGACAGCTGCAGGTTGTGCAGGCCCATCTCGTAGATTGCGGCGGTCCGGTCATCGACCAGATCGGGAATCGGCCGCGATGAGGCCACCGAATAGAAGGACGGAGCGGAGCGGAACCGGTCCTGGTCCGCATTCATCCAGATCCCGGCGATCTTCTGCTTTTCGCGTACCAGGATCGGCTGCACGGGACCGCGCAGGACGACGACAATGTCGGACGGATGGCTCGGCGGACGCCCGCCCGGGAAGACAACCGCACCGAACAGCAACAATTGGGCGCCGGTGAAGCTATAGCGGATCTCGACCTTGCGCGCGGAAATGTCGGGCACGAGGACCGGCTTATCCGCGCCGATGAGCAGCGGCGCGAAGGCCAAGAGCAGGAGCGAAGTGCGGACCCGGCTCACAGATATTCAATCGAATAGACTTCGTCGGGCCGCCAGGCGAGGCCGACCGCCATGCGCAGCGCAACCAGAAGGATGATGATGGCCAGCGCCAGCCGCATCAGGTCCGGTTTCACGCGGGTGGTGAGCATCGCGCCATATTGCGCACCGACGACGCCGCCGAGCAGCAGCAAGCCGGCGAGGACGATGTCGACCGATCGCGTCGTCAGCGAGTGAACCATGGTCGTCGCCGCGCTGACCGCGAGGACCATGATGAGGCTGGTGCCGATGACGATCCGCGCCGGCATCCCGAGCAGATAAATCATCGCCGGAACGAGGATGAAGCCGCCGCCGATCCCGAGAAAGACGGTCAGCATGCCGGCGACGAAGCCGAGCGCAAGCGGCGCCAGCGGTGAGACATAAAGCCCCGAGCTGTAGAACCGCCAGCGTAGCGGCAGCGACGCGACCCAGCGATTGTGCCGGGTGGTTGGCTTCTGCGTAGTTGGCGCCTTCACGTAACCGAGCGCGACGAGTGCGTCCTTGAGCATCAGGCCGCCAATCCACGCGAGGATGATCACGTAGAGCGCGCCGATCACCAGGTCGATCTGCCCGGTCGCCTGGAGCAGCCGGAACACGATGACGCCGACCAGCGAGCCGAACAGGCCGCCGACGATCATCACCCCGCCCATCTTCAGGTCGACGCCGCCGCGGCGCATGTGGCTCATCACGCCCGACACGCTCGCGCCGGTGATCTGCGTGGTGGCCGAGGCGACCGCCACGGTCGGCGGAATGCCGTAGAAGATCAGCAGCGGCGTGGTGAGAAAACCGCCACCGACCCCGAACATGCCCGACAGGATCCCGACGAGAAAGCCAAGCAGCACCATGAACAGCGCGTTGACTGACTGGCCGGCGATCGGAAGATAGATGTCCATGCGTGGCGCAAAGGACTAGCCGCAACAGCGGTTAGGGCCAAGCGAGTGGTTAGAAATCGCCGGCCAGTGTCACGACCGGTCCGGACCCTGGCTCGGCATTGCCGGACAGGCGCTGCCGGTAGTCAAAATGGACGCGGACGTTGCGCCGGACCTGCATCGAAATGCGCGGGCCGGCGTCGACCCGGTAT
>Ga0268266_10005692_pt1 | contig 11552 bp, 8 predicted proteins | sample KBSS13metaG_FD_190356 | JGI IMG/M metagenome (GOLD analysis project Ga0268266, IMG submission 190356) | Switchgrass rhizosphere microbial communities from Kellogg Biological Station, Michigan, USA - KBS S1-3 metaG (SPAdes) (version 2) | ecosystem: Host-associated > Plants > Roots > Rhizosphere >... | reverse complement strand
GGCGCGCGTCTTCAACAGCAGCTTCACGCCGGTGAGCTCGATGCGTCGCGCGAAGTAACGCAGCGTGTCGCGGAAATCCTCCTTGCCCGGGATCTCGCGCGCGTAGCGGAACTGGCCGCCGATTTCGTGCGCGGCTTCGAACAAGGTCACCTGGTGTCCGCGTTCGCCCAGCGCCGTCGCGGTGGCGAGACCGGCGGGTCCGGCACCCACGACGGCAATTCGCTTCGCGCTGCGCACCGGGGTCAGCACCAGCTCGGTCTCGAAGGCGGCGCGCGGATTCACCAGGCAGGTGGCCCGGTCGCCCTCGAAGACGCGGTCGAGACATCCCTGGTTGCAGGCGATGCAGGTGTTGATCTCGGCTTCGCGCCCGTCGCGCGCCTTGTTCGGCAGATCGGCATCGGCGAGCAGCGGACGCGCCATCGACACGAGGTCCGCGGTGCCACCGGCCAGCATGGCATCGGCCTCGGCCGGCATGTTGAAACGATTGGTGGCGATCACCGGCAGTCGCGTCGCCGCCTTGATGCGCGCCGACACCCAGGCGAACGCACCGCGCGGCACCATGCCGGCGATGGTGGGAATGCGCGCCTCGTGCCAGCCGATGCCGGTGTTCAGCATCGTGGCGCCGGCGTCTTCCATCTGCGAGGCCAGCCATTCCACTTCCGCGCCGGTGCCGCCGCCTTCGACCAGGTCGAGGCCCGAGATGCGGAAGATGATGATGAATTCGCGCCCGACCGCGGCACGCGTCTGCCGCACGATCTCCAGCGCCAGCCGCGAACGACCCACCAGGTCACCGCCCCATTCGTCGGTACGCAGGTTGGTCCGCGGCGCCAGGAATTCGTTGATGAAGTAGCCTTCCGAACCCATGATCTCGACGCCGTCGTAGCCCGCCTCGCGCGCCAGCGATGCGCAGCGCACGAAGGCCGCGATCTGGTCGCGAACTCCATCCGAAGACAGGGCACGCGGCTTGAAGCGATTGATGGGCGCGCGCAGCGCGCTCGGCGCCACCAGCAAGGGGTGATAGCCGTAGCGACCGGTGTGCAGGATCTGCATGCAGATCTTGCCACCCGCGGCGTGCACGGCTTCGGTGACCAGCCGGTGCTGTTCGACTTCACGCGCCGTGGTGAGTTTGCCGGCGAAGGGTTTGCCCCAGCCGGCGCGATTCGGCGCGATGCCGCCGCTGACCAGCAGGCCCGCGCCGCCGCGTGCCCGCGCCGCGAAGTACGCCGCGAGCTTGGGGAAGTCGCGCGCACGGTCTTCGAGCCCGGTGTGCATCGATCCCATGACGATGCGATTCGCGAGTTTCGTGAACCCGAGATCCAGCGGGGCAAACAAGTGCCCGTATTTCATCGGCGAAGTGTAGCGATCTAGCGCGTGATTTGACTCATCAATCGCTTCGCGAACGCGTAATCCGGCGCGATCAGCAGCGCTCGCTCCAGCGCCTCGCGCGCGCCCACCACGTCCCGCTGATCGAACAAGGCGCGACCCAGGAAGGCATAGGCCTCGGCGGCGCCCCACTCGGGTGTGGTCGATTCGCCCGCGCGCGCGGCTTCGAACATGGCGGTGACCGCACGCAGCTTCTGCATCGCGGCGCTTTTCGCGGCCGGGTCCTTGCCGGCGCGATCGAACTCCGCCAATGCTTCCACCAGGCGAACTCGGGGATTCTTGGGTTCGAGTTTCACGGCTTCGTCGATGCGAGAGCCGATGCGCCCACCAAACACCGTCATCTCGCGTCCCGCCAGCGTGCAGGCCGTGCCCAGTGCGTATGCCTCGGCGCGCTGCCGGCGAGCGGCCGGAGTTTCGTCGAGACCCAGCGGAATCTTGGGCAGCGCCTCGACGGCGTGATCGACTTCCTCACCACAGTCGCCGATCTCGGATTTCGCCTGCGACTTCTTGCCGCTGCTCAACACCTGCGCGAGACGGTAATGCGCCAGCGCGCGGAAGTAGGAGCGGATGGCGAGATCTTCCTCGGGTACCTCCTCGCCACCTTCGACCGGCTTGGGCTTCAATGAATTCAACACGCCATTCAAGGCGCGCGCATCGTCGGTGTAGTACGCGTACTGGATGCGGCCTTCGATGTCGGCCCAATTGCCGGCCGGCTGCGACATCGCCGGCGCCATGACGCCGGCGATCAGGGTCAAAAGGAGGATCCGTCCCCGCCCGTTTCTCACAATTCCCGCAAGCCCGCCGTGATGGGCAGCCGTGCCGCCCGGATGCCCGGCAGTATGCCAGCGATGAAGCACAGGATCAGTCCATAAATGATGCCGGTCACCATCAGCTGCGGCGTCACCGTGAATGCGAAGGTCATCTGGCTGAACGAGGCCCAGTTCATCGTGGAACTGTGCATTCCGTTCAGGAAAACCAGCGCGAGCACACCACCGATCAGGCCGCCCACGGCACCGAGGATCATGGCCTCGACCAGCACGGATACCACCACGGGGAATCCGCCGAAGCCCAGCGCGCGCAATGTCGCGATCTCGCGCACGCGATTCGCCACGGCGTTGTAGAGCGTGTTCAACGCGGCAAACAATGCCGCGATGCCCATCATGATGGCCAGCGTCCAGCCCACGTAGTTGATGATCGTGGACATCAGCTTCTGCTGGTCCACGTAGAACGCGCGCTCCGACTTCACGTCGACGCGCACGCGCGGATCCTTGGTCAGCGAGTCCTTGAGCGTCTTCAACGACGCGGGGTTTTCCAGTTTCACGCGGATGGACTGGTAGCTGTTGCCACGGCGCCAGGCCTGTTGCACCACGCGCGTGTCGCCCCAAACCTCGGACTCGGCGATGCCCTGCTTGTCGGTGAAGCGCCCGACCACATTCCAGTTGGCGCCACCCCAGCGCACCACCTTGCCCACGTCGAGCCCGTCATAGCTCTGCACCACGCCATCGCCGACGATGACCTCGTTGGTGCCTTCCTTGAACATGCGGCCCTCGACCAGGTCGAAGCTCTTGCGTACCAGTGGCGCCATCGGGCTCACGCCGCGCAGCGGCAGGTTGGTGCTCGCGTCCTTGCCCTTCATCTTGCCGTCGACCAGCACGTACAGCTCGGGCGACAGGATGGGCTTGCCCACCAGGCTGGCATCCACCAGCTTGCCCGGCGCGGCCTTCTTGATGCCGGGCGCGTCGCCGACCACGGTGACCGTGTCCACGCCGAAGCCGCCCGAGAGTTCATTGGTCGAGCCGGCGCGCATGATGATGGCCACGTCCTCGGAGCCACTGCCCTCGAGCGCCGCCTGGAATCCCGCCGCGATGGACAACAAGGCGATCAACACCAGCGTCACGCCGCCGATGCCCAGCACCGCGACCAGCGACGAGGACCAGCGCTGCGGAATGTTGCGCAGGTTCATGCCCGTGACGGCGGCGATTTGCGAGAACGGATTTGCCATGGATCTTTCCCTCATTGTCTACGCAGGGCATCGACGATTTTCAGACGCATCGCGGTCAGTGCCGGCCAGGCGCCGGTGATGACACCGAATATCAACATCAACACCAGTCCCATCACGATGGTGGTGGCACCAATGTGGAAGGACGGAAAATAGTCCTTGATCAGGGCGCCGACGCCATTGGCGATCAGCCAGGCGAGCGCGAGCCCGGCGATGCCGCCCAACAACGTCAGGAACATCGACTCCATCAACACCAGCGACATGATGGTGTTGCCGCCGAAGCCCAGCGTCTTGAGCACGCCGATCTCGTTGGTGCGCTCGCTGACCGACTGCGCCATGGTGTTGGCCGTGACCAGCAGCATGGTGAAGAACACGGCGGCGGTCACCGAGACCAGGATCGAACCGATGTTGCCCACCTGCTCGAGCAGTCGCTTGATGAACTCGCGCTCGGTGGCGGTCTTGGTCTCGAACGGCGAATTCTCGAATTCCTTGTCGATGCGCGCCGCGATGGCGTCGGACTGCGACGGATCGGCAACGCGAACGACAATGGTGCCCGCCGTATCCTTGCCGAACTGCAGCGACTCGCTCCAGTAGGCGTACTGGCAGAAGGCCGCCACCTTGCTGACGCCCGTGCCCTGCACCTCATAGATGCCGACGATGTCGAACTCCCAGGTGTCGGACCCATCCAGCTTGCGCCAGATCTGCGAACGGATCGGCACGCGGTCACCGACCTTCCATCCCAGCTGCTGTGCCAGGGCCGGGCCGATGATCAAAGCCTGGCGATTGGACTTCCACGCAGCCGTCGCCTCGGGCGTGAGCCTCAGCTCGGGGTATACCTGCAGCAACGCCTCGGGCTCCGCGGCCTGCATCTGGATGGGCCGCTTGCCGTCCTTGTACATGCCGCCGAACCAGTTGAACGGCACCGCAGCCTTCACGCCGGGCATCGCCCGGATCTTTTCGTAGTGCGCACGCGGCAACGGCACGGTCATGTTGATCTTGCTCATGCTGAGCACGCGATCCGCGCCCACCACGTTGACCACGCCGGCGAGGCTGGTGCGCAACGCGTCCAGCATGCCGAACATCAGGAATGCCAGCAGGATCGAGATGAACGTGAACACCAGGCGCAACTTGCGCCGCTTCAGGTTCGCCCAAACTATCGGCAGCCAGCGAAACATGCCCATCTCCTTGGAAGAAAGGCCTTAGACGCGCCGCAGTGCGTCGACGATCTTGAGTCGCATCGCCGTGAGCGCCGGCCACAGGCCGGTCACCACACCGAACACCAGCATCAACGAGATGCCCGCCACCAGCGTGCCTGCGTCCAGCTTGAACACCGGGAAGTAATCCTTGATGGACTCGCCCACCCCGCCCACCAGGAGCCAGGCAAGCCCGAGACCTATCAACCCGCCGAGGAAGGTCAGGAACAGCGACTCCAGCAGCACCAGCGTGAGGATGGACTGACCGCTGAAGCCGAGCGTCTTCAGTACGCCGATCTCGTTGGTGCGCTCGCTCACCGACTGCGCCATGGTATTGGCGGTCACGAGCAGCATGGTGAAGAACACCGCCGTGGTGACCGACACCAGGATCAGGCCGATGTTGCCGACCTGGTCGAGGAATTGTTTGACCATCACGCGTTCGGTCGAGGTCTTGGTCTCGAACGGCGAGTTCGCGAACATCGCATCGATGCGCGCGGCCAAGGCGTCGGATTGCGCCGGGTCGGCGACGCGCACCACCATCCAGCCCACCTGGTCCTTGCCGTATTGCAGGGACTCGTTGAAGTAGTCGTAGTGGAAGTAGACCGTGGCCTTGTCCACGCCCGAGCCGCTGGCATCGTAGATGCCGACGATGTTGAACTCCCAGGTGTCGCTGCCGTCGCCCTTGCGCCAGATATCCGAGCGGATCGGGATGCGGTCACCGACCTTCCACCCATACAGGTTGGCCAGAGTCGGACCCACGATGACGCCCTGGCGATCGTGTTTCCATGCCTCGAACTGGTCCGGTTTGACCTTCATTTCCGGATACACGGCGACGACCTGTTCCGGGTCGGTGGCCAGTACCTGGATCTGCGCCTTGCTGTCCCGGTACACGCCGCCAAACCAGTTGAAACCCGCGACCGCGCGCACGCCGGGCACGGCCTTCACCTTCTCGTAGTAGCCGCGCGGCAGTGACACCGTGATGTTCACCTTGCTCATGGCCATCAGGCGATCGGCGCCCGCGAGGTTCACGGCCTGCGACAGGCTGGTACGCAACGCATCGAGCATGCCGAACATCAGGAAGGCCAGCAGGATGGAGATGAGCGTGAACGTGAAGCGCAGCTTTCGCCGCATCAGGTTCGCGCGCACCAGCGGCAGCCAGGAAAACATCAGCTGGTCTCCCGTTCGAGACGGCCTTTCTCCAGGTGCAGCGTTCGATTGGCGCGTTCGGCGGCGCGCGGATCATGCGTGACCATGACGATGGTCTTGCCATGTTGCTTGTTCAGCGCCTGCAGCAGGTCGAGGATTTCATCGCCCGACTTGCGGTCGAGGTCACCCGTGGGCTCGTCGCACAGCAGCAGCGTGGGGTCGGTGACGATGGCGCGCGCGATGCCGACGCGCTGCTCCTGGCCGCCCGACAGTTCCTTCGGCTTGTGCTTCATGCGATCGCCGAGGCCCACCAGCGACAACGCGGTGTGCACGCGCTTGAGGCGATCCGCCTTGCCGAGCCGCGTGAGCAGCAGCGGCAGCTCGACGTTGCGCTCGGCCGTGAGCACCGGCAGCAAGTTGTACATCTGGAACACGAAGCCGACATTGTCGGCGCGCCACTGTCCGAGCTTGCTGTCCGACAGGCGGTCGATGGCCAGGCCTTCGACCTCGATGCTGCCGGTGGTCGGACGATCGAGGCCGCCGAGCAGGTTCAGCAAGGTGGTCTTGCCGGAACCCGACGGGCCCATGAGCGCGACGAAGTCGCCGCGCGGCAGGTCGAGATCCAGCTTCTCGAGCACCGGCACCACCTCGGCGCCGCGCTGGTACTGCTTCGCGACGCCGCGCAGGCGCGCAACGATCGGATCGGTCTTGTTCTGTTCCATTGCGGCCATGTCCTGTTCCTTTTAAGAGTTGCCTTCGGCGAGCTTGACCTTGCCACCATCCTCGAGGCCCGGCACCACGGGCGAAACCAGTTCCTCGCCGGAGGTCACGCCGGCCAGCACTTCGGTATTGCCCTCGCTCTCGGGACCGAGCGTGACCGCGCGCCGTTCGACGCGCCCGTCATTCACCACCCACACGAAGGTCTCGCCGCCATCACGCTGGATGGCGACCGTGGGCACGCGGATGCGCGGACCCTTTGTCTGTGCACTCGCCTGGACTGGCTGATCGTCCAGGAACCGTACCTTGATGCCCATCTCCGGCAGGATCTGCGGCTCGAGCTTGTCGAAGCCGATGCGCACGCGCACCGTGGCCTTGGTGCGATCCGCCGTCGGCACGAGGTTGATCACGTGCGCCGGTAATGTCTGGTCCGGGTACGCATCGAGCGTGGCTTCGATACGCTGGTTGGGCTTGACGCGGTTGATGTACGCCTCGTTGACGTCCACTTCGACTTCGCGCGAATCCATGTCGACGATGGTGGCGATGCCGGTACGCGTGAATCCGCCGCCGGCCGACATCGGCGAAACGATTTCGCCCGGCTGCGCGTCCTTGGAGATCACCACGCCCGCGAACGGCGCACGCACCGACGTATCGTCGTAGTCGATCTGGCGCATGGCGAGCTGGCTCTCGGCCACCTTGACCTGCGCCTTCGAGGCTTCGAGCCGGGCAGCGAGCGCATTCACGTCGGCCCGTGACGTGTCCAGCGCCGCCTCGCTGATGAGCTTCTGCTTCACCAGTTCGTCATTGCGCGCCAGCGTGCGGCGCGCGTCAGCCAGGCGCACTTCGGTTTCGGCGAGATTCCGGCGCGACGCCTCGAGCTCGCGTTGGGCCATCGTGAGCACGGTCTGGATGTTCACCGGGTCGAGGCGCGCCAGCACCTGATCCTTCTTCACCGCCATGCCTTCTTCGACGTAGACCTCGAGGACCTTGCCCGTGACTTTCGCGGACACCGTCGCCATGCGACGCGCCACCACGTAGCCAGAAGCATTCAGCACGGAATTGCCGAGGCTGGGACCCGTGCTGTCCGCCTCGGCGGTGACGGTGTTCACCTCGACGGTCTTGCCACCGAGCCACAGCCACAGGCCGACGCCCAGCGCGACCACCAGTGAGGCGCCGCCGGCTATATAGAAGAGTCGCTTTCCCGAGCCTCCGCCGGAGGCCGGCGCGGACCGGTCGATGCGCAAGGAACCGAGTGAATCTGAATCTAGAGGCATGCGCTATAAGTCCCTGAATCCCCTATGCATTACTCAGTCGTTTTGCCGCCGAGTATCGAAGCAGGCGCAAAGAGTAATGGAATTCCCGGAACTGAACACCTGTCATCTGTCATGCCCCCCGAGTGATAGACGAATGACACGCCCGCGAACCGACTCAGGGCCGCGTAGTTAGTTGCGCTTGTTGCGACCCCGATAGAATCCGCGCCGATGCCCCAGAATCGACCCGCGGAACTCATCGACATCGGCGTGAATCTCGCCCACGACAGCTTCGATGCCGACCGCGACGCGGTCATGCAGCGCGCCGCCGCGGCGGGCGTCATGCAGATGATCGTCACCGGCGCGAGCGAGGGCGGCACTCGCAAGGCCATCGAACTCTCTCAGCGCCATCCAGGCGTGTTGTTCGCCACGGCTGGCGTTCATCCCCATCACGCCGCCGACCTGACCCTCGAAGCGCGGCAGACGCTGCAAGAGCTGGCGCAGGATCCCGCCGTGGTCTCGGTGGGCGAATGCGGGCTGGACTACTTCCGCGACTTCTCCCCGCGGGACTTGCAGCGCCGCGCGTTCGGGTGGCAGCTCGAGATCGCCGTGAAAACGCAGAAGCCCGTCTTTCTCCATCAGCGCGACGCGCACGACGACTTCCTCGCCATCCTGCGCGAGCATGCGCCGCGGCTCGCCGGCGGCGTGGCCCACTGCTTCACCGCGGGCGAGAAAGAGCGCGACGCCTATCTCGAGCTGGGTCTGCACGTCGGTATCACCGGGTGGATCTGCGACGAGCGGCGCGGCCTGCACCTGCGCGAAGTCGTGAAAGGCATTCCCGCGAATCGCCTCTTGCTCGAAACCGACGCTCCGTATCTACTGCCGCGGGATCTCAAGCCGGCGCCAAAATCGCGCCGGAATGAACCGCACTTTCTTCCCCACGTGGCGGCCGCGGTGTCGGCCGCGCGTGGTGAATCCATGGAAACCCTCGCCAGGACGGCCACCGACAACACGCGCCGGTTGTTCCGGCTGCCAAGCTGAGGAATCCGATGGCCCACACTTCCACGCGTTGGGACGCGCTCGACGTCTTCCGCGGCCTCACCATCATGTTGATGCTGCTGAATCTCAGCCCGGGATCGTGGGAGACCAACTACGGATTCCTGGAGCACGCCAAGTGGGACGGCGGCACGCTGATCGACATGGTCGCGCCGGCCTTCCTGTTCTGTATTGGCGTGGCCATGCCGCTGTCGTTCGAGCGGCGCGCTTCCAGGGGCGCGCGGCCGCAAGCCCTGCTGGGGCACGTGTTCTGGCGCAGCCTGATGCTGGTTGCCATTGGCTTCTTCCTGAACCTCTATCCCCACTTCGACTTTGCCACGGTGCGCATCCCCGGCGTCCTGCAGCGCATCGGCCTGTGCTACGGCCTCGCCGGCTTCTTCATGATCGCCACGGCCTCGCGCCGCCCGGATTTCAAACTGCGCTCGCGGCCCATCGCGATCGCGGCGCTGGTCATTCTCGTGAGCTACTGGGCGCTGCTGTACTTCGTGCCCGCGCCGGGCTACACGAAACCCAGCTTCGGCCCCGTGGACAGCTGGCCCTCGGTCATAGATCGCGCGGTCATCGGCGTCGGACACTTCTTCCAGCACTGGCCGGTGGACGGAAAGGTGGTGTTCGATCCCGAGGGCATCCTCTCGACCTGGCCGTCCTGCTTCAACGTGTTGTTCGGCGCGCTGGTCGGCATCGCGTTCGCGCGGCGCAGCTTCGGTTTCCCGGCGCTCACCGCCATCGTCATCGGCGCCGTGCTGATGGGCATCGCGCTGGCGCTGCAGGGAATCTGCCCGCTCATCAAGAACATCTGGAGCAGCACGTTCGCGCTGTTCAGCAGCGGCTTCTCGCTGGCCTTGTTAGGCCTGCTGATGCCGGTGTCGCAGGCGCCGGTGGTCGGACCGGTGTTCGCGCCGGCGCGCATCTTCGGCGAGAACCCGTTGCTCGCCTACATCCTGTGTTTCCTGATGGCGCCGCTGATCGACGCCGCCTGGTTCGGCGGCGGCGCGCAGCCGGTGTCCCTGCGCGCCGCCGGCCAGGCCTGGTTTTCCCAGTTCCTCGAACCCCGCGCCGCCTCGCTGGCTTTCGGCCTGTGCGGGCTCGCGGTCATTTTCATCGTGCTCCTGTTCTGTCACCGGAAGCGGTGGATCCTCAAGCTCTGATGACGGGCATGTATCCGGGGCCGCTGGTGGCTCAGGCAGTTCTTGTGCTTCTGCAGCGCCAGGTATTTCAGCATCGAGTTGGCGGTCGGCGGCGCGTTCAGCTGCGTCATGACCTGCGTCAGCAGGGTGCGTAGCGGAGCCGCGTCGGCTGCGGTGATCTGGCGGAACTGCACCAGCAGGTCCAGCTCGAGCACCACGATCCTGAGCACCGAACTCGCCGAGGCGTTCTTGCCCTGGCGGATGTAGTTCTGCGCATCGGTGACCTGCGCCTTCAGCAAGTTGCCGAAGTCACGCGAGATCTTGCGATTGGCCACCAGTTGCTCGATCAGCGGGAAGGCCTGCGACAGATCCGGTCCCGGGGGCGGCGGCGGCTGCGTGACCGTCACCGTGTGCACCGTGCTGGTCTCGGTATCGTCGTCGGCAATGGTCACCGTGACCGTGAACGTGCCCGCCGTGGCGTACACGTGCGCCAGCGAGAACGCATGACCGCTCACCATGGCCTGGCTGGGTGACGTGCCATCGCCCCAGTTCACAGTCGCGACCCAGGCATCGGCGCCCGGATCGGCGAAAGTGCCTTCGACGGTGTAGGTGTCACCCGCTTCGAGCGTGGCGTCGTCGAAGTCGCCCAACTCCGGCGCGACGTTGTCCACGGTCACGCTGAGCGCAGCCGTGTCGGTCAGACCATCGTTGTCGGTGGTCGTGACGGTCACGAGGTACACGCCGTCCTGCGCGAACACGTGGCTCACGGATTCGCCGCTGGCACTCGAGCCGTCGCCGAAGTTCCAGGCGAACGCCACGATGTTGCCGTTGGGATCGACCGATGCCGCGGCGCTGAACGTGCCGGCGGTACCTTCGTCGAGATTCGCCGGTCCCGAAACCGCCGCCAGCGGCGGCTGCGTGTGGCTCTCGACGGCGCCTTCCACGTCGTCTGGCAGCAGCGCCAGCAGGTCGTAACCCGTCAGTGACTCGATCGCATCCACCGTCGTGAGATAGGTGTGCCAGTCGACGTTGCGCACGCCGGGCTCGTTAGGCATGTTCACCGCGATCACTTCGACATCACGGTAATCGCGCACCGAGCTCAGGCCCAGGTCGCGCGGCAGCAGCACGGCGACCTTCCAGGTCGAGGTGGGGATCACCACCCTGCCCTGGTCCTTCAACGTGCCCTTGTCACCCGCGACACCCGCGATGATGTAGACCTCGCGGTCGTCGTTGCGTGCCTCGTCGCCGAGGAAGTTCTCGAACGCCGCCCACGGACCCTGGTTCAGGTCCGCGGCTTGCGGGACGATGTTGTCGAATAGATAGGTGTAGGCATTGTCGAGGCTGCCCGTGGTGCGATCGAACGAACGCACCAGGTGGCCGCGGTCGATGCCGTAACCGGCGAACGTGCCCGAATCGGTGTAGTCCGCGGTGCTGATCTGCGGGAAGTTGGCCGGCAGCGCCGGATCCATGGTGAAGCAGTCGCAGCGATCCTCGGCGCCGAAGTGCGTGGCGTCGAGATCGTAGGCCACCCAGTTCGGCGTGCCCCGGTTCGGGTTGTACGACGCCGTGTACTGCGGATACCGCACGATGTAGTCGTCGCTGGGATCCGCATCCGTCGGCTCGCCGAACTCGGCGTTGCCACCGTACTGCGCCGTGGTGCTCGCCACGGCCACGCGCGTGG